>FWPV01000446.1_pt1 | contig 118004 bp, 91 predicted proteins | sample 2228371 | NCBI WGS metagenome assembly FWPV01 (sample SAMEA103939776, study PRJEB20133) | metagenome | reverse complement strand
AGAAGGGAGACGGGAAGTAGTATACAATGCATCGATATTTGGAGACAGTATGCGGATATATGTAAGTTCAAGAGATGTGAGGAAGGCGAAGTATTTAAGAGATTCTGTGACAGTAGTTGAACGTGTGGCAGGGTTGGAGTTGCTTCCTGACGGTGCGGATTATGTACTTATAGGAGGCACTTGTAATAATCATGGGCCAAGTGATAGGGGTATAGCGGATGTATGTCAAACACCAGATAATAATCACTGGGGAACGGCAGAAGTTGTTAGAAGCATTCAAAACATTGCTCGAGAATATAGGCAGAGGTTTCGAAATGCGCCAAGATTAATGATAAATGATATCAGCTTGCATTCGGCGGAAGATTTGATATTGACGGTAATTGGGAAGGATATAGAAGGCATCAATATCATAGATTAGGTACTTATGTTGATGTTCCACGACGATGGGTTATTCCAAGAAGAAATGAGAGGGAATTTGAACGTATATGTAGACAAAATGGTGTATTAAATCCATATCCTGAAGATGAGGTGCACTATCATTTGTTTTTCTTTAGATATCAATAAATATATTTAGTTAAATGGAGGGAATTAATAAGATGAGATATGTAACTTTTTTCTTTTAATTAGCATTCTATTGTCGCATTGTGCTTTAGCACAAAATAAAGATACAATTATTTATGATTCTCAATTGGAAATCTATCATATATTCTATTCAGTTAAGCTTGTATATGCTAAAGACCAAAATGGAAATTTAAGAAAATTAGATCATAAAGAAGAAATAAAGCCAAATGAAGAGGTTATTGAAAAAGACACGTTGATTTATCTTATTTTTGAGCCTAGTACTAAAATTGTACCAATCTTACATTGTTTTGTAAAATTTAATTGCGATAGTGATAAAGAGAAATTCATTTATTCTTACATTGTCGAAAATAATTTAACTGCAAAACAAAGCATTGATTATTTTATTTTGGGATTTGGGGATGGAGCGACTATTTATAATAGGACAACAAATGCGTGGTATAATGGGCCAACATATATGCCCGGAGCTCTTAAACTTGATAGTAAATTGTATTGGTCAGGAATTGGTGATAATCCAGATATAAGGCTAGTTAAACCTGGTGAGAAACTTGATGGTTTTAATATTTCAAGTCCATCACAGCCTGGCATATTCAAAGTATTATTTCAGGGAATACCAGATACATTATACAATAGTTTAATATTTGGTTATAATGATAGTCCAATAAGAGATCAGATATACGATCTTCTATATGGAGAAAATAATTTTGTAAAATGTATGACCATTGCGCCATCTAATGTAACAATGGTGATAGGTAGGTTAGCCTTTCTCGACACACTCATTTCCTACACAAGCCAATCCTTGGAGCTTGGTTGGATAAAGCAGAACAGCACATCAGATAAATACCTGAGCTATTTCAACTCCGCCAAAACACAACTTGAACAAGACAACATAAACCAAGTTCGGGATATACTAAAGAATGTCTTGAAAGAAGTGGACAAAGATAGCACAGAAGCCATCACAAGCGAAGCCTATGCACTTATAAGATATAACACAGAATACCTGCTTGAGCAATTACCAGAGGTGCCAGTAGCGACAGTATTAGAACTACTTGATACACTCAGAGCTAGACTCAAATCCTGCTACGATAATCAGCAATTAGGGGAAAAGAAGTTTTATAGTGAGTTAGATAGTTATATTAAAGATGCAATCAAGAAATATCAGAAGCAGGATACAATAGGCTGTTCACAGGAGATAGAGAGGTTTTATAGTGTAATACACTGGGAATATCAGAGGAAACCAAAGAGAAATGATAAAAGGTATGTATCTACGGAAGGATATCAGCAATTATATTTATTGGCAAGGCATATAGAGTCAAGAGTAGTAACATTACCAGCGGGGACAAAAGGGACAATAATAGAGCAGATAGCAAAGTTGAAGGAACAGGTGAGGGTAGAGTTAGGATTGGGGAATATAGGAGGAGAGGTATTAGTGAGGGGCTTAGAGAAGTTACTGGATAGATCAAGTAGGTCAATAGTGAGGAAAGATACAGTAGGAGCAAGGATGCATCTAGAGTTATTCAGACAGACAGTTCGAGAGGTATATGAGTATACGTTAAAGCATCCAAACAGAAGAGTATACATAACACCAGCGGGATACATATCGTTGTATTATCGTGCAAGGTATATAGTAGAGACGCTAAGGGGAGATGATGAAGAAGAAGGGATTAATGAGTTGCGGGGAAAAGTAGAGCAAGAGGAGGAAGAATATCGAGAGTTACTAAAGGAGATGAAGGAGTGATGTTGTGTTTGAGTTATATTGTGGATGAGTTTCTTTCTCTACTTTTATTCCAGAAAGTTTCTTTTTGGGATCTTTGTATTGGTCGAATAAAAACATTTTAGGATAACATAATTTATGGAATTCAGAATAAAGGTTAAATTATCTGGATTCCAGCTAAAAGCCTGCTGGAATGACAAAAAGAAAAGAAATTTGTATTCTCCAACAAAAGTAAACAAAGCCTGTCAATGAACAATTACTCTTTAATGATCATCTTCGATTCTTGTTTGTTCATACATAATTGAATAGATTTTATGAAGTTATGAAGATTCAGGAACAAACAATAGAAGAAATACGAAGAGCAGTTGATATTGTGGATGTTATATCATCGTATGTAAAGCTGAAAAAACGTGGCAAAAATTATGTTGGTTTGTGTCCGTTCCATACAGAAAAAACTCCGTCGTTTACAGTAAGTGCCGATAAACAAATGTATCACTGTTTCGGTTGTTCGAAAGGTGGAAATGTTTTTACCTTTTTGATGGAAATAGAACGATTGTCATTTGTCGAAGCAGTCAAGGTTCTGGGTGAAAGAGTTGGTATAAGAATAGAGCCGGAATCGAAAAATCAGAAAAATGATACGCGCGAGCGTCTTTATGCTTTATGCCGTATGGCTGCACAATGGTTTTTTGAGAACATGATGAAAACAAAAGAAGGGGAATATGCTTTAACCTATTGTCGTCAACGTGGATTGCGGGACGAAGCAATTCAAGCCTTTGGTTTGGGGTATGCACCCAACAGTTGGGAGGCATTTGTAAAGTACGCAGCACAAAAGGGGTACACAAACGATGAACTTGTGGGCTCTGGCCTTGCCAGAAAAAGAGAAGATGGTACCCTTTACGATTATTTCCGTGGCCGATTGATGATTCCGATATTCTCAGTGTACGGCCATTGTATTGCATTTGGTGCACGGAAGCTGTACGATGATGATCCGATTGCAGGAAAATATATTAATTCACCAGAAACACTTATTTACAATAAAAGTCAGGTACTCTACGGCTTATTTCAGGCAAAGGATGTAATACGGAAAGAGGATGCTGCATTCCTCGTAGAAGGTTACATGGATTTGCTTGCGTGTGTACAAGCCGGTGTTTCAAATGTTGTTGCTTCGAGCGGAACAGCTTTAACGGAAGAGCAACTGTTATTGTTAAGTAAATATACCCGCAATCTCACAATTGTCTATGATGCCGATAGTGCCGGACTGTCTGCAACGGTGCGTGGAATAGATTTAGCCCTTGAGCATAATTTTAGGGTTAATGTTGTGGTATTGGATGAAGGAGAGGATCCGGATTCCTTTATTCGTAAATATGGAGCAGCTGAATTCCGGCATCGGTTGCGGAATTCTGTATCGTGGATTGAATACAAAGCTCAGCAACTTATTGGAAATAAAGCAACTCAATCACCCGAGAAAAAAGCAGAGGCAATCAGAACACTTATCGGTTCTATTGCCAAAATTCCCGATGAGTTACGACGCAACTTTTATATTAAAAACATCGCCGAAACATATAATATTTATGAAAGTGTTTTATATAATGAGTTAACAAAATTTTTGCAGACTAAACAATATTATAAAGGAAAGTTGAATATCAACGAAGAAGTTCTTCGGGCGATTATTTCTCCGGATTCACAACAAGTATCAAAGAAGCCCGAGAGCATTACTGCGGAGGAGCAGGATCTTCTGAAAATTTTACTGGAAGGGAATTCTGAAGTAGTTCAGTATGTTTTAGAATATATAATATGGTCTGACATTGAAAATCAGCACGTTAGGTCGCTTGTTAAGCAGATTTACTCTTTCAAGGAAATACCACCAGATGAACGAATACATCGTTTACTTGAATTAGTGAAAGAGGATGAGAAACTATTACTAAGTAAAATTGCTTTAAGCCGTTATACAGTAAGTGATGGATGGGAAGAAGTGGATAAAAAACCTGAAGAAGCCGATATATCAGTACTCGCCCGTGATGTTATTATTGCGTTTCAGCGGAAGCAGTTACGTAGAAAAATACATGAGAATGTTCGTGCACTGAGACAGGCATCGTTGACTGGCGTGGATGTCAGACCATACCTCGAGCGTCAACAGGAATTGCTCGAGGCAATGAAACAAATAGATTCACCAGATTTTATTAAACACTTAAGAGGATAGCTATGCCAAGAAAAGAAAATGTGCCAATGATGATGTACTTTATTCCTGGTAAATGTGATTTTTGTGGTTGTTGTGTTGGAGTTTGTCCGGAAGATGCTATTGAATTGATGGAAGCCCGTATTTCATTTATTGAGGAACGTTGCACAAATTGTCGTAAATGTGAATGGGCATGTCCGTGGAATGTTATCCAGTTTCATCGGGAAGGTGTCGACCATCTTCCGCAAATTCAACCGCAATATATTAACAATGCGTAGAGAGAAGAATAGTTATGAGTATAATAAAAGAACAATATGATGTTATCGTAGTTGGGGCTGGTCCTGCCGGTACTACTGCAGCCCGTTTTGCTGCAGCCGGTGGATCATCTGTATTAGTACTGGAAAAAGATCGCGATGTTGGTTATCCGGTGCGTTGTGGAGAAGCTGTTAGCCATGAAGGAGTTATTCAGTTTATTGAACCCGATCCGAAGTGGATTGCATCAACTGTAACGCGTTTTCGGCTGGTAGCACCAAATGGCAAAGCTGTAGAACCGAAACTTGATGGTACCGGTTATGTGCTCGAACGTCGGTTGTTCGATTATGCCCTTGCAAAAAAGGCAACGGAGGAAGGTGCGCAGATAATAACAAAAGCATATGTTTATGATTTGTTGAAAGATGAAGAACAGAAAGCCTGTGGTGTTAAGGTACTTTTCAAGGAGCAACCAATAGAAATTCGTTCACGTATTGTTATTGGTGCTGATGGAGTCGAAAGTCGTGTAGGGCGCTGGGCTGGTATTAATACAACATGTTCGATTCACGACATGGAAAGTTGTGCGCAAATGACATTGAGTGGCATTGAAGTTGAACCAGATCGGTTGGATTTTTATTTTGGCAGTCAGGTTGCTCCCGATGGATATCTTTGGGTATTTCCGAAAGGATCTACGACTGCCAATGTTGGTATTGGAATTAGTGTTGAAGCAGCAAAAAAGAAGCCAGCGCTTGTCTATCTTCAGGAATTTATTGATAAACGATTTCCACATGCAACCGTATTGACACAAATTGCCGGCGGAGTTCCCTGTGCAAAAACAAACAGTACACTTGTAAAAAATAATGTAATGCTGGTCGGCGATGCCGGTCATCAGGTCAATCCAACTTCAGGTGGTGGAATTATCAGTGGTATGATTGGAGGTATGATTGCGGGACAGGTTGCATCCCGCGCAATAAAAGAGAAGAATCTTTCTCTCCTGAAAGAATATGAACAATTATGGCACAAACGATTAGGTTGGAGGCACGAAATATTTTACAATATCAAAGAAGCAATATCAAACTTTTCCGATGACACTCTCAATGGTATTGCAGAGTCGGCACTAAAACTGCCCGAAGAGAAACGCACACTGGGTGGTATTTTCAGAGTTGCATTATGGAATCAACCGTCATTACTTATTGATCTCGCAAAGATATTTATTACGTAGTACAAACTATGAGGAGAAAAGGGAATGGAATGTAACAAACCTAAAAACATAAAACGCTGTAACTGCAGCTATGAGCCATGTTCACGGAAAGGGATGTGCTGTGAATGTTTACACTATCATCTGCGCAATCGTGAACTTCCCGCTTGTTGTTTTCCGGATGACATTGAGCAAACATACGACCGAAGTTTTGTTACATTTGCCCAAGCTGTGATGAGCGGTAAAATTCGTTAACTATTGTTGGGGTAGTGTTATATCAACTGATGCTTCAGTGTATTCCCACTGAAGTTTCAGAGATGCAGAGGTATTTGTTTTCTTGTCTATTCTAATTGTAAATTGTTCGACCAGCGATGGTAATTTTCGTACTTTCATCGGAAGTCGTACAAAATCGTATTCTTTGTTGTACATCGTACCCCATTGCCCTGTTTGTCTGTTAATGATAAGCAACCAATATTTTTTTGTTGGGAGAGTAAAAATGGTATAAGTTCCTTTTGGAATAAGTGTATCGCCAATAATGACATCGTTGCTAAATGAGATAGTGGTTGCTGCATTTGCACCAGTACGCCACACCTGACCGTACGATACAACACCGCCAAATATTTTCCTTCCGCGCACAGAAGGACGACTGTAATATACTGCTATTGTGACTCCATCCATTTGAAAACGAAGAGAATCCTTTGGACTTGGAATAAGGCGTTCACTGCTAACATGAAATGGAATACGTAATCGTACATATTCCCACTCCAAAACTAAAACACCATTATTGTCAAAAATCTTCTGAATGGAGAACGTTAAATTCTCGACAGGTGTCTTTAGCTGTTCGGGACGGATATCAAGACGAGCTAAATCGTATTGCGAATTGTACACTGTACCCCATTGCCCTGTTTGCTTGTTAATTATGAATTTCCAGTTTGTTTCTGTAGGGATTGTATAGAGTGTATATTTGCCCCGTGGTACAATAGCTCCGTTTATTTCGATGTCAGCTTCGGTTTCGAATTCTGTAGCAGCACCCGAGCCGGTTCTCCAGACTTTATAGTATGGTACCACTGAACCGAATATTTTTCGACCGTTGAGCGAAGGTTTCCCGTACCGTACTGTAATTGTTTTTCCATTGAAACGTTCGAATGACGAATCACGGATTGTTGGAGCAGGCTTTTGTGCAAAGACAGTTACCAATGGCAAAAGGATGATACAAAGAAATACAACACACTTTATTCTATATTCGTTTTGTCGGCACACGTTCAATGTATTTAATTTTTTCTGTATCAACACGAATTACATCTCCTGTTTCAATAAACTGTGGTACAAGTATTTCGATTCCGTTTTCAAGAGTAGCAGATTTCATAGTATTATCTTGTGCGTCACGAATGCTTGGACCGGTTGAAGCAACAGCTAATTCAACAATTTTTGGAAACTGAACATATATTGGTGTATCATCAACTAGTTCGACAGTAAGTACAGTACCTTCCTTAAGAAAACTTTCGATTGTACCGATGTTTTGTTTAGATATGCTCAATTGTTCGAATGTTTCCGGATCCATAAAGCAGAGACTTTCGTTATCTGCATAGAGATATTCCATGTGGCGCTTGATGACTTCTACATTTTCAACCTTGTCTGTTGTTTTAAACCGTTGATCGGTTATATGGCCGTGTTGAATATCTTTCAATTTTAACTCAATAAAACCGTGCATCTGTCCACTGCCAGCATGTTTGATTACCTCAAGTACTCTGTATAATTTTTCATTGAGTCGTACAACCATTCCGCTTTTGAGCTCTGTAACAGGCACCATACCTTTAAACCTCCTTTCAACAAATTATTGTTGAACATCTGACAATGCTTTTTGATAAGCGTTGTACGTATTTGAGTCGAAGCAGACAATGTACACTTTCTCTATTTCCGGATTGAGCTGAAGTGCGTTAACTATTTCGCGTAAAGCGATACCGGCTGCTCGTTCTACCGGAAAACGATACGCACCGGTACTGATTGATGGAAAAGCAACGGTACGTATATGATGCTGTTTGACAACTTCAAAACATCGTTTGTAACATGAGGCGAGAAGGTTATCTTCAGAATGTTGACCGCCACGCCATATTGGACCTACTGTGTGTATTACAAAACGTGCCGGTAACTTATATCCTTTTGTAATTTTTGCATCACCAGTTGCACAGCCATTAAGAGTTTTGCACTCCTCGAGTAATTCAGGACCGGCAGCACGGTGAATTGCTCCATCAACACCTCCGCCACCTAGTAATGTTGTATTAGCTGCGTTCACAATTGCATCAGCATGTATGGTTGTTATATCACCCATAACAATTTCGAGTTTTGGGATGGTTCCCATTGTTATGTTACCTCCAACGGACGTGCTACCATAATACCTGCATTGGTCTTGTTGTTGCTCAGATATTGCCACAATGGTTGCTCTGTTATCTGAACATGTGAACCAGGACGTGGAGCATGAAGCATCCGTAGTTCTTTATCAACCCGTACGGCAATAGCAGTGTGTTTGCAATCGAGACCATCAATGGTTGTTGTAATTCCAATTATATCCCCGTCGTGAATTTTGTTTTCTATACTCTGTATTTTTTCTTTTGGAATATGACAAAGGGATCGTGTCGATAGTTGTTCCTCTATGTTTTTCATTTTGTTAAATGTTTCATCGTTCACCAGACGCAGATATTTTTCACGGTGAGTTGTCATAAAGTGAATTCTCTTTTTGTACAATATTCCACCGAGAGAATGGGTAATATTTTTGAGAACGCCTTTTTCTTCGTTGTTGTAAAAGTAATCCGATGTGTAATGAAGTCTGCTTGCATAGCCGTTGAGAAGTCCATCCCTGTAACGTAGAAACTCCACTTCTTTCTCGAAAGCAGTATAGGTTAGCTTATTTTTTTTAATACATCGGGCAAATGCCAATGAATATTCGTATAGTGTAACGCAATCGACACCTTCAAGATTGATAATGAGTGTTTCTTCGCTTCCTGTTTCGAGGGTGTTTGCTTTATAAGGTGTGTTAATAAATGTTTTTCCTATAGCTGCAACCACGTTTCCAATAGGTTGCTGAGAGAGTTGATGCGTTGTTGCATATTGGAATTTTTCGTCACAGATAAGACGGGACGAAGAGAATTGAAAAGCAGAAGAAAAAATTTTTGCAGGAAAACACAGTGTTGTTGCCGATAAAGTCATTAATTGCAAAAACCGACGACGGTTCATAGACTAAATTCCTAAAAAGGCATTGGTTGTTCAGGTTCGGCAGGAATCAGAACATCGCGTTTGAAGCCGAGACGGTTTTCAAACCGGGCATATTGTTTAATAAATTGTAGCTCTACAGTATCAACAGGACCATTCCGTTGTTTTCCGATAATTATTTCTGCAAGACCCTCAATTGGTTTATCGCCTTTTTGTTCAATATTGTACATTTCGGGACGATGAACAAAGATAACGACGTCGGCATCCTGTTCAATAGCGCCCGATTCGCGCAAATCGGCAAGTGCCGGTCGTTTATCTGCACGAGCTTCTACTGCTCTGTTGAGCTGTGAAAGAGCAATGACCGGAATGTTCAATTCTTTTGCCAATGCTTTCAGTGAACGCGAAATACTCGATATTTCCTGTTCCCGACTTTGTGACTTTGGTCCTTGCATCAACTGAAGATAGTCAATAACAACCATTCCGATGTTGTGTTCCGATTTTAACCGGCGTGCTTTTGCTCGGAGTTCCAATACGCTGAGGCTTGGTGTATCGTCGATAAAAATTTTTGCTTTGTAAAGACGACCGACACTTGTGCTGAGTTTGATCCATTCATCTTCTGGAAGCCTGCCAGTACGCACCTTATGAGCATCAACGCGTGCTTCAGCGCACATTAGGCGCATAACTAACTGCTGTGCCGACATTTCGAGGCTAAAAATTCCAATCGGTACATCATGCATAACAGCTGCATTACGAGCGATAGAAAGTGCAAAAGCTGTTTTCCCTTGTGAAGGGCGACCTGCGATAATAATAAGATCAGAAGGATGAAAACCGCCAGTCAGAGCATCTAAATCTATAAACCCAGACGGTACACCAGTAACTCCACTATGCTTACCATGAATGCTTTGCAACAAATCCATTGTTTTATGTACGGCTGCATCCATAGAGATGAATGAGCGTTTCATTCTCTGTTCAGAAATAGAGAAAATGCTTTGTTCTGCTTCGTCAAGTAATTCGAGAGGATCTTCTGTTTCGGTGTATGCTCGTTGTATTATGTTACTCGATGTGACGATAAGCTGACGCATCAGAGCTTTTTCGAGCACAATGTGTGCATGGTATTCAACATTTGCAGCGGTTGTTGTTTTGGTTGTTAGCTCAGTTAAGTAGTATTCACCGCCAACTTTTTCGAGTTCACCGCGTCGTCGCAGTTCTTCGCTGAGTGTTATGAGATCAACCGGTTCACTCCGTTCAAATAAAGCAAGCATCGCTTTAAAAATGCTTTGATGTGCGGGCTTGTAAAAAGCACTGTCGTCGAGTACTTCGAGTACTTTAGGAATTGCTTCTTTTTCGAGAAGCATTGCACCAAGCACAGCGGCTTCTATTTCCACTGCTTGCGGTGGTAAGCGGCGTTCATTTCCTTGTTGAGGCGAAAGTGGAAATGAGCCAGTTTCTCTGTCGGGAGTTATCATTTGGTTCCTATTTCTAGTTTTCATAGTTCTATCAATACTATTTTAAATATACTCATTTCAGGCAATGAATGTATTATTTTTTTAAATCATCATAAAGTTTGCGGAATTGTTGTACATCTTCCCAGCATGGGCGTTTCCAGTTGGGATTGCGCAGTAATGCAGCCGGATGGTATGTGACCATTAGCGGAATTCCGCGGTATGAGTGTACTTTACCACGCAGTTGGGCTAATGTTGCATTGGTTTTTAACAAGGCTTGACCAGCAATACGACCTGCACAAAGAATTGCTTTGGGTTTTAATAGTTCGAGCTGTTTCCATAAGTACGGTTCGCAGCATTCTATTTCCTCCGGTAGTGGGTCACGGTTGTTTGGTGGTCTGCACTTAAGCACATTACAAATGAAAACTTCTTCGCGTTTAAAATGGATAGCTTCGAGAATTTTGGTAAGAAGTTGACCAGCGCGCCCGACAAATGGTTCACCTTGCTCATCTTCATCTGCTCCCGGTGCTTCGCCAACTACCACAACCTCAGCCTGTGGATTTCCGACACCAAAAACAAAATTTTTTCTGAGATGTCCGAGGGAACACTTGGTACATGTGTTAATAAGGTTGTTTAATTCGTATAATGACAGAGCATGAATCCAGTGTTCCTGTGGGTAAGATAGCTTTTGGGCATTATCGGAATCAGGGAAAAGAATTTGAGCAGTGGTTGTTGTAGGTTGTTGTGGTGTCATGAACAATTCTTCTTTCTGTATGTTTATTTCTATTTCTTTCGTTGAATCGTTTGAAGAGGGAAATGGAAAAAAATTTTCCCCGAATAATTCATGTCGTTGTTCAAAATAACGTTGTATCTGTTGTAACAATGTTGTTAGCTCAGTATTCATAGTAAGAGTTTATACTCCTGGAGAAAACAATATTGAAAAACTCCTCTGAGTATCAAAGCTACAGAGAAAAGATGCTCTTCACAAGAGAGTTTTTATTTTATCAAGGATTTTATGTGCTACGTCGATTTTTGAAAGACGAGGATATTCGACAACTTCACCGAACCGGTCGATGAATGTTACGGTGTTCACATCTGATCCGAAAACGCGATTCCTGGAATTGTATGAATTGAGCACAATAAGATCGAGGTTTTTCTTCCTGAGTTTTTCGCGGGCGTGAGCAAGTTCGTTTGTTGTTTCGAGTGCAAATCCTACGCTAACGAATCGTTTCTTTTTTGTGCTAACAGATGCAAGAATATCGGGCGTAGAAACCAAACTCAGTTCAATAGAGTTGGTTTCAGGTGATTTTTTTAACTTTTGTTTCGAAACGGATGCAGGTGTAAAATCTGCAACGGCGGCTGCCATAATGAGCGCATCAGCTTTTTTTACGTGTTGTTTTACTGCGTTATACAATTCTTTAGCCGATTCGATGTTGATGCGTTGAACGTTGCGCGGAGTATCCAGAGAAGTAGGTCCACTGATAAGTGTAACGTGAGCGCCTCGTTGTACAGCTGCAGTAGCTATTGCAAAGCCCATTTTTCCGGACGAGCGGTTTCCGATAAATCGTACTGGATCGATAGCTTCATACGTTGGGCCGGCAGTTACAACAATTCGTTTTTTTCTAAAGTCGTAAACAGAGTTATCGAGAATACTGCCAATTTTTTCGATAAGTGTTTCAACTTCAGGCAACCGTCCCAAACCTTGTAAACCGCTGGCAAGTTCGCCCGCAACCGGATCTGCAATATAAAAGCCACGCTCTTTTAATATTGAAAGATTTTTTTGTGTGGCTTCGTTAAGGTACATATCAACATCCATGGCGGGTGCAAGCAGTATGGGTTTAGGAGATGCAAGAGTGACAACTGTTAACAGATTGTCGGCTATCCCGTGGGTTAATTTTGCAATTGTATTTGCTGAGGCGGGTGCAATAACAAGCACGTCGGGCCAGTGTGCCAGACGTACATGTTTAACGCTAATATCGTTTTCGCTGCTATCTTCGGTTGTCCACAAATCGGTATAAACATATTTTTTGCAAAGAGCAGCAAAAGTTAACGGAGTGACAAAACGGGTTGCTGCCTCGGTCATAACAACCCGAGTTTCTGCGCCGAGTTTTATAAGCTGCCGCACAAGGTATGCAACCTTGTAGGCAGCAATACCACCTGTAATGCCAACAAGAATCCGTTTGCCGGCGAATCGAGACATTACGATTGTTGCTCGGTTGTTAAGCTTTTAGAAAAGAGATCGGCTTGTTGCTTGTAGTAGTACTTCAGTTTCCGTTGTTGGAGTTCTTCGAGTGCCAACTCTGTTGGCTTCGGTCGTTTTTCAAATTCATTACTAATTTTTAATTGATCCGGATTGGCAACAACCGTATCAAGGTCTTCTTCCGGTTCCTGACTAGAGAGAGCTTTGATTGTTTCGACGCGTTGAGCAAATTCAATTTTCATATCGTCATGGATTTGTCGCGCGCGTTTCGAAGCAATAATTATTGCTTCGTATATATTGCCCGCCGTTTGAATTAATTCGGTCATTTCAATTGGTTTTATTGCCACAGTGATAACTCCTTTCTTATCAAAAGCTGGTTAGTTGTTTTTTATGTGTTGTGAAACTATTAATTTTACATCATCAATTGCCCGTTGCAGGTTGTCATTGATGATGACATAATCAAACTTATTTTGTTGTGCAAGTTCCATCTCCGCACGTTCCAGGCGTTTGCGGAGAGTGTCTTCATTTTCTGTTTTGCGGTTAAGAAGTCGTTCTTTCAATACGTCGATATCCGGTGGCGCAATAAAGATGAGAACAGTATTATCCGGAAAATGAAGACGTAGAGAAAGAGCTCCTTTAACATCAACATCAAAAAGCATTGTTTGGTTGTTGTCGAGTGCATGGAGTATTTCACTTTTAAGTGTACCGTAAAAATTTCCGTATATTTCCTCCCACTCTACCAGATCACTGTTTGCTATTTTATTTTCGAATTCTTCTCTTGACAGGAAGAAATAATCTTTCCCGTGTATTTCACCATTGCGCTTTGGTCGTGTTGTTGCTGAAACTGAAAATAAAAAATCAGGGTGTTGCTCGAGTATAGCTCGGGCAATGGTTGTTTTTCCACAGCCACTGGGTCCTGAAAACACAAATAGTTTGCTTTTTCCCATATCTTATTCAATGTTTTGTATCTGTTCTCGGATTTTTTCCAGTTCTTCCTTTATTGCAACCACAAGGTGCGCAATTGTTGCATCGCATGCTTTTGTTCCTATGGTATTAACCTCACGGTTCATTTCCTGTACAAGAAAATTTAGCCGTCGTCCGACTGCTTCATTGTTCTGTAACGATTCGAGGAAAAACTTATTATGGCTGTGATAACGTACACACTCTTCAGTTACATCGAGCTTTTCTGCAAGCAGCGAGATCTCCAATTCAAGTCGGTTTTGGTCAATAATCAACGGGTCACTCAGCAGTTGTGCAATTTTTTCCTGTAATGCCTGTCGTTCCTGTGGAATTCGTTCTTTCGAAAGATGTTCGATTTGCTCCACCTTTGAGTCGATCCATTGAATACGTTTTATTAAATCTTTTGCAAGCTCTTCACCTTCTTTTAAACGCATTTCATTCATTGCAATAAGAGCTTGCTGAAGAGCCTCTTGCAGAACTTCCCATTCCTTTGTGCTGCTGTCGTCTTCTTCGATTGGTTCAAATATTTCTGAAAAGTGAAGCAGGTGGTCGAGACGTATTTTTTCACGTAATCCGGTTGCTTTTTTTAGATCGGCGAGAAGTTTATAGAGTGCTTTTGCGGCACTTTCGTTTATTTTTAGTGGAATTGAACCGTTGTCAACCCGCTCGAGTTTTAAGGTAATGTTGATACTTCCCCGACTAACATAAGAACGTACAAGTTCCTTTACTTCCCGGTCCCGTGTACTATGCTGCCGTGGTAAGCGTGCAGTTACTTCCAGATATCTGTTGTTTACACTTCGGACTTCAGCCAACGCAACAATACCGTTGCGGGTTATCTCTGCCCGTCCGAAGCCTGTCATGCTTGCTATCATAGGTATCCTTAATGATTATAAAAAGTACGGAAAAAATGAAGTATGGGCAAGAAAAGATTTAGTATATCCAGTTATTACTTAAGTAGTTTCAAATACCTGAAAAATCTTGCCTTTCTGAAACTTCTCATATAACTTGTTTCCTATATGGAAAAGGGACTGGAGATACTCGGATACAACAGTCAACTTGCCACATACGCACAAGAAGGAATAATAAAGGGTTTTTGCCCGGCACGGGTTACCCAGGAGCTAAAACAGCGATATCTTGTGCGCACGGAAAAAGCTGAAATACCTGCAGTTGTGGCAGGTCGTATAATGCACAAAGCCACTTCCCGTGAGGATTATCCGGTAGTTGGAGATTGGGTGCTTGTTTCGTTATACGACGACCAGACACATGCAGTTATTCACGAAATTTTGCCACGTAAAACAATTCTTCAACGAAAAGCGCCGGGTAAACGTTTAGAAAATCAGCCTATTGCGGCAAATGTCGATGCTGTGTTTATTATTTTTCCGCTTAATCAGGACTGGACAACGAGAGCAGTTGAACGTTATTTGATACTCGTGAAGCAGAGCGATGCAATACCATACATTTTTCTGAGTAAAAAAGATCTTTGTGCTGATGATCGGTTACATGAAATAATACAGAGTCTGAAACCAATATGTAGTGATATCGAGTTGTATGCGTATTCATTATTTAATTCAAACGATATAGCACACATAGCCTCGGTCATTAAAAGCGGAACGACTTTTTGCTTGCTTGGTCCTTCGGGGGCGGGTAAATCGTCGCTCATTAATGCTCTTGTCGGAAAAGAAATTCTTGCTACAGGCGAAGTAAGAGAGTATGATGCCAAGGGCAGGCATGTAACTACATCACGACAATTGATTGTACTTGAAAAAGGAGGGATCTTGATTGATACACCGGGGATGCGCGAAATTGGTTTATGGCAAATGGAAGAAGGTTTATACGAAACATTTGATGATATTATGAACTTATCGCAAGAGTGTCATTTTCGGGATTGTACACACACTCATGAACCAGGCTGTGCGGTATGCCTTGCATTGGAGGAGGGGCGTCTTTCGCAGGAACGTTATAATAGCTTTATTCAGTATCAGCGCGAAATAAACGACATTGAAAAACATTTAAATCCAAAAGAACTGAAAGAACTTCGTGAGCAGAAAAAAAAGAAGCTGAAGCAGGAAAAAAATCGGATACTCCGGCAACGAAAATGTAAACAATGAATCGGGAAGGTTCTCTTTCTTGATTTTCAGAACAATATTCGTACTTTGAGTAGTTGTTCAAAACCATAAAAATTTAACGCGGGGCGAAGATGCAACAATACTCACAACTACTGATTTCGGCGCTACAGGAGGAAGTAACAGAAAAGAAAAAAGAAGTGCGGCCAGTTGCACTTTCAGGTGGTCAAAGGCTTCTGTCTTTTGCTTCCTATACATACTACCGGTTCGAATATCCGGAAGAGTTGATAGATCATACAACAGAGAAACTGCATTGCACAGTTGGTGTAAAAAATCCTGTTTCTTTTACAGGAAATATAGTTGAATTTGAAAATCAGTTTGTTGTTATTGCAATACCGGTCGATTTTGGACCATATCTTCCGCAGATGATCTGTCAACGAGATATCGAAAATGAATATCTTCCCGTTCTTCGTTTACTCGAAGGACATAATAGCACAACAGATCCTGTTACTTTTCTTTTTCAACCGTATGACAATGCGAATATTCATAACGTATCAATTCAACCGCAATTGCCGGAGGAACTCTTTGTTGAACAACGGGAAGCAGTGAACAAAATTTTGAACAATAGGGTTACATTACTATGGGGACCTGTAAACTCGGGTAAATCGTATACACTTGCACTTGCCGCAGTTAATTATGTTGCATCGGGTAAAAGTGTGTTGCTGGTAACACCATCAAATATTGCAACTGATAAGCTTTTACATCAATGTGTTCAGGTTGCAAAAAAACTCAATGTTTTGTGCGAACATGAATTTACACGATACGATCTTCCCTCTGCTACTACAATAAACGATATTGCGCCCTTTTCCTTTGATCTGATAGTTGAGAAAAGGAAGGAAGAAAAAAAGGCGGCGCTCAAAGATAAAATAAGTATACTCGACAAATACTGGAAAGTACGGCAGAAGCAAGCACTTTATGAAGATTTCTTTATTGGAATACAAAATCTTAGAGATCAGCTGGCGCAATTAAAACAGAAAATTGAACAGCTTGAGGAAGATAATACAGTCTATACTGCTCAGTTGAAAGAAGCATCCGAAGGTTCGTTATTCTCTCGTATGAAGCGAGGAATGACAAAGGAAGATATTGAAGGCTTACAGAAGAAACTGACAGTAATAAAACAGGAGCTAAAGCATTATACAGCACTCAATAAAAAACTCGGAGAGGAAATAACACTGAAAGAACTCAACAATCCTGTTACCGTGGAAGAGTGGAAAGAATTCCGCGAAGCAATGAAAGTTATCGATGAGTACGGGGGCATCGATAGTTTTCAAAAAAATGTCGATGATCAATGTGCGGTTAACGAACAAATGCTCTTTTTAACGAAAAGACTTGTTTGTACAAATGTCAGTTCGGTATTTACGAATCCGGTTGTATTCGAACGGCAATACGATATGGTACTTATCGATAACGCTCAATGCATGAATGTTCCGATGCTCTATGCTTTAGCAAGTCTTGCACGCGAAAAGTGTGTTGTAGCCGGGGATCCGTTTCAAATAGAAAACTATACATCTCTCCAGCAATTGCAGCATAACCAATTACTGAGGCAGGATATTTTTCTGTACCTCGCAAAAACATCGAACCTCCACGATTTGTTTTCGTGGACTGCACAGAACAATCAGTGGGTTGTTCAGATGAAATCGCACATTGCATCGGTACCAAAACTTTCATCGTTTATTGCATCAGTGCTTTACGATGATAATGTGACGGTATACGTTTCACCGCATGCAAAAGGGAAAATTTATTTCCTTGATACATCGTCATTAAAAGCAGAGAGTAAACAGTACCTCGGTAAAAAAAGGATTCTGCCATATAACGAGGTTCATACAAAACTTGTGGTTCACTGTATTAAACACGCATTACTCAAAGAGCACCGTACTGGTAACGATATTGGTGTTATGTTTCCGTTTGACGGTCCGACACTCTACACCAAACTTCAATTACGTTTAAATGGAATGTATAATGTTGAGGTAGGTACTCCGGAACAATTCTGCAATAGACAAAAAGCTGTTTGTATTTTCGATACAACCATGGCTGGCATTGATTATACAATGCGTGCCATCGATGATAAAAAGGTTGGTGAACATCACATCGTTCGTCTTATCAACACAGTCTGTTCGTCAGTCAAAGAAGATCTCTATATAGTTGCCAACATGGAGCATTTCCAAAAACACTACAAAGACAGGTTGTTTACCCGATTTCTGATGCTTTTACAAAGTCAGGCAGATGTTGTAGATATTTCTTTTGAAGATGTTTTACAACGGTTTGATGGAATGGATTTACAAAAACGGGTAGCTCTTTTTTCATACACGACGGATTCAAAATCTAAAACTCAATATCAACAGAAAACAAAACACAAGCCGGAAGAGGAAGATGCAGAGTTTGCGCTTCAGATGAAAATGATGGCAGCAAAAAAAGCTGAAAACCCCATCCAATTACCATCAACAACTGGGAAGGTACTTTTTGATGCAGCAACGCGGGTACTAGGATATTGGAGAGATTGTAATCTCCTTGCACAATATGCACGTGCAGATATAGTGTTTCGGGATAGTGTAGCTGTTGAACAGCTATTTCGCACATTGCCGTTTGAGTCGTGCGAAAATGAGAAACAATTCCGATCGGTAATAGAGAAATGGAATCAGCTGCTCTATGAGCTATCCGGTTGTGCAGAACCGATCTCGCAGTTTTGCAGTCAAAAAAATATCGAAGCAAAACCACGCTTTGATGTCTATAAATTGAATGCATTGTTTAATTCCCGCACCGATGCTTTTATACAAGACAGCAGGCAAAAAATAATGGCGGAGGTAACCCGTCTTTTCCAGGAAATATTGGGAAAACCACAACCTGTTACACCTGCGGAGTGGACAACAGTTTATTCAACTATTCTTGCTCGGCTCGAAGCATTTCTTTCATGGATTGAAGAAGAACTACGTCGTTAAGCGTACGTACTATATTACGTACTATTACTCTTGCTTCTTGTATCCTACATTCTTACAATTCAAATGAAAACGGGTGAAGTACGATCACAAATTAAAGAGGTGATATATGATAGGCTATTATGCTGTGTGGTTATCGATGTTCGACGAAATAGTATTAACCCGCGATATTGTTGTGATCTCATTTATTGTTCTTATTCTCTGTATTCTTCTTATAGCCTACCTCTATTTTCATCAACGAAAAATTATACATCTTCAGCGTGAACATGAGAAACTAGAAAAAACAATCGAGTATGAACGTAATCTCTATCGCACTATTTTGGACAATTTGCCAACAGCCATTTATGCAAAAGATCGGGAATGCCGGAAAATTCTTGTAAATAAAGCCGATTTGAAAAATCTCGGTGCGAAATCAGAAGATGAAGTACTTGGAAAAGATGACTTTGCTTTTTACTCAAAAGAAGAAGCCGAAGCATTTTATAAAGACGACAAAATGGTTATTGAAACAGGTCAACCGGTTATCAACAGAGAAGAGAAATTTATTGATAAAGAAGGCAATCTCCGTTGGTTGTGGACATCAAAAATTCCCTTTTACAACGAAAAGTGTGAGATTATTGGTTTAATAGGAATTGGAAGAGATATTACCGAATACAAGCGTACTCAGGAATCACTCCAACAGGAGCGTAATTTACTCCGTACACTCATTGATAATTTACCAGATCTTATTTACTTCAAGGATAAAGACGGACGATATCTTTTAAATAACAAGGCACATCTTCATTCGTTAGGATGCGAACGTCAGGAAGATGTGGTTGGAAAAACTACCTTCGATTTTAATCCACCTCACGTTGCACAACAGTATTGTGCTATGGAGGAAGAAATAATAAAAACAGGCAAACCATTGACTGATTATGAAGAGATAGCAATACACAAAGATACAGGTGAGCAACGCTGGCATTTAACAAGTAAGTTTCCGATTAGAGATGTAGAAGGTAATATCGTTGGTATTGTTGGTGTTAGCAGAGATATTACGGTACGGAAAAAAGTAGAAGAAGAATTATGGAAAATGCATGAAGAGCTAGAGCAGGCAAATCAGGAGTTAAAACGTGCCAGTCAGGTTAAGAGTCAATTTCTCGCTAACATGAGTCACGAAATCCGTACACCGCTTAATGCAATAATAGGAATGACAGGATTATTGCTCGGTACTGATTTAAACGATGAACAGCGCGACTTTGCAGAAACAATTCGTACAAGCGGTGAAGTACTCCTTTCTCTGATTAATGACATTCTCGATTTCTCAAAAATCGAAGCTCAGAAAATGGAACTTGAATACCAACCGTTTGAACTCCGTCGTTGTGTGGAAGAAGCACTTGACCTTGTAACGCCGAGAGCAATTGAAAAGAATCTTGAACTTACATACTCCATGGATGAAGGATTACCATCTGTTGTGATGGGTGATGTAACACGTGTGCGGCAGGTACTGGTAAACTTACTTAGTAATGCTGTCAAGTTTACAGAAAAGGGAGATGTCAATGTTTCAATAACGGGACAACTTCGTGATCATTATAAATTTCTTCTTCACTTTGCGGTTAAAGATACAGGCATTGGAATACCTGTCGACAGACAAAACCGGTTGTTTCAATCGTTTACACAGGTCGATTCTTCAACAACACGGAAGTATGGTGGTACCGGGTTAGGGCTTGCAATTAGTAAACGATTGTGCGAACTGATGGGCGGAACTATGTGGGTAGAAAGTTCCGGAATACCTGGCGAAGGCTCAACATTTCATTTTACAATTGTAGTTGGCTTAACTGTTGAAGAAGTTACGACAAGCGATGTCTCGAGTCTCATAGGCAAAAAGATATTGATTGTTGACGACAATAAAACAAATCGCGAAATATTGGTTCGCGTTACGGGGTCGTGGAGTATGAAGCCGACAGCAGTAGCTTCGGGAATTGAAGCCCTTCAACTTTTTGATAGGGGAGAAGAATTTGATTTGGCAATACTCGATATGCAGATGCCGGAAATGGACGGATTGATGTTGGCAGATGAAATACGGAAAAGAAAAACCGGCAAGTCGTTGCCACTGGTATTGCTTTCATCACTCGGATATCGGGAAGCAGAAACTGATAAGCCACGTTTTGCAGCTTCTTTGACAAAGCCGGTCAAACCATCGCATCTGTATGATGCTCTCAATACGGTCATAAATCGTCAGGCTCCCGTTCGCCGCCGAACGCCCGAAATACCGATGCAATTTACTCCCGAAATCGGGAAAAAACATCCGCTTCGTATTTTACTGGCAGAAGATAATGCTGTCAATCAAAAGGTAGCACTAAGATTTTTGGAGAAAATTGGTTATCGTGCTGACCTTGCAGCCAACGGGCTTGAAGTTCTTGATGCATTGAAACGACAAACCTACGATGTTGTGCTGATGGATGTTCAGATGCCGGAGATGGATGGAGAGCAGGCAACAATCGAAATCAGGAAACAATTTCCACCCGAGCAACAACCGCGTATTATTGCAATGACAGCAAATGCAATTGTTGGCGACAGAGAGCATTATCTCTCAATTGGAATGGATGACTACATCACAAAGCCTGTTCGGCTGGAAGATTTAGTACGTGCGTTGCTTGAAAGTACACCTCTGGCAGATATTCCATCGCTTGGTTCCGATCTTGAAAAGCAACTTCAGGAAAGAAGTGAGAAAAACAACTAAGCGTTCAAATATTCTTTTTGTTCGAGTAATCTAATGAATTCTTCGAAGAGATAATCACTATCGTGCGGACCTGGTGATGCTTCGGGGTGATATTGAACAGAAAAAGCAGGGTACTGCTTGTGCCGCAATCCCTCGTTAGTGTAATCATTAAGGTTTATATGAGTAATTTCTACTGCTGACGAATCAAGCGAATCAGGATCGACTGCAAAACCATGATTCTGAGATGTAATTTCGATAGTATTTTTAATAAGATTTTTAACCGGATGATTCGCTCCGCGATGACCAAACTTTAGTTTGTATGTTCGTCCACCAAGGGCAAGTGCTAATAACTGATGTCCGAGACAAATGCCGAATATTGGTTTTTTACCAAGGAGTGTTCTGATATTTTTAATACCATAGCGTACGGCTGCAGGATCTCCTGGTCCGTTCGAAAGAAAAACACCATCGAAATCTTGTTTAATAATCTCCTCTGCAGGATAATTGGCAGGGAAGATGGTTAAATCGCAACCATAAGAGGTCAACCGACGCATAATGTTGTACTTAACGCCATAATCGTATACTGCAACTTTCCATTTATGTTCTTGTCTCTGACGGAGAGGTTGCAATGCAAATGGTGTACGATCCACATCGTTCCATTTGTATGGTTCTTTAGTTGTTACGGTTGTTGCCAGATCCCAGCCTACCATTTGTGGTGATCGGCGTACTTTTTCTAAAAGGACTTCATTATCTTCATTAGTTGTTGAAATAATACCGCGCATTGCACCTACCGAACGTATAATTTTTGTCAGCATGCGGGTATCGACATTTTCGATACCAATGATATTGTGTTGTTCGAGCCATGAACCGAATGATTGTGTTGAGCGGAAATTACTTGGGAAATCGCAATACTCTTTAACGACAAAACCGGCAACCTGAGGTTTTTGTGATTCCATATCGTCTGGATTAATTCCATAATTTCCGATCAGAGGGTAAGTCATCGTTACAATCTGACCTGCGTATGATGGGTCGGTTACAATTTCCTGATAACCGGTCATACTGGTATTGAAGACAACCTCGCCGGTGGTTTCGCCTGTTGCTCCAAATGATTCACCTTCGAATACAGTGCCGTTTTCCAAAAGTAATTTTGCTTTCATAATATTTAAAAATAGGAAGAAATCGTACGCTTTGCAAAAAAAATCTTCGCTAAAATTCTTCTTCTCCTTCTTTCATTAAACCGTATCGTTTCATTTTTGTGTAGAGATGACTTCTCTGAATATCGAGTACTTCGGCGGTTTTGGAAATATTCCAGTTATTCAACTCAAGCTGATATCGGATATATGCTGCTTCTGCCCGTTCTTTGAATTCCTGAAATGTACCGCTCATATCAATGTAGGTCATTTGATTTGCTGCAGGTGTTTTAAGTCCCAGCGCGCCGAAGTTATCTAATATTTCAGGAGTGATGATTTTGCCGGGTGTTAATATGGCAAGTCTTTCAATAGCGTTTCGTAATTCACGTACATTGCCTGGCCAGTCGCGTAGCATCAGAGCTTTGAGTGTTGAGTCGGCTAATATTTTTGGCGGTAGTCCGTTGCGAGTGCATACATTTTCAAGAAAAGCCTGAGCAAGTATAGGAATATCTTCTCGTCGCTGACGGAGCGGTGGTACTTCGATTGGGATAACATTAAGCCGGTGGTATAAGTCTTCTCTGAAGGTTCCTTTGCGGATTTCTTCGGTAATATTTTTATTGGTAGCTGCAATAACCCGTACATTAACTGGAATTAGCGAATTACCGCCGACGCGTTGAATAGTATTTTCTTCCAGTGCCCGTAACACTTTTGCCTGTGCCTGCAAACTCATATCCCCGATTTCGTCTAAGAACAATGTGCCACCATCGGCTTGTTCAAATTTTCCGATACGTTGTGTTGTTGCACCGGTAAACGATCCTCGTTCATGTCCAAATAATTCAGACTCGATGAGTTCTGTAGGAATTGCCGCACAATTGACCTCAATAAATGGTTTTGTATTCCGTTTGCTGAGGTTGTGAATTGTGCGTGCAACAAGTTCTTTGCCGGTACCATTTTCGCCGGTAATAAAAACACGGGCATCGGTCGGTGCAATTTGTTGTATTGTTTTTAAAATTGATTGAATTGCCGGACTGGTACCAAGAATTTTTCGTTCGCCATCAAGATGTGTGCGTAACAATTCGTTTTCCTGTACAAGATGTGCCTGATGCAATGCATTGCGGAGTGTGATGAACACTTTGTCGCGATCGAGAGGCTTTTGTAAAAAATCGAATGCGCCTGCTTTCGTTGCCTCGACAGCAGTTTCAATAGTACCGTGTCCCGATATCATGATTACAGGAAGGGTAGGTGCAATTGTGCGAATAACAGAGAGTGTTTCAAGTCCGTCTATTCCGGGCATTTTTATATCGAGTAATACAGCATCAATAGGACATTCTTTAATTTTTTGAATGCCATCGTTCCCATCTTCGGCAAGGAGCACATTGTAGTGTTCATATTGTAAAATCATTTTAAGGGAATCACGTACACTCTTTTCATCATCTATGACAAGAATAGTTTTCATATCTCTTACTCCTGCGTTGCAACAGAGTTCTTTATTTCTATTTACGAGCTTCTGTTTGTAAAATCAAGTATTGTGAGGGAAGAGATGAAATGTCGTTGAGTAATGAGCGTCCAAACAAATTCCCTTGTTCGTTTGCAATAATATCTCGTTTGTCATATGAACCATCATAAATAAATGCTTCTTCAAGATATTCAATAACCACCCCGATAATTGGTACAAGATCGAGTGTTTCGGATGTATAGGATAAATACGCTGAGGCAAAGAAATGTTGTAATTTATCTTTGTCTCCTGTTTCTGTTTTTGGTGAGGAAGAGTATAGATTTTTTTGTAGGTGGTTTAGTCTTTTTTTAAAAAGACTATCGCTTTCAAACGTTAGTGGAAATTCGAGTGCTGAAATAAGGGGGATTTTAAATCGTAGAGTACGATGGTCGAGTACACTGAGTAAACATAAGGCAAGAGCCCGTGCAATATTGTAGTCTGCAAGTTGAAGAGCTTTAAGGTAGAGCATATCGACGGCAAAAAGATTTCCCTTTGTTGAAAGAATGGTGACAAATCGTTTATCTCTCACAAATGCACGTAGTGCGTGCACTTCGAATGCAAAAGAAGGTATTCTAATTTTGTGAGTTAATTCTGTTTCTGTTGAAAATGTTACTATCGTTACGGTTGAATCTACTGCAGGTGCGGAAGTGTATACAACAGAAAGGCAGGCGAATGTTGCTAAAACAATGTTCAGAAACATACCATCCCCTGCCTGTATAAAAAAACGAACATTTATGATTTCGAAAATTTATTGCTGAAAAATTCTGCTGTCAGTTGCAACCCCTTTTCGAGGGTAATTGTTGGTTGCCAACCAAGTTGTTTGGAAATTTTTTCGTAACTGATAACACTACGTTGTTGTTCTCCTGCTTTCGCCGGTCCGTGCACTTCGGGACATGACGGATTTAGAACTTGCCGCAACGTATAGAACAAAGTATTGACATCGGTTTCGGTACCAGTTCCAACATTAAAGATGTCTGAGCCGTTAAAGTTTAAAGCAAGTATATTTGCTTTGACGACGTCGGCAACGTACACATAATCACGAGTTTGTTTGCCGTCTCCGTTAATTACCGGTTGTTCGCCTTTGATAAGTTTAGAACAGAAAATTGCCACAACGCCTGCTTCGCCGTGTGGATTTTGTCGTGGACCGTACACATTGGAATAGCGCAACACTATATAATCGATACCATGTACAGCTTTGTAGTAGTAAAGGTACTTTTCTGTTGTCAGTTTGGTTATACCGTATGGAGAAAGCGGCCGTGTCGGATGCTGTTCGTCGGCAGGAAAATAATCCTGTTCTCCGTAAATTGCGCCACCGGTAGATGCAAAAATAATTTTTTTAACGCCATATTTTCTGGCATATTCAAGAATATTGAGGCCGCCAAGTACGTTAACCGATGCATCGAATTTCGGATCCGAAACGGAACGGCGTACATCCATTTGGGCAGCATGATGATTGACTGCATCAATAGAGTACTTCCGAAAAAGTTCCTCAATTTGTCCATCTCGAATATCGAGTTTGTAGAACTCGGCTTTTGGATTAATATTTTCCTCAGTACCGCTTGAGAGATTATCTACGACAATAACTCGGTGCCCCTCGTTGATGTATGCATCGACTACATGCGAAGCAATAAAACCAGCACCACCTGTTACGAGAATATTCATACATTTTCTCCTTTTTCAGCATTAGGATTGTTTCAAATATTTTAGTGCTTTTTTGCCGATATCGCTGCGGTAGTAAGCACCATCGAATGATATTTTTTGCACGGCACTATACGCAAGTTGAATTGTACGTTCGAGTTCATGTTCATAACCAATTGCTGTTACACCAAGTACTCTTCCTCCGCTTGTGAGGTATGTATTGCCATCGAGCTTTGTGCCTGCATGGAAAACGATAATACCATCTTCAGGTTTGATGTTTTCAAGACCGTAGATTTTTTTGCCTGTTTCGTATGTATCCGGGTAACCACCCGATGCTATAACAACACAAACGGCGGATGCTTTGTGGAGTTTTACTGTTGCGGGATCAAGATTTCCGTTTGCAATTGATTCACAAATAGTAGCAAAATCACCGTCGATGAGAGGTACAACAACCTGTGTTTCCGGATCGCCGAAGCGGCAGTTGTATTCTAATACTTTTGGACCTTTGTCGGTAATCATTAATCCGATATACAAACAACCGGTGTAAACCGTGCCTTCGTAGCGCATACCGTAAAGAGTCGGTGTTACAATTTTTCTTACAATGTCGTCGAGAAGCTGAGGTGTAACTACGGGGGCAGGTGCATAGGCTCCCATACCGCCGGTGTTTTTGCCTTGATCGTTATCGAGTATTCTTTTATGATCCTGCGCAGGGGGCAACAGAGCAAAGTGTTCTCCATCGATTAAAACAAATACCGAAGCTTCTTCGCCGGTTAAAAATTCTTCAATAACGAGAGCATTACCAGCTTTGCCAAAAGTATTGCGAACCAATACTTCTTCCACTGCTTCGACAGCTTCTGCGTAGGTTTGGCAAATTAGCACACCTTTGCCGGCTGCGAGACCGTCGGCTTTGACAACGTAGGGAGGTGACAACTCCTGAAGGAAAGCCTTTGCAGCGTCATATTCGTTGCGTTGAAAGGCACGGTAACGTGCCGTCGGAATATTATGGCGTTGCATAAAATCTTTTGCAAATACTTTGCTACCTTCGAGCTGTGCTGCGGCTTTTGATGGTCCAAATATTTTTAAACCTGCAGCACGAAATGTATCGACAATTCCCAACACCAATGGTTGTTCCGGTCCGATAATTGTTAAATCGATACTGTTGTGACGAGCGAAGTTGAGCAGAGCATCGATATCGTGTGCGGCAATTGGTACCAGTTCAGCATGTTGGGCAATGCCTCCGTTTCCGGGTGCGCAGTAAATTTTTTTTACACGTGGACTTTGTTGAAGTTTCCAAACAATCGTATGTTCGCGGCCACCGGAACCGACAACAAGAATATTCATACAAACTCCTCCTTTTTAATAACTGTAGTACCTCTGTCGTACTCCATCAGGAATTCAAATATTTTGGCAAGTTCACCTGTTAATAATTTTCGGTCGAATTTTTTTGAGAATTCTTCTGGTACTTTTGGTAATTTTTTTTGTTCAAATTTCTGAAACAGTTCATAGAGTGCTTTTTCGTGAAGATCAACATCGTTGAGGGGTACACATACAGCGCCATTGCTGGATACAAGCAAATCTTTTGTATAACCTTCAACCACCGAAGCAAGAATTGTTTTTCGCAAACCGAAGTACTCATAAAGTTTTCCGGGTGTTTGATAATCGTTGTCGATTACAAACCAGAGTACATCAGCTTTTGCCATTTCTTCAATACATTCTTTGTGCGGTAGGTAATCGACCAGTGTAATAATGTTTTGTAAATCAAGGCGCTGTATAAGCTGATGCTCTTCTTTTCTGAGATGACCAATAAATGTTATTTCAAGGCGACCACGGATTTTAGGGTTGTTACGAAGAAGGTTTGAAACTGCATGTGCAAAGACAACAGGATTTCTACCGCCGTAAAAAGTGCCCGAATGTACAATTTTCATTTTTACGCGGGATGTACTTTTAGTTGGTTTTATTTGAGGAATATCTTCCGGATCATATCCTTGTGGCAGAATAACGATATCGTGATAATCAACAAACCAATGGCGGAGCAAAATTGATTCTTTTACACGACGATGGGTTACAATAATCCGATCTGCTGCGTGAAGTACTTTTTTTTCCAGTTTTGTATGCAACCAGCGATGGAGGGGAGTCGGAAAATATTTAAATGGATAATCGAGCCATGCATCTCTGTAATCGATAACCAGAGGTAAACCAAATTGTTTTTTAAGTTCTGCACCAATAAGGAAATCTGTTTGTGGTGGAGAGGTGGCAAAGATGAGATCGAAGTGTTGTTCTCTTAATAAAGCACTTGCTGTTTCAACTGCAAGTTTTTTCCACCCACGCTTTGTATCGGGAATAAAAATGAAATCACCGATATATTGGAATACTTTTCTCATTCGTTCGGAGGGCATTTTGACGACAGTTCTTTTTTTGAAGATACGACTGATGTCGCGTACTGGCGTTCGTACAATACGCACTCCTGCTTCCTCAACCTCATTGAGCAGTGTGTCGTCAAAAGCATAGTAACCTGCGGGTTCAATCGTCAGTACAGTTGGCTTCCATCCATATTGCAAAAGATACTTAACAAATTTTGCAGTGCGTTGTACACCACTTAATCCCATTGGTGGGAAATAGTATGCAATAAAAAGCACGTTCCGAAATCCAGTAGTATTGTTCGTCATAAAACAATAAGTTCTTTTGGAGAATGTGTAATAATTTCTACCGAGTTTTTGTGTAGTATCACATCATCTTCAATTCGTACACCACCACTTGTTGGCACATAAATGCCGGGTTCAACAGTAAAAACATTGCCCTCTTCCAAAACATCGTTGCTGTTTGCGGACAGGCGAAGAGGTTCGTGTATTCGAATACCCAACCCATGGCCCAATGAATGAAAAAAATATATACCATAACCGGCGTTTTGTATGTGAGTACGGGCATACGAATCAATTGTTTGTGCCTTTTGTCCAACACGAAGCGCGTCGAGTGCCCGTTGCTGTGCCTCGGCAACAATGGTGTAGATGTGTTTCATTTCCTTTGTTGGAGTACCGATTGCGACAGTACGTGTTAAATCACTGTGATAGCCATTGTAGCGGCATCCGAAATCGAGTACAACCATTTCTCTGTTTTTAATTTTCTTTTTCGATGCTCGTGCATGTGGTAGCGCTGCACGTGGTCCGCTGGCAACAATTGGTTCAAAAGCATCACCCTCTGCTCCCAGCCGACGGTGCCAGTAGCTGATTTCTGCAGCAATATCACATTCGCATACTCCCGGTTTTATAAGCGGAAGAACTTTTTTGAATACCTCGTCGGTTATTGCAGCAGCTTTTCGGAGAAGTTTCATTTCGTTTGGTTGTTTGATGGCGCTGATTGTTTCCAGCACTTTTGTTGTCTTGAGAAATCTGCAGAGTGGAAAAAGGCGTTTGATTTTTGCCATCATCTCAAGCGAAATGTTGCTTGCTTCTATTCCCACAGTCATGGATGGATGAAGGATTTGTTTGTCCTTGAGCGTTTCGAAAAGATCGGTTGGGGCAACAGCAATAGTAAAATTTTTTACTTCCTTTGGTGCCTGGTCTTTGTAACGATTATCAGTGAAAAAGTATTGTGATTTTTTTGTTACAACACAAATACCGGCTGAACCGCTGAAACCTGTCAGATAACGTACGTGAACAATGTCGGTTACAAGAAATGCGTCGAGCGTACGCATTTGCATATACTCACGAAGTGCTTCTAAAGGATACAGATTCATTGGGTGCGCTATAAGTGGTAGTTTGGTGCTTCCTTAGTTATTGTAATGTCGTGTGGATGACTTTCGCGTAAGCCTGCATCAGTCATTCGTACGAACTGAGCTTTCTTTTTCATTTCGGAGATTGTTTTACAACCGCAATATCCCATTGCGGCACGGAGCCCTCCAACCATTTGATAAATGGTTTCGCTTAACGGACCCTTGAACGGTACTCGCCCTTCAATTCCTTCCGGTACGAGCTTCTTAATATCATCTTCGGCATCCTGAAAGTAACGATCTTTACTTCCTTCTTTCATTGCTCCAAGCGAACCCATACCCCGGTAAACTTTGTAGCTTCTTCCTTCATAAAGGATCGTTTCCCCCGGAGTTTCCTCGACGCCGGCAAAAAGCCCGCCAATCATAATTGAATCTGCACCTGCAGCAATGGCTTTTGCGATATCGCCGGTTTGTTTAATACCACCATCGGCTATAATGGGAATACCCGAACGCTGCGCAACCTTGGAACATTCCATAATTGCCGTTACCTGAGGCACTCCAACACCTGTTACAACACGGGTGGTGCAGATGGAACCAGGACCAATTCCAACTTTTACTGCATCAACACCAGCTTTAATTAAATCACGAGTACCCTCTGCTGTAGCAACATTTCCTGCAATGAGATCGATATCAAACTTCGAACGCAAATGTTTCACCATTTGCAATACACCAAGAGAATGTCCGTGGGCAGTATCCACTACTATTACATCTACACCGGCTGCAATAAGTGCAGAAACTCTTTCAACAGTATCAACCGTAATACCTACAGCGGCTCCTACTCGTAATCGCCCATGTTTGTCTTTACATGCATTTGGGAAACGCTTTTTCTTTTGGATATCTTTAAAGGTAATTAGTCCTCGTAATTTGCCATGTTTATCAACAACGGGAAGCTTCTCAATCCGATGTTTCTGTAAAATTCTTTCTGCTTCTTCTAACGTTGTACCAACCGGTGCTGTGATAAGATTTGTCGAAGTCATTACCTGACTGACGGGAAGATCCAGGTTTGGTTCAAAACGTAAATCACGGTTTGTTAGTATTCCGACAAGTTGTTCCTGTTGATCCACAATCGGAATTCCGGAAACGCTGTATTTTTTCATCACAGCCAGTGCTTCATCTACAGTATGACGAGGTGATAATGTAATTGGCTTTTGAATCATGCCACTTTCCGAGCGTTTAACCCGATCAACTTCTTCTGCCTGACGTTCGATAGAGAGATTTTTATGGATTATACCAATACCTCCTTCACGTGCCATTGCAATAGCCATTTCTGCTTCTGTAACGGTGTCCATTGCAGCGCTGATAAGCGGTATGTTCAGATTAATATTTCGTGTTAAGCGTGTTGTAAGATCTGTTTCGCGAGGAAGTACCGACGATTTTGCTGGTACAAGAAGTACATCGTCGTAAGTAATTGCTTCGCCGAGTATTTTGTTTGTCTTCATATGGTCTTCACTTTAATAAAATACGGAACAAATGGCGATTGTTTCGTTGGAAAGTATTTCAGTATGTTCATTTATTGAATAAAAAATTAGCGATTAATCATAGCAAATGCAAGGTAAGGTCATAGTAGCGCAATATATTACCGTATGATAATCTGATGTTTTTGCTGATAAAACCGTTTTGTATGATTAGGCAATGGGTGCGGTGATAAGCGACAGGTAGTTATTCTGTTAAAAATGGTAATAAAAAGGCAGTTCAGTATGCACCGAACTGCCTTTTGATGAATGTTTTTATATTAATTAAAACTATAACTCATAGAAAGTAAACCAAACATCGAAACCGGGCGTCCGCTTAGAATAAACGGTCCATTTCCAAGCCACTGTTCGCACAGGTAGCCATCGAGCGAAAATCTGTCGAAATGAATACCAACACCAAGAGAAAGTAGCTGGTCGGCTGCCGTTAAGCCGTAGGAAGGAATAAATTGAACTTCATAACTGGTTGTGTTTTCGGTTTTACGTGATGGTGCCGGAGGTTCGTTTGTATAAGTGTGCGAAGAAAATGCTTTGAAATATCCAATACGACCGGTTAACCAGCTAGCAATTTCGAACTCTGCGCCAATATTAACCTTTGGAAATGTTGTCAGGGTGTAGGATATTTTGGTTGTTTGCATTGCAATTGTATCCGGTGCCATTATTGCTCCGGTATAAAAACCTCTGAACGTAGTGTATTCTCTTTTCAAAGATATTGATTCGAAACTTAGTCCGGCAAAAATTTTTCCGCTTTCGAATTTGATGTTGGAACCAATACCAAGTTCGATATCTGTTCTGCCGTATTTAAATGGTTTGGAATTAAGTTTGAATGGGGGATTTAATAGTACAGTATCTTTTCTTTCCGGTTCGTAGCTAAATACATATAATCGTGCAATAGGTACGATGGAGAGTTTTTGACTGAGATTAATAAACAGTCGCGAATTCAATCCGAATTCTGTACCAGTTGCATTAATTTCTCTGTCAGCTTTTTGTCTGCCGGGAAGTGGTGGTGCAGCTGTGTAAGTTGAAGTAGCACTGTTTAGACGTAATAGTGCCGATGCGTCCAGAAGCAATGCGTCAAGATCGATTAACACACCTGCCTTGAAACCTGTCTGTCCAACAGAAACTTCTTCGACAGTATTTACCGGATCACTCGGCAATCTTTGATAATCCTCTTTTGAAGACCAGCCTGTGCGGGTAATGGCCGCTCCTACGACAAGACCTCCAAGGCTGAATGCACCATGTAATTGTAATGGTCTTGGAGTTACTGATGGTGAAAATAAAGAGGACGATTCTCCGAAATAGGATGCAAAATCATTCATTCCTGAAATAAAATCGTCACCGTTTGTTAGTCCCACAAAAGAACCATATGAATTTGCTGAAAAAATCGGTCCTTCTTGCTTTCCAATCGATGCACCGATCGTCAGTCCTTTCCACAATGCATAATTGAAACCAATTACCTGCTGTGATGCATTAAATCCCGAAAAGTTATAACCAAGTTCAGAGTAAACAAGATCGCTGTATTGAACAGCATATGCCGGATTGATATAAACATTAGAATAATCTGTACTGTAGTAATTGACAGGGCTGCCACCAAGTGCCAGCTGACGCGCAGCACCACCCGACTGATACTTTGGCTCGTCACCGGCAGTCAGAATAGTACATAACATCAAAAGTAATAACACAAGAGATAGTAGTTTTTGCATAAGACCTCCTTAATGGTTTAGTTAATTAATGGCGTAAAAAAAGTGATCTAAGTTTATCTGGCTGTTCGTAGAAAGCCGATGATAAAAAATCACAGATTTTGAAAAGCTTTTACATTTAACAAGGTATCTGTTGTTTAGGTAAAATGCAAATTAGTTTAGATGTAAAAGAAAGTGTAAAAAACTGATAAAGTACACGGAACAGAACGAAGAAGGGGAATAGCGGTGATTCAGTAGAATACGATTTCTATTCTTGAGAGAGATTGCTCGTTCGTACTTCATCCAGCCGTTCAAAGTTCATATCACGCAAACGTCGGATTTCACTTTCGATACGGTTGTAATGCTCCTCGAATTTTGTGAGAAGTTTCTTTTCTTCGTCTGATGTCAGAATTTTTTTTAACAGATCGTAGCTTATTTTAACAGCTGCAAGTGGATTGTTGAATTCGTGGCAAACAGTAACGACAAGTTCTCTTACAGCCTGAGTGCGACTTTCTGCCATTGCAATACGTTTTTCAATCGCTTGTTTACTCCGACGTAAGCGTACACGATCGAGGATAGCAGTAACAGAGCGTGGGAAGGTATGAAAATCAATATCATCTTTAAGAAAAATGTCTTCCACACCAAGTTTCATTGCATCGACAGCCATCTGTACGTCTTCAATACTTGCTAAAAAGACGATAGGAGTCGTTTTTTGGCGTTCGTTAAGAGCCAGACAGAGATCCAGACCATTTGTTGATGAATTGGAAAAATAAAAATCAGCCAGAATAATATCTGCAACTCCGCCTGTATCGATATATTGCAAAGCATCTTCAATATTTGTTTTCCAGATAATGGTATATGGCTCACTGGAATATTCGCGGAAGCTTTCGTTAATTTTGTGCACAAAAGAAGGGTCCTCGTCTACCAGAAGGATTGTACGGGAAACAATATTTACTTGTTGGTCCTGCATGTTCAAAGTATACAATTCTCCACAAACAATTACAAGTGTAGTGCTGTAATAAAAATAGAGCCAGCTTTTTTTGTTGAGGAGGGGAGCTGGCTCTCTAAGAAGGAGGTTTGTGGGGAATGGGGTATTCCCGACAAATTAGACGAACTGTTTATTAAAAAGTTGCAGTCTCCATTCATTATTCAAAATCTTCAATTTTGGGCACCCGTATTTTGTATTGCTTGATTTTTGTGTAGAGTGTGCGTTCTGTAATACCAAGAGTTTTTGCAGTTTTTGTACGGTTCCATCGATGATATTTCAATACTTTTTCGATGTGAAGTTTTTCGAGCTCCTTTAGTGATAATGGCTCCGATGTATCATAGGTATAGTGTGAAGTTTTTTGCGAATCTCTGTACTGGGCAAAAGCCGGATTTATTCCTAAATCTTTTGGTTCAATGATATCTCCTTGTGAAAGAGTAATCGCACCTTCTATCACATGCTCGAGTTCCCGTACGTTCCCGGGCCAATCGTATTCCATCAGTAGCTCTAATGCTTCGGAACTAATTCGTTTTGTCTTCGATTTTCTTGAAAGGAAGAAGTCAACAAGCAAAGGAATATCGTCTTTTCTGTTTTTTAGAGGTGGAAGTTGAAGATTAAGTACATTGAGCCGATAGAGTAAATCCTCACGAAAGCATGATGCGCGAACCTCTTCGTGCAAATTTTTATTTGTTGCAGAAATAACCCGAACATCAACTGTTTTTGTTGTCGTTCCTCCAACACGACGGAATTCTCCTGTTTCTAAAAAACGAAGTAGCTTAGGTTGTGTTACGAGGCTGATATCTCCGACTTCATCGAGGAAAAGAGTACCACCATCAGCAACTTCAACTAAGCCGGATTTTGTTGCAACCGCACTTGTAAAAGCTCCTTTTTCGTGTCCGAACAATTCACTTTCCAGAAGCTGATCGGGCATGGCAGCACAATTGACAGCAATAAAAGGGCGGTTTTTACGTTGGCTATGTTGGTGAATAAGGCGTGCGAAAAGTTCTTTTCCGGTGCCGCTTGGTCCCTGAATAAGAACGAACGATTCAGTAGCAGCAATTTTTAATGCTTTTTCTTTTGCTTCAATAAATGCTTTACTTTTTCCGATGAGTGTAATTGGTTTGCTGACTTCAGAGGATTCTCTGTCGATGAGCAATTGACGATGTTCGATGGCACGTCGAATTGTAGCAACAAGCTGATCGAACTCGTAAGGTTTGCTCACCACATCGTATGCACCAAGCTTTGTGGCTTCGACTGCAGTTTTAAGATCGACAATGTTTGTAAGAATGATCACTTCGGTTGTCGGAGATGTTTCGCGGATATATCGGAGTACTTCTATCCCACTGACACGTGGCATTCGGATATCTAACAGAACAACATCATAGACTCGCCCCTGGATGAGCTTCATTGCTTCGCTGCCGCTTTGGGTAGTATCGACCTCGAACTCTTTTAGCTCATCGAGCTCAGTTTTTAAGATGTACGTAATAGATTCTTCGTCGTCGACGATTAGGATACGATATGTACGTGGCATGGCGGCTTACCTCGTGCCGCATTTATGCACTGGTGAGTACACGTTCCACAGTTGTGAGCAGGTCAACCAAATCGTATGGTTTACTGATAAAATCTTCTGCTCCTAATTTTTTGGATTCAATTGCATTTTTTAAATCTGCAAAACCTGTCAGCATAACCACTTTTGTTTTTGGCCAGCGCTCCTTCACAAATTTCAGTACTTCAAAGCCGTCAACATTTGGCATTTTTATGTCGAGTAAAATCAAATCGAACTCCTCTTTCCCTAAAATGTTAATAGCCTCCTGTCCATCGGCAGCGCTTTTTACCTGATAACCTTCCCCTTCAAGCTCCGCACTCAACACGACACGTAAGGCTTCTTCATCATCAACAACAAGAATTCTGTTTTTTGCGGGCATAAAAATTCTCCTTCCCAGATTCGGAGTACTTTATATCGTTCTTCAAGCAATACTCGCAAAAAGTATAGTAAGAATAGTAATGAAATGCAATATGAGCGCTAAATTTCTTAAGTTTCAGATATTTCTATACACTCTTGCTCAATCGTTCTCATTTTCATACCTTAAAATATATGCAAATTTATTACATGGTATGATAAAATCTGAAGGTTCACATACAGCGCCAAAACATAAACAGAAGGTCGATCGGTATAAAGAGTTTGAAACAGAGGCAATGCCGCACAAAAGCATTCTCTTTAATTTTGCTCTTCGTACAACAGGTAATGTAGAAGATGCCAATGATCTGCTGCAGGAAACCTTTATGAAAGCGTTCCGGTTTTGGGATAAATACGAGAAAGGGACCAATATTCGTGCCTGGTTGTTCCGTATTATGAAAAATTCATATATCAACCGCTACCGGCGTGAAACACGAGAACCCGCTATGGTTGATTATGACGATGTCGAAAACTTCTATGATTCTATACGGGATGAAGCAACCGATTCGAACGATCTCCAGAAACAGATGTACAACAATATGTTGAGCGACGAAGTTACGGAATCGTTGCAGAATCTTCCCGACGATTTCAGAACCGTTGTGATTTTGTGTGACATAGAAGGGTTGACATACGAAGAAATTGCAGATTTTCTTAATTGTCCGATAGGTACCGTGCGGTCGAGGCTTCATCGTGGTAGAAAATTACTCGCTGAATCTCTTCAGGAATATGCAAAAGAGCGTGGTATTGTTGACGGAGAAGATTTGGAAGAGGTGTTTTAACGTCCTTCAAATAATCGGTAGGCAAGAGCCGAAGGGAGTCCTGCTTCAAGAATTTTTTTTGCAGCTGTTCCTACAGAATAGGGAAGCCTGATGTGTATAAATGTCCATTGTTCAGTATCAAGTATTCCGTAACAGGCTTTTGGGTTACCGTCCCGTGGTTGACCGACGCTGCCGGAATTGATGATATATTTCATACCACGGTGAATGTATTCTACTTTGCCCTCGGGTGTATAAATGCCTGGAATGTGCGAATGACCAACAAAACAAAGTGGCTCTTCAAAGGAAGAAAAATGCATCGTCGCATCGTTTTCATCGATAATGTATTGCCAGCGTTCCGGTGAAGTAGGCGCCGAGTGTACAAAGAAACAGCAATCAAGATGCGCTGTAAGTGGCAATGTGTGGAGGTATTGTAGATTGGCTTGAGTGATCTGAGAAAGAGTCCACAAAATTGCTGCACGGGCATGTGGTGTAAATGAATAAGCTATATCCTGTTGTATAAGAGCTGCATCGTGATTGCCGAGAATAACAATATCGCAGTGGCTTTTGATGAGCTCAATGCATTCATTTGGATTTGCTCCGTATCCTATAATATCGCCCAGACACACAAGCATGTCGGGTTGTTGTTGGGATGCATGCTGAAGTACAGCACTGAGTGCTTCGTAGTTTGAATGTATATCTGAAAGGATACCGATTTTCAATTAATCTCTCTTTTAATATGTTATCGTCGCTAATATAATGAGTAAATGGTAGTCCTACAAATTTAAAAAGAAAAAGGTACTACAATTATGTAGTACCTTCTACAAACCAATCATGCTCATTACGATTCTTTTACCGAAGAACCGGATGTCGCAGCTGCTGATTGCGGCTGCGATGAGGATGAGGAGCCATTATTTCCTGATGAGTGCGATGAACCCGAAGAGTTTCCGTTTTTCTTATAATCAGTAAGGTAAAAACCATTGCCCTTAAATACTAAACCAGACCCGCCGGAAAGCAGCCTCTTGAGTTGTGGCTGCCTACAGCTCGGGCATACCAGTAATGGATCAGCAGCTATCGATTGAAGCTCTTCGAATTCATAACCACATGCATTACATCGGTATTCGTATGTTGGCATAGTTCAAAACCACGAGAATATGTTATTAATGAACTTTATTGTTTTAAATATACATCCGTTTTTCTTATATTTCAATGAACCAACGATTAACCACGAAAGAAAGGAGTTTTGCTATGACAGCAGCAATGTTAAATGCACTTAACGATCAGTTAAATCATGAACTTTATGCCGCATATCTCTATTTATCTATGGCAGCATATCTGGAACAAAATAATCTTCCTGGGTTTGGACACTGGATGAAAGTTCAGTCTCAGGAAGAAGTTGGACATGCAATGAAGTTCTATAACTTTATTCTCGACCGTGGAGGTAAGGTAACATTAAAAACTGTTGCACAACCACCAGCCGAATTCGATTCGCCACTCGATATTTTTAAGAAGGCTCTGGCTCATGAACAGAAAGTAACAGGTTTGATTAACAAATTGTATGAGCTTGCTTTAAGTGAAAAAGATTATCCTGCTCAGGTCATGCTTCAGTGGTTTATTGATGAACAAGTAGAAGAAGAAAAGAGCGCTTCAGAAATAATCGCGAAACTTGAAATGATCGGTGATTCGAAGAGCAGTTTACTTTATCTTGATAGTGAACTTGGTAAACGTTCTTCAGAAAAAGAATAGTAAAGATAAGAGAGACCATTGAACTATTAAGATAATGGTCTCTCTTATTGTTAGCACTGTGTAACGTATTATGAATTAAAAGTAGTAATATTCCTCACTTTAACAATATCATTTTTTTCACTTCTCTATAATTTCCAGCAAGCAAATTATAGAAATACACTCCGCTTGCAAGTTGTGAGGCATTGAAGGTTACATTGTAACTCCCTGCTTCCTTGACTTCACCGACCAGCGTTGCTATTTCCTTGCCGAGTATATCATACACCTTTAGAGTTACGTTACCCGAAACCGGAATCTGATATCGGATAACTGTCGACGGGTTGAACGGATTGGGATAGTTCTGGTGCAAAAAAGATTCATTAGGTATAGCTCTGTTTGTTATTTCTTCAACAGATACTTGGGTATGTTTATAAATTTTTAGAACAAAAGCAGACGGATAATTTATGGAACTTATGACATAGTTTAATATTCCTCCAGAAATTGTAGTATCTTTTGAAATTAAAGAAAGTCTATTATTGGACGACCTTATAGAATACTCTTCAATTCGAGTATTTCCATTCCATGGAATTGAACTTAGATTTAATGTTATTGAATTAATACTTGATTTTAAGTTACTCAACAAAATACACAATGTATCTTCATTAGAAGATATTCCGGCAAGAGTAAGAAAACTTGTTGTATCTTCTCCAAAAGCACCTGCAACAATTTCGTCACCATCTGATTGTACCAAACTATCAACTGACTGATAAAATAACTTATATGCTTTATACCCCAAGCCATTCCATGTGAGATTTAGATTATTGCCTATATCAGTACCAACCAGAGGGCTTAACAATGTTCCTCTATACCAGAATAAGTTATCAACGTTTGATTTATTGCAAGTAATGAGGGCAGACACATTCCAAACTGCACCTCTAATTGTATTTTCATAAATCGGGTCACCTAATCCCGGATTAATCTCTGTTATTACAATTTCTGTATTTGCAAACCCGTTCAAATCAAGAATATTTCGTATTGTATCGCCGTATGCTTTTATTCCAAATGGATTTTTGACATCATAAAGATGAAAAGAATAAAAGTCTAACGGAACGGAGTTGTTTTTACAATACTCAATGAAATCTTCTCTATATTTCTTCACACTAAAAATCATTGAATAGTAAGCTACACCTGGGCCACCTACTTTCAGATAGGAATTAACTGTTTTAATACTTTCGGTAACAGCTTTATACATTTTGAAATAATTTACAGGTGTTGCATAGGGGCCATTCCAAAATTTCTCGGCAAAATCTGGTTCATTCCATATTTCCCAATAAACAATGTTATAATTCCTACCACTTGACCACCCTTCGTTGAAATGTTTAACTGTATGTTTACATATTGATGCGAAAACAGTAAATGAATTCAATGATGGATCAATTGGTGGGAACAGAGGTACTCTATTAGAATTCGGATAACTGATGCCTAACCGATAAAATGGTGTAAATCCATTATTTACAATTGAGTCTATTTTATTATTTGTTGATGTCCATTGATAGGATGATTCACTTCTGGGATTAAAAGAAGGATTTATGGTTTTATTAGTTGTATCTTATGCATTTACTGTGTAAGTCCAATAATCACAAGGTCCATAATAATCGTGAGTTCTGATCATATGTATTCCAATATCCTTATATCCCATCATTGAATTATCAGGACCGGCGTTAACATTCAAAAGATTTTTAGGAATACCTGTTTTAACACTGCAATCAATAGTTACCAGTTGGCTTTGTGCAAAGACTGTAGATGAAATGAAAAATGAAAGGAAAAATATTTTCATACACGGCCTCTTTACTATATATCAATAATACAATCTATACTTTTAACATGACGTATAATTGGAGCATTTATCATCTGTAAGAGATGATGTATTGAACTACCTGTTGAAATTTTCTTTTCTCCATAATTATTATTGAGGTATCCGCACTTTTACAGGCTTAGTGATATAGCCGTAGTTGAACCATTGCTTTAATATTGTTGAAGATGCTGCCGTAATAACAGAGTTAGCACGTAGTAGTATCTGCCGGTTATCAGCAACGATGTCTTCGAGTACGATCATTCCTTCCTGTAGTTCGGGTATTGTTACCTGAATTTCGTTTTCCGTTTGTTGTGGTGAAGGTCCTTCTAACATCAGACGAATTAGTTCAACATCATATTTTTTAGGGTAATGGAGCATTGATTGGAGCACTTCTTTTCCTTTGAAGTGTTCTGTGCTTTGGTTATCAAGGTCAATGAGAATGTGAAGAAGTCGTGAACCAAGTGGAAGATTTTTGCCTGTAATGATTTCGGTTACCGGTTCGCCGGCACCATTAAAATCTTTATTTTGATATTTGATAATACGTGCTACTTCTTCGAAGCGAGGAATATTTTTCAAAAGTTCGGCAGCGACGAGATTGTGGGCTCGTGCCGCTGGGAATCGTTCGAGAGAATGCAGTCCTTCTTTGTTGAGAGTTACCTGAATCCAAGAGGGAAGCAGAGCAATACCTAAATTAAATAAATCGAGTGCGCGGGTTATTGCCCACCGTTCTTCAACAGATATATCGTTGATGAGAGCTAAAGCAGCTTTCCCTAACTTCCGTACTCGCTCTGTCTGATTGGAAGCAGAGGGGTTTATATATGATATCAGATGTGTCAGCAATCTGACAGATTGAGCTACCGTCCCCTCCAGTAGTTCTTGAAGTATTTTGTTTTGTGCGGCAAGTTGTGATGTTAAGTGTTTGTTTTCTGCCTGAAGATTGTATTGAAGAATTGATTCATGAACAATGCGTTTCAGTGCATCATCATCCCATGGTTTATTGATGTAACGAGAAATGCCCGCTTCGTTAATTGCGCGTCGGGTATCTTCAAAATCAGCGTAGCCTGTAAGCATAATACGAATGGTATCAGGATGTCGTTCTTTGACACGGTTCAGTGTAGTAACACCATCTAATCCAGGCATGCGTTGGTCTGAAATAACAACAGCAAATGGTCCTTCACGATCCAACACAGATTCTATTAAAGATGAATCCGAAAGAGTGTGAATTTGTAATTGTTCTCTCCACATCAGAGATGTGAAAGATGAAAGGAGGTGAGTTTCATCGTCAACATAGAGTACTTTTCTGTTTGGAATATAGGTGTTCATAGCATATCCTCTTTGCTATTGTTTTGAAAAATGTTTGACATCCCAAGTTTTTTTGCCCAGACGTCGAGAAGTGGATCTATTGTATGATCGTGCGGAATATGTCGGGAACCGGTTTGTAAAAGAATAGCTAACTGGAGAATGATTCGAAGTGGATCGTATTTACAAGGCTCATATTGATTTCGGACAAGATTAACAATCGATGAAGGGAAATTCCAGAATTCTAAAAGCGATGCACCTATTATGTAATGTGGTACATCGTATACCCGTTGTTCTACTTCTTGCAATGGCAGAGATAAGGTATCTGCCAAGGTAAGAAATTTTTTGAATGTCTGAAGGTCATTGAAAAGATGTACATAGAATCCGATATCGAGCAACAGGCACACAAGAAAAGCGGTGTGAGGGTCTTTGTAACCATCCCATTGTTCGGCAATACTTCTTCCGATTGTTGCCCGATCGACCGATGTAAGCCAGATTCTTTCGATACAATGTTCATAATCCGGAGAAGAATGAACTGGAATATGCCGCGAGATTTCATAGGTGAGCAACAAAGATTCTACAAATTCGCAACCGATAAAAATCGTTGCATCAAAAATATTAGTAATAGGATTTCGTGCACCATAGTAAACAGAATTAGCAATACGCATTATACGTACAACAAGGGAGGGGTATTGTTCTATATCTGAAACAAGATCTGTAATGTTTTGATGTTTTCTGTGGATAATTTTCTGTAGACGATCGAGCATACCTTTCGGTGTCGGGATGGTATGGATATTTTGAAGTAACTCGTTAAGATGTATTTCTGCTAGTTCGCTACGAAAGATGAGTATTTCATCAATGTTTTGAATAAATTCCTGATCTTCCCATGGCTTCATTAAAAACCGATGTGCAATTCCTTGATCAATAGTATCAATAACAATATGTTTATCTTCATAACCGCTCAGCACAAGACGTGTAGCTGAGGGACAGAGTTCTCGTGCCTTTTTTAAAAAATCTATTCCACTCATTACCGGCATCCTCATATCGGATATTATAATATCCGCTGTTTCGAATTTCAGTGTGTCGAGAGCTTCTTGTGGTATTGTGAATGTAAGTATTTTGTAAGGCTTTCGTCGTAAAAGACTTCGGAGTGATGCTACAATATATTCTTCGTCATCAAGAATAAGAATACAAATGTTGTTTTGATCTTTTTTCATGTAGTAGTCCCTAATGGTAATGTTACAATGAATTCTGTGCCTTTCCCAGGTTCGCTTTGAACCTCAATGGTACCGTGGTGTTTTTGAATAATAGTTGAAACTAACCATAAACCTAACCCTGTGCCTTTTCCAACTTGTTTTGTAGTAAAAAAGGGATCGAAAATTCTTTTTAAATTTTCAGGAGGAATACCGCACCCAGTGTCACGTATAGAAATGGTAACTGTTGAATCTGTGTTTGTGGTGGAAATAAAAATATCTCCTTTCCCTTGTAAAGCATGAGCAGCATTAACAAGGAGATTTACAAAAACCTGTTTTAATTCTCCGATATTACAGACAACAAGAGGAATATTCCCATAGTTTTTGTGGAGTGTCGCATTATATTTAAGTTCATTCCATACTAACAGAATTGTTTCCTCAAGGGCTTCGTTTATATTTGCAGGGGCAAACTGTGAAGATGCCAAATGTGTAAACCCGCGTAACTGATTCACTATGTTTTTAATTCTTGTAATTCCCTCGCGTGTATGTTTCATTAATTCCTCAAAATCGTGTACAACAAATTCAACATTCACACGCTCTTCATCTTCTTTTAATGTTGTGAGGTATTCTTTGAGAGACGCATTATTTTCCAGTAAAGTTGTGAGGTTCTGCCATTTTCGGAGAAGAGTTGTTATCTCGTGAAAATATTCATCAAAGCGATTGAGGTTGCTCGATACAAAAGCAAGTGGATTGTTTATTTCATGCGCTATGCCGGCAGTTAGTTGACCAATGGAAGCAAGTTTTTCTGCCTGAATTAGACCTGTTTGTGCTTGTTGTAGTTGTTCAAGGGTATGTTCAATTTCAAGGTTTTTCTGCTGAAGTGAGGCAAGTAGTTGTTCACGCTCTTGCTCCATCTTTTTTCGTTCAGTGATATCAGTTCCTATCCCAACGAGACCGTAACAATTTCCGTTTTCGTCAAACAATGGTATTTTGGAAGTAAGAAGATAACCATATGAACCATCAGGAAATCTTATTCGCTCTTCCCGATTCAGTACGGGTTTCCCTGTGCGGAGTACAGTCTGATCGTCGTTGTAGAACTGTTCTGCAATTTCCTTTGGGTAAAATGCAAAATCGTCTTTACCGAGTACTTCGCTTTCAGAGTGTGCGCCACAATACTCGAGATCTTTTTTATTGGTAAGTGTTTTCCGACAATGAAGATCTTTTGCATAAATAGTAGAAGGAATATTGTTGATAATTGTGCGTAGGAGCTGACGTTCTGTTATCAGCATTTCTTCAGCCATTTTTCGTTTTGTTATGTCGCGCGCAATTCCCTCAATTGCCATGAGGGTACCATATGAGTCGTAGCAAGGTATATTGCGTTGTTCTGTCCATATAATAGTTCCATCTTTTCGTATCCAGCGCATTACTATTGGTGAACCAAAATTGCCTTTGTTGTTGAAATAATCTTCAAGAAGTTTTCTGTCGTCGGGATGAACAATTTTAATACCTAAATCTGGATCTGCATAGTGTTCTTCAGGAGTATAGCCTGTAATAAAAGTTGTTGATGGAGAAACGTAAGTAAAACCACGTTTTGGAGTAAATTCGTAACGATAGATCAAATCAACTGCATTTTCGGCTAGTTTACGAAAGCGTTCCTCACTTTCTTTTAATTTCTGTTCTAGTTGTTTACGTTGTGTTATGTCTCGCATAATATAGATAAGCCACTCACCACTATCATTGACAAGCCAGTTCAGTGTTGTTTCCATGACACGGGGCAGAGAGTCGTTTCGCAAAAACCGAAACTCGGTAGTTTGTGCAAGAAATGTATTTTGCACTTTTATAATACTCTCATCGAGCAATGAATAATCTTCAGGCAGAATAAAAGAACGAAACTTTTTACCGATGAGGTTGTCCGGATTGTATCCTAAGCGTCGAAGAGATGGACTTGCGAATGTGATTAGATCCCGTTCGTTGACAAGGAGTATAAAATCTCCAATGTTTTCGGTTATAATACGAAATTTCTCTTCGCTTTTTTGTAGCTCTCGTTCTTGTTTTTTTCTTTCGGTAATATCATGGATAATTGTGCTGAGGAATTTTTTGTTACTGATGGTAAAGATAGTTGCGCTGGCAATAACTGGAAATGTTTCGCCATTTTTTTTACGGTATAGTCGTTCTCCGCAGAGCTTTTTTTGTTCCTGGATAAGTTGGGATATCCGGTTATCAATGTCATTTTTGGGTGCCTGGATAATTTCATAAATAGTAAGAGAAGAAATTTCCTCTGGTGAATATCCGAGCAATGTACAGAATGACTGATTGAAGAGAAGTATTTTTTTTGTTTCTGGATCTAAAAGATAAATTCCATCAACACTCGTATCAACAACATTTTTATACCACCCTGTTTTATCGTCGGGGTATTCATTAGTCACCGTCTATTCACCTCCTCACATTTCTGCTTTTTAGGTTAAATCAAAAGTAATGCCAAGAGATGGGGTAATTTTTTGGGTTAATTCATCTGGAAATAAAGAAATTATCTTATTTATTCAGAGAGAAATTCTATTCAATTGTAGAATAATAGCCATTCAAATGATGTTAATATGAAAAACGTTGGTAAATATGTAAAAAGTGGAGAAGATTTAGGGGGGAAAAGAAGATGCTTGTTAAAAAGTCAAGGGAATATCAAGAGCATATAGTAGTGAGTTTTGATAATAGAAGGCGTATGAAAAGCCGTAAGCAGAAAAATACCTAACGTTTACCGGTAATATAGTTTTCAAGTTGGCTAATAATAAATTGCTGATGAGAAATTAGCTCTTTAACAACATCACCGATTGAAATAAGGCCGATGAGCTTTTGGTTTTCGATAACCGGAAGGTGGCGTACTCGTTTTTCAGTCATCAAAGCCATACATTCTTCGATAGTTTGATCGGGACGTACAAAAACAACAGGTGATGTCATTACTTTTTCAACCGGAAGATCCCAAAAAGAATCGCGCGTAGAGGTGCATTGCCGTACGTAATCCCGCTCCGAAAAAATTCCAACAGGGAGATCCTGCTCAACAACCAAAACGGCACCAATATTTTTTTCAGAGAGTAGTTGTAATGTTTCAAAAACAGTTGTTGATGGTACAACAGACCAGATAGTGTTTCCTTTTTTATCTAAAATGGATTTAACTGTTGCCATAACTTGTACCTCCTATTATTTAGATGTAACAAATTTTGCAAAGGGTTTGTTCCGGAGTATGTTATCCCTTTTAAAACTATGTTTATTGTTGTCACTGATATACGGTCAAATCAATTCGTTATCGTTTTTTTTGCTTTTATATTTTTTCAATTGCTATAGCGTTATGATGGATATCTGAAATTACTATTTTTTATTATCATTCCTATTGATTATTATTTCTTAACACCATAGCAATGTACATCTTACCATGGTACAGACATTATAGTTTACCCATTATCAATTTACCGTTGTGTATTAAAACTAAACAATGCTTTTTCCCAGGTTATTTGGATGCTGTTTTAATTACTTCATATTTATTTAATACAACCATCCATTTTGCTTACAAGGTGACGCAATTTTTTATCTTTAGGCAAACGCATCTGCAATGTATTATTCTTTCAATGTTTTGAAGTTCATTTTGTTTACTTCTGCGTAGTATTTTTTGCGTTAAAAATATTGAAATATAGAATATATAATTCATTCTGAAAAGATTATAGAAAATAATTGGAAACTCATTTATTTCATTTTCGTTTATAATGATAAAGACAGTTAACCAATAAAAATGAGGATCGGATGAAAAAATATTGGAAATGGATAGCGGGAGTTGCAGGAGGGGTTATTATAATAGTGTTGGGAATTAAATTATTTTCTTCAACAGAGAAAAGTGAAAAGTTCCGGTTTGACACGGTGTCGAGAGGTGATTTACAGGTTTTTGTAACGGCAACCGGTACAATCAATCCCGTTGTAACTGTTGATGTAGGTACACAGGTGTCCGGTATTATCGCAAAGTTGTATGCCGATTATAATTCAATTGTAAAAAAAGGGCAGATTATAGCGCAGATCGATACCACGTTTCTTGTACAAGCTGTTAAAGATGCGGAAGCAAACCTGGAACGTGCAAAGGCACAACAAGCAGATAGCAGAAGAGCATATGAGCGGATAAAATCGCTTTATGAACGTGGCCTTGAGTCGCAGGCAACATACGATGCTGCACTGACGGCTCTTGAAACTTCAAGTGCACAGGTAAAGTCGGCAGAGGCGGCGCTGGAACGTGCGCGTGTTAATCTGGCGTATGCAACTATTTATGCTCCGATTGATGGTGTTGTCATAGATCGCAAGGTGAATGTGGGTCAAACTGTAGCAGCAAGTTTTTCATCACCAACACTCTATACTATAGCAAATGATCTGCGTAGAATGCAGGTACAAACAACGGTAGATGAGTCAGATATTGGCAGAGTTGCTATTGGTCAGCATGCTACATTTACAGTTGATGCGTATGCCAATGAAGTTTTTGAAGGAACAGTCTCACAGATTCGTCTTGCACCGACAACAATTCAGAACGTTGTAAACTATATTGTTATAATAGATGTAGATAACGATCGATTGAAGTTAATGCCCGGTATGACGGCAAACGTTAAAATTTTAGTTGGAGAAGCAAAAGGTGTTTTACGTGTACCGAATATGGCTTTGCGGTTTCAGCCACCAGGTGAGCTGATCGATTCAACTGCCCTGAAACAACAACAGGAAAATCGACGTCAGGGAATTCCCGCTAATCAGCAACATGCTGCTCGTCAGTTACCGTTGCGTGAACAGAATAAAACAGCTACAGCTGCACAGGGAACACCTCCTGTAAGAAGGACTTTTGGTATAACGCCAACATTCCCGGAATATCAGAAGAGTGGTTATGATATACGTGAGTTCAAAGGTTTTGGTCGCTTTTGGGTTGTGAATGAAAAGGGAAAACTTGTACCAGTGTTCGTGCAAACTGGTCTTAATGATGGCAGATTTACGGAAATCCATAATGCTACGCTTGCAGAAGGCCAAAAGATAGTCATAGGTCTTCAGGGCAATAATACTACCCAGTTGCAGACAAGCCCACTCACAGGTGCAACATCAAGACCAATGGGAGGTGGACCGCCGCGATGATACAGCAAACCGTTCCAACAATACAAAACGGGCAACTTATTGTTGTCGAGCACTTGGTAAAAATATATCGTCTCGGGGAAGTAGATGTTCACGCTTTGCGTGGAGTGAGTGTAAGTATCGATCGGGGTGAATTTGTCGCGATTATGGGTGCATCGGGTTCAGGGAAGTCGACATTTATGAACATCCTTGGTTGTCTCGACACTTCAACGAAAGGAAAATATTTTCTGGAGGGAATTGATGTTGGTTCCCTGACACGCGATGAACTGGCAATGATACGAAATAAAAAAATAGGCTTTGTGTTCCAGGGCTTTAATCTTCTTTCGCGTACATCAGCGCTGGAAAATGTAGAATTACCATTACTCTATAGTACGGTTTCAAATAATGAACGTTATCAACGAGCAGTTGAAGCCTTGAAACGTGTTGGCCTTGAAGGGCGATTACACCACTATCCAAATCAATTATCTGGAGGTCAACAGCAACGGGTTGCGATCGCACGGGCTCTTGTCAACGATCCAAGTATAATTCTTGCAGATGAGCCCACCGGAAACTTAGATAGTCGTACAAGTGTTGAGGTAATGGAAATTTTTCAACAACTCAATGATCAGGGAATTACAGTTGTGTTAGTAACGCACGAGCCAGATATTGCACAATTTGCAAAACGTCAAATTGTTTTTCGAGATGGCAAAATCCGCTCCGACAAACCAACACCACAGCGAAAGCGTGCAGCCGAAGTATTAAAGGACCTACCAGTTATTGATGACGAAGAGGAAGAAGCAGCATGAAACTCTATAATATTTTTATTTCAGCATTTCGAGCGCTTCAACGAAATAAAATGCGTTCGTTTCTTACAATGCTTGGTATTATTATTGGTGTTGCTGCAGTTATTATGATGCTAGCCATAGGCGAAGGAGCTCAATACTCTGTAAAGCAACAAATAGCTGCAATGGGCACGAATGTTCTCATCATTTTCCCGGGGTCTCAACAACAGGGAGGTGTACGAACAGGCGCTGGTACAGCAACCACATTGACAGAAGAAGATGCGTTTGCAATAAAACGAGAATGTCCAGCGGTCGCTTATGTTTCGCCGGGTGCACGTTCTGGCGGTCAGGTTGTTGCAGGCAATATGAACTGGTCAACAAGCATTGAAGGAAGCAGTGCAGAATATCTTCTCATCCGTCAGTGGAATGTAGAATACGGTGAGTTTTTTACAGAAGCCGATGTAAAATCGCACGCAAAAGTTTGTGTGCTCGGTAAAACCGTTGCTGACAATTTGTTTCCTGATGCTTCTCCCGTTGGTCAGACAATTCGTATCAGGAATGTACCGTTCAAAGTACTTGGTGTACTTGCAAAAAAGGGGCAAAATGCCATGGGGCAGGATCAGGATGATATTATTATTGCTCCATATACTACGGTTCTGACACGTTTATCAAGATTTCCATATTTGCGATACATAGTTGTATCTGCAATTACGCCGGAGCATATTCCTATAGCTGAACAACAAATAACCGAATTACTGCGTGAGCGACATAAGATACAACCATTCGAACCGGATGATTTTACTATCAGAAATCAAACAGATCTGGCACAGGCAGCTACTGCTACAACACAGATTCTTACTATTCTCCTTGCGAGTATTGCAGGGGTATCTCTTCTCGTTGGTGGCATTGGAATTATGAATATTATGCTTGTCTCTGTTACGGAAAGAACACGCGAAATAGGTATACGTATGTCGATTGGTGCACGGGGAAAAGATATTCTGACACAATTTTTAATTGAAGCTCTTGTGCTAAGTTTATTGGGCGGTATTATTGGGATTATTGTCGGTGTGCTTGGTTCATCTCTTGTTTCGTCTTTTGCTCAATGGCCAACGTTTATAACAACGTTTTCAATCCTCCTTTCGTTTTGTTTTTCAATTGCTGTAGGTATCTTTTTTGGATACTATCCGGCACGAAAAGCCGCAATGCTCAATCCGATTGATGCACTTCGTTATGAATAATATTATAAAATGTGTTATTTTTGATTATCCGTAATAAAAAGAGGTACTTATGAATAATTTTACTTATTCTAACCCTGTTACAATTGTTTTCGGCAAAGGGTCGATAGCAAAATTACCAACGCTTATACCGGCAAATGCAAACATACTTTTGACGTATGGTCAGGGGTCAATTAAAAAGAACGGTGTATACGATCAGGTTATGAAAGCATTAAAAAATTATCGTGTGCAAGAATTTGGCGGTATCGAGCCCAATCCTCGTTACGAAACACTTATGAAAGCTGTTGAGCTTTGCAGGAACACCGGCATCGAATTCCTGCTGGCTGTCGGAGGGGGATCTGTTCTTGATGGAACAAAATTTATTGCCGCTGCAGTATACTATACAAACGGTGATCCATGGGATTTTCTGCTGCAAAAAGCAACTCCTCAAAAAGCATTGCCGCTCGGAAGTGTACTGACGTTGCCGGCAACCGGATCGGAAATGAATATTTATGCCGTTATTTCGCGTGAATCGACGAAAGAAAAATACGGATTTGGTTCACCATTGCTTTATCCCAAATTTTCTATTCTGGATCCGGAAACAACATACACCTTGCCTCAGCGCCAGGTAGCAAACGGAATTGTTGACACGTTTGCACACGTGATGGAACAGTATATGACGTATCCGATTGGTGCACACACGCAGGACCGGTTAGCCGAAGGCATCATTCTTTCTCTTCTCGAAGATGCTTCAAAAGTGTTTAACGATCCGCGCAACTATACAATACGTGCCAATTTAATGTGGACATCGACAGTAGCGCTCAATGGGCTTATTGGTTGTGGTGTACCGCAGGACTGGGCAACACATGCCATTGGTCATGAACTTACAGCATTCTACGGACTTGATCACGGACAAACACTCGCCATTGTTATGCCGGCAGTATGGAAACACCAGAAAAAAGCAAAAGAGAAAAAACTCACTCTCTTTGCTCAACGGGTGTGGCACTATAGCGGTCCCGATGCAGCCGATGTAGCAATAGACCGTACAGAATCGTTTTTCAGGTCCCTGGGTGTAAAAACAAGGTTGAGTGAGTACGGAATTGATGATTCACGCTTTTCAGAAATTGCACAAAGGTTTGATCGACGCAACGAAAAACTGGGTGAACATGGCGCAATTACGTCGAAAGAAGTTTATGAAATTCTTCAACTCTGCAAGTAATAACAAGTAATAAATATGAACTGCAGGTAGGGTAAAAGAAGCCAGTTTTTTTAGGACTGGCTTCTTTAGTTTATGAGGAGGGAGGTAAGGGCTTCCAATCTCTTAAACAGAGGGGTAGTCAAAAGAGTTCCCGATTTGATACAAAGTGAATAAAATATTTTTATTACGATAGAAGGTAAGCTTCTCTAATTGATTTTGGATAGCTTCCTACTGTTACAAAAAGGATGTGGTCAACATTTGGTTAATAAAGTTGTTTACCGAACCAACTGTGTTATCAAGGCATTAAGAGTGTTAAGAGCTTTCTTTTCATCAATAATGTTTTTTGCGCCAACTATGTAGTTGCCGGCTTTTTGTAATAACAATCTTCCTTCGTTTGGATCATTGATAAAAGTGGGTGTATCGAATAATAACGGTTGCTGACTTTTTAAAATTATAGAGTATGCTTGTAGTGCATCTTGCAGATCCCATGCATTCTTATAGACAATTACGAAAACAGTACTGTGATTATATGATGCAGTAAACACTTTGTTAAAGAAGCGATACCCTAAATAATCCCGATTTATGTAGGTCTCATTTCGCGGAATTCTATCGTCTGTTGGAAATTTTTCGAAGAAGGATGGAAGCGATTGCCGACATATAGATTGTTGTGCAACGTGTTGAGCAATGCGCTCCAATGCAGTTTGTACAGATCGTCCTTGATCGTTGGTTACTAGTTTAACGTAATAACTCCCGAACCAAAAATTCAGTGCGCCTTCCTGAATATAGCCTTCGCACCCAACAGGAAGAACTCTGGCATCAGGAGTGCGCTCCTGTGCATATGCTCCAAAAGCATTCACTGCATCTTTATGACGATATGCTTCGACTCGAATATAGCGAATGGAATCGTTACTATATTCTGCTATGTGTAGGTTCTCAAAATCGTATGCAAGGAACATATCGGCTGCGCCATCGATTAATTCGAACAGTGTTTCCGGTGTATAAACTTCGTCAATAATCGTTTTGTTGAAACCGTCGATATCGGGAAAGATAAAAGCGTCTGGTTCCTGACCATTTAGTAATGTAAAGCAAAAAAGCAATAACAATATAGCGGGGCGCATAGATCACCTATGAAAGAAATTCGCGTGGTACTGTTACTAAACGGCAAATATCATGGAGCCGTTCTGCAACCGGTAAACCTTTAATACACTGTACGGTACATTCCTTACAGTTTGTGCATGGTTGAAGATGTGTTTGTATTTCGTCCAGAACATCGCGTGCCTGAAGGGTAGATCCGTAACCATATGCATACATGTATGCACGCATGGTTTCTGGAATTACTTGTATTCTGTGTTTGCATTGATTAATACATTGTTCACAACCATCGCAATACATTCCTTTGCTTTGTGTATCTGGAATCAGAGACGCGCGTTCTTCTTCAGTCAGTACAATGTCGTAATTAACACTCATATTTTCCTGAAGTTGTTCGAATGTTGAAATTCCGGGAATGGAGGTTGTTACATTTGGATCTTCGAGTACCCATTTTAGGGCTGCTTTGCAATTAATTGGTTTTGTGCGTTCTTTATCATAGAATGCGCCGGCCATCGTTTTCATTGCAATAATTCCTATACCAGCTTTTGCGGCAGCTGTGGTAGCAGCGCGTAGTTCTTTGGGGTTCTGATGTTGAAAGTTCATCGAGGCGAGTACAACATCATAGAAACCACTTTTAACAGCCACAGCTATAATTTCTTCGACGTTACGATGAGTCGATACGCCAACAAAACGTGCTTTGCCGCTTTTTTTCGCTTCTTCGAGCGCTCCAAGCATTTCGGGATGAAGCATTTCATCCCGCGTTGAAACAGCGTGAAGGTAAAGAATATCAACATAATCAGTTTTTAATCGTTGCAGGCTAACATCGAATCTCTTCAAAAAAGCTTCTTTTGTAGAGGCTGGTCCAAGAGTGCCCTTATCCCGATTTCGTTCTTCCGGCTGAATTTTTGTTCCCAGAATGTAAGAAGAACGTGGATACTGCGATAACACCTCACCGAGCATTACCTCATTCTTTCCTTGTTGATACGAATGCGCTGTATCAAAATGTGTAATACCGCCTTCATATGCAGCACGCACTAAGCCCCCGGTATCTGCACGCATGACGCCAAAACTGACTACAGGTATTTGAAGTCCCGTACGTCCGAGCGTTCGGGTTATTGGTTTCTTTTTCTCTTTACTTTGTGACATCAACGAAGATGAAAAGGGAATACTTACTGCTGCCACTGTACCAAGAGAGGTACGTAAAAATGATCTGCGGTCTATTGTGCTCATGCTTTTACTCCTCATCAGAATAATTGTTGTTCCATTCAATACAACGTTGTATATGCCGGTTTGTTTCCAGTTTCATTCCATCGGTTTGGGCATAGAGCAATGCTTGTCTGAATGCAACAATTGCATCTGAAAACCGGAAATCATATTCATTCGAAAGACCAACATAATACCAACGGAAAAATTCCAGTGACTTGTATTTCATACCAGAAGCAGCCTGAAAAGATTGTAGGGCTTTACGGTACTCATTTTTTGAAAAGTAGAGTTTTCCTTTGTAATAATTTGAGAGCGGACTGGTAAGATATTGTAAGCGTTGGAGTATAACAGTGTCTTCTAGCGTATAAGTAAATAACGTTTGCCATTCTTTTAACTCTGTTGGAAGTGAAAGTGCCTCGAGTCTGCAGGCAGATGCTTCGTCGGTAGCAAGTGATAGATGTAAACGCGAAAGAAGAAAGTAGTAATTCCTCGCTTTTTCAACAGAATCAATTCCAAGGTATGCATCGCCCGTGCGTAGGTAGAGAGGCATATATAAATGAGCAAATCGGGAAGATTCAATTTCACCGGTAACCAGCTCGATAAACTCGGAAAATCGTCGTAGTCCAAAAAGAGAATATGCTTTCACTCTTATAGCTTCGGGTGTTGGATGAAGGATTAAAAGTTTGTTTACAGTTTCGATGGCATTTTCGTAATCCTGTTGCTGATACTGTGTACGAGCTTCGGATAGTAAAGCCCCAAGGCTACGATAACATTCTTTTTTAGTTATTGGTGTACGTGAAAACCAAAACAATGCTTTCAGAGAATCCTCGTTGGTTAATCGATAATTTTGAAGTGTGTTTTTCCACTCTTCTTCAAGTTCTTTAGCTGACTTGTTGAATGCGGCGCTAAAATCATTTGTTCTGTAGAGTACTTTAAAAGGCTCGGTTCCGTACGTTGAAATGAGATATTGACAAAAAGCTCCCGACATTGTATAAGCAACAGTAGTGGGCTGATCGAAAAATCCTTTTGTTGTAAACAAATCCTTTACTGATAATTGTGGCTGAAGCATTAAAATCATAGCAGCTGCTTTGGAGAGAGGCTCATCAAAATAGAGTTCATTGCCAAGTGCAACAGCAATACCTTCAGTCACTCCAAAACTCCTGCCAACCCTTAAGGGAGACCACCCAAATTCACGTGCAAAGATGTGTACCATTTCGTGTTTTAGCCCGTGTTCAATATCGTCAAGTGTTATATGGAGTTGTGAGAGCCATGGTTTTGCAAAATTTGTAGCTGTTGTTCCAAGAAAACGCGCTTTTTGTTCATCGGTGGTGTAGAGATATGTTATTATTCGTTCTCGTGGTGTGACCATCAAAACCGTTGAAAGCTCATTGTAATAGTAATCGTGAAGATTGGCAATATATTTCAGGCGATTTTCAGAAACCTTACCCAATGGATAAACAATATCAACATGTGTCGATTTATACAATCCTCCGAGTTTTCTTTTGATAAATGTTTCGGACGAAGAGAATCCGAGTGTATCACTGAAAAGAAACATAGTAATGAGAAATGGTACACTGACAGCAATAATAATTAATTCCAGCAATACACGCTGTGTTGTATGAGTAGAGCGTTCTTTGAGTGATGTGTAAATGTTCCATAACCACAGAGCAAATGCGATAAGAGTTGTTGCAGCAACGAGTGTAAAGAGACGAAACAAAGGGAGTCTGGTGAGTACGGGCGGCGTTTCATCGTATAAAAAACCGGGGAAAACACCAATAATTGGATTGAATACAAATACCTGCGGACTGAAATAAAGCATAAAAGGGATATAAACAAGATGAACAGTAAAAAGGAAAATATAGATAATCGTTTTCCAACGTAATGAAAGTACAGCACAGCATACAGCAAGTCCGATGGAATACAATATCGCAGGAATAACAATAATACTATAATAGTACAAGCCCTGTTGTATGGAACAATTTTTAATGAAGAATGCATTACCAAGAGCTAAAAGCATAGGGATGAGAGAGAGAACAAGAGACAAACCAGTTACTTTAATTATATAAAGACGGAACTGCTGTAATGAGATAGGTGGCGTATAGTAGCGAAGAGTTAATAAAGCAGCAAAGAAGGCAACCAGTGGAGATATTACGATAGCAAATTCAATATCAAGTACATTAAACAGAGGAAACTGTAATAGAATAACAGAAACAATTGTCACAAAGGTGAGAGCAAAATAAAAAGGAGATAAATACTGTTTCATAAAAAATTTAGAATTCTTCGTAGGGAACCCGCTGAATATCTGCGCCAAGTTGTTGTAATTTTTTTTCGATTGATTCGTAACCACGATCGATATGGTAAACCCGAAGAACTTCTGTTGTTCCTTCTGCAACAAGTCCGGCTAAAATAAGTGAGGCACTTGCCCGCAGATCTGTTGACATTACTGTTGCTCCGATAAGTCGTGGTACACCAACGACTGTGGCAATATTGTCTTTCATTGTTATATTTGCTCCCAAACGCTGAAGCTCCGGTACATGCATAAAGCGGTCGAAATAGATTGTGTCGGTAATAACACTTGTACCTGTCGATCGACTCATCAATGCAATCCATTGAGCCTGCATATCCGTTGGGAATCCGGGATAAATGGCTGTTGTAACGTTAATTGGTTTGATTTCTTCTGGCGGAGTAATTTCGACCCAGTCGGTACCTGTTCTGATTTGCGCGCCGGCATCTTCGAGTTTTACAAGTATTGCTCCGATATGATTTGTGATACAGTGTTCAAGACGTACACGACCATTCTTTTTTCCGGCGAGTGCTGCTGCAATCAGAAATGTACCTGCTTCAATTCTATCAGGAATTGTTGTAACATCTGCAGGATGCAATTCATCAACACCTTCTATTTCCAAACGACCAGTACCAATACCATCAATCTTTGCTCCCATACTTTTCAGGAAATGAGCCAGTTGAACAATTTCAGGTTCCTGAGCTGCATTCTCAATAAAGGTGGTGCCTTTTGCGAGTGTTGCAGCCATCATGACATTACCTGTTGCTCCCACACTCGAAATATCGAAGAGTATCCGTGCTCCATGAAGTCGTTTTGCGGAGGCAACTATGTAACCGGCTTCGAGTTCAATAGTAGCACCGAGTTTTTTCATTCCCTCGATGTGAAGATTTACAGGTCGTGGTCCCCATGCACATCCGCCGGGGAGCGATACTTTCGCTTTGCCAAACCGGCTTAGTAACGGACCAAGCACATAGATCGATGCTCGCATTTTTTTTACATGTTCGTAAGGAGCTTCGTAATTCGTGATGGTGCTGGTATCAATTGTAAGTATATGATCTGTCAATTGACATTGAATACCCATCGATTCCAGTAGCCGGCTCATTGTTGTTACATCTCTTAAATGCGGTGTGTTATGAAGATGATAAATGCCCCCAGCGAGTATTGTTGCCGGCATTAACGCTAACGACGAATTTTTCGCACCACTGATTGAAATGGTGCCTTCCAATGGTTTTCCGCCTTGAATAATAAACTTGTCCACTTCTCTCTCCTTTGCACACTATTTCATTAGTGGAAGAAATATACTTGATGAATGAGAGAAAAACAAAAACAACCTTTGCAGAAGATGAGATGGTTAAAAATCCCTATCAATTGGGATTGATGAGCTATTTATTCGAGTATATATTGTACATGTTTGTGAATTTATTAAAAAAGGTGCATTACAAACCCTCGGCCAGGTATAGAATTGTAATGCACCGTTATATGCTGTGCGCTTTTGCGTTCAGCATTACTTTTTAAAATAACAGATTTTTGAAAAAATAAAAGGATTATCGATTTGTTCACAACAACGAAAAATCAAGAGAATCATTGATATAAAAAATGAATGGTAAAGTCAGAAAATTTATGTCAGTTCATGGAAATAGTGAAGCAACAGAGTGATGAACTATAGTTTAACTTTTTATCGTGGAACAGAAATGTTGTTTGAGAGTGTTATGCTGTTTTTATCGTGTATAAAAAGGAGGAACGATAATACCAAAATGTCACTAATAATCTAATGAATTACAAAAAATTAAAAGAGGAGTTATATAAAGTATGATTCAATTGAATTTACATCGGAACAATGTGTTTAAAAAAAACGCACATGTTCTCGTTTTTTATTTGATTAGTGTGATTTGTTTATTTTCTTCTCTTCTCGTTGCACAACAAACTATTGTGGAGGGTAAAATTGTATCAATGAGTGATAACGCTCCTATTCCTTACGTGCAAATTATAGTCCAACCAAAAAATGATGGTGTGTATTCAGATGAATATGGTAACTTCACATATATGGGTTTGGACCCTGGAGAATATGAACTTTATATGATGGCAATTGGTTATGAAACTTTTATTTTACAAAACCTTGTAATTAAACAACCAGGAGAGAATATCAACATTGGGGTTATACAATTAAAAGAAAAATCTGTACAGATTCCTGAAATAATGGTAACAGCGTATCTTTATAATTTCAGCAATAAATACATTAGTGCAAATCAGGTTTTTTCACAAAAAGAATTTGAAGAAACTCGTCCGATTGGATCAGAAGAAGTTTTAAAAAAAATGGTAGGTCTTACTGTAGCGGGAGATATGGGCTTATCAAATCGGCTCAATGTTGGTATTAGGGGATCTTATCCCCGTCGTTCGGCAAAGGTTTTAGTTTTGGAAGATGGTACTCCGATAGCTCCCGCACCGTACTTAGCTCCCGAAATGTATTATAATCCACCAAGTGATCGGTTGGATGGTATTGAGATTATCAAGGGTACAGATGTGTTACAGCATGGAATTAATACAATGTATGGTGCAATCAACTACATTACCAAACGTCCACCTCAAAAACCTACAATGTCTTTGAATTTTACTGGTGGTTCTCATAACTACCGTTCATTGTTTGTTACATACGGAAATACATGGAACACAATTGGAGGAGAATTGCAGATACTCGATAAACATTTCAGTGGCTTTCAGGAAAATACACAATCGGATATTTTTAATACAACTTTGAAAATATATTCTGATATTAATGAAAAGTCATCCTTCTATTTAAAATTGAATTATCATCGTGAGGTTTCGAAAGCAACGTATGCAGCACTCACACCGTTAAGTTTTAGACTCAATCCATCCTCCAATCCCTTCGATGCAGATGATCTGAAAACCAAACGTATTGCCGTTGATGCTGTTTACAATTACGAACTTTTGAAAGGATTAGTTTTTTCAACCAAACTGTATGCTTCCGGGTTCGAAAGATTTTGGTGGCGACAGGAAAATACAGTAATCAAAGCGTCGGACATTCAGAATTATCTAGGACATGATATTTTACGGCAGCGTTACAGCTATCTTGAAAATGTAACCCTGAATGACGATGATTATGTTCGTGTAGGATTGATGAAGAATGGACGTGAAAGCTCACGTGCCAGAAACCGTACATTCAGTGTATTAGGACTACAGGAAACAATTAGTTTTTACAAAGAACTTGGAACGCTTAAAACTACTCTGGAACTCGGTCTGCGTTCTCACGGTGAGGAATTCCTAAACGTTGAAATACTAAATGATTCGTCTCGTTTTGCACGAAGCGGGAGGTTGGTGAAAGACGAACGATACCTTCTAACAGCAAATTCTATGTATTTTGCTACAAAAATTCGGTGGACAAACATATACCTTATGCCGATCATGCGTTTTGAATGGGTTGAAATGAAAAGATTTGATCTCCTGGGAATTTCAAACGATCCGTTAAATAATGGCAGCGTAAACTATGGATCAATTCAGAATTATTTCTATGCATTTTTACCCGGAGCAACGGTGGGATATACTTTTATAGAGAATGAAAATGATGAACTTACGATCTACGGTGGAATTTATAGAGGTTTTCATCCTCCAACCTCTGAAGTTGGATTTCTCAATGTCACCGATGGAGGGTTAGTACAACAAAATTCTCTCTCTTCAGCGAATATGAAGCCTGAAAAAAGCATTAACAGGGAAATTGGTTTGCGTGGTGCGGTTTTGAATAATTTGATAAATGGTCAGGTCTCGTTTTTTAACAACACAATACAGAACTACTACTCAGCAGGGCGTAACGAAGCATTTCAGACGTTGGGTTCTGTACGCATAACGGGTATTGAATCGTGTCTATCATTTGAGCTTGGTAACATACTCTTTAGCAATACTTCACATCGTCTGATTTTAAGTACCTCTGTTACTCTTATGAGTTCACAAATACTCAGCGGTATCTTAAACGATTCTGAACTATTGCGTGCGAAACATACAGCTGCTACAAAGCAAGAATTTGTTGATAAAATAAATAAGGAACGAAACGGTTACGAAGTTTACTTTAACGGAGATGTATTATACACCGATACTCTGAATGTAGCAGACTTCAAAAATATTAAAAAAATTAATGTTGTTTTCGGAAATCATGGCATTAAACACAACCGGATTCCATATGTGCCTGAACAGACATACAATTACTCTCTAACGTATAGCTATAAGGATTTTACAGTAGGAGTTAATTACAACTATGTAAGTGAACAATACACTGACTATTTAAATTTTGAAAACGAAACAGCTGAAGGTGCTATTGGCAAATTACCTGCATATTCTACTATCGATGCTTCTATACAATACACTTTTGCAGAGAGTAATAGTTTGATAAATGGCTTACAAATTTTTATTGTTGGTAAAAATCTTACAAACAAAATTTATAAAGCGTCACGGTTACATCGGCTAGCTTCCGGCATAATGCCAGGAGGATTTCGTCAGATTAATTGCGGTATTAGTTGGAAATTATGATATCGATGTAATAAAGAAATTCTCAATAAACAGAGCGATACTTTTGATGAATAGAAGTATCGCTCTGCAATGAAAGGTACTACTTTTTATAGTGTTGGTAAGTGATGAGAATACCAGGAGTCGATATATGAAACTAAAAATGAAAAACCCTCTGTTAGCGCTGCAGGTCCGGGTTGAAGTATAATCGAAGAATCTATTTCTGTTGTAAAATTATTGACAACAGCTTTAATATGATTCCATCCGTCACGCTTTATTAGTATACCTTGATTGAATTTCTTTCCGCACCACGATGCAAAAATAATGTCGGGATTTTTCCGTACCACTTCATACGGATTAATTATTCTCTCCTTTGCCGACTTTGCAGTGCGGAGATGGCTAAAAATATCTCTTCCACCTGCATACTCAATGAGTTCACTAACCCAGCAGATCCCACTGATGAGAGGCGAATCCCATTCTTCAAAGTATACAGCTGGTTTTGGCTCTCGATGTTTCCGATGTTGATAAGTGTTTTCAAGATTACTTTTGTAATTATCGACAAGTTTCTGTGCCCGATCTGTTTTATTAACAATATTTCCTATGAGAGTGATAAGGGAAAAAATATCTTCAATTGTTCTGGGATTGGTTATCAATACGTTTAAACCGTATATAATTAAAGTACGAGCTATCTCAGCCTGTACATCAGAAAAACCAATAACAAGGTCAGGTGCAAGTGCGAGAATTTTTTCGATGTTTGCCTCAGAAAAAGATGTAACTACTGGTTTTTCTTTTCGTGCAATTAACGGCCTCTTCGTGTGGCACGAAAGTCCAACAATCCGATCCTCTTCTCCAAGAAGATATAATATTTCTGTTGCTTCGTCACTTAAACATATAATTCGTTTAGGGGTATATAGAGACATATGATTTACAAAAAAATAAAAAAATTCCGCTTCTACTATATGATTAATTCTAAGACACTTCTAATTATATATTAAAACAATCGATAACAATTCTTAAATAATTTTAAAAACAGCTCTATTTAAAATGTACTGAAAACATTATAAAGATAAGGCACATACCTCATGAATGGTACTATTTATATTCTCTTATTCAATACTCAAATTTATCGTCCGATATATTGCTGAAATCTTTTTATACGACCTTTGATTGTAACTCGTAAAATATCGAAGAAAGGCTTGTAACTGATACGATTTTGTGTATATTAGCAAACGGGGAGAGGACAACAGTAAAGTAAGAAAAAGATAAAACAATATGCTCGATTTTACATTCGATAAACAATTAGCCTCGTTCATCGATCATACTCTTCTGAAACCCGAAGCAACACCAGCCGAAATCGAAAAACTGTGCACCGAAGCCATTCAATATCAGTTTTCAAGTGTTTGCATACAACCATCGTACGTTGAATTAAGTAGTTCGCTGCTTCGGAATACAAATGTTAAAGTGTGTACAGTTATCGGTTTTCCAACGGGTGCAACAACAACAACTGTAAAACAAGCTGAAGCCGAAGAAGCGTTGCATAACGGAGCGCAGGAACTTGACATGGTCATCCATATTGGAATGTTGAAGGTCGGAAAAATTGACTATGTGAAAAATGATATTCTTAGCATTGTTTCAACTGCCAAGCCATCCCATGCAATTGTAAAAGTTATTATCGAGACGTGTCTCTTAACTGATGACGAAAAACAGCTTGCATGTCGGATTGCAATGGAAGCGGGAGCGGATTACGTAAAAACATCGACTGGATTTTCGAAAGGTGGCGCTACAGTAGAAGATGTTCAATTAATACGCAGAGTTGTTGGTGCGTCGATGGGAGTTAAAGCTTCCGGCGGCGTACGAACAAGAGAGCAAGCATTAACAATGATTGCAGCAGGTGCGACACGATTGGGTACTAGTTCCGGGGTTTATATAGTTACAGAAACTACAGAACCACATCCACGTGAGTACTGAGAGAAGAACGTGAAAAATAGTATTGTCATCTTTCTGTGTGTATGTGTTTTGTATACAGGATGTATGATGTACGAAAATACAGAAAGCAATGGAAAAAATGAAACACCTCCATCTAATATAACTAATAATGAAGATAATGATACCAGTGATAGTGAAAGCAATGTTCCTCCTGAGTTTCAGGCAGCTTATGATACAGTCAAGGCGCGGATTATAGATATTCAACACAACAATGTTGTGCCGATACAAAGTAATACACCAATGTTCGGTCCTTATGTAATTCAGGTAGGTGCTTTTTCTGATGCAGCCAATGCACTTCGTGTACAGAAAATGACTCAGGAACGTTATAGTAACTATCAGATCCACAATCAATACGATACGACAGCGCAGATTTATAGAGTGTATATCGGAAGTTTTGAATCGAAAGAAAAAGCAGATAATTTCTTAAAATCTATTCAACGTGAATTTCCAACGGACTATAACAAATGTTTTGTAAGACAAATACAATAGGTTTCAGCATTCTTGTAAGTGTGTGCATTGTTATAGGGTGTTCACCTTCATACAAAACTACTGAAGCAGAAGCAAAGCGTGAACCGACAATTGTTGATTATGAAAAATCATTTGATCCAGTACCATACAGCAAAGAGCTTCTGTCATCTGAGAAAAAATCAGAAACTTCAGGTAGATTATATGATGAAATATACCAATCATCTCATGATTCGGTTGTTCTTCAGGAAGAAATTGTGCAGGGATTTCGGATACAAATGTATTCATCATCGAATTATGACGAAGCAAACAAAATGAAACTCTATCTCCAGGAACACATTACACCCGATTCTGTGTATATAATCTTTGATGCGCCGGTCTATAAAGTTCGAATTGGTGATTTTCGAAATCGTTACGAAGCAAATCAACGGTTACTTCAGTTAATTAGCGAAGGCCATAGAGATGCTTGGGTTGTGCCCGATAAAGTAATTATCCGTAAAAAAAATCCTCTGTTACCATCCGAATAACTTATTTTAATTGAGCGGTTTAATAGGTTTCTATAATAATTATAGAGTAAGGAACTTTTTAATTTACTGTAATGTTACATAATTACACGCTTTTCCTTATGAAGGTATAAGAAAGAATCGAGTAACTAACGGTTTATAAGGAGGTTAAGTTTAGTACTTGCCGTAACTAAGTAAATGTCAAGTTAAATTTGGTTTGGGATAAAAATTTAATCTTTTTTTTTACTTGACTAAGGTAAGAGTGCACTCTATATTTAGTGCAATTGCACAGTGAGCAGGAGAAGGTAATTCCTCTTAGATATAGGAACTACGGGCGGTTGTAACCTACAAAGATATATTTTAACAAAACGTAATGTTCAACAGTGATAACTTTTGAAGGTTTTATTTTTTTATAATTAATACTTAAACCCACAACAAGGAGATAAAACCATGCTTACAACAGAGTCAGAAAGCGTGAACGTTGAAAAGGCAACCCGTACAAAAAAGGGATTAAGGTTTCAACGATATTTCACGAAAGCAGGTGTTCATCCGTTTGATGAAATAGAGTGGGAGCTTCGTACCGCAACAATTTCGAACGATCGTGGGGAAAAGATCTTCGAACAAAAAAATGTTGAGGTACCAAAATCGTGGTCTGTAACGGCCACAAATATTGTTGCATCAAAATATTTTCACGGACCTCTCGGTGCGCCTGAACGGGAATCGAGTGTACGGCAATTGGTTGATCGGGTTGCACGTACGTATTATAAATGGGGTCTTAGGGATGGTTATTTTGCATCGGAGGAAGATGCACTTATTTTTTACCACGAACTAATATATCTCCTTGTCAATCAATATATGTCATTCAACAGTCCTGTCTGGTTTAATGTTGGCATAGAAGAGAAGCCGCAATGTTCAGCATGTTTTATTAATTCTGTAGCGGACTCAATGGAATCGATTCTTGAGCTTGCAAAAATTGAAGGAATGCTTTTCAAGTATGGTTCAGGAACAGGTACAAATTTGTCCACATTACGTTCATCGAAAGAGAAATTAAGTGGTGGAGGTACACCTTCTGGTCCGGTTTCCTTTATGCGTGGTTACGATGCTTTTGCCGGTGTTATTAAATCGGGCGGAAAAACACGGCGTGCTGCAAAAATGGTAATTTTAAATATTGATCATCCCGATATTTTAAAATTTATTAATTGTAAAGCTGAGGAAGAAAAGAAAGCATGGGCTCTTATTGAAGCAGGTTACGATGGCGGCTTTAATGTACCAGGTGGTGCCTACGATTCTGTTTTTTTCCAGAACGCAAATCATTCAGTTCGTGTAACAGATGAATATATGAAAGCTCTTGTGAATGACGGAGAATTCTGGACAAAAGCAGTAAAGGACGGACATCCGATCGAAAAATTCCGTGCACGTGATTTAATGAAACAAATTGCTGAAGCGGCATGGATTTGTGGTGATCCTGGTATCCAATTTCATAGTACTATTAATGAATGGCATACCTGTCCGAACACTGCACCCATCAATGCTTCGAATCCTTGCAGTGAATATATGTTTCTCGATAATTCTGCTTGTAACCTTGCATCGCTCAACCTGATGAAATTCAGAACACCATCTAAAGAATTCGATATTGAAGCATTCCGCAAAGCGATTGCGGTGACAATTACAGCAATGGAAATATCAGTCCATAATTCAAGTTATCCACGAAAAGAAATTGAAGAGAACAGTCATAAATTCAGACCGTTGGGTCTTGGGTACGCAAATTTAGGTGCATACTTAATGTCGCACGGCATAGCGTACGATAGTGAAGAAGGACGGGCATATGCTGCAGCAATAACCTCACTGATGACTGCTGAAGCATATAAACAATCGGCAAAAATCAGTTCAGTAACGGGTCCATTCGAAGAATACGAAATTAATAAAGAGCCAATGCTCAAGGTTATGGCAAAACATAGCGAAGCTGCTGAAAAAATTAATAAGTCGCTTTTGCCCCAGTCGCTATATGAAGCACAGCGTCAATCGTGGCTCGAAGTCCTTGAGCTTGGAAAAAAATTCGGTTTTAGGAATGCACAGGCCACAGTACTTGCTCCAACAGGTACTATCGGCTTTATGATGGATTGTGATACTACAGGTATTGAACCCGATATTGCGCTTGTAAAATATAAGAAGATGAGTGATGGTGGAGTTATTAAGATTGTCAATCAAACAGTGCCCGAAGCACTTCAGGCCCTTGGATATAACAAAGAACAGATTGAACATATAACTGCCTATATTGACAAGAATGATACAATTGAAGGTGCACCACACTTGAGAGAAGAACATTTACCCGTTTTTGATTGTGCTTTTAAACCTGCCAATGGCTCTCGTTCCATTCATTATATGGGACATATCCGCATGATGGCAGCTGTACAGCCGTTTTTATCTGGTGCAATATCTAAAACAGTAAACATGCCAAACGATGTTACGCCCGATGATATTGCCAATGCTTACATTGAGGCATGGAAGCTAGGACTTAAAGCGATTGCAGTATATCGCGATGGTTGCAAACGTACACAGCCTCTGAGTACATCTCTTAAGAAAGAAGAAAAACAACAACCGCAAATAGTTTACAAACCTGTACGTCGCCGATTGCCGGATGAGCGGATGTCAATTACTCATAAATTCAGTATTGCAGGTCATGAAGGGTATATTACTGTTGGAATGTTCGAAGATGGTACACCAGGTGAAATATTCATTACAATGTCAAAAGAAGGATCGACAATTTCGGGTCTGATGGATTCCCTTGCAACGGCTATTTCTATTGCACTTCAGTATGGAGTACCGTTAAAAGTGCTTGTCGATAAATTCAGTCATGCTCGATACGAACCAAGTGGCTTTACCAATAACCCTGATATACCGATTGCAAAATCGATCAGTGATTACATCTTTCGCTGGCTTGGTAAAAAGTTTTTGAAGGATGAAGATAAAACCGAGCCGGAGAAAAGTTCAATCAACATCAGTGAAGAAGATGCAAAAAAGCCAATTACTATACTCAATGCAGCTGCAAAAAAAGCAGCATCGCTGATGGAAAAAAACGAAAAGGTAGTATTCCAGACTCAGGCCGATGCACCACCGTGTCACGAGTGTGGAAGCATTATGATCCGAAATGGTAGTTGTTACAAGTGCCTCGAATGTGGAAGCACTTCCGGATGTTCGTAATAACTACGTATCTGTCAAAGTTCTAACGGGATGCCACAACGGCATCCCGTTTTTATTTATGCAATACGTTGTGAATGGTCGAAAGTAGTTCCTGAGGTTTGTATGGTTTCTGAAGGAGTGCATTTACGCCGAGTTTTTGAAGCTCTTCGCGTTTTTCAGGATCAAAATATCCACTTCCGATAATAGTACGAATAGTGTCTTTTTTCTTAATGATCTGTTTAATTACTGCAACGCCGTCCATTTTTGGTAGTCCTAAATCAGTAACAACAAGATCGATAGAATCGCAATGTTCTTCAAAAAGTTTTAATGCTTCTTCGCCATCAGCTGCAGGAATAACAGTATAACCTGCTGTTTCTAATACCGATGTGGCAATTTCGCGGAGTGCATCTTCATCTTCGATCAGAAGAATTGTTCCGCCCCCTTTAATTTCTGTTGTTGCCGTTTCCTCGTTGTATTGATGAAAATCTAAAAATTCAGATACAGGAAGATAAATTCTAAAGCGGGTACCTTTTCCAACTGTACTCTCGACATCGATAAATCCCTGGTGACTGGTGATTATGCCATAGACAACAGCAAGTCCGAGTCCGGTTCCTTTTCCCCGTTCTTTGGTTGTAAAGAATGGTTCAAAAATGTTTTTGATATTGTGTTCGGGAATGCCACAACCTGAATCACTTACTTCAATAACAACATACTGTTTTGCACTTGCTTGTGAAAATTTGTTTTGAAGTTCTGTCCCTGAAATCATGCTTGTTTTAAATGTTAATATTCCTCCTTGTGGCATGGCATCTTTTGCATTCACAGAAAGATTTAGTAATGCCTGATGAAGTTGTGTCTGGTCGGCAATAATAGGTAAGACGTTTGGATCGAGTTCTGTACGGATATCGATAGTACGGGGAAATGTTTCATAAATCATTTGATAAAGTTCGGCAATTACTGTATTCATATTGATTGTAGCTAACTGAAAATCGGTTTTACGTGCAAAGGTAAGAATTTGTCGTACCAATGCGGCACCACGTTCTACCGCTTTTCTGATAATTTCCAGATTTTTTGGAGTTATCTGTTGTTTCGATGATTCTTGCTCAATGAGAGATGTGTAACCAAGAATAATACCAAGAATATTATTAAAATCATGCGCAATTCCACCGGCAAGTACACCAATGCTTTCGAGTTTTTGTGATTGTATTATTTGCTTTTCAAGTTCGTGCCGTTTTGTATCATCAAAGATATATCCGAAGATTTCGTATAGTTGGACCTTGTTGTTAAATTTGCCAACAATGTTCATAATTGCATAGACTTCCTTTCCATCAAGCCGACGCATTTGTACTTCATGGTATTCAAGTCGATGCTTCTCTTGTAATGTTTGAACAATTTTTTGCCATCGTTCGGGTGATAAAAAAAGGGAAGAAATTGAGGTGTTTTTGGCATCATTCGGTGACGGAAAACCAAAAATTTTTGTGAACGCAGTATTACAGGATAGAATTATACCATTGGGTTTGGCAATAAAATCTCCAGTTAGATCGTTTTCAACAAATTCTCTGTAAAGTGATTCACTGGCTCGTAATGCTTCTTCGGCTTTTTTTCGTTCTGTGATATTGTGACCTATTCCAACAAGCCCCTCGATTTTACCTGTATGTGGATTGTAAAGAGGTACTTTTGATGTAAGTAGGTAACCTTCTGAACCGTCGGGGAATATTATTTTTTCTTCTTTATTGATAATAGGATGTCCCTCGAGCACCATTTTGTCGTTTTGATAAAACTGGTCTGCTATTTGTTTTGGGTAGAAAGCGAAATCATCTTTTCCTAATGCATCTTCTTCTTTTTCAACTCCCAGATTTTTTAAATCGACCTTATTAACTATCGTCTTTCGTAAAGAAGTATCTTTAGCATAAATAGCATCCGGTAATAAATTGATAATGGTTTTCAATAACTGTCGTTCTTTTTGAAGTTGTTCTTCTGCCTTTTTTCGTTCTGTGATGTCGGTAATAAATCCTTCAAGGTACAGTAAAGTGCCTTGGTCATTGTAAATACCACGTCCACGTTCCCATACCCACCGTTCTTCACCGTTTTTTGTGATAATCGGATATTCATATTCAAAAACCTCTCTCTTTGGCAATTTTTCCTGCCAGAGATTCCACAGTAAATCTCTGTACTGTGGATGAATGATGTCGTTGAATGCAATTGTTGCGTTATTAATAAAATCGTCAGCCTTGTAACCGGTAATACTTTTGCATCCGTCACTTATAAAAGCCATTGTCCAATCCTTATCATTCAGGCAGCGGTAAGCGAAGCCCGGTATATTATTAAGCAGTGTATGATAAGTCCGTTCTCGTTCTTTTAGTTGTTCTTCTGCCTGTTTACGTTCGGTAATATCGATAATTGTACCCATTCCTGCCGGAGAACCATACCAATCAATTTTCGTTGCGCTAAAATCAACCCACCGCACAGTTCCATCTTTTCGTACTATTTTAAATTCATAACGATTAGGAACATTTTCGCCACGCTGTCGTGCTAAACCTCGTTCACGAATCAGTTCCCGGTGGTCGGGGTGAACAATATCCCAGAAATTTATACTCAACAGTTCCTCAGCGGTATAACCGGTTAACTCGACAGCTGCCTTGTTTACATAAACAAAGCGGGTTCCCTGATATATGAATATTGATGTAGCAGTTGAATTAGCAAGTTTGCGGAACCATTCCTCACTTTCACGAAGTTCCTGTTCAATACGTTTACGTTCTGTAATGTCACGCGCAATTAAAAGTACCTGATTGTGCTGATATGGCAAAACCGTGGCTGAAAACCAATAATCCTGTTGTTGTATTTTTAACTTGTAATCCAATGATACTTTTTTCTGTGATTTTAATACGGTTGTAATTGCAGCGTGGAATTGTCGTGCCTGCTCTTCGGGAAAGATATCGTAAACGGTTTTTCCTAACAGTTCATTTGCTGGTTTATAAAGTAAATGTGGATTGAATGGTGGAATTTCTATATATCGTCCTTCTTCATTAAGTATAAGAATAAGGTCAGGTAGTACCGAGAAAATAGAACGGAGCTTCAACTCCGACTTGCGGAGTTGCTCCTGAGCAGTATATTGCTCAGTGTTATCTCTAAATGTTAATAAAACAAGATAGTCGCTTGAGCTTTGTCTTGTGATTAATGAACCATTTACCAGCAAATATTTTTTTCCGTGAATGGGACAATCGAATGTTAATACAAAATCATTAAACCGTTGGCGTTTGTTTACAACATGTTCTACTTGTTGGCGAAAATCAGGTTGGTTCCATTGTTGGTCGAAGAGATCATAAATGATTTTGTTTTTTAAATGATCTAATTGTTGATGGAAAATAGTGCAGAACGAACGATTCGCTGTTACAACTCGGTACTGCTCGTCAATAACAAGTAGAGCTTCGGAGAGTGTTTCTATGATGCTTTCTGCAAACAATCGGGCTTCGTCTAATTGGCGTTGAATTGTACGCTCATGTGTCTGATCGCGGAAAACAAGGATAACGCCTATAATGTTACCTTTATTATCTTTGATAGGTGCGCCGCTATCTGCTATTGGAATTTCTGCGCCATTTTTATTTACCAGAATAGTATGATTTGCCAATCCGACTATAATACCCTCGCGTAATATTCTTGTTACAGGGTTATCAACTTTTTCGCGAGTGTCTTCATTGATAATATTAAAAATAACATCCAATGGTTTACCAATTGCTTCCTGTTCAGTCCATCCGGTCAGTTGCTCAGCAATAGGATTTAGATATTTCACATTACCGTTAGGATCGGTCGATATAACAGCATCACCGATGCTGTAGAGTGTTGTTCGATATTCTGTTTCAGCTTGCCACGCCCGTCTGTACAGATTTTTTTGTCGGTAATTGTAGTAAAATGCCGTTGCAACAATAATGGTGCATATGGTTAAAAAAGTAATAAGAAGAATTAAAATAGTTTCGGTGTTGAAATCAGCAAATACTTCTGATGCATCTATTTTTGATATCAGGTACCATGGAGTGCCAGGTACCGGACTGATGTAGGAGAATACTCGTATCCACCGGTAATCCACTCCTTCATAAGTACCAATATATCCGTTTGCTGCACGTACTTCTGGCAATAAAGTGTCTTTCAATGAAAAAAGTTTTGAAAGAGCAGTATTTTTTCTATGTCGCAAATCAATTAGGTATTCTATTGAATCATTTGAAACACTGCTCAGTATTGTTTCGGCTGTTTTCGATATGGTAGGCCATTCGGTAATCAGTGGTTGAAGATCATTTGAAATGTTATGGCGAAAAACAATAAAGAAAGAATTTTTTTGAGATACAGAATGCAAGAGTACGTAGTAATCAGTGTAGATTGTACTATTATTTTCAATTCGAAACATATCTGTTGTCGCTACAGTCGATGGTTGTAAATGTTTTGTTATAGTGGAATGTAAAGCGTTGTTAAGTGTAGCTTGTTCATCTGATGTAAACAGTATATTAGAAGAATTGTCAGTAATAAAGATAGCTGAATAACCATGTTCCTGACAAAGATTTTTCAAGAAGGTTTGAATGCGACTTTTATTATGAGTTGTCGGATTTGATAAATAATGTCTAATTTGCTCTAATAGAAATGAATTTTTTGAAAGCAGGAGAGCGTCGTTTAATTCGTCTGCATACCAATTGGCGATTCTGTCGATTTTTAATTGTGCAATGGCTTTTAATTCTTTTTCTGCTTCTGCTTTGTAAGCTGAAAGCCTGTATGAATAATAGAGGTAGCTGAAAAATACTACAATTGTAATAAGAGGAATCAGAAGAAGAATAAAGTAACCCTTGTTAGTGATGAAAGCTTTCATCGGTATAGCAATCTTAAATTGTGACTGTTTTCTCCCGGTGTGAGCAATATATTGTTTTACTCTAAAAGATGCTATAGTGGAAAACTACATTGCTTGTAAAGTGTATTTTGGTATGTTCAAACCGATTTCCATTGCATTTTGCATTGAGAGTTTGTATTGTGAAGTAGTGTCATGAAAGTATATATGAGACATATAGTTATCAGCCACCTGATTATTTCATACCTCTTTATAGGTATAGTGGGTCAGACAAGTGTATTACAACTTTTTACCAAAGTACCTGAAGAATTTAAAACACAGGAAACGGAAAAGCCATCACAACAATCACTTTACTGGAAAAGACAAAAGCATTTATCATTAACATTAAAAGTAACTAACAAACTTTGTTCCCATCTAATCTTTGTTTTGAAATTCTTAAATTCCGGACTGATTAAAAGAATAACACCAGTCTTTATCGGAGGAGTATATCATGAAGAAAGAAAAATTATATCATTTTTTGATTGTTCTATTTCCAAGTTTAATTGTTGGAATATCAATAAGTTTTTTGTTGGGCATATGGTATAACTGGGATACCATTTTGAAGTGGGAAATTGCAATTGTACTTGGTCTGTTACTTGCAACACTAATGACATTGTTGCAAACTAAGAGATGAGAAAAGCCATAGACCACTCAATATATTCAATAGATCAAGATAGTTTTCTCCGATTGAGAAATCTGAATAGTTGGTATCATTTTCCTTTCAAGTGTAAAGTATTTATTGTATTTTCACTACGGTACATTGCACTTAAATGAACATGTTACAGGTAATTTGTGTAGAAGATATTAATCAGGAATCGCTTCTTCCTTATCGCACACTCCGTCAGCCGGAGGAAAATTTTAAAAAAGGAATTGTTGTTGCAGAAGGTGAAAAAGTTGTTGCACGTTTGTTACAGTCTTCTTTTACAATTCTTTCGTGTCTGATGACACCTGAATGGTTAAAAGGATATGAATCGCAGTTACAAAAGCGGAAGGAATTGATACCAGTCTACATAGCGCAGAAAGAAATGCTTGAGAAGATTGTAGGGTTCCATTTGCATCAGGGTATTATGGCATTGGCAAGAGTTCCTGCGATTTTAACATTTGAGGAGTTAGTAGAATCTGCGAGGCCACCTCACCTTCTTGTTGCACTTGACGGATTAACGAATGCAGAAAATATCGGAATTATTGTACGCAACGCAGCAGCCTTTGGTGTGCATGGTATTATTGTTGGCGAAACGTCCTGTAGTCCTTACCTTCGGCGGGCTGTACGAAATTCAATGGGTGCCATTTTTCAATTGCCGGTTTATCATTCAGAGGAATTAGCAACAACACTTCGGTGCTTAAAAGAAGATTGCGGATTTTCTCTTATTGCAGCACATCCGCATGCACACGATGTATTGTACGAAACAAGGTTTCCTCCGAATATCTGCCTGGTATTCGGAAGTGAAGGTGATGGAATCTCTGAAAAAGTTTTAGGAATATGTGATAAGCATGTTGCACTACCAATGTTTAACAACGTTGATTCATTGAATGTTGCAAATGCTACTGCCGTATTTCTCTATGAAGTTTACAGGCAACGTTTTAAACAATAATTACAGTAGATACACACACAATGAATAAACAACGATATTTTTTTCTGTTGTTTCTGATCGGTTATTTTTTTTCGTTTGCACAGGAAAAAAAGTATTATTTCTACAAACCACTCCCGTATGGTTCAGAGGCTGTCTATAATCCGTTGACATTATTAATCAACGGAGGATTTGATACCTTTAACATGCTTGATCGAGAGCCGTTATGGAGAAACGTTTATTGGAACAACGCTGCAACAAATGTTTGGCGATGTATTAATGCTCCATGACAAATAATTAATCGCTTTGGATGGAAGCGATTCATTGGAACAGAAATTTTTCCGACCGATTTATGTATCGAAAAAGGGCAATATGTTCCCAATTATGCGCTCCATACTATCGGAGGGGGGATGGAGTACCGCAAAATTTCGGAGTGGTATGATTATCATAATGTACCACTTCCGTTTGTTTGTGGTGCAATCACTCGGATTGCCTATGAGTATCTGAACGAAATCGTTGAAAACGGGAAGAACTACTATCCAAATATTGATTGTATTCCTGATATTCTTTATTTCCTCCCAATCGGAATAGTGCTTTTTAGTTTCGATGATGTAGCTGAATTTTTTTCGGAAGAGTTTCAGCTCAACGACTGGTCGCATCAGGTTGGTGTGTCTTTCTCACCGTTTGCAATACGTAATGCATGCCAGATATATGTTTCAAAAATACCTCTGAATAAGGAACGTTCAAAAAATATTTTGTTAAAGTTTGGTACGTTTGGCTTGCTAGGATACTCATTTAAAGTCAACGACGAAGATGCATTATCGTTTGGAGCCGGATTAACTTCCAAAGGGATACGGGCATTGCCATTGCAAAATGGAGTACCGTCAAATACGATTATTGTTGGTCCGATGGCAGGTGTCTATTACGATCGTAATAATTCTCTACTTGCTTCCTTTGTTTTTGCCGACACTTACTACATGCGTTATCGTCTCAATATTTATCCGGGTTTCTTAACAATATGGAAAGTTAAACCAGGTTTCTTTCTCTCTGTTGATACAAACGGAGGAACAACATTTGGAATAACCATTCTATCTTTACCAATTGGTGTTTCACATAAATTATAAAGAGAAAGCGGAACCTTTTCTATGAGTTCCGCTTTCTTGATAGATCGTTTTAATACTTACTGTGTCAATTTAGCTGTTTCCATTTCTTTTACAAGTCGTTCGGTTTTATATATATGTTTCAGTGCTTCGATAATGCCGGCAGAGTGCACACTGACAGCCCGGTTCTTTGTTTCGTCGAAAATAATATCACCAGGTAAACTCTCAATGTTACCGTCGAAGATAAGTCCAACAACTTCAAGATTTTTGTTTATAACCGGACTCCCTGAATTACCACCAATGATATCGCATGTCGAAACAAAGTTCAGAGGTGTACCGAGTTCAAGTGATGGAGAAGGGTTAAGCCATCTCTCAGGGAGTTTCCATGGTTCTTGTTTTCCGAAGGAGTAGTAACGGTCGTATGCACCGTAGAATGTTGTGTAAGGTGGAGCGATTGTACCGTTGTATTCATAGCCCTTCACAATTCCATCTGTAATACGAAGAGTAAAGGTTGCGTCGGGTGGTATTGAAGTGCCATAAACATCGTACAGTGCACGACCAAGTATTTGTACATTTGCCTGAATTTCATCCTGGATAGCTTGCGCACGTTGTCGCATTTCATTCAGTGTTGGTTGAATTGCCTGAATAAAAACCAGAAGCGGATCTAGTGTATTAAGAATTTCTTCGGGCGACTTAGAAAGTAATTCCATTGTTTTTTCACGTGATGCACTTACTGCCTGTTTCGACAGTTCTTCTGCTGCTTGTTCCGGTGTACGATTGTTCAGGAGGGTATTGAAGGCTTTGTTACCGGTACCGAAAGCTCGTTTCATAACAGTCAGTTGATAAGCAAGAAGTTCTTGTTCGAGCTTCAGCGCAAAATTTTTCGGAAACAACTTAGCACGTGTTGAGTCCAGTTCACTTCCGCGGTATTTGGACGGACGTTCTTCTTCTGGTTTCTTTAGCGTTTGAGCGTACTCAACAATATCACTGGCTACGGAAAGAATTTGCGACCGACCACGACCGCGGAAAGACAAAGCATTGAGTGTTGGATAAAGGGTATTATATTCTTTCTGTAATTTTTCAATCGAACTCCACGGATTTCCATATTTTTTCCGAAGCTCTTGTTTTGATTCTACAGCTGTTTTCAATGTGCGTTCAAAATCCATTTTCTTTGCCATGATTACCGGATCTTGTAAACCTGAGAGATAACCGGTAACAGCTTTTCTGGAATTTTCTAATCCGAAAATAGTATTCATATATTTCAATCGTTCTTCGGGATTCTCTTTAACATATCTGGTGTAAATCTCTGCAACAGTACGATAAGCATCGATTGTTGTGGGATATGCGTAGTCGCGTAAAAATTGTAACTGTGCTACAGTCTGTAAGCGGCTTGTGCGGCCTGGATTTCCTATGACAAAAACAATATCACCGTCTTTAACACCGGTGGTACTAAAGCGGAAAAAGTTTGAGGTTTTAACTGGCGTATTGTTCTCATACACTCTAAAAAAAGCCACATCGTAATCGTAACGAGGATAGGTGAAATTATCGGGATCGCCACCGAAAAATGCTATGGCTTCTTCCGGTGCAAAAACTAACCGAATATCAGTGTATCGCTTATAACCATAGAGTGAAAATTTCCCTCCATTGTATAACGAAACAACAGTAAAGACCATTGAATCAGCCGGTGCTTTTTCTTTATAGAGTTCTCGGTAACGCTTTTGAATCTCAAATATTTTTGAAGTTCTGTTAGCAATTTTTTCTTCTTCTGTTGTTCCGGCATCAAAAGCTTCTTGAACCTCCTGAGTTACATCTTCTATAACTACAAGCTGGTCTATATAAAGGTTTGGTACACGTCGCTCCTGTTCAAGCGTTGCTGCATAAAAACCATTTTCAGCAAGACGTTCTCCTTCGCGTGTTACTTCATCGAGGGCACCGCGGGCACAATGATGATTTGTCATTACAAGTCCATCTTCAGAAATGAACGATGCCGAGCAATTGGGTAAACGAAGTGATGACAGTCTTGCTTTTTCGAACCATTCTTTAGGTGGATTAAATGCATATCGTTTTGCAAAGTAATCTGTCGGTGGAAAATCGAACGTCCACATTTTTCCTGTGTCAAACTGGCCGGCTTTAATAGTGTCAGTTCTCAGTTGAGGAGAAAGGGAAGGTGCCAATGTCGTTTGTGATGCACAACCACCAAACAGAAACAGTACAATGAGTGAAACTGGAATGAGAAAATAAAACATGCGTTTCATGATTAACCTCATATTATTGTGATTAATATTTTATTGTGGAAAAATGTAGAAAGAATATCGTAGTTCTGCAAGAAAGATTTAAAAGTCTCTTTCAATGATAGTGTAAACTTTAAAATCAGATGTTTAGTTTCTATATTGCTTGATGATTATAGCCTGATGCAAGATGTTTAATACAATTGAAGGAATTGTTTATGGAACCGGGGAAACGAAATGTTGTTGCTGCGGTTATTGTTATGCTCTGTCTTGGCGGTATCTATGCATGGAGTATTTTTGTTCAGCCGCTGAAAACCGTTTACGGGTTTACAACTGCTCAAACGCAGCTCATTTTTGGCGTACTGATAGCAATCTTTACTGTATCGATGATTATGGGTAACAATTTATTGTATCGCTATGGGCCAAGAATTGTTGTTACTTTTTCTGGTTTATTGTATTTAATTGGTTATATTATTGCGTCTCTCTCTGGTGGTAATTTTTTTATCCTGTTAATTTCGATTAGTATAGTGGCAGGTATTGCAACCGGATTAGGTTATCTGGTTTCTATTACTGTACCTGTTTCCTTCTTTCCGGAAAAAAAAGGTTTGATTACAGGATTAATTTCTGCCGGGTTCGGTGCAGCTTCTGTTGTGTTATCATATTTTGTTGAGTTTTTATTTTCATACGATATTGATGTACTAAAGGTTTTTTTAATTATCGGTTTAGTTTATGGAACTTTTATTCTTTTTGCTGCACAGAAATTTTCTTTACCAGAGCAAACAATGCAGAGTTCTCAAATTACTCGTTCATATAGCTTTCTGAAAGAGCGGATGTTTTACAGGTATTTTTTCGGAATCCTAACCGGTACGTTTGCAGGTTTGCTGGTTATCGGTAATCTTAAGCCGATTGGAGCAGAATATGATATAGATAATTTTTATTTATTGAAAGGTATAGCTCTGTTATCTATAGCAAATTTTACTGGTAGAATATTCTGGGGATGGCTCTCTGATTATCTTCCAGGTAAATATCTTATCCCGCTGACTCTAATCCTTATTGGGTTCTTTACTTTTCTGATCGGTACAATCTCTTTAACTCCTCTTTCCTATTTACTACTTGCATTGGCAATAGGTTTTTCATTTGGTGCAAATTTTACTATTTATGCAAAGGAAACCGCACAGTTCTTTGGTCTTGGTCAAATGAGTCAGGTTTATCCATATGTGTTTCTTGGCTATGGCGTTTCCGGAATTTTAGGACCTTTAACAGGAGGATTGATTCACGACCTGTATGGTAACTACAATCTTGCATCACAGATAGCATTAATGTTTTGTTTAATTACTACAGTGTTAATGTATACTGTATTAAAAGAAAGAAATAAAACTACCTGATAAATGTTTTGCAATACTTCAGGATTTTAAATGAAGTTAAAAAAGTTCTGGAGGTTCCTAGAAGATCAACTGTTACTGAATGGGAGGGGATGTATTCCACTTTCATTAACCATTGCGAGAATACGGCTTACAGCGTGTGGTTGTGTAGGTGACACCACAAAGGATTTCTGAATTCTTTGTTTAGCATCATGTATAATCTTTTCCTTGTCGGTATAAAGAATTGCGAGAGGTTCACCTTGACCGACGTAGTCTCCTCTTTTTTTCCTTAAAACAATTCCTGCTTTTGGATCAATAGGATCATCTATTTTTGTTCTGCCGGCACCAAGAAGAATACTTGTCATTCCTAATTCAAAGGAATCTATTTCCGAAACATAACCTTCAGACAAAGCAGGAACTTCAATTGAAAATGATGGAAGCGGATAGAGACCAGGTTGTTCAATCACATCGGTGTTACCGCCTTGCGTTTTGACAAGTTCAAAGAATTTGTTGAATGCTGAACCGTTACGGATATGTTCTTTGCAGAGTACAATCCCTTCTTCGATGGAAGAAGCTTTGTTCCCGAGGTAGACCATTGCGCCGGAAAGTACAAGTGTTACATCCATTAAATCTTTGCTTCCGTCGTTGTTTCCTCGTTCTTCCCTGAGGCAATGAATTGATTCCACAACTTCGAGCCAGTTGCCGATAGCAATTCCCAGAGGTTCATTCATGTCGGTGATAAAACCAATGGATCTGACACCGAAGCTGTTACCGATATCAACAAGTGTTGCTGCAAGTTCGCAGGCGCGTTGGTATTCATTCATAAATGCGCCGCGGCCGGTTTTGATGTCGAGTACAAGAGCGTCTATTCCTTCAGCCAATTTTTTGCTCATTATACTGCCGGCAATGAGAGGAATGCACTCGACAGTTGCGGTAACATCACGGAGCGCATACATCTTCTTATCGGCCGGTGCAATCTCGTTCGTCTGTCCCATCATTACTACATTAGTATGTCTGAGAATGGAAATATATTCCTCTATGCTGAACGATGTGCGAAAACCCGGAATTGATTCAAGTTTATCGAGTGTACCGCCGGTGTGACCTAATCCACGACCTGAAATCATCGGTACCGGTACTCCGCAGGAAGCAACAAGAGGAGCAAGTATAAGAGATACTTTATCGCCTACACCACCGGTAGAGTGTTTATCAACCTTGATACCCGGTATTCCGGACAGATCGATGCGTTGACCAGACTCGAGCATCAGACGAGTGAATGTGAGCGTTTCGTCTTTGCTCATACCCTGAAAATAAGTTGCCATCAGAAACGCAGACATTTGATAATCGGGCAGTGTACCATTGACATATCCATGAATAAGATAACGGAGCTCTTGTTCGTTAAGAGTTTCTCCATTCCGTTTTTTTCGGATTAGTTCAACAACGTTGATCATGGAAATCCTTATTTGTTTTGAAATGTACGAAGTTTACGCTCTGTCAGGAACAAACCACAGATTGTTTTGCTATCGATAATTGTTCCTTCTTCAACCATCGCTAGTGCTTTATTCAGAGGATATTCTACAAGCGAAAGAGTTTGCTCTCCTTCTTCAAGTGATTGACCATGTGGTGATTTTTGTAAACCAGTAGCGAGATAAATGTGAAGTATCTCGCTGCAGAACCCCGGCGTTGTCATTATCGATGTAAGATGTATATACTGTTCCGCTGTATACCCTGTTTCTTCCAGCAACTCGCGTTGTGCACATTTAAGAGGTTCTTCGTTGAATTCGAGTTTACCGGCCGGAAGTTCAAGGATATATTGTTTATGTGGTGCACGAAATTGATTGACAAGAATAACGTTCCCATTCGGGAGTAGCGGTACTACTACAGCGCCACCGTTGTGTTGTGCAATTTCACGGATACCTTTGTTCCCAGATGGATATTCGATTTCTTCTATCAGAAGATCAAAGACGCGACCTTTATAAAGTATTTCAGTTTTAAGTACTTTTGGCAACTTCATGTATTTTACCTGACCAGCAATGTACAATAGTGTGTGAATATGATGGTAAAATTCTGTTTCCATGCACCTTCGCATGTTTTTTTTGTGAAGCGTACGTTGTCGAAGTGCAAAATCTGTCTGATAAAAAAACAGCTAAGGTGTAATAAAAATTTTTGTAGAAACAAAGAATTGTTAAAAGGTTTCTGCAATTAAGCAGATTGCGATGATTCAGTAGCTTTGAAGTGTGTGTATGGAGTAAGCAGAAAAATTTTTTTTCGAAAGCATCGGTTAACAATTGAATCATCAATAATTTCCTCTGCTGCCGGGTTTAACCGGTGTACTGCCGAGAGCACATAGCGGGCATTCACCCGGCTGATATGTTACTGCGTCCATCTGTAACACAGAAAAGTTTTTTGCTTCGAAACGGGCTTTACCGTTACTGCGATCTACTATACAGCTAACACCAACAACGTTTCCCTTTGCTTTTTTAACAAGCTCAACAACCTCATTTGTAGAACCACCGGTTGTTACAACATCTTCAACAATCAGCACCCGTTCGTTTGGAATAATTTCAAAACCGCGTCGGAGTTCCATCACGCCATTGATACGTTCTGCAAAAATTGTGCGTGCTCCAAGCATACGGCCAACTTCTGTGCCGACGACAATGCCACCAATTGCAGGGGAGATAACAACTTCAATATCATTGTATTCAAAATGACGCGCAATTTCTCCTGCAAAAAGGTGAAGGTATTTTGGGTACTGTAGAACTCGTGCACATTGAAAATACTGAGGACTATGCAAGCCGGATGTTAACAGAAAGTGGCCTTCAAGGAGTGCTTTAGTTTCCTTAAAAATCTCAAGAATTTGTTCTTTGGGAAGTTTCATATTCTCTCCGTTAATGATATCAAAAGATACAAAGAACTCTTTGAAGGAGCAACCGGATGTGTTTCAGAAAACAGAACAACATATTCAATGTTCAGTAAGTATAAATAATTTTAAGATGAACAGAAGCCAAATCTTATAACTAAAGATACATTAAAATGAACTCTGATACGATTTTCAGAAGAGAAACAAAGTAAAGTCTCGGAATTTTCTTCAAGCATTAAATATTGGGTAATATCTTTTTCCATCGGTGAACTGTTGAAATACCAAGTGTGCAGGTTAAAGAAAAACCGGTGTTTTTGTACCGCCGTGTTCCTTAACTGCGAAAATAAATGCTGAAGCTGTCAAACGAGTGATACAAGAAACGGCGATAATTATTTTGAACTATGTTGATCCCTATTTTATTGTAATATAATCTACAATATTTGAAAATTCCTTTTCACCAACAGGGAACGGAAAGCAAAAATCTATCCGTTTCCCATTACTGGAAACACCACATATGCTGCTTCGGGAAATGTTGAATTGGACGAAAACAGAATCAGATATAAAAATCGTAGTAAAGGGGAAATTATTTGAAACTCTCCAGCGGCTTACTCTATTCTGATCAGACAGTGTATTATCACCGCGCATAAAAAACGACAACAGAGAAATGTCGCTGCGATGGCAGATGAGTTTTCAATTTATGGCTGATGTCCATAATATTGTTCTGATAAAGCGGATCATTGAAATCAGCAGACTGCAATAAAATGAGTACGAAAGGTTCACGTCCCGGTATATGCATTGACAAATGCTGAGTAAGAACGGCAGATATTTTATTGTGTTGTGGTTCTATAAGACTGATTTTTGAATCAATATAATAGTAAAGAAAAAAGAAATCGATGAATAATAAAGCAAAAAGTATCTTCACAAGTAAATATTCTGATACTGTTTCTTTTTTACTGTACTTGAAAGACAAAACGAAAATTAGAAGATTAAACAAGAAAAGTAGAATAAGGAAGACACCGAAGTCAGAAAACATGAGATGTAAAGAGCCGAGAGCACGGTTTGCAGAGATAACATTGAAAATTTTTTTGAAAGCGTCAGATATAACAGGAAAGATATTATTAAAAGTAGAATGATGGCTCCCGCTTGTTGTGATCGACGGAAAAAGAGCAAAAGTCCGCCGACACATTCACATACAAGTATAAACACAGCAAATATCTCGGCAGTAGAAACAGAAAACTTTAAGCTTTTTTGAATGAATTGGACGAACGATCGGTAATCTATAATAGACGATAATGCTATAAGAATGAAAAAAAGCTCCAATACCAATAAACAGATAGTGTATCTTTGAATTCATAGCAGAACCCTTTTTTAAAAGGTGTAATGTTACTAATTCATAGGTATTCCATGTTTTGCTCCGTACATTAGTGATATCATTTTTTGAACATGTAGTTAATAGTATAATACTGTAACCCTACCTCAGAGCGTAGTTTCTGCCAATTGTATTAATGTATATTGTGTAACCTAAGCCTCAGAACTTTTATAACCTCTTCCAATTATAGGAATTGTTTAAAATAGTAGCAACCAGAGAGAAATACACTTAATTCTTTATGAGATAAAGCTACAACTGTAAAAGCTACTCAATAAGATTGTGGTATAAAAAATTGAAGTCAAAAAAAATCCCGAAAACGAGAAATAATTCTCTATGTTTTCGGGAGTAGAATAAAAAAATCAAAGACTTTCGCCGAAGTCCGAACGGAATTTTTCAACAAGTTTCTGAGGCCAGTCGTTAACCGGCGCAAGTCTTCCGACAAAGAAACGGAGAACTTTCGGTTCTTCAATAAATTTCAAACCACCGACGAGAGAGCGGTTTTTGTATAACCAAACGACACGGTCTTCGACGTATTTTAATTGAGAAAGCGTAAAGACACGTCGAGGTACTGCGAGACGGAGTAATTCTACATCTGCTGCAACTTCATTACCGTTTTCATCGCGATCGGTGGAAATAGTGCCGCGTTCCATACCGCGAACACCCGAAGCAATATACAATGCAGCTGCTAATGCGCCAGCCGGATACTGTAACGAAGGAACATGGGGAAGAAACGTACGTGCATCAATGTGGCAACCAAGTCCTCCGGCAGGTGTTACTACAGGCACTCCCTGTGCATCTAACCGATCAACAAGATATTTAATGAATTGAGGTGAATGACTGATAACTGATTCATCGAGTGTTTCACGCAATCCCACAGCCATTGCTTCAATTTCGCGTACCGACATACCGCCGTATGTCAAAAATCCCTCGAAGAGAGGTACAAGATCGCGCATAGCAAGATAGAGTGACTGATCGTTGGTTGCAATTCCGCCGCCCCGAGTACAGCTTACTTTTCGACCAGAGAAATAAATAATATCTGCCAGGTCACACATTGCGTGGATAATTTCCTTGATGCTTTTCTTTTTGAACTCTTCTTCCCGTTGCTTTATGAAGTATACGTTTTCACCAATAAGACTGACATCGAGTATAATAAGGATACCATGTTTATCTGCAACATTTCGTACTTCACGCATATTTTGAACGGAAAATGGTTGACCGCCGATGAGATTGGTACCGGCTTCCATTCGGATGTACGGAATGCGTTCTTTCCCGACAGATTCAATAAGTTTCGTTAATTTGTTAATGTCAATGTTTCCTTTAAACGGATGAGAACTTTTGAGGTTGAGAGCTTCGTCGGTATAAATTTCTGTCACTTTGCCGCCTGCCAGTTCTACGTGTGCCTTTGTTGTGGTAAAGTGATAATTCATCGGTACAATATGTCCCATCTGCTTTTGTATAAATGTCTGGGAAATGATGTGCTCGGCAGCTCTTCCCTGATGAACGGGAAGGAAATACATTTTATTGAAAACTTCGAGAATGGCTTCCTGCAATCGTGTAAAAGATGCAGATCCGGCATAAGCATCATCGGCAACCATCATCGAAGCAATTTGCTGATCGCTCATAGCGTTTGTTCCGCTGTCAGTCAGCATGTCGATAAAGACATCATTGTTGGGAAGTAAAAAGGTATTGTATCCCGCCTTTTCCATAGTTTCAAGACGTTTTTCAACCGGTAGAAGGGTTAGTTTTTGGACAACACGAACCTTGTGCATTTCTAAAGGGACATATTCTCCAGTCGAAAATTTTACTTCTGTACTACCCATACGAATCTCTCTCCTTTTGTATTTGTGTGATTTGATAATGCAGGTAGGTCTTTAAGAGTTTACATCTCGAAGACTTTACCACAGGAAAGTATAGTAAGAGGTTTGTGGATTTGCAAGTATTTTTAAGAACGAGTATAAAAATAGTACGTGTAATTCTATACCGGCTATGGGAAAATATGTAGCATCATTCGAAGGCTGACAACAAAGGGAGATAAAAGTTGAGGGTTCAGTGCGAAAGGAGACAAAATGAAGATATTGTCATTCCGTCATGCTTTAATACGGAGGGATATAATCTGGATTTAGGCTAAAAGCAAACCGTAATATCAAATGAGCAAAGGAAAAAGTCGGTAAGAATGTAAAGAGAACTTTTTCAAATGTTGAGCATTCATTAAAAATTATACGATAATACTAAAAAATCTTTTGAAGTATGTAGAACGATCATCTGTAGTTGTTCATTCCTAAAGGCTGCAATTCGATATCTATTGCTTACACACACTTTGAATGTGCTAACTCAGAACAAAATGTTTTGGAAAAAACTAACAGGAGTTTGTTAAAGACAAGGAGATAAACTGAAATCACACTCGGAAACAGAATTTGAATCTCTATGATAAATCTGTTAATAACGACTGCGGCATTTTTGTTGTTCAACTCTTGTTATTTTGAAATGAAAATGAGTAAAATTTTATTGCTTACCAAATTTATTCCGATAAGTAGAATATTCCAGGTCTTTGTTAAACTGTTTTGCTCAATTACTTTTAATTTTTACAATCGTTGTTCATAGCGTTGCCACGTTTTGGCATAGTGTTTTAGTTTTTCATCAACTCGGGCGTAAACGGTGTGTGGCTCGAAAGAGCCATCTGCCCGTCGTTTACCGGCTTTAATACCGGTTAGAATTTCGATACCTTGATCAACAGTATCAATTGTATAGATATGAAATTGATTTTTTTTCACTGCTTCGTATACATCTTCACGTAACATCAGGTCGTTAATATTTTGCTTCGGAATAATAACACCCTGTGTTCCGGTTAGACCCCGAGCCTTGCAGACATCAAAGAACCCTTCAATTTTTTCGTTGACACCTCCGATAGGTTGGATTTCTCCTTTTTGATTAACAGAACCTGTCACAGCAATGTCCTGACGAAGAGGTATATCGGCGAGACTCGAAAGCAAAGCGTACATTTCCGTCGATGAAGCACTATCTCCATCGACACCACCGTACGATTGCTCAAATGTAAGACTTGCATCAATAACAAGAGGCTTGTTTTGTGCAAACATACTGCGGAAAAAACCGGTTAAAATTGCCACACCTTTGTTATGCGATTTACCGCTTAACTCTGCCTCGCGTTCAATATTAATTACACCACGACGTCCGACAGAAGTACGAGCAGTAATCCGTGTTGGTTTACCAAAACTGTACTCTCCGGTATCGTATACAGAAAGACCATTGACCTGACCGATGACCCATCCTTTTGTATCGATAAGTATTTTGCCGGATTCAATCATTTCCTGAATTTTATCTTCCACCAGCTTCACTCTATAGACACGTTCCTTCAGTGCTTTTTCAACATGCATATCCTGAACAAGAGCAGCTCTTTCTTTACTTGCCCAGTAATTTGCTTCGCGTATAATGTCTGCAATTATATTAAAGCGGGTCGATACTTTTTTCTGATTGCCTGCAAGGCGCACGCCATATTCAATAACCTGCGCAACGGCAGATGCACTGAAGGGGAGTAATTGTTCGTCGTCGCAGAGCATTTTGATAAAACGGATATACTGCTGTAATGCCTGTTTTGTACGCGGCATTTCGAAGTCAAAATCCGCCCGTATTTTAAATATCTTTTTGAAATCATCATCGCGAAAATACAAGAGGTAATAAAGATACGCATCCCCGATCATAATTACTTTTACGTTGATTTCAATTGGCTCGGGTTTTAAAGTTGTGGCAGAAAAACCAAAGAGTGGTTCATACGATTGGATATCTATTAATCCTGTACGGAGCGTGCGTTTAAGCTCCTGCCAGACCCATGGTTCGGTTAAAACGTCGAGTGCATTGAGCACCAGATAACCACCGTCAGCTCGCAGAAGAGAACCCGCTTTGATCTTTGTAAAGTCGGTACGCCAGATACCTCCTTTTTCAAATTCTCTCTCGATTGAACCAAAAATATTTTTATAGCGGGGATTTGTTTCGATAATAATTGGTACATGCTTTTGTTCGGAATTGTCGACGAGAACATTGACCTGATATTCGAGGAATAGATCTTCTTTTTCTTCTTCACGTTCTTCACGATCGGTATAAACGGTTGGTGATGAACCGCGAAAACGATCAAGATTAGCTTTAATGCTTTGTCGTACTTCATCAAAGTAAGAATGCACTTTTGGGAATGGATATAAACTTTTCAGTGTATTAATAGCATCATCAACAACAGGCATTACAATTTCTTCATCCAGTTGTATTAGAGATTGTTGTACTTTCTTTTCGATGTTACGAAGTTCGCGGAAAACCGCACCCATTTGTTTTTCAAGCTCAGAAAGAGCAAGGCGCATGCCTTCATATTGCTCGTGAGAAAATTCACCTTTTGCAATTAACTGCTCAACCTGATCGAGTGATGTGGGATTGCCATTTATGATAGGGACAATATCTGGCCGGAGAGTATTACCGACTTGTACTTGTACCAAATCGAAGCCTCGTTCCTTGACACGTCGTTCAAAATCCTGTAATACACTTTTTTGTCGGTCCTGAAAATGCTGAAGAACAGTTTTTCGTGCCTGTTGGTATCGTCTGCTTTCGTATACTGATGGAATTGTTGTACGCATTTCTTTGATAAATGCCTGCATATCGTATGCTAATCGCTTTCCTTGTCCTGCTGGAAGCGAAAGAGAGATCGGAGAATCGGGATTTCGGAAATTGTAGACATAACAATGATCCTTTAGTGAGCAGGTCTGTTTTTCGAATTCACTAAGCAGTCGTTTAATGGTTGTTGTGCGTCCGGTACCTGTGAGTCCGGAGACGAAAATGTTGTAACCAAAGTGTTTCATCTCCAAACCGACCTGTAAGGCACGAAGAGCACGTTCCTGACCGATGATTTCACGCGAAGGTTGAACATCGTCTGTTGTACGAATTCCTAACGATGCGGGATCACATTGCCAGCGTAGTTTTTTGAAATTTACTGGAGTGTACTTTTTTGCAGCTTTCAAGGTGTATGTGGTGGTTTTCATAGATAACGGTTATTCTGCTCTGATTAAATAATTTTTTCTCGAATAGCTTTTGATACAAGGTGATGTCGTGTGTGTACATCGAGTTTCTGAAATATTTTTTTAATATGTGTTCGAACGGTATGTTCGCTCAGAAACAGTTTTTCAGCAATTTGTTGGGTCGATAGTCCGTTGGCTATAAGTTGTACAATTTCGCGTTCGCGTTCTGTTAAAACAGTTTGTTGTTTGTTACAATCCTGATTATTGAGGAGGGCAAGTACACGGGGTACAACAAACGGGTCAAGCGGAATACCACCTTTAAGGGCAACATCAATACTGTGAACAATTTCATCGACAGAGGAGGATTTTAATAAATAACCTGAAGCACCGAGTTCGAGTGCATGTTGAATGTTTTCGTCCTGTAAATTGACTGTCAGCATCAGAACATGTGTTTCTGGAGTTATCAGTTTTAATTGTGCGAGTGTTTCTATTCCGGAAATACCAGGCATGTTAATATCCAGGAGAATAACATTTGGTGGTTCAACATCGTTTTCTAAATAGTTAAGTACTTCATTGCCGGACTGGAATATTCTGGAACAACAGAAACCAGGATGAGATTTAAAACTTTCTTGTAAAATGGTGGTAAACTGAATATTATCATCAACTAGCCATATGGTGATGGTCTTTTGTTGTTTTTCGTCTTTAGGTATCTGACGTTTCTTGTTTTCCATCCCTTACCTGCTTATTAGTTAGAGATATCGTTCTGCGTCAGATTATTTCCCCTCAACAATAAACATAACGCTGTTGCAAAAAAGATAGCGGATTTCATTATTTTAGGCAATACAGGTTGAGTGATTTTATAAAAATATTTTATTCTCTTTTGTTTGTGTTGACTATAGCACTGCGTTTTTCTAAATTCAATGTACCTTAGACGAGCGATGACGTAATAACATCATAAAGAGGCATTCTATGAAATGGATCAAGGTGAGTGTGGGGCTTCTTCTGATTGTCTCGGTAATGTTTGGTCAAATACCATCCACTCAGTTGAAGATAAAAGAGAAATCTGGTTTTTTGGGAATGGGTGGACCCAGGATAGTTCAGATTCAGCTATCGACAAATCAACCAGCAACTCAACTTAACTCCGATAATGTAAATAGTGGCGAGTATTACTATTTCTTCGTCACTCCGGCAGGTGACTGGAAGCTCGATGAAGATTTTATAAAAGAGAACCTTTTAAAAGTAACAATTTATCAGGATGGTCAGACTTTTCCCATACAATGGAACAGTAACCTCATAGCTACCGGAAACGGTGGTGTAATTTTAGGATTTTCAAAAGATGTCAAGCTTTACAAACTTATGCTTTTCCAGTGTCCTATGGGAGAAACGATAAATCAGTCAGAGATGAGTGTACCACAAGAGTATTGGCCAGGTTTTTCCTTTCTGCAATGGAATTTACAACAGGCAGATCAATATGTTCAAAATCAGGAGTTCAGAAAAGCTCTTTGGCATCTTGATCAGATTGTTTCGAACAATATGATGAAAATTTTCCCACAATATGATAGTAGTAAACTTGTACGAGTTGCAACGTTTGAAAAAATGCACAACTATGTGATCAATTCTTTTGAAAATATTTTTAAGGAAGAGGGTACAGTAAATCTTAAAGCAACAATCGGGCAAATAGATTCTTTCAAGCCCATACTTCAATACATACTCGACTCTCTTGCTCGTCCAATGTGGGGAATAAGTTCTTTAGATGGAACTGTTGCACCATTGCTTCTGCGTGCCAGAGAAACGATGTTGCGTATTGGAACTGTGCGGGATTCGCTTCAACAGGTGTTGGATGAAGAAACAATTCGATGGTTAATGACCAGTTCTTCTACGGGGAAGAATGGTTTCCTTTATCAATATATGATCGAGACACTGACGTATGCTTTTGCATCGCTACCGTTCGAAGACACGACGATGACAACACTTGTGGTACGTATTCCGGAAGAAATGATGCAACGATTGCAGAAAAATAACCTTACAGAAACATATGAAACATTTCTACGTGTTTGCAACGAAAGATTAGGAATGCGTTTACCTCTCTTTCCGGTCGAGTTTTTACCAAACCTAAAAAAAGATAGTACTTCATTTTCACTTCCGTACTACTCAATGTTAAAAGCTGTGAATGATTATTATTCTTCAAATTGGAATGAAGCGCAAAACGAAATTCTCAAAATTTTCAAAACCAGTTACGATACCGATCTCAATGCACGGTTTGATTTGTTGAGAGTAGTAATTCTCAACAGAAGTTCTTCGTTAACACCGGAGATTACTGGTCTGTTGCGAGAAGCGCAGCAGGCAGAAGCAAAGAAGGATGTTTCTGCTGCAACAGAATTGTATCGTCAGCTCACGATTGTTGCACCAACATTCGCATACGGTTATTTCCTCTTCGGCCGATTTTACTCGCGTACAGGGGATGTCAATAGAGCAATTTTTTATTATCAACGCGCATATCAAATTGATTCACTCTATTTAACTGCATACCGGGAATGCTACAACAGTTACCTCAAGCTTGGCAATTACAAGCCAATGATAGAGGTAATGACAACAGCATTGGCAAAAGGTGCAAATTTCTGGGAAATACACTTTAACCTTGGAATGGCCTATATGGGTGACGGAGATATTGCAAAAGCCATTCAGCACTACGAGCAGGCACTTGCATTGAATCCACGAAGTTATAAAGCAAATCTGCAACTTGGGCTTGCATATCAGAATGCAAAAAATTATCAGAAAGCCCGCGAGTTTTTCAACAATGCAATCGGAATTGATCCCACGCGACAGGAAGCAGTAGATTATCTGACGAAACTCAACGAATTACAGAGAATGGGAAAATAAAAAATAGAAGGACGAAGAGTATGGCAGTACAAAACCTGAGTCAGGAAGAAAAAGTTAAACGTGTTTCTGCATTACTTCGTCAGGTAGATGACGACGTAAAAGAAAAGAAATTTGAAGATGCTCTCGATAAAATTCGTCAGGTTTATGAGTATGATATAAAAAATATTTACGCACGGGCGTATGAAGAGCGCATTCTTGTAATGATGATGGAGCGCGATCGTGAACAAATGATCCGCGAAGCAGAACAAAAAGCGCAGGAAAAAATCGATGCAGAAGTAAAACGCAGACTGAAAGAGTTCTATCGTCAACAGGAAATTGAGGCTGAAAAAAGAAAAGCAGCAGAGCAAAAAGAACTGGCACTTGAAGAACGGGCAAGGCAGGCATCGGTAACCGAGGTGAAACAGGAAGCGACAAAAGATCTTTCAGCAATTGAAAAAGATACTTTAAGCAGAATTGCTGAACTGGAAAAGAGGCTTCTTCAGACACTTCAGGCTCAGGCGACGATGGTAGATACGACAACAGTACAAAAAATGAAACAGGAGTACGAAGCAAAATTACTGCAATATAAAAAACAATTTGAAGCAGCCGAGGCTGAACGAAAAAAAATTCAGGAAGAAGCTTTTGCCCGAATGAAAGAGGAACAACAACGTGCACAGGAGCAGCTTATTCAGAAATTTGAAGAAGAACGGCGGCTCCTTCTTGAAAGAGAACGCGAAAAAGAAAAACAACGTGCTCTGGATGCTTACAAATCGGTAATGACACTGATGATGGAACTTTCTGTATCAAGCGATGTACAAACATCCATCCTGCAATCATTAAAAATTGCTTTTTCTATAAGCGATACAGAACACATGGCCATTGAGCGTGAAGTGCAGGTGCGTACATATATCGAGACTGTACGAACCCTCTTCCAATCGCCTATCCAAACAGAAGACGACTTTGAGCAGTTAAAAAATTTGCGTATTCTCTTCCACATTAGTGAGGAAGAACACCTCGCTATAGTGAAACGTGTAAAAAAAGAACTTGGCTTACCGGACGATACAGCAGTTATTGTAGCAATAGACGACGACCCTGCAATCAGAAAATATGTTGAGCATATTTTAAAGAGAACTTACAAAACAGTTATTACTTCAGTCAATGCGGAAAGTATTCTTGAGGATATAAAAAAATCTCCACCCTCACTCATTATCAGCGACGTGAACCTCGGCACCGGTGTTATGAGCGGCTTTACATTCTTTGAGAGGATCCGTAGTGGAGAATTTGGCGAAACGTTGAAAAATTTACCTCTCATTTTAATGAGTTCAATGGAAGACGAATTTTTCATCCGAAGTGCACGGCAACTAGGTGTTAAAACATATCTTACAAAGCCATTCACAAAAGAACAACTGGAATCGGTAGTTAAAGAAGCATTGTTGTAAGAGGGTTCTCCGTAACTTATCTTTTTGTCTTCAGTAGTACAGAACCTTTGTTCTGTGCAGTTTCTTCCATTATATCAGCTACATATTTATAACGAATATAAAACACCATATTTTAAAAATAATAAACTGTTACAATACATGTTTATAGGATTGCACTGAGGCTAAGATAATTGTATGTATTTAATTTGAAGTAATGCAGAAAAAATTTTTACTGGAAGGCGACATGTCTTATTGTTAATTCGTCTGTATACTGAAAATTTTTAAGCAGTGCTAAAATGGTTATTGTTCCTGCGATTGTAGTTTTTTGACACGCACCCTCGCTACTGCATTCTCTTCAATTTGTTCGATCCGAAACACAAGACCGTTGGTCGTATATGTTTCGCCGACAGTCGGAAAGTGCCCGAGTTGTTCTGTTAAGTATCCGCTAATAGAACGAATATCGTACGGAGAAAGCTCCACATCGAAGAGGCGTTCGAGATCGTTTGTTGTACAAATTCCCTGAACCAGGTATTCGTTTTCATTAATTTTTACGATTTCTGGCGATTCACGGTCGTATTCATCCTGAATGCTGCCGACGAGTTCTTCTAAAACATTTTCGAGAGTAATAAGGCCAGCCGTACCTCCATACTCATCTACCAAAATAATCATGTGAATTTTTTTCTGAAGAATTGTTGTTAACACTTGTTCTAATGATACGGTTTCAGGAAGAAAAATTGCATCGCGTACTACAGATTTGATATTAAAACCGGGTTGCAAATGTCGTTCGGTTTTGAAAATATCTTTTGTATAGATAAGACCAACAATATTATCAATTGAACTATCATACACCGGAATACGGGAATACTTTTGTGTGCGCAGAAACTGGATTGCTTCGTCGGTGCTTAAGGAAAGGGATAATGCCACAATATTTTTCCGTGGTACCATTGCATGTCGTGCCTGTTTCTGGTGAAAATCCATTGCATTGAGTAGAATATTACGAGATACGGGCGAACTATGATGATCGTGTGCAAGAATGATGCGAAGCTCTTCTTCCGAATGCTCCAGATGAGTCTCTGGTACCACTCTGAAGCCGACGAGGCGTAGGAATAAATTTGCGGTTTCGTTTAATGACCAGATGATAGGTTTAAAAATGTAGTAAAAAAACTGAAGCGGGTAAGCAATTGCAAGCGTTGTTTTTTGTGGTTCCATGATTGCTATAGATTTTGGAGCAAGTTCGCCGAGAATAATGTGAAGGAACGTGATAATAGTGAATGCAACGCCAAAAGAAACTGCATGAACTGTAGCTTCGGATGTTATACCTGCAGCCTGGAAGATAGGTACGAGATGAACTGCAACAAGAGGTTCACCGATCCAACCTAAGGCAAGGCTTGCCATTGTAATACCCAGTTGGGTAGCAGAAAGATATGCATTTAGGTGAGTAACGAGATGAGAAGCAACACGTGCACGTAAATTGCCACGCTGAGCCAGCGGTTTTAACTGAGTAAGGCGTACTTTGACAATAGCAAATTCTGCGGCAACGAAAAAGCCATTCAGAAAAACAAAAAACAATACGATAATTGCATCTAGAATATAATTCCAAGCATCCACAACGTTTAATCCTTCAAAACTTTTTTCAAATATAGCCGATTATAGAGTTGTGTGCAAGCGGCTTGAAATAGAACTATAAAGTACTTTTCAATAATAGAGGTAATGTTTTGTTGTAGATAGTACAAATATTATTACGGATGATTGTGTTGTAATAAAGATTGATGAGACAGAACTTGTAATGCCAGTTATTTGTTCAGTATCTGCTTTTAAGATGTGTTGAGAAATGATGATTCGAGACATAAGAAGAAAGAAATGCCGGTTTGTCTATTACCGGCATTTCGTTTTTAGCAATTGTGATATTAAGCGTCTATTAATCGGATAAAAAAGAACTTGAAGTTACATTACGCTCTACAAAGGAAACAATCCTTCGACTGATAAATAGCGTTCACCAGTGTCGTAGCAGAAGGTTAAGATACGACTACCATTAGGGAAATCGGCTAACTTTTTAGATACAGCTGCCAGCGATGCACCACTTGATATTCCAATAAGCAAACCTTCTTTTCGTGCCGCATCGAGTGCATAGCTGAATGCTTCTTCTTTTGTAATCTGAACAACACCATCAAGTATCGAAGTATTAAGAATTTTCGGAATAAAACCAGCACCGATGCCTTGTAAAGGGTGGGGAGCAGGTTGTCCTCCGCTTATAACGGGTGAAAGTGCAGGTTCTACAGCAAACACTTTCATAGACGGAAATTGTTTTTTTAAAACTTCTGCGCATCCGGTAATATGTCCACCGGTACCAACTCCGGTTATCAGAGCATCAAAACCATCAGGGAAATCTTTCAGAATCTCCTGTGCAGTTATACGTCGGTGAATTTCGGTGTTTGCTTCATTTTCGAATTGTTGAGGAATCCACGCATTGGGTATTGTTGCAGCTAATTCCTGTGCGCGTTCAATTGCTCCACGCATTCCTTTTTCGCGAGGAGTGAGTTCCAGCTGAGCACCATATGCTTTCAGTAATCGACGTCGTTCGAGGGACATTGATTCGGGCATTACGAGAATTACTTTATATCCTTTTACTGCAGCGACCATAGCCAGGCCAATTCCTGTATTACCGGAGGTAGGTTCAATGATAACGCTTTCTGGTTTCAAAGTACCACGTCGTTCAGCATCTTCTATCATAGCTAATGCGATTCTGTCTTTTATACTACCGCCGGGATTTGATCGTTCCAGTTTTACCCATACTTCATGGGTTGGAAAAAGTTTTTGAAGTCGTACATGGGGAGTGTTCCCTATTGTTTCGAGAATTGTTGTTGCTTTCATATGCTATCACCTTTCAAAGTGGTTAAATGTAATAAACCAATGCGCCGCTTCGGTCTTCTTTATTATGAACGAAAGCCTGTTGTTCCTGATACACAACAGAGTAAGGTGGAACACTATGGGTAAGCCACACATTCCCGCCAATAACGCTGTGGTGACCTACAACCGTATCGCCTCCAAGAATGACAGCCTGTGCATAGATAACAACGTTATCTTCGATAGTTGGATGTCGTTTTGATTTTGCAAGCTTTTTATCGACACTCAACGCGCCGAGTGTTACACCCTGGTAAAGTTTGACATTGTTTCCAATTATAGTCGATTCACCGATCACAATGCCTGTGCCGTGATCAATTGCAAAAGACCAACCGATCTGTGCTCCGGGATGAATATCGATGCCGGTTTTTTCATGTGCGTATTCGGTAATAAGACGAGGGAAGATTGGCACACGTTTAATATAAAACTCGTGTGCAATGCGGTACATTGCAATAGCAAAGAAACCGGGATAAGCAAGAATTACTTCATCCACGCTTTCTGCAGCAGGGTCTCCGGTATTTATTGCTTCTGCATCTTTCCACAACATTTCATTGATGCGTGGTAAGGAAGATATAAAGTGAGCGAGCACTTCATCTGTACTAATTGTTGTGTCGGATAAAACAGGTTGAAGTATCTTTCGTAAATTTCTTTCGATCAATATAAGCTGAGCTTCGATTTCATTCTCGGTAAAGTAATTTTCTTTTGAAAAATGTGGAAAGAGAATGCTTAAAAGTGTTTCTACAAATTCCTGGGTTTCTTTCTTTAATTCAATACCTAAATTATGATGCTCGCGTTGTCGCTTTAACATGGAAGCAAATTCTCTAATTGTATTGTATGATGTATTCATTGTTACTACTCCTCAAAAGTGCTGGTATTAAAATGCAAAAGTTAAATAAAATAAGAGTTGATGACGCGTTGAAATGGTCAACACACAGAGGTGGGGCAACAACATATTGTTGTTGATTGTTGTGGGCGAAGATTTCTATATCTGCTTGTCAGGATATTCATAATTAAAATATAAATTATTGCGTTTCTAATAGCAATAGATTCTATTTGATAAAACAATGTTGGGGAACAAATTGTTCCCCAACTATTTATGGACATTCATCATCCCAATTGTCGGTTCTGAATGGAATGGCTGGATATCCTTCTTTGTTGTAAAGGTTTGCCCCTTCAGGGTTATCGGCCCATGCATACCGTACTGCTACCGGTTGTTGAATAGTATCGTTCCACACAATAACAGTATCACCTGTTATGCGTGCATTTGCCCAAACAAAATGTTTATCTGTTCCGGCAATAGCAAAATGTTTGAGAGGTTCGCCCTTTGCAACTAATCCGCCACAGGTATTTTTGAAAGTGATGTATATTTTATTATCGTGGATTTGCATTGATTGGTATTGGGGACCCGAATAACATCGGTCTTCGCCATAAGCAAGAACGCGTGCAGCGTGTGCAAGCCGTTGTCCAACTTCTTTTTTTCGTAAAGGATGAATATCGTTCCATTCGCCGACATCAATTGTTACTGCCATGGCGGTGTTCGGTACAGATAATGTACGGGTTTGAGCTTCGCGTAACATTGCCCAGTTGCTGGGTTTTGGTTGAACTGGTGCTTCCATAAAGTTTGCAAGTTGAACGAAAAGAAAAGGAAACGACCCCTGATTCCAGTTTTTACGCCAATCTTCAATCATTGCAGAAAACAGGTTGCGATATTCACAAGGTCGTTCTGCATTCGATTCACCCTGATACCAGATAACTCCTTTAATCCTGTAACGGAGCAGCGGAGCTATCATACCATTATATAATCCAAGTGGTTTCCATTGGATAAATGTCTGACCTGCAAGTGGTGGCATTGTTGCGCCGAGTCGGTATTTCCACGTGCCTGTTAGTGGAACAGCGAATGAATCGATAACAAGTTCATAAGGTTTATCAGGTACAAAACCACCTGCGCCGGCTGTATTGATGATACGTACAGTTAATACATTTCTGCCTACTTTGAGTATTCCGGCGGGTACATTATACCAACGAGGAGGATACTGGTAGCCGGTTGAACCTACAAAAATACCATTGATGTAAACAGAATCAGCGTCAACAATTCTGCCAAGATTTAGGAATGCAGGTTTTCCTGCAAGTGATTCCGGCAGAATAATTTGTTTTCGAAACCATACTACACCGTTTATCTTTCCAAGCTTTGTTTTATTCCAGTATCCGGGAATATTCATAGTATCCCATCGTTTATCATTGAGTGTCGGGGAATACCATGGTACAGTAGATTTATAGCCCTCATCTTTGTGATACAATTCGTCGTACCACTTTTTCATTCGTTCGTTATCGGATGTAATAATGGCTTGGATAAGAGAAGAATCACGGAAACGCAACGCTTCCTGATAGTGAGCCGGGAATTGTTTGAGCGTATTTTCGCTTATCCATGCTTCTACCGGTGAACCACCTAAACTTGCATTTATTAAACCGATAGGTACTTTGTATATTTCATAGAGTTCTTTTGCGAAAAAATAACCGACCGCTGTAAAATCGAGTATAGTTTGAGGTGTTGTTGCTTCCCATTTGCCTGCGTATAGATCATTCTGCGGTTCCCTGAAGTTATATCTGTAGGGTACCCGAAAGTGACGGATATATGGATTGTTTGCAGTCTGTATTTCTTCCGTGTAAAGTGGTTTAACACGACGAATCGGCAGTTCCATGTTTGATTGTCCTGAACATACCCATACATCACCAATGAAAATATCAGTCAGTTCTATTAATGTGTCTTTTGTTGTAATTGTCATTGTGTGAGGACCACCGGCTGGAAGATTTTTAAGTGGTACAGTCCATTGTCCATCGGACGATACGGTTACAACATGGAGAGAATTAAGAAAGTTGATTGTTACAGTATCGCCGGGATTTCCTCTACCATAAATTGAAATCTCCGATTCACGTTGAAGAACCATTCCGTTACTGATAAGTCGTGGTAATTGTATTTGGGCATAAAGAGTTGATGCTGTTAACATTACAATTAAAAGAAACTGTTTCATACCCTCTCCTTCCTACTCAGTTATTATAGAATTAATGTAACAAATCACCTTCAGAAATTCTGTAGCCACGTAAAAATTCGTCAATTAACAGACGGCGTTTACCTTCCTGTTGAATTTCGAGAATTTGAATGAGACCATCTTTTGTTCCTACAAGTAATTCCTTAGGTGTACAACGGTAGATAGTACCGGGAGATGCTTGCACAGAAGGATGATAGTGCGTGCGATAGATGTTCAGTAATTTGTTATTGTGAGTTGTCCAAGCTGCAGGATGAGGTGATAAGCCTCTGATAAAATTGTGAATGGTTTGTGCAGGGGCATTCCAATTGATGCGGCACTGTTGTTTAAAAATTTTTGGTGCCGGTGTTGCTAATGTATCGTTTTGAGGAATGGTCTGTACTGTTCCTCGTTCAATAAGCTGAACGGTTTTAAGTACTAACTGTGCACCGATTACAGATAGTTTATCGTGAAGTTCACCGGCAGTTTCGTTCTCTCCAATTGTAACACGTTCCTGAAGGATGATATTGCCTGTGTCAACTTTTTCCCGAAGGAAAAAAGTCGTTACACCTGTTTCAGTTTCGCCATTGATAATTGCCCAGTTAATCGGAGCTGCTCCACGATATTTTGGAAGTAGGGAAGCATGGAGATTAAACGTACCGAGAGGAGGAAGTTGAAATACATCTGGTGGAAGAATACGAAATGCAACAACAACAATAAGATCCGGTTGTAACGAACGCAGTGTTTCGATAAATAACGGATCACGTAATGATTCAGGTTGTAGTACGTTAAGATTATGTCTAAGAGCATATTCCTTTACTGGTGTAAAGGTTACATGCTGACCGCGTCCTCTGGGTTTATCGGGAGCAGTTACTACCCCGGCAATTGTGTAGTGGTGTTCAAGAAGAATAGATAAACTTGGGCATGCAAAATCCGGTGTGCCCATAAAGATAATACGGAGCGACATAGTTATTCATCCTTAGGAGTTACGACCGGGTAGTTTACATCCATTTCACCTTTTTTTAGTTTGCGTAACTGATTCATTAATAAACTTCGTTTTGCACGGTTGATCCTGTCGATAAAAAGTACTCCCTCGAGATGATCCATTTCGTGCTGAAGAACCCGTGCGAGCAGACCATCGGCTACTATTTCCTGTTCTCGAAGTTCTGCATCGAGGAAACGAATCCGAATTTTTTCGGGTCGTGAAACATCTGCGCGTATCCCCGGAAGACTTAAACAACCTTCTTCCATTGTCCATTCGCCTTCTGATTCAAGTATTTGCGGATTGATAACAACCAGTGTTCGTGGTAACTGGGGTGAAGTGGGGTGATTAACATCTTCAACTTCTCCTTCTGCATTGGGTTCATCTGTATCACTGATGTCAACCACAAGTACACGTCGGAGATCGCCAACCTGAGTTGCGGCAAGACCAATTCCATTGGCTTTTTTCATTGTTTCGAACATATCATAAATTAGTTTATGGAGCGAATCATCCGCAGTAACAACAGGTTGAGCTTTTTCTTTCAGAATTTTTGTTCCATATGTGTAGATTGGGAGTATAGCCATAATCGAATCCTTTTATTCAACAATACGTCGTGCACCAATATATCGTTTTTGATAGTAGGTGCTTTGAAGTGATGAAATTGTTACACCGAGTGAAACACTTGCATGCGCAAAAAGATCGTCACCGATGTAGATGCCAACGTGCGACGCCGGTTCGTTGGTTGTATTAAAAAAAACAAGATCGCCGAATTTTAATTCCGACAATTTGACTGGTCGCCCCATTTTATATTGCTCGGCACTACTTCGTGGTAATTGTATTTTTAGTGCATTTTTATACACAATCATTGTATAACCAGAACAATCCATTCCTTGTTCCGATGCGCTTCCATGAACGTAGGGCACACCCATATATTTTGATATTTCTCTCATCATTCTACTTTGGTCGAGAGGTTTTATTGCTTCATTCTTCTCTGTTTTGAAATTTCTTTTTCCGGCCTTAATAGTTTCAATTTCTGTTGAATCTACTTTCTTATCATCTTCTTTACGTTCTGCTTCAGCTTCTTTTTCCTTCGATGTAAAACGAGGAATTTGTTTAGGCGCCTGTTGTTCGCTTTTTGGTTTTTTCGGGGTGGAAGTAAATCGTGGAGAAGATGGTCCGCAACCCTCGAACACAACAATAGTAATGCACATGGTCATGAAACAAGTAAAATGCCGTGTATAGGCCTTAAAAGGGATCATGTGCTTAATTTATAGTTCTGTCTCTATTCAATTATCAACTTTCAAAGAAATATAAAAAAGCCCAATGAGAATTTCTCATTGGGCACTACAATGAATTAACCAAGATATGCCCGAAGAGCTTTACTCCTCGATGCATGCCGTAACCGACGAATCGCTTTCTCTTTAATTTGTCGTACACGTTCTCGGGTAAGATTGAACTTTTCTCCGATTTCTTCGAGTGTAAGAGAGTGTTCTGAATCGATACCGAAGTACAGTCTAATGACTTGTGCTTCCCGCTCGCTTAATGTTGCGAGTGCGCGGCGCACTTCTTCTTTTAATGATTCTTCCATTAAGCCAGAGTCGGGCGCTGGTTGACGATGATCCTGAAGTACATCGAGGAGCCTATTGTCTTCACCTTGCGCAAAAGGAGCATCCATTGATAAATGTCGCCCCGAAATTTTAAGTGTATCCGAAACTTCGAACAGCGACATATCAAGTTCTTCGGCTAGTTCGCTTGCACTTGGTTCTCGTTCGAACTCCTGTTCAAGTGTACTAAAGGCTTTCCCGATTTTGTTCAGTGCACCAACTCTGTTGAGAGGTAATCGAACAATACGGGATTGCTCTGCCAATGCCTGCAGTATCGATTGCCTAATCCACCAAACAGCGTAAGAAATAAATTTAAATCCACGTGTTTCATCAAAACGTTTTGCGGCTTTAATTAAGCCAAGGTTTCCTTCATTAATCAAATCTCCAAGGGATAAACCCTGATTCTGGTATTGCTTTGCAACACTCACAACAAACCGAAGGTTTGCTTTGGTAAGTTTTTCTAATGCTTTTTGGTCTCCCTTTTTTATCCGCCGTGCAAGTTCTATTTCTTCCTGCGGAGTTAAAAGTTCGACCTTTCCAATCTCCTGTAAATATTTATCTAACGATTGGCTTTCACGATTTGTGTATTGTTTACTTATCTTCACGGTTGCCTATCTCTATTAGTGAAACATTTATTGTTTCTATTAGATGATCTTTTTTTGCTTAAAGATGTTGTTAGTTCTGATTTTTTTTCTTCCAGTCTTTACTGAAAACAAGGATGATGTTATTACATCCTTCTTATAGACTATATAATTGTATTAGTATGTTTCCTACCTTATTTGGTCATAAAAACTTGTGCCTGCAAAATGTGTCGGAGCTTTGATACCAAAGTAATCGCACACACTTTGAGCTACATCTGCAAATGATGCCCGGATACAAAGGTTAACGTTTGGCTTACCTCCGGGACTATAAGTCAAAATTGGTACATATTCCCGTGTATGATCGGTACTGTTGTCCAGCGGATCGTTGCCATGATCGGCCGTTATAAATAACGCATCATCCTGTTTAAAAGTTGCCAGTAGTTCTGGTAATGCATTATCAAATTCCTTAAGTGCGTTTGCAAAACCAATAGGATCCTGCCGGTGACCGTAGAGCATATCAAAATCGATAAGATTTGTCATGATAAATCCATGTGTTGTTGAGCGGCTTTTTTCAAGTGTAACTGAAATGCCCTCGGAATTTGAATGTGTATGGATTGCTTCGCTCAATCCGCGACCACAAAAGAGATCGTCAATTTTTCCGATCCCTGTGGTAGGTATCCCATTTTCGTATAATACGTCCAGAAGAGTTGGCTGAGGAGGTTCGACTGCAAAATCACGCCTATTTACTGTACGGGTATACGAACCGGCTTTGCCGATGAATGGTCTTGCTATGACCCGACCGATGCGGTGTTCTCCGATCATTACTTTTGTTCTGGTAACAGAACAAATTTCGTAAAGTTTCTCCAAGGGAATAACTTCTTCGTGTGCAGCAATTTGAAAGACAGAATCGGCAGAGGTGTAGATAATCGGGTAGCCGGTTCTGGAGTGTTCGTCGCCTAACTCACGTATAATTTCGGTACCAGATGCAACTTTGTTTCCAAGGTATCCTTTGCAACCGGTTTCTTTCAAAAATATTTCGACGACATCCTGAGGGAAGCCGTTTGGATATGTGGGGAAAGCTTCGTCTGTTACCAAACCGGCGAGTTCCCAGTGACCGGTTGTGCTGTCTTTTCCTTTGGAACATTCGGCCATCTTTCCGTATCCACCACGTGCAGGATCGATTGATTGCATGTGGTACGACGAAAGAAGGTTGCCTAATCCTAATTCATTTAAGTGAGGCAACGTTACATTTGGATTGTGTTCGATAACATGATTCAAGGTGTTGGCTCCTTCATCATTATAGAGATGCGCATCCGGTAATGCCCCGATGCCAACTCCATCGAGCACAATAAGTATGAGTTTTTTGTTTTGCTGCACAAAAGAAGCTTTCTTCCCGAATGTCGATTAACCGAAAATTTCTTTTTCGTTACATTTGCACACCTGTACCCGTTGTTTATTGAAACGTACAGAACCATGGAGAGAAGGTACAGATTGAACGTAGAGAGTCGGAACTTTGATGGTTCCGCATTTTGGACATTTGACGCCACGCTCGGCGCCTGCCTTTTTAGCTTTTTCTGCAAAGTCAGTTTGTTTTGCCATTGATGTACTCCATTAAATAATGTTACATTATAATTTACTTAATACACTCGTAAAATATTTCCACCTGCTTCACGAGCTTTTGATAAAGCCCGGTTTGCATTGTCAAGTAATTCGACATCACTGATATTGTTTATAGCACCGGCTATGCCAATACTTACTGTAACCGAAAAATTTTTCCCGTCGATATTAATAATATTGCTTGCAATGTTTTTCCGGATTTTTTCGGACCAAAGAGATGCTTCGTTCGCTGTTGTGCTGATAAGTACAACGCCAAAACAATTGAAATCGTAGCGACCAACAATATCATAGGGTCTTACAGCGTTTTTAATAATTCGTCCTACATTTTGTAAAACAAAGTCAAATGCTTCTTTCCCATGACGTTGGAGATGGTCTTCCATTTTATCTATCGAAAGTAAAACAACAGCTAGTTCAGCATTAAAATCGTTGGCTCGTTGCACCTCTTCCTGGAGGCGAGCCATAAACGCATTTCGAGTTGCCACACCTGTGGTTTCGTCTAAAGTGAGATATTTGGTTGTTATTTCGGTTAAACTCATTATCTCTAATGCCCAGGAAGCAGTTTCTGCGAGTTTTTTTGTTATTGTAAGATCTGTTTCGCCAAAAGCCCGACGGTCTTTTGATTCAACTACAACAGCTCCGTAGCAACGGGAGAGAGAATTCAGGGGAAAAATCATGATTGAGCCATTTCCCTCGCAACGTTCTGCAGGGTAAAATCGTGGCTGGTGAAGAATTGCTATACTATCGTGTATAAAGGCAGCTCCACTTTGAATTGCCTTTCCCACTATACTATTCTGCAAATCAACGACGCTTAATAATGAAACATACGGATCGTTCATTCTGTTGAGGAGATGCTGGACAATCCATTCCTTTCGGGAGTCGTCGTGTAAAACGATAGCAATATAATCCCAGCTGACAAGCTTTGATAGCTCTTCTGCAAGTGAACGTGCTATAACCGGAATTGTAAAATCTTGTTCAATCTGAACACGAAACCGTGAGAGAGCCTGCAATGTTTCGGAATCCATTAATAAGTCGTACTTCGAAGTATAGCTTACCAGCAGCGAAGAAAATAATTTTGCAAAATGCGCAAGCAAAGCAATTGTTTCGTTACCATATGCATCGTTCTCAAAACAATCTGCGGTAAGCACTGCGATTGACTCTTTTTGTGAAGTTGTTTTGGTGGGATAGAATACAGGGATACCAATAAACGTTTGAACCTGTTCCTGCTGTGTATAATATGGTAATACTTCTGGCAACGTTGCTTCTGCAAGATAGTTTACAATAAGCGGTTTGCCTGAAAGAGCAACCTGACTAATATAATCTGTACCGATTTCAAAACGACGTTGTTGCCTGAATACATTACTATCTGTAATAGCATTTTCCAACACAAGCTGGTGTTTCTCTCTGTTTACCCAAAACAGTGCGACAGTATGTGCGAAGTTAACCTCTTTCATCACCGACAAAATACGTGATGTGAGACTATTGAACTCAGCACGTGGTCCTCCATGTTCTAACAGTTCGATGTCTTCAAAAAAAGCCTTAGTGTCCCAATCAACCAGAGTTTGTCTGGGCGTGCGTTGCTGTTGCGGAAGATTGGTCGGTTGCTCATCTCCTTTTTTGGGTAAGTCGGTACTATTATCCTCAACAAATTGAATTTTATATTGAGAGCCGGAAGGCTGTAAATCATCAAAGAGAAGTTTTTTCACGGTACAATTTATCTCCTGGTGATCATTATTTTTATTCTCATCTTCCGACACATTGTTGTGTTGATGACCTTTGCGTAAACGTGCAACAAGTAACGCTACAATACCTACCCCTACAAGCAGCAGAATACGTATTAAATTATTGCTGACAATAATAACGGCTATAAACAAAACGACGCCCGTTATTATATACCCTTCCTGCATTAGCTTCGATGATTTCAGTGAGCTAATCCAGGAAAAGAACGCTTTGCGCTTTCGGGCGTCATTCATTGAGGTTTTCTGCCCTCATTGTTTTGTAAAATGTACGGCTAATATGCAGAAAAGTCAAGAAATTTGAATAACTTACGGGGAATTAGCAGTAACAATTGAGCTCGTTTTTTCTCATTAAAGTTTTGTCGGCTCTTTTGTACTTTTCAATACATTACAAGTTACCATTCAATGTAAAACCTCAAATATGTTATCAGAACAATTATGAATAAAATGCAATAAAGAAAAAGAGTAAAGAAAAACTGAAAATAAAGTTGACTTCTCTCCTAAGTATTTATAACTTTGCTACATAATATTTCCGGTTGCCAATTGGGCATTAAAAGGGAATCCTGTGAAAATCAGGAGCTATCCCCGTAGCTGTAAGTCCATTAAAAATTTTTTAACCATTATGCCACTGTTCCAGACCAAAAGGAACGGGAAGGCGGTTAAAAAGGACAAGCCAGAAGACCTGCCGGAAATAAAATCCAATAACTCAGCTTTCGGGTGAAAAGCTGTGAGGAACAAATCCCCTCATATAACCTTTTCATCCATTGCTGCTTAATCATAATACCTTTATTACAACAAGGAGGAAATACTATGCAAAGCAATGGACGTATCATTGGTCTTAATATTATAAAGCGGGATGGGAGTACTGTACCGTTTGTTCCGGAGAAGATTACCATTGCCATCAGCAAAGCACTACGAGCTACTGGCATTGAATGTCGCGAAGTAGCAGAGAATCTTATGTTGGATGTTTTACGGCGACTGGATTTGTTTGCAGAAGGGCGAGCTACTCCCACAGTAGAAGAAGTGCAGGATGCAGTCGAAATGGTTCTTTTCGAAAACAGATACTTTGCAACTGCAAAAGCGTATATACTATACCGCAAGCAACATGAGCACATACGGCAAGCAAGAGAATTATTTTCAAATATTGAAATTGTTGAAAAGTACCTCAATCTCGATGACTGGCGAATTAAAGAAAGTGCAAACTCAACCTATTCACTTCAGGGTTTGCATCAACACATTGCAACAACCATTAGTTCGCAATACTGGCTGGAACGTATTTATTCCGATGATATAAAACATGCTTATCGTTCAGGTGATTTTCATATTCACGATCTTGGCTTTTTGAGTGTTTATTGTGTCGGCTGGGATTTGCAGGATTTACTGATTACAGGTTTCAAGGGCGTCCCTGGCAAAATAGAAAGTAGTCCTGCTAAACACTTTCGTTCAGCTCTTGGACAAATTGTGAATTTTTTTTATACCATGCAGGGCGAAGCTGCCGGAGCGCAGGCATTTTCAAATTTTGATACTTTCCTTGCACCATTTATCCGCTACGACAAACTTGATGAACATCAGGTAAAACAGGCTTTACAGGAATTTCTTTTTAATATTAATGTTCCAACGCGTGTAGGATTTCAGACACCATTTACAAACATTACACTCGATCTGAAGGTACCGTATTTTTTGAAAGAACAACCGGTTGTCATAGGCGGAAAATTTCTCGATGTCACCTATGGTGAATTTCAGCACGAGATGGATCTGTTCAATAAAGCTTTTGCAGAAGTTATGCTCGAAGGTGATGCTCAGGGACGAGTGTTCTCTTTTCCGATTCCGACCTACAATATAACAAGCGATTTCGATTGGGAGAATCCAGCATACGACAATATATGGAAGATGGCAGCAAAATTCGGTGTACCTTACTTCTCAAATTTTGTAAATTCCGATATGAAACCGGACGATGTAAGGAGTATGTGTTGCCGTTTACGACTTGATAAAAGAGAACTTCAAAAACGAGGTGGGGGTTTGTTTGGTGCTAATCCCTTAACCGGTAGTGTCGGTGTTGTAACTATAAATTTACCGCGACTGGGATACTTATCAAAAAATGAAGAAGACTTTTTTAAGAGACTTGATTATCTCATGGAGCTTGCAAAAGAAAGCCTTGAAACAAAGCGTAAAGTAATTGAACAATTGACCGAGCGTGGTCTGTATCCTTACTCCCGTTTTTATCTCCGATCTGTAAAAGAACGTACAGGAAAGTACTGGAAAAATCATTTTTCGACAATTGGTCTTGTTGGGATGAACGAGTGTTGTCTCAATTTTCTTGGATGTAGCATAGGTGAGAAGAATGGGCATCGGTTTGCTCTGACAGTTCTGGATTATATGCGAGCAAAACTTCAACAGTTCCAGAACGAAACCGGAAATATTTACAATCTTGAAGCAACTCCCGCTGAAGGTACATCGTACAGGCTTGCACGCATTGATAAACAAATGTATCCCAATATAATCGTTGCGAACGAGGAAGCGGTGCAACAGTTCGGTGCTCAACCGTATTATACAAATTCTACCCAACTACCAGTCATGTTTACCGATAATTTGTTGGAAGCTCTGAAACTGCAGGATGAACTACAAGTGCGTTACACAGGTGGTACTGTTTTTCATATTTATGTAGGTGAAAAACAATTGAGTATGGAATCAATAAAAAATCTATTGAAAAAAATTACTTCAAATTTCAGACTTCCGTATATCACACTTTCACCAACGTTTAGTGTTTGTCCTAGCCATGGATATTTGTATGGTGAAGTTAAAGAATGTCCGAAATGCAAAACCGAAGGTAAAAGCACACCTTGCGAAGTATATTCCCGTATCGTGGGATACTTGCGGCCAGTAGATCATTGGAATGATGGTAAACTGGAAGAATTTAAACAACGGAAACTGTTTGATCGTAGTGTTGTAAATGTATAAATGGAAAACGTTTAATGGAGTAGTAAAGATGAATAAAACATTAACATATGTTATTGGCTTTCCCCGTATTGGTGAACAACGTCAATTGAAAAAGGCACTGGAAAACTATTGGAACGGAACTATTTCGTATGATTCATTACTGGAGGAAGGGAAACGTCTCCGTCATCATCATTTAGCAATTCAACAAAAAGCAGGTATAACGTTCATAAGTTGCAATGATTTTAGTTTTTACGATACGATGCTCGATACTGCAGTAATGTTCAATGCTATACCGCAACGGTTTACAAAACTGCACCGAGAAGAGGTCTATTTTGCTATGGCACGCGGTGCTGCTGGCGTAGCTGCACTCGAAATGCGTAAGTGGTTTAATACCAATTACCATTACCTTGTACCCGAGTTGTCGGTTAAAGATTCGTACGAGCTGAATATAGAAAACATTGTTACATACTACAACGAAGCACGTGCTCTTGGAATACAGCCCAAAGTAAATGTCATTGGTCCTCTCACATTTCTCTCTCTTTCGAAGCGAGTTGATAAATCAGGAAACGTTCTCGAATTACTTCCCGCGTTTCTTCCATTGTATCAGGAATTCCTTCGCAAGATTTCAGAACTTGATGATGTAGTTTTTGTTCAAATTGAGGAACCAATAGTAGTTACAGGGCTTACACAGGAACATCAACAGCTGTTACAACAAATCTATTCCCAACTTGTTTCTGTGTCATCGAAAGTACGCATCATTTTTGTAACGTACTTTGAACATGCACTCGAAGCCATCGAAGCATTGCATGACATCCCCCTTTGGGCGATTGGATTAGACTTTGTATATGGAAAAGAAAATATCAAAGGAGTAACTCACCTCAACGGGAAAAAACTAATTGCAGGTGTTGTTGACGGAAGAAATATTTGGAAAAATAATTTTCTTTACACACGCGATATACTGCGCGCTATACAGTCTGTAATCCCTCGTGAAGATATTATTCTTTCTACTTCCTGTTCGTTGCTCCACGTACCATATTCGTTGAGAGCCGAAACCCAGTTAGCTTCTGATGTAAAAAAGTATTTAAGCTTTGCAGAGGAAAAACTTCACGAACTTACAACACTCGCAACGTTGATGGATTCTAATTTTCCTAATACAGCAGAAGAACTGTGTGGTAATGAAGAATTAATGAAAAAGAGAGAACCTGCTCAAAGAGATAGTGCGGAAGTACCCATAGTTCTGCGGGAGCCATATTCTGTACGGTGGCAAAAGCAAAAAGGAGTACTGACTATTTTACCAACTACTACCATTGGAAGCTTTCCGCAAACGGCCGAGATACGAAAATTACGCTCTCAATACAAATCGGGTCTGCTGTCGAAAGAAGCTTACGAAGAAGGTATTAGGAACTATATCGATCATTGCATAAAAGTTCAGGAAGATGCAGGGCTCGACGTTCTTGTTCATGGTGAACCGGAAAGAAACGATATGGTCGAATTCTTTGCTGAGAATCTTGAAGGATTTGTTGTTACACAAAACGGATGGGTTCAGAGCTACGGGAGCAGATGTGTTAAACCACCAATAATTTACAGCACGATAAAAAGAAACAAGCCGTTAACGTTAAATACTATACGTTATGCAATGCAAAGGACAACAAAAAAAGTGAAAGGAATCATTACTGGTCCCGTTACAATTATGCAGTGGTCGTTTGTACGAAATGATATCGGAAAGGATGTAGTTATCGATCAGCTTGCAAGTGTGTTGAACGAAGAAGTAAAAGAGTTGCAAAATGAAGGTATTGCTATCATTCAGATTGATGAAGCTGCTTTTAAAGAAGGATACCCGTTGCGACGAGAGAAAAGAAAATATTACGAGCAAATGGTAATACGTGCATTTCATAAAACAGTATCGGGAATACAACCTGATATTCAAATACATCTTCATATGTGTTACAGCGAATTTGATGATATTATTGATGCACTTAAACAAATAGATGCTGATGTTATAACGCTTGAATCATCAAGAAAAATAGACACTGTATTAAAAGCTCTCACAGAACATCGCTATACCAACGGAATAGGACCGGGAATTTATGATGTGCATTCGCCATACGTGCCTACGATCGAGGAATTCGAACAAAGAATTGAACAACTCCTTAAACATTGTAATGTTGAACAATTGTGGATGAACCCGGATTGCGGATTAAAAACACGTCGGTGGGAAGAAGTAGAGCCTGCTTTGAAAAATATGGTAGCAGCGGTTCGAAACGTAAGAAAAAAATTAGAATATGGAAATTAGCGGTTTTATAAAAGTAAGTTTGCAAGATTATCCCGGCAAAATTGCCTCTGTTATTTTTACTCAGGGTTGCAACTGGCGTTGTTACTATTGTCACAACAAGCAGTTGATACCAATTAAAAAAGGCTTGGTCAATGAAGCAGTTGTGCTGGGGTATCTTGCAGACAATGCTCAACTGCTCGATGGTGTTGTTATTACCGGTGGTGAGCCGACGATGCAAGCAGATCTTTTTTCGTTTATTCAAAGAATCCGGCAATTGCACCTTTCTGTAAAACTTGACACCAATGGCTCCAATCCCGGAATCCTTCGACGTCTTTTAGAAGCAGAATTAATCCATTATGTAGCAATGGATATTAAAACTGTACTTACTCCACATTCATATAGTCAGATTACAGGGATCAGCTTTGATGATGAAATGATAGAAGATGTTGTTGAATCTGTAAAGATTATTCAATCATCAGGAGTGCAACACGAATTTCGTACAACAATATGCCGCAGGTTTTTGAATACAGATGCCATTCGGTCGATATGTGAAAGTATTCTTCTGAATAATTCTGTATCCCGCTATATTCTTCAGCAATGCTGTTCGAAAGACACAGAATATACCACCAGGGAACTTCTTGATATCGCCAAAGAACTCTCAGACTATCCGATAGAATTACGTAGTTTTACATAGGCAAAAATTATTATTTTTTTATTAGCATCAATCATAATTTCTTACAATATTTGAATCGCTTATAGTTCAGAAAGAAATGCAGAATAACGATTCACAATCACAGCAGGGTATTGAACAATCTTCAATGAAGGGAAAGGTAGTACTCATCACTGGTTCCACTGATGGAATCGGAAAAGAGGCTGCCCGAAGTTTAGCAGAGCGTGGTGCTACAGTCATTCTTCACGGCAAAACACAGGAACGCGTTAACGAGGCTGCAACAGAACTGCGAAGGAAAGTAAAGCAGGGAATCTTTCATACATCGGTAGCAGACTTTACATCCCTTCAGCAGGTGTCGGCAATGGCAAACGATCTTATTGCCCGCTTTCCGAGAATCGATGTACTCATTAACAATGCTGGTGTCTATATGAAACAGAGAGTATTGACTGTTGATGGGTACGAAACAACGTTCGAAGTCAATTATCTCTCCCATTTTCTGCTTACAAACTTATTGCTCGATGTTTTGAAACAAAGTGCACCTGCCCGTATTATTCATGTAAGTTCCATTGCTCACACAAACGGCAGAATAGATTTCGACAATCTTCAGGGAGAGCGAATGTTTGACGGATATCATGCATATGCACTTTCGAAACTTGCGCTATTGATCTTTAGTAAGGAATTAGCTCTTCGGTTGAAAGGTACTCAGGTTACATCGAATGCGCTTCATCCCGGTGTTATTAATACCAAACTACTGCAAATGAGTTTTAATATCTATGGTGCATCGTTGTCGTTAGGTGTACAAACAATGATGTATCTGGCTACATCACACGATGTTGAAAATGTTTCCGGCAAGTACTTTGTAAAGTGTAAGGAAACGTATCCCTCCTCATTAGTGGACAATTCGGCATTGCGCACGAAATTTTGGGCTGTAAGTGAAAAACTTATTAGTGTGCGCTGCAATACATTGTGATAACCTCAATTGCAATTGTGCACATTATTGAGTAGAACACTATCATAACAAAATCATTTTATTACATTTAACCAGAAAGGTTTTTATGAAAACAAAAATACTTTATACATTGATGGTGAATTGTTTATTTTTTTCACCCATTTTTGCTCAAATGCATCAAGTGACAGCGATGAATGGATATGTGGTAGAGGCACCAAAACTGGATATCCAGGGAAATTCCGCAAGAATATCGTTTTCAACCAATTTTTATTGCTATGTATTTCCTGTTGAAGGACCTTCTACGCCTATCTCAAATCCATATATACCTGATCCATCATCATATGGCCCTGTTCATGTCGATATTGCCGGCGCTGATAATAATATTTTTCTTTTATATACCGATTATACTGGTCATGGTACGTACTATCTTAATTATGTAACAAGTAGCAATGCAGGTTCTACGTGGTCAACACCGCAAGTTGTTGATACAGTAAGTAATTATAGCTTTATAATGACAACATATACGAATCAAACAATGAAAAGGAGTGCTTCTGGTTACGTATATGCAGTATGGCGAAATCAAATCGATACAAACAGAATTTATTTAGCAAAGGCTTACAATGGCGTATTTATGGGTGAAAAAAGGCGTATTCTTGGAGATACAGAAACAATAGTAAAAAGTTACTCGCTTGAACTACTTCAAATACAAGGCAACGATAATCTTTGGATTACCTATGCACAGGATTCATCTCTTTATATTATCCGGTCAACAAATGGAGGAACAACAGTTTCACAGCCCGTTAAAGTCGATAGTCTAAATGGATTGTTTAGTTACTTCTATTCACCGGAAGTGGTTGGTTCCTCGAATGGTACGTTATATATTGTTGCGAGTTTTTGGCAAATGATGAATCATGAAATTGGAGGGGATTGGAATCCGGACGATATGTGGGGTACCCGTTTATATCGATCGACAGATTTTGGATCTTCATGGTCGATGGTATCCAAAATACCGGGTGATTCTTTCAACGGCACAATACTTCATACCTCATCGGGAGTGCTGGTTCTTCTTCGTACAATCGATGGCAATATCTATCTTCAAACCAGCTACAACGGTATTCAATGGTCTGATAGTATAAAAGTTAATTCTGTTGACTCAACAGCTGTTGGTTATTATGGAATGGGACTTGATGCAAAAATGATTGGTAATACAACAATTGCTGTTGCTTGGATAGATAAATCTACTGGTCATGATGAAATATTTTACAGAACACTTACAATTCCTGAGCCCCCGGTAACGGTGGTTGAAAGAGGAAGTTTGTCACATCCGGTACAGGCTCTTCTTCTTAACAATTATCCCAATCCGTTTAATCCTTCGACTACATTCTGGTTCTCATTACCTCAGTCGTCGGATGTCTCTCTCGTTCTATATGATTTTCTGGGAAGGGAAGTTGCAACAATTACAAAAGGTTATTATCACTCGGGTGACCATCGGGTAGACTTCAACGGTTCACATTTACCGAGCGGTATGTATTTTGCCCGCTTAACCACAGAAACATCAGCGCGCGTACTTAAAGTAGTACTTATGAAGTAATAACATAATAATAAGGGAGATATAACTATGATTAAAAAAACATTCATATGTATTATCACGTTATACGTAGCGGTTTTTTCACAAACATTTGACGCTGTCTATGTTCCGGGTCCGGATATGAACGTTGCACGCATGGGTCACCAGAGTGTAATGTTATCTGATAGTAGTGTGCTTTTAATTGGCGGGCATGGAATAGGTTTTACCTCACTAAACACAGCTGAACGTTTTATACCTCAACCTGATTCATTTGTGCTCTTTACAATGAATTATGCTCACGATCAGGGAGCCGTTTGTCTGATGAGCGATAGCAATATTTTTATTGCCGGTGGGGCGGCAGATTTAGGTGTTGCTCCCGGATATAAAACGGTGGAGATATTTAATCGTAGTACTAACACATTTCAACCATACTCCGAAATGCAATACTCACGCTGTAATGTCAACGCTGTTCAAATGGCTGATGGTAATATTTTTATTTGTGGTGGTTGGTATGATCAGAACAGCGGATTGTATACAGAAGTATATTTTCCGGCAAATCAGACATCAGTTTTAACAAATCAACTGAATGTTTCCCGATCGAGTCCGTTACTTATACCTGCTGCAGACAGTCAGGTTATTGTCTTTAGTGGGTATCCGATTTATGGCGGTGAATACTACACGTCGGTTGAATACTATAATCCGGTGACTAAATCTTTTACATTTGCACGAAGTACTCTTTTTGCAAACGAAGACGAGGCAGGTTGGATACCGTATCCTTACAATTTTTACTTAACAATGATACAGGACCTGCAACTGGAAAACGGAAAGTATATATTTCTTGCCAGAAAGAAGGTGAGCAATGATAGTACAATTTACGGTTTATTTACTGTCGATCCGGTTACGAAAGAATTCCAAAAAGTTGCACTGGCAGGTAAACTTCCGAGTTCGAAAGAGTATAATCCGCTATCGTTGGTAGTCGACAAATCGCAACATATTGTTTATATACCTACCCAGAATGTCAATGCAACAACTGTTGAAATCTCATTATTTGCGGTTGAGCTTACGAGTGGAAAAGTATTGAAGTCGGCAACTTCTTATACATTCCCTTCGGAGTATTATATCTATGGTGCTAACTATCGGTTGATGAAAGATGGAAGAATATTAATGAGTGGTGGGCATACACAAACAGGATATTACACAAATTTTTCGCCACACAAAAAAACTCTCTTTATAACTCCTCTGTACTCACCAACAGTAGTTGAGGAATACAAAAAAATGCTTCCCTCCGGTTTCGAATTATATCCGGCATATCCAAATCCGTTTAATCCGACCACAACAATACAATTCAGTATACCGCAAGCCGGCAATGTGAAGCTTGTGTTATATGATGTACTGGGACGCGAAATTCAAACAGTAGCGAACAATTTTTACACACAGGGTCTGCACCAGGTTACAATAAATGGTAAAGAACTCCAAAGCGGCGTTTTGTATTGCAGGATGTTCTACAACCAGCAATCCGGAGTGCAGAAATTGCTCTTATTAAAGTAATACAGTATCGTTATATTGAAAAATTCAATGCCAGCCCACCATCGGGCTGGCATTCGTATGTACAGGCTCTACTTGTTATTCGTATGAAAAATAATTAAATACTGATGTAAAAAGGAAGAGCTCAAGGCTTCCGGAAAAGAAAACAGTAAAAGATAGAGAAAGGTGTAGAAGTGTCAGTACAAATTATCGTTGGTGCCCAATGGGGCGATGAAGGAAAAGGAAAAATAGTTGATCATTTAAGTGAACAGGTTGATATTGTTGCCCGTTATCAGGGTGGAGCAAATGCAGGTCATACAGTTGTTATTCCCGGTAAAAAAGGAAAACCCGATCAGGAATATATCCTTCATTTAATTCCCTCCGGAATTTTTCATAAGCATGTTAAATGTGTAATCGGAAATGGAGTTGTACTTGATCCGGTAGCATTGATGTCTGAAATTGAACAATTAAAAAAATCCGGTATTAAAATAGAAGGTCGGTTATTTATTAGCCACAACGCTCATCTTATTATGCCATATCACAAACTTCTCGACACTGCCCGTGAACAAGGGATAGACAAAATCGGTACAACCGGTCGTGGAATAGGTCCTGCTTATATCGATAAGTACATGCGCACGGGTATTCGTGTTGTAGATTTGTTGGATCGGGAAGTGCTCTGTAAAAAGCTAAAACGTAACATCGAAGCAAGCAATGAATTACTCACCAAGGTTTATCACACGGATATTGCAGATGTTGATAAAATTATTCAGGAGTATCAGGAGTTCGACAAAAAAATCGATCCATATATTAAAGATACAGCCGCATTTTTAAATGATGCACTGAAGAAGAAAAAAAGAATTCTTGCCGAAGGTGCACAAGGCGCATTACTTGATATTGATTTTGGTACATATCCATATGTTACCTCATCAAATCCTACAAGCGGTGGTGCATGTACCGGCTTAGGAATTCCACCTACAGCAGTTGATTCGATTATTGGCGTTGTTAAAGCATATAGTACACGAGTAGGAAACGGACCTTTCCCAACCGAACAGGAAAACGAACTTGGGGCATTATTACGTCAACAAGGAGGAGAATATGGCGCAACAACGGGGCGCCCGCGGCGTTGTGGTTGGCTCGATTTATTCAGCTTAAAATATTCGGTTCGTGTAAATGGCATCGAAAAACTTGCTATAACAAAGCTCGATGTACTTGATAATCTTGATGCAATTAAGGTTTGTGTTGGTTATAAGCTTGGGAAAAAAACGCTTACGCATTTCCCCACCGACGCACAAACTCTCGACAAAGTTAAACCGATTTATGAAACATTTAAAGGTTGGAAGACGCAAACATCAGATGTACGAAAGTACCAACAGTTACCGCGCGAAGCACGTCGGTATCTAGAGGCAATCTGCTCATACACAGGCACACGACTATGGATGGTTTCGGTTGGAGCACGACGAGATCAAACACTGATTGTTAAGTAATATGAAATTGTCATCGTCTAAAAAAGAGAGAACAAGTGTTAGTATTCCACCATCGGGCAAACTAAAATTAATTCTTCTGGTATTTGCTTTTATACTTGTAGCTGTAACACTATGGTATACACATGGAATAGTACAACAACTCACCCAACGCGAAAAAGTAATCGCTGATCTCTATGCCCGTTCGCTAGAATTTATTATCAACAGCAAAAATACAGAAGGCGAGTTCAACTTTGTTTTTAACGAACTCATTAAGACAATCGATTTCCCTCTTATTCTTACAACTTCTGATGACGAACCTATTGCGCCGTATCACCGGAACATACGAAACATTAAACTTGATACAACCTTATCAGATGAACAACAACGTCTTTATCTGAAAAAGTTAATCCGACAGTACGATCAATACAATCAACCACTCAATGTTACATATCAGGATACAATTATTCTCAGCCGGTTGCATTTTGGAGAGTCGGAGCTTATCACCATTCTTCGCTGGTTACCGTATATTGAAATGTTTGCAGTAGGTGTATTTATCTTAATTGGCTATATCAGTTTTAGTTATGTGCGTAAGAGTGAACAGAGTAACATTTGGGTTGGTATGGCGCGTGAAACAGCTCACCAATTAGGTACACCGATATCGGGACTTCTTGGCTGGATTGAAATGCTTAAAGAACAAGCGTTGGAAAATTCACATATATCCGAAACGATAAAAGAAATGGAAAACGATCTCCGTCGATTACAAAAAATTGCCGGTCGTTTTTCAAAAATCGGAGCAAAGCCCGATTTGCAGGAAGAAAATGTTTGTGATGTTGTTCAATCGGTTATTGCCTACTTCGAACGCCGGATACCTCAGCTAAAACGATTTCAGCAATCGACCGACGCAATTCAATTCCGTATCGATGCACCAAGTATTGTTCGTGCGCCAATTAACAGAGAGCTTTTTGAGTGGGTTATCGAAAATATTACAAAGAATGCTCTTGACGCAATCGAAACAGCTCCAGGAGTTATTGAATTCAGTATTAGAGAAGATTCTTCCTACGTGATCATCGATATTTCGGATACCGGTCGCGGTATTGATTCCAGATACAGGAAGTATATTTTCAAGCCAGGTTTTTCGACAAAACGACGTGGATGGGGACTGGGACTAAGTTTGGCTAAACGGATAGTCGAAACTTATCATCATGGTAAATTGATGTTAAGTGAAAGTAAAAATGGTTTTTCAACAACATTCCGGATTAAACTTTTGAAATAAAATAGGGGTGTGCTATGCGGCGAAAACTCTTTATCCTATTAGTGATATTTACTTCTTCAACGTTTTCACAGACACTATCTGTAACCGACGAACTCTACGGCTACGTACTTGGAATCGAAGGCAACGATAAGCAAAAACGCAAAGAATTTATCTTAGAACAATTACGCGAAATGGGAGTCGGTTATGTTGTTGTACCATTTACCGAAACATTTGTTACCAAGCCCGATTCATTAGGCAAACGTGATACAGTTGTCATACAAGGTGAGAATATTATTGCTCGTGTTGGCAATGGTTACAAAAAAATTGTTATTGGTGCTCACTACGATGTCTATCAGGATTCTCCTGGTGCAAATGATAACGGTAGCGGTGTTGCCGTTGCCCTTGCCTTGCTGAATGTTTTCAAAGATGAAGTTGATATGAAACATTCTATTGAAGTATGCTTTTTCGATTGTGAAGAAAATGGACGTTGGGGTTCTATCAGCTATGTCAAAACATTTGCAATACCAGACAGACATCTGGCTTATATTAATATCGATGTTGTGGGATCTGGCAATGAAATATATATCGGACCAGTTGGCGGAGGAGACGATATTCATCTTATGCCGATTGTACGCGAAGCAATGCGAACCTTGCCCTATCGCTACGTTGAAAAAGCTCATTATCCACCTTCTGATCATCTGTCTTTTGCTGCCGTACAACTCGAAAATATTTCTATTTCGGTAGTACCTGAGGGTGATTCGGAACGTCTTAGTGCAATGTTAAAAGATGGTGCTACAGGCAAGGGAACTCATTCTGCAACACCGAGAATACTTTCTATAATTCATACTCCTATGGACAGATCGAACTATGTTTCACCACATTCAATGAAAATGGCCTTCGAATTTGTAAAACAAATTATCATTCTTTTAAATAGAAGACGGTAAAAAAATCCTTTATTGTTCGTGGTTAATGGAGGTATTACGTTTTTTATTGCTGAGGAGTATGTCTGCGACTTGTAATACCGTATGTAATAAGACTGCCAATCATCGAAAAAATCGGATATATTATAAGCGATAATGCAAGTTCGCGTAACACGCTTCCAAAGGTAACACCTTGTGACAAAGCTTCTTCAAGTTGACGAATAGTTTCATCAAAAGCACCTTCGGGAACAGAACCACTTGCTTCGAGTTGTTCGATTGCACGTTTAAAAAATTCATAAAATAACTCAGATTCAATCGGACCAATCAAAAGCATAATAAGTGTACTGAGAATTGTTGTAACTACTGCGCCAAGTATTCCGCTTAAAATTCCCAGAATCAATGCATCGGAAGATTGAAAGAATAAGATGGAATGTTCGTCCAGCTTTTTCTTATAAAAAAGTACTGCGCTTACACCGCCAAGCATAATACCAGCGCAGCAACAACAATTAATAATACTAACGCCCGGCAATCCGGAAAGTAATGCGATAACCGTTGCTCCGACCAATACCGCCTGAAACTTAGCAGGCTTTTCGTAATTGTTAAGATATGGTTGTTGTTCCATGCGATTGCTTCCTTTGTTTATTGAGTTGAACAAGTGCCTCTATAAGAACAGGATAAACATACCACGGAAGAAGTGTCCCTACACTAATACCTGTAATCATTCGAGATGTAATGGTACTGCTATGGATTTGGAAAAAATTTAATCCAACATCAGCTAACATTACTGTTGCCGGAATACAAAGCAGTAAAAACGATGGAGAAAATTTTACTCCACCAAAGTGGCGAGTGAGAAGAAAAAGAACAGTTCCGATTGCAAAACCATAGTAAAGTGAAGTACATCGGATACAAACGGCAAACTGTTTCCCTTCAATAGAAAAAGAATGGCTTGCTTTCTGATGACAAACTTTCCCGTACAGCTTATAAAGAAAGGCAGAGCCTGTGTTATATCCAGCATATTCCAGTAATGGTGCGGCTACAATTCCACCACACCACAGAAATACTGCAGTAATAAGAATACAGTATAGTAATGATGTCTTTTTTCGCATGCTTCGTTATTATCGAAACAAAAAAACTCTTTGTCAAGCAATGAATTTTAATGTGTAAATAAAAGAGAATTCGTAAAAGTAAAAATACAAAGAGGTAAAAAAGATAACAATTAAATATTTCCAAAAATATTTTCGGAATTGATACAAGATACAGTGACGAATTATTCTGCTAAAAATATATTCAAATAGTTTCGCGCTTAATCAATTATTCAGATATTGTATTCTATAATATTACCAAATCCATGCTAGAAAGAGTAAATTTTTGGAGAGATGATGTATTGTAGTGATCAAGTTTATTTTATTTGCTTCGGTAGATG
>FWPV01000467.1_pt1 | contig 118076 bp, 106 predicted proteins | sample 2228371 | NCBI WGS metagenome assembly FWPV01 (sample SAMEA103939776, study PRJEB20133) | metagenome | reverse complement strand
CCGGGTCCCCCCCACCCGTTCGAACTTTTTTTCCTGGAGGATCCTCAGGATTTTCGCCTGGGCCTTGGCGCTCATGTCGCCCACCTCGTCCAGAAAGATCGTTCCTTCGTGGGCCAGTTCGAATTTCCCCCTCTTCTTTGTCGTGGCGCCCGTGAAGGCCCCCTTTTCGTGGCCGAAGAGCTCGCTCTCGATGAGCTCTTCCGGGATCGCGGCACAGTTCACCTCCACCAGGGCCCTCTTGGCCCGCCGGCTTTGCAGGTGGATCGACCGGGCCACCAGCTCCTTTCCCGTTCCGTTTTCCCCCATGATCAGGATCCAGGCATTGGTGGGGGCGACGATTCGGATCGTTTCCTTGAGTTCCTTGATGGCTTTACTCTGACCCACCAGCTCGTAATCGGAGTGGGCTTTCTGCTTGAGGAGTTTGTTCTCTTCCTCCAGACGGACGAGGTCCAGAGCGTGGTGGACGATCAAGACGAGCTTTTCCAGCGACAGGGGTTTCTCGATGAAATCGAAGGCCCCGAGCTTCGTGGCCTTCACGGCGGTCTCGATGGTCCCGTGCCCGGACATCATGATGACCTGGATCTGGGGGTATTCCTGCTTGACGGTTTTCAGGACCTCGATGCCGTCCATTCCGGGGAGCCAGATGTCGAGCAGGATCAGGTCCGGCTGCTCCTCCTCGATCATCTTCAGGCCTTCTTCGCCGCTTCCGGCCGTGAAAACCTCGTACCCCTCGTCGGAAAGGATTCCCTGCAGGGACCGGCAGATGCTCTCTTCGTCGTCGATGACCAGGATTGTCTTGTACATAGTCACATCACGAACCGGCTGAAAGCGTGCGGCGCCATCGACGTCCGTCGCCCCGGGGATCAGATGGTCATCAGATTTTCAGCCAGCTTGTCGTGTATGAGTTTTGACGACAGCTCGTTTCCCATCAGGCCGACGCGGACACTCACGGTGGTCAGATCCTTCCCGGTGGCGTCCTTTCCCCTGTACCTGATGGTGATCTGGACCTTCTCCTCCTCGATCGTCGCGCTGATCTTCCCCTGGCCCACATCCTTCTGCGGTTTCACGTCATACCCGCGGAGATCTGCGATGGTTTTTTCACAGGCGCTCCAGACCTTGTCGTAGGGATAGTAGTAATCCCTCTTCAGCTCCCCTTCCACATAATAGTAGGTCCCCGTCCCTCCGGCGACGGCGGCCCCTCCGACGACCAGGGCGGGGCACCCGCACAGGGTCAAACAGCACGCCAGCAGGATCCACGCAACCGTCATTCGCTTCCCGTCCGTCATAGGCCTTGCCCCCCTTTCGCTTCGTTCTCGTTGCCGGTTGCTCCGGCCGGGCTTTGCGGCGTCCCCTCCTCCGCAAAGGCTTTCAGCCCCTCTGCGAGAGACCGGAGATTCTTGTCCACCAGCCCGTTGACCGTATTTTCCGGGTAATTCCCCTTCTCGTCCCGTTCGCCGGCCGGGACGCCCGTGAGGAGCGATATCCCCTCATCGATGGTCGTCACCGGGTAGATGTGGAAACGGCCCTCCGATACGGCCTGGACCACGTCCTTTCTCAGCATCAGGTCCGGGATGTTGAGGGCGGGGATCATGACCCCCTGTTTCCCCGTAAGCCCCTTGGCCCGACAGACGTCGAAGAAACCCTCGATTTTGAGGTTGACGCCCCCGATGGGTTGTACCTCGCCTTTCTGATTGACGGAGCCGGTGACGGCGATGTCCTGCCTCAGCGGCAGGTTCGCCAGACTCGAGAGAATCGCGTAGATTTCCGTCGAGGAGGCGCTGTCCCCGTCGATCCCCCCGTAAGACTGCTCGAAGCAGATACTGGCACTCACGGTGAGCGGCTTGTTCTGTGCGTATTTCCCCCGGAGGTATCCTTCGAGGATCAGGACCCCCTTGTCGTGGGTCTTGCCGGAGAGCTTCGCCTCCCGCTCGATGTTGATAATCCCGGCCCGGCCCATGGAGGTCTTGGCGGTGATTCGGGAGGGTTTCCCGAAGGCGTAGTCCCCCATGTCATAGACGGAAAGGCCGTTGACCTGCCCGACGACCATACCGTCGGTGTCGATCATGATCGTGCCGTCCTCGATCATCTCCTGGATCTTCCCCTCGATGAGGTTGAGACGGCCGACCTTTTCTTCGTAGGCCTTGTCGACGTGACGGTCTGTCACCAGGGTCTGGCCTTCCGTCCCGGCCCAATAACTGGCCTCCCGGACGAGATCGGCGATGTCGCTGAAACGCGTCGTCAATTTCTTTTTTCTTCCGGCCAGACGGACGCCGAATTCGATGACGGCCGCCACGGCCTTGTTGTCAAAGGGCGGGAGCTTCTCCTCCTCGAGGATCCGCTTGATGAGGCAGGCGAACTCATGAATGTTTTCCGGGGTATTGGGCATCACCGTGTCAAAGTGGGCCTTCGTTTTGAAGATCTCCTTGAAATCCCGCTCCAGGTTGTAGAAGAGGTGGTAGAGGTAGTCATCGCCCAGCATGATGACTTTGATGTCCAGCGGAATCGGCTCCGGCTTCAGGGCGAACACCGCGAGGTTGAACGGATCGTAGGGTGTCATGTTCAAGACGCCGCTTTTCAGCGTTCGCTTCAGGAAGGTCCAGACGCCCGGCTCGATCAGCATCTCGAGGGCGTCGAACACGATGTAGCCCCCGTTGGCGCGCAGGAGGGAACCTGCCTTGATGTGGGTGAAATCGGTCTTCCAGTACCCGAACCGGTCGATTTCCCTCTCGATGGTTCCGAAGAGGTTCTTGTAGGTCGGGGCCGTCTCGATGACGACCGGCGTGCGCTCGGACTGGGAGTTGTCCACGAGGACATTGACCCGGTATTCGATGAACTTCTTGGCTGCGGCCTGAGCCATCAGGAAGGGCGGCATCTGCGGTTGCTGCGGTTGCTCCTCCTCCTTCTCCTGGAAGGCCTTGAGATTGGAGAGGACGTTCTCCTGGACCTCGTCGAGGTAGTCATTGACCTTCGGGTTGTGAGACCCGTAGCGTACGCGCATGTCGGACAACAGGCCGCTGACCACGGGAAGGCCGTACTTGTGCTCGAGGGCCGCCAGTTCCGCGCGCATCTCCCTCTCGATGTCGCGCGTCTCCCTCATCACGGAATCGAGCTCCAGGCGGAGCTCGAGAACCTGCTTCTTGATTTTTTCAAGGTCTTCTTTGTTGAATTTATCCTGTTCGGCCAGCTCCTCGAGCTGCTCGATGGGCACCGGCTTGCCCTCGAAAACGGGGACGATATCCTGGCGCATGAAAGGGCCGACCTGGAACTGAACCAGCTGGAAGTTTTCTCTCTGGACCCGTTCGTTGAACTCTTTGATGATTTCCCTCTGCCGGGCGCGGAATTCGCTGATGATCGCCTCGGAGTCTTTCTTGAATTCGTCGCTCTCGAAGAGGAGGGGAAATTCCTTCCGAAGGTGCGCCACGAATTCATCCATGTCCGTCTGAAATTTCTTTCCCAGGCCCGCCGGGAGCATGATCACGCGCGGCATGTCCGGATCTCTGAAATTGTTGACGTAACAGATGTCGTCGGGAATCTTTTTCTTGAGGTCGAGCTGGTTGAGCAGGTTCTTGATGGTGGTGAGCTTTCCCGTTCCTTCCACGCCCGAGGCGTAGATGTTGTAACCGGGGCTCGAGATCCCCAGTCCCATGACGACCGCCCTGAGTGCCCTGTCCTGCCCGATGATGCCCTCCGACTTTTCGCAGTCGAGCGTCGTTTCAAAACCGAGGGCTTTCGGGTCACAAACCCATCGCAACTGGTCGACGGTCAGCTCTCGAATCACTTGTGGTTCTCCGGCCATGGCACTTCCCCCGCTGGTGTTTTGAGAAAGCCTTCGACGGCGTACGTTCTCCATATAATTCATGCTTTTCGAATTGTCCATCTTTTTATCCCCCGGCCGGCGACGGCGTGCGTGACGGCCTTGGCCCGGATCCGCGGGACCGTCTCCGACGGGTTCCGTTTGAGGAGAGGTCTCATGGAGTCCCGGGGAAAAGCGTTCGTTGCGCCCGTTGGACGCACGACGCGGGATGGCCCGGATGCCTCAACGGACCGGCAGGTGGGATGTCGGGGAACGAAGGCGAGCGGTTTACTCTCCCGAGAGCTTCGCAAATTCGCGCAGGAGTTCTTCCTGCTTCTTCGTCAGGTTGACGGGGGTCTTGACGATGAGTTGGATGATCTGGTCCCCCCGCCCGAAACCCTTCAGGTGCGGCACACCCTTGCCTTTGAGTCGGAGGATCTTGCCGCTCTGCGTTCCCCGGGGGATTTTGACTGATTCCGTTCCTTCGAGGGTGGGGACATCGATGCTTGCGCCGAGAGCCGCCTGGGTGAAGGACACGGGCACCTGGCAGATGATGTCGTCCCCGTCCCTCTCGAAGAATTCATGGGGGGTGACGTGGATGAAAATGTAGAGGTCGCCGTTGGGCCCGCCGAATTCCCCCTCCTCGCCCTCCCCCCGGAGCCTCAATCTGGACCCGTTGTCCACACCGGGGGGGATCTTCACCTGGATCTTCTTCTTCACCTTCGCTTTTCCGGTGCCGAGGCAGCCCCTGCAGGGATTGCGGATGATCTGGCCCTGCCCCCTGCATTGGGGACAGGTGGAGCTGATGGTGAAAAACCCGCTGGACTGCGTGACCTGACCCCTCCCGGCGCAGCGGTTGCAGACTTCGGGCCGTGTGCCTGACGACGCGCCGCTTCCGCCGCAGTCCCGGCATTTTTCGAGCTTCTCGAGTTCGATCTCCGTCGATTTGCCGAGAACCGCCTCCATGAAGGAGATCCTCAGGTCATAACGGAGGTCCGCCCCCTGGCGGACGGCGGTCCGTGTTCTCCCCCTTCTGCCCGTGAAGCCGAAGATGTCCTCGAAGATATCGCCGAAACTCGAAAAGATGTCTTCGAATCCGGTGAACCCCCTGAAGCCCGCACCGTCGAGGCCTTCGTGACCGTAGCGGTCGTAAATGCCCCTTTTTTCGGGATCGCGAAGCACCTCGTAGGCTTCTGCGGCCTCTTTGAATTTCTCTTCGGCCTCTTTGTTGCCCGGGTTTCGATCGGGGTGATATTTCAGGGCGAGTTTCCGGTAGTTTTTCTTGATTTCCTCCTCGGTGGCGTTGCGGCTGACTCCGAGGATGTCATAGTAATCCCGCCTGATCATGACTTCCGATCGATCCCTTCCGCTGACATGAGTTGCTTCACACGTTCGATTTCTCTTTCGTTCCTGCTTTTTTCAAAGGCTTGCAGGGCAAAGGTGTATTTTCCCAGCGCCAGGGCCCGCTGGCCTATGCGGTCCCACTCGGCTTCGGTCGCATCCCTCCCCAGGGCCTTGAGAACCTGCTGGAAATCCAAGACGTCACCATCCTCGACGGCGATCTCCAGGATCTTTTCCAGCCCTTCGCGGTGGGCGGCTTTCTGGAAAAATTCGATCGCATCGGAGAGCCGGTTTTCCTTGAGGTACTGCTCTCCGAGGGATATCAGGGTCTTGGCGGGTGTCGCATCGATGTAGAGGATCTTCTGTTTTTCCTTGTAATCCGGGAGCTTCGCCATGTCGGACTTTGCACACACCCGTTCATTCAAATGGTTCGAACCGTCTTTAAGTTAATGACCGTCCGGGAGGGTGTCAAGAAAGGGCTGAAAATTTCAGGAAGTAAAACGGCGCAGGGCCTCCAGGTATTTTTCCTTCGTTTTATCAATAATTTCCTGCGGTAACGAGGGGGCGGGGGGCTTCTGGTTCCAGGCGATGGAAAGCAGGTAGTCCCTCAGGAACTGCTTGTCGAAACTCCTCTGAGGCCGGCCCTCCCGGTACTCGTCGCCGGGCCAGAATCTCGAAGAGTCGGGGGTGAGAAGCTCATCGATCAGGAGGAGCTCGTCTCCGAGGAGTCCGAACTCCATTTTCGTGTCGGCGATGATGATGCCGCGCCGGTCGGCAATCTCCGAAGCGCGCCGGTAGATCTCGAGACTGATCTCGATGACCTTGGAAGTCAGCGGTTCCCCGATCATTTCGGCCATCTCCTCGCGGGTGATCGGGAGGTCGTGCTGGCCCTCGGGGGCTTTCGTGGACGGTGTGAAGATGGGCTGCGGCAGCCTGGAGGATTCCTTCAGGCCGGCGGGAAGACGGATGCCCGAAACAGCCCTGCCCTCCCGGTAGTCCTTCCAGGCCGAGCCGCTGAGATATCCCCTCACGATGCATTCAACGGGGAGGGGTTTCGCCTTCCTGACGAGCATGCTCCTGCCGATCAGGATATCCCGGTACGGTGCGCAGGCCGGGGGAAATTGATCCACGTCCGTCGACAGAATGTGGTTTCCGACGATGTCGGCCATTTGGTTGAACCAGAAGATCGAAAGTTGTGTGAGAATCTCGCCCTTGCCCGGTATGGGATCGGGCATGACGACATCGAAGGCGGAGATCCGGTCGGTGGCGATGATCAGGAGACGGTCGTCGAAGGTGTAGATGTCCCGCACCTTTCCCTTGTTGAAAAGGTGCAGGCCCGCGAGGTCGGTTTCATACAGGATGCCTGTGCCCATGGTCGAGTCTCCTGGTTAACGCAAGAAGGGGTTGTGTCTCTTTTCGTGGCCGATGGTGGATGTGGGCTTTCTGCCATAGTTGTGACCGGGAAGCACCACCGTGTCTTCGGGGAGGGTCAGGAGTTGCTTACGGATCGACCTCAGCATGACCTGCCAGGACCCCCCGGGCAGGTCGGTTCGCCCGACGCTTTCCACGAAAAGCGTGTCCCCGGTGAAGACGTAGCCGTCGGTGTACAGGGAGATCCCGCCCGGTGTGTGGCCGGGTGTGTGCAACACGGTGAGGTTCACGCTCCCGACGCGGATCATGTCCCCGTCCTGCACCGTGATATCGGCGGCCGGCGAACTCTTCGCCCTGAACATGCTCAGGATCATGGCCGGCGTGGAAACCAGCATCTCGGCATCCGCCTCGTGGACGATGATCTTCGCCCCCGTTTTCCTCTTCATGTCGGCGTTGCCCGATATGTGGTCGACGTGACCGTGGGTGTTGATGATGTATTGGATCTCGATGCCGTTCTTCTCCGCCTCGGCGATGATTCGGTCGGTTTCCGCCGCCGGGTCGATGACCAGTCCGGAACGGCTTTCCCGGTCTCCGACGATGTAAGCGAAGACCGCCATAGATCCGACCTGCAGCTGTCTCAGAAACATGTCACCCTCCCGGTCCAATCCTGTCGTCCGGGGAGGCCGAATGAGCCCCTGGATCTCCCGGAAGCAGATGAAGCCCATAGCATTCTTGCACCGTGGAAGTCAATGGCATTCCGGCGGCTTCAATTCCTGGACAGGCACACGCCGTAGAATCCGTCCATGTCCTGCAGGTTCGGGTAGGATCTGAAAACCCCGTCCTTCCCGATCACATCCGGGGGGAGGGTTTCCGGCGGGCGTGCGAGCCGGAATTCCCGGTGGGATGACAGGAAGTCCCGTATGACATGATCGTTTTCCTCCGGCATGATGGAACAGGTGCTGTAGACGAGCCATCCCCCTCTTTTGACACAGGCGGAGGCCCCCTCGAGGAGCTTGCGCTGCAGGGACGGCAGGGATGAGAGTTCCTTTTCCGTGAGGCGCCACTTGATCTCGGGGTTCCTTCGCAGGGTGCCGAGGCCCGAGCAGGGCGCATCCAGGAGGACCCTGTCGAAGGCGCCCCCGTCGGGAGGGGCGCTCAGAAGCGACACATCGACGCGGCGCGTCTCGATGATGGCGATCCCGAGCCTCCGGGCGTTTGCCCGCAGGGCCCGGATCTTCTCCGCACTCTTGTCCACGGCCAGAATCCACCCCCGGTTTTCCATCCGTTGCGCCAGATGGGTCGTCTTGCCCCCGGCACCGCAGCAGAGATCGGCCGCCTTCATGCCCCCTTGCGGGTCCACGAGGTAGGCGATCAGCTGGGAGGCCTCATCCTGCATGTGGATGTGACCACACCGGAAGGGTTCGAGGTCCCTGACGGGCCGTGCGAGACCCGGCGGGAGGATGATGCCGTCGGGTGAATAGGCGGTCTCCTCCGCCTGGATGCCTTCCGCTCTCAATTGTTTCAGCACTTCATAACGGGTGGTCTTCAGCGTGTTGGTCCTCAGCGTGATCGGCGGAGGCTCGTTATTGGCCTGACAGAGCATCATGGTTCTGCCGGGGCCGAACAGGCTGATCCACCGCTTCACGAGCCAGAGGGGATGGGAATGGATCACCGCGATGTGTAGGGCCGGGTCACGGTCATAATCCGGTGGCGTGAGGGAGCCGCCTTTGCGGATCGCGTTTCTCAAAAGGGCGTTTACGAGGGCTTCCCGCCCCGGTCGCAGGAGCCGGGTCGTCTCCACAGCTTCATCGACGGCGGCGTAATCCGGAATCCGGTCCAGGTAGAGGATCTGGTAGAGACCGACGCGGAGGATATTTTTGAGTGTCCCGTCGAGATGTTCGAAGGGGCCTTCGTAGAAGTTCCCGAGGATCCAGTCGAGACGACCCCTCACCCGAAGCGTCCCGTAGACCAGTTGGGTCAGAAGGCTTCTGTCGGAAGGGTTTTCAAAGGTGTCTGCGGATAGAATCCGGTCGAGGAGAGGCTCGGCGAAGCCCCGGTTCTTGTCCACCCGGTCCAGGATGTCGACGGCGACCCTTCTTGGGTTTCCCTTTCCGCTGGAAGTCCTGATGGCAAAACCCCTCTCTTCCCCGAGGTGCGGCTCTCACCCCGCCCTCTCCCCCTCTTCAATGCGGTAACCCCGCAAGAACGCCTCGGCGGTCATCCTCTTTTTGCTCTCCGGCTGGAGTTCTCCGATCTCCAGGTAACCGTCCTTCGCGGCAATCCGAAGTCGGCCGGAAGATACGAGGACCGTCCCGGGTCGTTCTCCGACGGGACCCTCAAGGGCTGCGGCCGAGAAGATCTTCACCTGTTTCCCCCGAAGGTAGGTGTAGGCACCGGGTTGAGAACTGAGGCCGGCGATGAAGTTCCGGATCTCCCTCACGCCGCCGTCCCACCGGATCAGTCCGTCTTCTTTCTTCAGCCGCGGCGCGTAGGAGGCTTGTGTGTGGTCCTGGGGTTTCCTTTGAATGCTTCCATCCAGAAGCCCTTCGATCGTCTCGACCAGCACCGCCGCCCCCATGGGGGCCAGCCGGTCATGGAGCCGATCGAAATTCTCATTTGGCTCCACGGTGGTTTTCCGCTGCAGAAGGATGTCGCCCGTGTCCACCCCTTCGTCCATCAGGATGGTCGTGATTCCTGTTTCTTTCTCTCCCCGGATGAGCGCCCACTGGATCGGCGCTGCTCCCCTGTACTTCGGCAGAAGCGAGGGGTGAACATTGATACAGCCCATGCGGGGAAAGCGGATCACCTCCGCAGGCAGGATCTGGCCGAAGGCCACCAGGACGACCATGTCGGGGGCGAGGGCCCGGAAGGTCTCGATGAAATCCGGATCGCGAACGCGCTCCGGTTGAAGAAGGCGCAGGTGGTGGCGGATCGCGATCTCCTTGACGGGCGCCGCTGCGACCTGCCGTCCCCGTCCCTTGGGCCGATCGGGCTGTGTGACGACCCCGATCACGGGGTATCCGCCTTGGATCAGGGCCTCGAGGGAAGGGTTGGCGAATTCCGCCGTCCCCATGAAAAGGATTTTCGGTTTAGCCATGATGACTCCGGGGTGCCTCCTCGATCAGCTGGCCTGCAGGAAGGGATCGAAAAGCCGCCTCTCTGCTCACCGGATGCGGAGATGGATGCCCGTCAATCACCGGCGCCAGCATATCACATGAAATTGAGAGGGTCCACGTCCACCTTGATCTCGCAGCCGGGTGTTTTCACGTCCGAGAGAACCTTCTTCACCAGTCGCTGCAGAAGACGGGCGCTCTTTCCCCTGAACAGGATCTGCCACCGGTGCCTGCTCCTGATCCTGGCGATCGGGGCCTCGACGGGACCGCTCATCGAGATGCCCTCGAATCCTTGGTCGGGCTGGAGGAGAATCCGGGCCCTCCCGGCGATCCGCTCCGCACCCTCTACCGTCCTGTCACGGTGCAGTCCCGTGATCACCAACTGGATCATCCGCGAGAAGGGAGGGTATCCGGCGGCCTGACGCACGGCGATCTCCTCGTTGTAAAATCCCTGATAGTCGTGTTCCTTTGCCCGTTGGACGGCGTAATGAGATGGGTTCAGGGTCTGAATGATCACCCGCCCGGGCCTGTCACCCCGGCCGCCCCGTCCCGAGACCTGGGTGAGGATCTGGAAGGTCTTTTCCGATGCCCGGAAATCGGGGATGTTGAGGGCCGTGTCGGCCGATACGACGCCCACAAGGGTGACACGGGGATAATCGTGACCCTTGGCGATCATCTGGGTCCCCACCAGGATATCGATCTCGCCGTCGTGCAGGTCCTTCAGGATCCGGTCGAAGGCGCCTTTGCGGGCCGTCGTATCGCTGTCCATGCGCCGGACCCGGGCGCGGGGGAACAAGCGCAGCACCTCTTCCTCGAGTTTTTCCGTGCCCAGACCGAAGCCCTGGAGCGCCTCCCGGAGACAGGAAGGGCAACGCGGGGGGACCCCGACGGCGTAATCACAATAGTGGCATTTCAGGACGCCTTCCCGCTGATGATGGGTCAGCGTCACGGTGCAGCCCCGACACCGAAACACATGGCCGCATTCCGGGCAGTGCATGAATGTCGTGAAGCCACGCCGGTTGAGGAACAGAATCGATTGCATTCGGTTTTGCAGCGCTTCCTCGAGGGCTTCCCGGAGCGCGCCGGAAAGGATACGGATTCTCCCGTTTTCGTCTCTTTCATTTTTCATGTCCACGACGACGACGGCGGGAAGGGGTCTTTCCTCGACGCGCCGGGGAAGGCTCAGGTAGCGGAACGTCTCCCGCCTCGTGTTGAAATAGGTCTGGATCGCCGGTGTAGCGGAACCCAGGATCGCCACGGCGGCGTTCATCTGGGCCTTCACGACCGCCAGGTCTCTGGCATGGTAGGGCATCCGCTCATCCTGTTTGTAGGCGCCGTCGTGCTCTTCGTCGACGATGACCAGCTTCAGATTCCGGACCGGCGCGAAGACGGCCGAACGGGCTCCCAGGACGATCCTGAGCTCCCCTCTCTGGATCCGGCGCCACTGGTCGTATCGCGCACCGGCGGAAACACCGCTGTGCATCACGGCGATCTGATTGTCCCCGAATCGCTGCCGCAGCCGGCTCTGGAGTTGTGGCGTCAGGGCGATTTCGGGAACCAGGTAGATGACGCTGCCCCGCCCATTGAGGACTTCGCGGATGGCCTGGAGATAGACCTCCGTTTTTCCGCTTCCCGTCACACCGTGAAGGAGATAGGAGGAGAACCGTCCGGACGACAGGCCGGCGGTGATCTCCCGAAACGCCGCATCCTGTTCCCCGTTCAGCCGGATACCCGCCGTCAGGCGGTGGATATCGGGGGGACACCCCGGTCCTCTGTAGGCTTCCTGTTCCCCGGTGCGGACGAAACCCCTCTGTGCCAGCTGATGAACGATCCGGCGGCCGTTCCTGAATCGGCTGCAGATTTCCGAAAGAGAAAGACACCCTCGATCCCTGACGAGTTCCAGGACACGCTTGTGGCCGTCCGGGAGAACCTCCGGATCGTCGTCCCCGGTACCGGCGGACACGTACCTTTCCCTCTTCGCGCTCACACGGGGCCGGGTCAGACGCTCTTCGATGTGGATGCACCGCCTTTCCTTGAGCGTCTTCAGGTCCGCCGTGAGGGATTTCCTCCCTGTCTTCCTGCAGAGTTCCCTGACCGACATTCCTGACGGGACATCCCCGAGGATTGAAAGAATTCTGTGCTGGCCGCCGGACAACCCCTCTTCCGCAGCCTGCCCGGTACCGTCCGTCGGGCGACCGCCTTCCGCCAAGGTAACCCACAGGAGGCTTTCGATGCCGATGCCGACAGGCAGGATTTCACCCAGCATCTTCCCCAGCGGGTACAGGTAATAATCCGAGGCCCAGCGGTAGAAACGAAGATCCTCCTCATTGAAGAGGGGTTCGGCGTCCATGACCTCGAAAATCTCTTTCGTTTCACCCCGGGGCACCGTTTCGAGACACTGCAGCGTGTAACCGGTGACGGATCGCTTCCCGAAAGGGACGAAGACGCGTTTTCCGACGGCGATCGCCGTTTCGAGATCCCCGGGGACGCTGTAAAAGAAAGTCTTCGGCGATCGTATGTTGACGGCAACCTCGACAAACATGGACTCCCGCCCTTCAAGCGTTCCTTGACCTGCGAATCTTCCTTCAACAGGCTTGATGAAAAGACAGGACGGATTATATCCCAAGACGATGGTGATTTGAAGCGATTGGATCACGAGGACCGGCGATCCGCGTCGCGCAGTCCCCCGCATGCGGGGTCTTTCGACGAATCGGAGGGGTGGCGCCTGAAACGGTTCCTCCGGGAGGGTGAAGGAGCAATTACTCGCCCCTTAATTTTTCGAGCTTTTCTTCCTTGGTCTTGCAGTCGATGCAGAGCGTCGTCACGGGTCTGGCCATCAGCCTTTTTTCGGAGATGGGCCCTCCGCACTTTTCGCAGATCCCGAAAGTTCCTTCGTCGATCCTCTTGAGGGCCTCCTGCATCTTGCCGATCAGCTTCCGCTCGCGGTCTCTGATCCTCAATTCGAAGTTCCTGTCCGACTCGAGGGATGCCCTGTCGTTGGGATCAGGGTAGTTTTCCTTTTCGTCCGTCATCTCGGAAACCGTCTTGCCGGCCTCCGTCAGAAGTTCGTTGATCTTCTGGTTCAGCAGCTTCTTGAAATATTTCAGTTTCTCAGGTTTCATCTGCCGAATTCTTTCCCCCGGAAGGGCTTCCGCTTTATTTTGAGGCGCTATCCTATACAGAAAAATAAAAAATTTGTAAAGGAAAAAATACCCATCGTGGCTGCGAGGAGAGGAAGGGGGACTGTTCACGTTCGATGACCGTAGAGCCGCAGGATCTTTTCGATGATGTTGGTCGTGGAGGCCCCTTTGATTTCGGGGATGACGGCTACAGTGCCCCCCCATTTCCGGACGGCGTCCCCTCCCACGATGTCCTTCTCGGCCCAGTCGCCCCCTTTCACGAGGACGTCGGGCCTCAAGAGTTCAATGAGCTCCAGAGGGGTGGGTTCGTTGAAGATGGTCAGGTAATCGACGGACTCGAGGGACGCCAGGATGTCGGCGCGTTCCGCCTCGGGGACGATCGGCCTCTTCTCTCCCTTGATCGACCGGATCGAGGCATCGCTGTTCAATCCCACAACCAGGACATCGCCGAGTTTCCTGGCCTCTCTCAGGTAGCGCGTGTGACCGGTATGGAGGATATCGAAGCAGCCGTTCGTGAAGACGATTCTTTTCCCCGCCCCCTTCAGCCCCTCGATCTCCTTTTTCAGCTCGTCCCGTGAACGTATCTTATCCATAACCTCCTCCCGGAAGGGCCCGCGCGAGCGTGAGCACGCCCGTTGCCGCGGCGCCTCCTTTCATCAAGATCCTGGAACATTCGCGGACGGTGCTGCCCGTCGTGTAGACGTCGTCGATGATCAGCACCTTTTTGCCGTGCACGCGATCCTTGTCTACAAGCTCGAAAGCCCCGCGCACATTCGCCGCCCGATCCTCTTTCTTGAGCCCCGTCTGCGGTGCCGTTCTCACCGATCTCCGAAGGGTCCTGAAGTCAAGCTCCTTCGAGGCCGCCTGCGCGACGGCTCTGGCGAGGATCAGGGATTGATTGAACCCCCTCTCCCTGAGGCGCTCGAGGTGGAGGGGGACGGGCATGATCACATCGTAATCGTCGATCTCGAAGGCGGGGTATGCATGGGATGCCATGAGGGCGCCGAGCGTTTCCCCGGCCGGGAGATTGCCCTGATACTTGAACCGCTGAATGGCCTTGAGAAGCGCGTTTTCATAAACACCCAGAGATCTCACGGCGTTGAAATACTGCTTTCCGGAGAGACAGTCGCCGCAGGGGTGGTCGATCGCCGACTCGTCGGGATAGGGAAGACCGCAGCAGGGGCAGAGCGGGGAGCCGATGAACCGGATTTCGGAGAAGCAGCTCCGGCAGAGAGCAAAGGGAAGCTCCTCGTCGGGAAAGGCATCGCAAACGACGCAGGTCACGGGAAAGAGTACGTCCGCGAGGCCTCTCAGAGTCGTTTTCAAGGGTCACATCCCCTTGCGGAGGCGGGTGATTTTTTCTGCGTCGTTGTCGATTTCCATTTTTGGGGCGTCCGACCAGAGCCGCTCGATGTCATAGAAATCCCTGATAGGTTCGTAGAAAACGTGGACGATGATGTCGGCATAATCCATGAGAATCCAGCGGGCCGTCTTTTCCCCCTCGATACCGAGTGGCAGGAATCCGTTTTTTTTCATGTTCTCTTCGACGGCCTGGGCGATGCTCTGGACCTGCCGGTCGGAATTTCCACTGCAGATGACCGAATAATCGGCGAAGGAGGACACCTTTCGCATGTTCAATATGATGATATCCTTCGCTTTTTTCCCCAGGGCCGCGTTAACGCAGAGAAGGACTTTCTTCTTCGTGTCGTCTTTTTTCCTTTTCAAATAACCCTGTCCTGCAGTGGAATGCCCCGATCGATGAAATGATTGATAAGCCCTTGTTTTACTAACAGAATTTTACTATAGTGTCAAACGGAAAATGCCCGAGGCGCGATTCAGTCGGTATCCCTCTGTGATGATGAAGGCGCTGTTCGAGCCCGGCCGTCCCCGCGGGACCAATTCGAGGTTGTTTAAACGTCCCCGGTGTGGTACAAAACCGCTCGCGCGAATCCTGGAGTGCTGAAAGACCGTCATGCGCGATATCCTTAAAAAAATACAAGTGAACCTTCCCTTCCAGCAGCTCCTCGATCCGTATCTTCCCGTCCTGCTCAAGGAGAAAATCAACCCCGAGATCGGATTCAACTGTCACGTCCTCGACAGCATCCCCAAGGAGGAGTTTTTAAAAGTGGCGGATATCCTGCGGGAGGCGGGGCTTCGCATCACCTTCCATGCGCCCTTCATGGATTTAAGACCGGGGGCCCTTGATCCACGGATCCGTCAGGTGACGATCGACCGGCTGAACCAGGTCTTCGATCTGGTGCCCTATTTCAGGCCCGACGCCGTCGTCTGCCATCCCTCCTTCGATGAACGTTACTACGTGACCACAGGTCCCCGTTGGCTCGAAAACAGCGTTTCGACATGGGGGTTGCTGTCAAAAACGGCGGGAGAGATGAATACCGTCATCATGCTTGAAAATGTATATGAAACCGGCCCCGATTACCTGGCGGCGCTTCTCGATCAGGTCAACTCCCCCGCCTTGCGTTTCTGTTTCGACACAGGGCATTTCAACGCCTTCTCGAGGTCCGACCTCTCCCTGTGGCTTGAAAGACTGGGGCCCTATGTGGGGGAAGTTCACCTTCACGACAACCAGGGTGCCACCGATGATCATCTTCCCGTAGGAAAAGGGAACTTTCCTTTCCATCGGCTCTTCTCCTTTTTGAGGGAGCAGAGGATGAAACCCATCGTGACGATCGAACCTCATACGGAACAAAACCTCTGGGACACGCTGGAGCATATCCGGGAGATGAACCTTTTGAATGACCGTGATGATCAGGGAGGAGACCTATGAAGCTGGCTTTTGTCGGGACGGGGTATGTAGGGCTTGTCGCCGCCGCCTGTTTTGCCGAAATGGGAAACGAAGTGATCTGCGTCGACGTGGACGAAAAGAAGATCGAGAGCCTTCGGAAGGGCATCGTGCCGATCTTCGAACCGGGACTCGAGTCGATGGTGAAGAGGAGCACCGAGGGCGGGCGGTTGAAGTTCACGACGAACCTGGAGGAGGCCGTCCGGAATTCGCTGATCGTTTTCATCACCGTGGGCACCCCGCAGGACGACAACGGGGCGGCCGATCTGATGTACGTCACCCAGGTCGCCCGGGACATCGGCGAGTACATCGAGGAGTACAAGATCATCGTCCTCAAATCGACGGTTCCCGTCGGGACCTGCGATCACGTCAAGAAGACCATTCAGGAGGGGTTGACAGCCAGGGGGATCGCCATCGAGTTCGATGTGGTCTCCAATCCGGAGTTTCTGAAGGAGGGAGACGCCATCAACGACTTCATGAAACCGGACCGGGTCGTCATCGGGACGGACAATGTGAGAACGGCCGAGCTCATGAAGGAACTCTACGCGCCCTTCGCCATGGAGCGGGAGAAACTGATCGTCATGGACAACCGGAGTGCCGAGATGACGAAGTACGCCGCCAACGCGATGCTCGCCACCCGCATCTCGTTCATGAACGAGATCGCCAATATCTGCGAGCGGGTCGGGGCCGACGTTTCCCTCGTGCGCAGGGGGATCGGGTCCGACCGGCGGATCGGCTACAGCTTCATCTACCCGGGGATCGGCTACGGCGGTTCCTGCTTTCCCAAGGACATGAGGGCCCTCATCAACACGGCGAGGGAGAATCAGTACTCCTCCCAGCTGCTGTCAGCCGTCGACGACGTCAACCGGCGACAGCGTCAGGTCATGGCGGACAAGGTGAGCCGGTATTTTGAGGACGGCGGGGGCGCCCGGGGGAGAACCCTGGCCGTCTGGGGGCTTGCCTTCAAACCGAACACCGACGATGTCCGGGAATCCCCGGCGCTGGCCATCGTGAAAATGCTGATCGACAGAGGGTTCCGGATCCAGGCATACGATCCCGAGGCGATCGAGAGCGCCCGGGGGGTCCTGGGGGAAAATCCGAACGTGACCTACTTCGACAATCCATACGACGTGCTTGCCGGTGCCGACGGCCTGATCCTTCTGACGGAGTGGCGATTGTTCAGGAAACCGGACTTCGAGCGGGTGAAGAAACTCCTGAAAACACCGGTGATCTTCGATGGCCGCAACCAGTACGATCCGGCGGAGATGAAGAAAAGGGGTTTCGTCTACATCTGCATCGGTCGAGGATAGAGGATCGCCCCGTGCTTCGCTACACGCTGAGAAGAATCCTGTTCATGATCCCCCTTCTCTTCGGGATCACGATCATCTGTTTCTCCGTCATGCATCTGGCCCCCGGCTCGCCGACGGACCTTCAGACCCAGATGAACCCGAGGGCCTCGGCGGAACTCCGGGAGCGCTTGAGGGCCATGTACGATCTCGACAAGCCCCTCCACATTCAGTACCTCCTCTGGGTCCGGAAGCTCGCCGTCCTCGACCTGGGGACCTCCTTCTCGCCCGATCGCAGGAAGGTCTCCGACAAGATCCTCGAGCGGATCCCCGTGACCGTTTCACTGAACGCCCTGTCCATGCTCCTCATCCTGTCGGTCGCGATCCCCATCGGGGTGCTGTCGGCGGTGCATCAGGGCTCTCTCTTCGACAAGCTCACCGGGGTCTTCGTCTTCGTGGGTTTCGCCGTCCCCACGTTCTGGCTCGCCCTCCTTATGATGATCCTTTTCGGGGTGAACCTCGACTGGCTGCCGATCTCGGGGCTCCGGTCCCTGAATTACGAGTACCTGCCGCCGTTTGCGGCGGCCGTCGATTTGATCAAACACCTCATCCTGCCGGTGACGCTTGCCGCCTTCGGGGGGCTTGCAGGGCTTTCCCGGTACATGAGGTCCAACATGCTTGAGGTCATCCGCCAGGACTACATCGTGACGGCCCGTGCCAAAGGACTGCCGGAACGGACGGTGATCTACAAGCACGCGCTTCGCAACGCGCTTCTGCCCATCATCACGCTCCTGGGGCTTTCCGTGCCGGGCCTGATCGGCGGGAGCGTCATTTTCGAAACCATCTTCGGGATTCCCGGGATGGGCCAGCTCTTCTACATGTCCGTCATGGCCCGGGACTACCCGGTGGTCATGGGCATCCTGGTGATCGGTGCCGTTTTAACCCTTCTGGGAAACCTACTGGCCGACATCTCTTATGCCCTGGCCGACCCGAGAATCCGGATCTCCTGAGGGGAGGCATCGACGACTGGAGTCCGGGCGTCACAGGCACTGAGGTCTCAACGGATGGAAAGAGATTTCTGGCAACGGTTCACCCGAAACGAGATGGCCCTCTCGGGGGCGGTGATCGTGGTCGGCCTGTTCGTCGTATCCATGCTGGCCCCCTGGATCTCGCCCTACGATCCGACGGAGATCCACCTCGACGACATCCTTGCCCCGCCGTCGGCGAAGCACTGGCTGGGCACGGACCAGCTGGGCCGTGACGTCCTGAGCCGGATGATCTGGGGATCGAGGATTTCCCTCAAGGTCGGTTTCGTCTCCACGGGGATCGCCATCCTCATCGGGACGATCCTCGGCGCGGTGGCGGGATATTACGGCCGTTGGATCGATGCGTTCATCATGCGGTTCGTGGACATCATGCTGTGCTTCCCCACGTTCTTCCTCATCCTCGCGGTCATCGCCGTGCTCGAGCCCTCCATCTGGAATATCATGGTGATCATCGGGATCACGGGCTGGATGGGCATCACGCGACTGGTCCGGGCCGATTTCATCAGCCTGAAGGAGCGGGATTTCGTCCAGGCGGCGAGAGCGATCGGTGCCAGTGATTCCAGGATCATCTTCGTTCACATCCTGCCGAACGCCATGGCCTCGATCCTGGTGGCGGCGACCCTGGGGATTGCCGGGGCCATCCTCACGGAGTCCGCCCTGAGTTTTCTGGGCATCGGTGTGCAGCCGCCCACACCGAGCTGGGGGAATATCCTCACGGCAGGGAAAGACAACATCGACATCGCCTGGTGGCTGTCCCTTTTCCCGGGGCTGGCGATCCTGGTGACCGTTCTGGGCTACAATATGCTGGGCGAGGGAATCCGGGACACCCTGGACCCAAGGCTTCGGGGGTGAGGCGGGGCCGGGAAGGGTCGTCCTGTATTGTATCTGACTCCATACCGTCATTCGGACCAGGAGGGGACCGGAAGATGAAGAAGGACAAGGGAAAATCACAGGATCTGTTGGACAAGCGAATCGTGGCGTTGAAGATCGTCCGAGGGGAGATGACGCCGCAGGCCCTCAAGGCTTACCTGAAGACCATCCCTGACGTGTCGGACGATGCCGTGGAGGTGGTCATCGAACCGGTGAAACGAAGAGAGAAGACCTGATATGCCGACGGACGTTTTTGTCGTGGACACCCATGCTCATCTGGAGATGAGCGCCTTTGACCGGGACCGGGACGCCGTGATCCGGCGGGCGCAGGATGCCGGCGTCCGATACGTCATCACCGTCGGGACCACCCTTGCGGAGTGCCGGAAGGCCGTCGACATTGCCGGTCGATACGAGGCGGTCTACGCCGTCATCGGGATTCACCCCCATGAGGTCAAACACATCGACGGCCGGACCTACGACACCCTTCGGGTGTTGGCGGAATCCCCGAAAGTCGTGGCCTACGGGGAGATCGGTCTCGATTTCTTTCGGAACCTCTCCCCGCGGAACTGGCAGATCCAGAGGTTCGAGGAACAGCTCGAGGTGGCGGACGCCCTGGGGCTTCCCGTCGTGATCCACGACCGGGATGCCCACCGCGAGACCCTGAACGCCCTGAAACGATGGCCGGGCAGGAGGAGAGGCGTCATCCACTGTTTTTCCGGTGACGAGGCCATGGCCCGGCAGTGTCTGGACATGGGCTTTTACATCTCCATACCGGGTACGATCACCTACGACAGGAACGAGCGGCTGCGGTCGATCGTCCGCAACCTCCCCCTCACGAGCCTGCTCGTCGAGACGGACTGCCCCTATCTCACGCCCGCGCCGAAGCGGGGAAGGCGCAACGAACCTTCCTACGTGCTCTATACGGCCCGTCTCGTCTCGGAGATCAAAGGGCTGCCCTTCGAGGAGGTGGCCAGAGCCACTTCCGAAAGTGCGAAGGCCCTCTTCGGGATCGACGGACCCCGCTGAGACGCTCTCAATATCGGCTTGATCATCGGGGGAAAAAGGAGTATACAAAAATAAGCCTGGGGGTGCCCGAGAGGCTGAGATCATACCCCTTGAACCTGACCTGGGTAATGCCAGCGTAGGGAGCGGTCGTGACAATTGGGACATCGTGGGGCACATCCTGGATGACCGGGCGGTGCCCTTTTTTTATCCGGTGTCCTGAAGATCGTCCCCTCCTCCGTTGAACGGTCGCTGGCCGCATCGAAGGCGTCTTCGATTCCTGTCCCCGGGAAAATCCCATAGGCGGAGATCCGGCGATGAAAGCGAAAACATGGAGAGTCCTGACGGTGGCGGGCTCCGATTCAGGGGGCGGTGCGGGGATCCAGGCCGACCTCAAGACCATTTCAGCCCTCGGCGGTTACGGAATGACGGTGATCACGGCCCTCACGGCACAGAACACGCTGGGCGTGCAGGGCGTTTACGAGATCCCCGTCGATTTCATCGAGAAACAGTTTGATTCCGTGGCGTCGGACATCGGTGTGGATGCGGCGAAAACGGGCATGCTTTCCTCTTCGGACATCATCCGGTCCGTGGCGGGGAAGATCCGCCAGTACCGGATCGATCAGCTCGTCGTCGATCCCGTCATGGTCGCGAAGGGGGGCGGCGCATTGCTGCGGGAGGACGCGCGGGAGACGCTGATCCGGGAACTGCTGCCGCTCGCCCTGGTCGTGACACCCAACATCCCCGAGGCGGAGGTGCTCACGGGTATCCGTATCTCGGGTGTCGACGACATGAAGGATGCGGCACGGGTCATCCACAGCCTCGGCGCGCGTCATGTGGTGGTCAAAGGCGGTCACCTCCCGGGGGAGGCCCTGGATCTGCTCTATGACGGCAAAACCTTCCATTCCCTTTCCTCTCCGCGCATCCAGACGAAGCACACCCACGGGACGGGCTGCACCTTTGCCTCGGCCGTCGCGACGGGACTGGCCGAAGGGCGGACCGTCCGGGAAGCGGTCTCGAGGGCGAAGATCTACGTGACGGAGGCGATCCGTTTCGCTCTGGCCATCGGGGGCGGCCAGGGACCGACGAACCACTTGGCGCCCCTGATCCGGGAGGCCGAGCGATACCGCTGCGTCGAGGCATTGAACGGCGCGGTCCGAAGGCTCCGGGAGGAGAAGGTGGGCCATGTCATACCCGAGGTCCAGTCCAACTTCGGTTATGCTCTTCCCTTCGCCCTTTCGGCCTCCGATGTGGCGGCCGTCCCCGGTCGCATCATCCGTGTGGGGGAGCAAGCAGAGACGCTTCACGATCCGGCCTTCGGCGCCTCCAGCCACATCGCGAAGGTTATACTCGCGGTCATGAGCTTTGACGGCGACTACCGGTCGGCCATGAACATCCGTTTTTCCGAGGAGGTGATCGAGACGCTGACCGATCTCGGGTACCGGGTCGCGGGCTTCGACCGGGCCGACGAACCGCCCGACGTGAAGATGAGGGAGGGTTCCTCCCTGGAGTGGGGAACGGTGCATGCCCTGTCGAAGTTGGACGGCATCCCCGACGCCATCTTCGACCGCGGGGATGTCGGCAAGGAACCCATGATCCGCATCCTCGGGCGTCACCCCGCCGAAGTCGCCGACAAGGTGATCAAGGTGTCGAAAGCGCTGCGTAAGTGAGGGAAGCCGAGAACTGGCGAAGTCGGGAAAAGGCACAAGGAAAAGGAAACAGGGACGTCGTCCGAACCTCTCCGCTCCGGAATTTCCCGCCTTCGTAACCGATGGATTCCATCCCGAATCATACCGCCCATTCCCCTGGGCGTACACGACGAAAAGGAGAATGGAACAGATGCCACTCAACGAAGTCACAATCACCCGGGCCATCGTCGAAAGATACACAAAGAAGTTTCTCGATCATACCGACCTCGACGTGGCCGTCGTGGGCGGCGGGCCCGCGGGGCTCGTCGCATCCTACTTCCTCGCGGCGGCCGGGAAGAAAGTGGCTGTCTTCGAACGGAAGCTCAGCATCGGCGGCGGCATGTGGGGCGGCGGGATGATGTTCAACGAGATCGTCGTCCAGGAGGAGGCCCGGGCGGTCCTCGATCTCTTCGGTGTGCGGAACGAGCCGTACGAGTCCGGCTACTACACGGCCGACGCCATCGAGGCGGTCACCACGATCTGCTCCCGCGCCATGAAGGCCGGGGCAAAGGTCTTCAACTGCATCACCGTCGAGGACGTGGTGATCCGGGAGAACCGCGTCATGGGTCTCGTCATCACGTGGTCGCCCGTCGAGATGACCGGCCTGCACGTGGATCCGCTCACCGTACATGCAAAGGCCGTGATCGACGCCACGGGTCACGACACGGAGGTGCTGCGCGTCATCGAGCGCAAGGCCGATGTGAGGCTGTTCACCGAAACGGGAAAACTCATAGGGGAGCGATCCATGTGGTCGGAGAAGGCCGAGAGGCTTACCATCGAGAACACCCGGGAGATCTGCCCCGGTGTTTACGTGGCCGGCATGTCGGCCAACGCCGCCTTCGGCGGTCCCCGCATGGGGCCGATCTTCGGCGGAATGCTCCTTTCGGGACGCCGCGTGGCGGAGCTGATCCTGGCCGCGGGATAGAGGATTGCGCGGTCAGAATTCTTACAGCGAATGGAGAATTTTGGACCGCTCGACCGCTCGCTTCACTGCAAACGGAAAAAACTCGCCCTTCGGGCGCCGACAGATTGCGTTACGGACGTTTCGCTTCGCGAAGAGCGGTTGCCGAAAACAAACCCATTTCGCCATTCAGAATCCTGATCGCTTGCTTGGGTCATCGGGCACTGCAATGGGAACAAATCGTATGACGCAGCTTGAGATGGCACGCCGGGGAATCGTCTCCGGGGAGATGGCGTCCTGCGGACGGAGTGAGAGGGTCGAACCTGAGATCATCCGCAGGGGTGTCGAGGAGGGGACGATGGTCGTCGTCCGCAACAACCGGCATCGAACGATCCCCCCTATTGCCATCGGCAAGGGGCTCCGGACGAAGGTCAACACCAACGTGGGAACCTCGAGGGACCGCGCCGACATGGCCCTGGAACTCGAAAAGGTCCGCGTCTCCATTGCCGCGGGGACGGACACGATCATGGACCTCTCAACGGGCGGCGACCTCGGGGCCATCCGCCGGGCCATCCTCGCGGCATCCACCGTCCCCGTGGGCACCGTACCCATCTACCAGGCCGCCGTGGCGGCCGTGCATGCAGGCAAGGCCGTCGTGGAGATGACGGCCGATGATCTCTTCGGGGTCATCGAGGAAAACGGCGAGGACGGCGTGGATTTCATCACCGTCCACTGCGGGGTCACACGGCAGAGTGTCGCCCGGATCGAGCAGCAGGGGCGGCTCCTGGGGATCGTGAGCCGAGGAGGGGCGATTCTCGTCCACTGGATGGATTACAACAAACGGGAAAACCCCCTCTTCGAGGAGTACGACCGGCTGCTTGCCATCGCCAGGAAATACGACATGGTCCTCAGCCTGGGCGACGGCCTGCGCCCGGGGTGCCTCTCCGACGCCACCGACCGGGGCCAGGTGCAGGAGCTCATCCTCCTGGGGGAACTCACGCGGCGTGCCAGGGAGCAGGGCGTCCAGGTCATGATCGAAGGCCCGGGCCACGTTCCGATCCAGGAGATCGAGGCCAACGTCCGGTTGGAGAAGAGCCTGTGCAATGGGGCGCCCTTCTACGTACTGGGGCCGCTCCCCACGGATGTCGCCCCCGGCTACGATCACATCACGGCGGCCATCGGCGGGGCTATCGCCGGCTGGGCCGGCGCCGACTTCCTCTGCTACGTCACCCCCTCGGAGCACCTGCGGCTTCCCACCCTCGACGACGTCCGGGAAGGGGTGATCGCCTCGAAGATCGCCGCCCACATCGCCGACATCGCCAAGGGTGTCCCCGGTGCGATCGAACGCGATCACCGCATGGCCCGTTGCCGGAAGGCATTCGACTGGGACGGCCAGATCGAGGCCTCCCTCGACCCGGTCCGCTCGAGGGCCTGGCTCGAGAAGAGCAAAAGCGCCGGGGAAGAGGGCTGCACGATGTGCGGGGATCTGTGCGCGGTACGGCTGGGGAAGAAAAAAAAGGCCGGTGAAGGCTGAAGATTAGAGCAGGAAGGAGGGGTCAGTCCTCAACATTCAAGACTAGGCTGGAAATGTATACTTTCACGCAAGGAATTACCCTTAGCGCTGAAAGGTATCAAGGGGAAAATGGCGATAAGAATCAGCGGCTCTCGAGCCGTTTGTGTCTCTCGTCGAGCAGATCGTTGATACAATCCATGACGATCTGCGTCACCCCTTCGAACTGGGCCCGGAATTTCTGCTGGGACTCGCGGGAGAAGAGCTTGAAGGGCTCCGTGATTCGAAATTCCTTCAAACGGCCGTCCACGGAGAGCGGCTCTCCGATCCGGTAGGTGATGACGCCCGTCTTTGCAAAGGGCAGGTGACCACGGTAGACCCGGTCGGAGTTGTTGCAACCCACGGGGACGATCTTCTTTCCCGAGTAGAGAGCGATCTGCGCAAGCCCGGTCCGCCCGACCCCGAGCCTGAGTGAACGGGTCCCCTCTGGGAAGATGATCAGGTTCAGGTTCCATTCCTTCATGGCCTTTGTACTCAGTTCGGCCACTTTCTCCATCAGGAGCTGGTGATAGTCCTTGAGTTGCTCGATGAAGCTCTGCTTGAACAGACTCAGCGTCTCCGCTTTGAGTTTCACCAGCGATGCGGCTTCATCGACCTTCCCGTCGATCCAGTCCTTGATGACCCGGTATTCTTCTTTCCCGATCTTCCGGCTGAAGCGCTGCTTGTAGAATTCCTCCACCAGGTATCCCATGGAGGGCACGGGGATGACGTTGCAGGCGTCCAGGAACTTCCCGATGGCCTTGTTCCGGTAGTACTTCCCCTTGGCCCAGACCGTCGTGTAGGGGAAACGCAGCTTCCACAGTTGGTACTGGAAGGGCCAGTAGTTGTAACGGTCCGTGTGGTTCATCGCGAAGATCACCGTCTCGTCGTGGGGGATTCTTTCCACGTTCTCGAGACGGATGTCCACGTTCTGAAAGAGGCGATAGTTGGGCCACAGGAGGATATACGCCATGATCCTCTGCCCGATGGGCCTGGGCGAGAGGCGAATGTTGTCCAGGTGCTTTTCGTCGATCATAAATCTCCCCGGTCGGTCAAAATCTCGGCCTCTACACTTATCATAGACGTTCACTTTATCAAGGGATTTCTTGCGGGGCGATCCCCCCTTTACTTGAACCGGTGACTGTGGTTTATAAGACCCGTCGATTCGTCACCGGAGACTTCGAGGCATGTCCCTTTGGACCGAAAGAAGAACGATCCTGATCACCTGCGCCCGCGGGATTCCGCCCGTGCTCGAAGAGGAACTCCGGGGCCTCTCCTTCCCGGTGCTGTCCAGGGGAGAGGCCGTCGTCGAGACGGAAGGCACTCTCGCCGACACCATCCGCCTGAACCTGTCGATCCGCACGGGGCAGCGCGTCCTGTACCTGCTGAAGGTCTTTCCGGCCCGAGACGCCCAGGATCTCTACCGTGCCGTATCCGAAGTGGCCTGGGAGAATCTCATCCGGGAGGACGGTTATCTGTCCGTCACGGCCACCGGTGACACAACGGCCGTCAGCGATTCGCGCTTCGCCGCCGTGAAGACCAAGGATGCCGTTGTCGACCGTCTGCGGAATGTGACGGGTCGGAGACCCGACTCGGGGCCGGACCGGAATGCCGCCGTGGTCCATCTTCACTGGGCGGGTGAGCATGCCAGTCTCTACCTCGACACATCCGGCGAGCCTCTCTCGCGGCGGGGCTACCGGAGGATCCCCCTCGATGCCCCGATGCAGGAAACCCTGGCCGCCGCCGTTCTCCTAACCGCCGGCTGGGAGGGTCGGGGGAATCTCGTCAACCCCATGTGCGGAAGCGGTACCCTGGCCGTCGAGGGGGCCCTCATAGCGCTCGGGCGGTCGCCGGGGCTCCTGCGGGGGAATTTCGGTTTCATGCACATCAAGGGCTTCGACAGGGCGTACTATGAACGTATCCGGAGCAAGTTGAGGACATCGGCGGGAAGAGAGCTGGAAAGGAGCATCGTGGCAACGGATATCCGGCCCGAGGCCGTCGAGGCGGCCCGGCACAACGCCCGGACGGCCGGCGTGGACCATCTCATCGATTTCCACGTCTGCGATTTCCGCCGAACCCCCGTCCCCGGGGGCGGCGGGATCGTCATCCTGAACCCGGAGTACGGCGAACGCATGGGCCGGATCCGGGCCCTCGAGGAGATCTACGGAGCCATCGGGGACTTCTTCAAGAGGCAGTGCCGTGGTTATCGGGGCTACATCTTTACAGGGAACCTCGGCCTCGCCAAGAAGGTGGGACTGCGGACCTCCCGACGCATCCCGTTTTACAACGGTGCCATCGAGTGCAGGCTCCTCGAGTACGAACTCTACGAGGGAAGTCGAAGGAGCCGGGAAAACCCGCCGCCCGGCCCCGCATAGCATGCCCTACTTCCTGCCTTCGAGCGTCCTCAGGGCCTGTTCCATTTTTTTCAGCTCTTCCCCGTATGCGCCCCACTGCCCCTGGCGCAGAAACTCCTGCGCCTTCCGGTAATGTCCGATGGCCTCCAGGGCGAGTTGCCGGTCCGACTTCTCCCGCGCGACAGGCGCCGCGGCGGCAGGTCTTGCTGCGGCACGGTCTCGGATGAGTTCGCCCCCGAAGATGCGCTGCAGCGACAGCTCCAGCGTCTCCTCCATGGCGATGGAGTTCCCGAAGGCCACGATCACCCGCTTGAGTTCCGGCAGCTGTCCCTTCTCCGCGGCCAGGTAGAGGGGCTGGACGTAGAGAATCGATTTCTCGATGGGGATCGCAAGCAGGCTGCCCCGGATGGCCTGGGAACCCCGCTGGTTCCAGAGGGAGAGCTGCTTGGAGATCTCGGCGTCCTGGTCGATCCTGGCGTCGATCTGGCGGGGCCCGTAGATCAGCTTCTGCTTCGGGAACTGATAGACGATGAGCTTTCCATAGTTGGGGATGTCGCAGCGGGCCGCCATCCAGGCCGCCATGTTGTCCTTCCGGCTCGGCGTGAAGGGCACGAGCATGATGAACTCCTCTTTCTTCTCTCCGGGGAGTTTCATGATCGTGTAGTAGGGATCCATCTCCTGCTCGCCGCCCCGCCCCGGTTTTCCCGGGATGGCCCAGAGGTCCTCCTTGTTGTAGAAGACCTGGGGGTCCTGCATGTGGTAGGCACGGAACATGTGGGCCTGGACGCCGAGCATCCCTCCCGGGTAGCGGATGTGATTGCGGATCCCCTCGGGGAGTGCCTCCAGGGGCTTGAAGACGCCCGGGAAGATCCGGTCGTAGGTCCGGATGATCGGGTCGGTGGCGTCGCTGATGTAGAGCTCGACCGAGCCATCGTAGGCGTCGACGGTCGCCTTGATGGAGTTCCGGAGGTAATTGCCCCCGCCGGGCATGGGCTCCGAGTAAGGGAAGCGGTTCGTCAGGGTGTAGCCGTCGACAAACCACAGGAGCCGCCCCTCCGGGGAGATGACCAGGTAGGGGTCTCCCTCAAGGTGTGCGAAGGGCGCGATCTTGGCCACCCGCTCCCGGGCCTTTCGGTAGTACATGATGCGGCTTTCATCGGTGATCTCGTTGGCGAGCAGGATGGTCACCGACCCGAAACGGGCGGCGAAGAGAAGCTTCCGCAGGAAGGACAGGGGGACGCCGCCTTTCCCCTCATACTGGGAATAGACGTTTTTGTCCCCCACGGGGTAGTCGAACTCGGGCGCTTTCGTGCGCACGAAGACGTAGTCGTTCGAAGTCTCGCCGTAGTAGATCTCGGGCCGCGTGACCTTCAGGTTGGTCGTGGATACCGGCGGGATGTCCTTGATGAAGAACTCCGGAAGCCCTTCGGTGGTGACCCGGTTGACGGGGCCCACGACGACGCCGTATCCGTGCGTATAGGTCAGGTGTTCGTTCACCCAGGTCCTGGACGGCAGGGCCTGGTAGGAGAGCTCCCTCGGCGAGATCATCACCTGGCGATACTCCCCGTTGACGATATAGCGGTCGTTGTCCACATCGAAGAACTTGTAGTACGTCCGGATCTCCTGGAGCTGGCCGTAGGTCTGCAGAAGCGGTGCGTCGTTCCAGAGCCGGATGTTCTTGATCGTGAGGTCGTTCCGTCGCAGATCCTCGCGCGTCAGGCTCTCTTCGGCGGGGAAATCCCTCTCCTCGATCAGGTCGAGCTGGTAGGCCATCCGCGTGTATCGGATGTTCCGCTCCAGGTAGGGTTTCTCGAGGACGATCTCGTTGGGGATCACCTTGAATTTCTGCACGAAGGCCGGGTAGATCCCGCGTCCGAAGATGAAAAGGATAAGAAAGAGGATGACCGACAGGGCGGTGATTCGGCCGTCCCGGATGAAAAGGGACCCGATGATCGACGCCCCCGTCAGGAAGGAAAGACCCATGAGCCCCTTGAGGACCCAGAGCTGGGTCGTGATCTCCGTGTAGCCGGGACCGAAGACGACCCCCCGTTTTACGAAGAGGATCTCGTTGAGGGTCAGCCAGAACCCGAAGATGCCCCAGAAGAAGAGGAGGGCGACCAGGATGGTCAGGTGGGTCCTGGCGGCCGGGACGGCCCTCCAGGTTCGTGGCGGTATCAGGATGAAGGACTTCCGGGAGAGATAGGTGACGCCCACGATGATCGTCGTGACGATCAACAGGAGCAAAAACCAGCCGAAGAGGTAATTCAGGAGCGGCAGTTTGAAGACGAAGAAAGCGATGTCTTTCCGGAAGACGGGGTCCTCGACGCCGAACGGCTGGGCGTTGAAGAAAAGAAGGTAATTTTCCCACTGGCCCATCGCGTTCAGTGCCGCAAAGGCGCCGAGGAGAACGCAGAAGGCCAGGATCGTGGCCTGGAGGGCGGGGTGTGTACCGTTCACGATGGGACTCTGAAAGTGGGGGTCCAGGTCCGCTTCGGGCAGCCTGGAAGAGAAACGAAAGGCGATGAAGAGGTTCGTGTAGAGAAAGGCGAAGAAAGCCAAACCGAAGAGGGCGGCCATTTTCATCTGCGATGTGAAAGTCACGATGAAGACGTTTTCGTACCCCACTTCCTTGAACCATAACCAGTCCGTGACGAAGCCGACGGCCTGCCAGAAAAGGATCAGGAGACCGACGAGCAGGACAAAAAGGCTGAACCCCCGGACATTCCCGATCCCGGGCTTCGGAATTCTGAAACGGTTCATCGTGACCTCTCTCTTCAGGTGCTGCAGAGTGGATTCGTTGATACGGAGGCCGTCTTTGAGCGGCCCTGCGCCTTTGAGGGTCACCCTATAGAGGAACAGGACAAAAGGCAAGTGTCTTGTTGGGTTGCCCCGCGGGGGGAATTCTGGTATGGGTGATCGGGCCGGTCTCTTTTTTTGATGTGTGCCCCGAGAGCGGCGGGACCATTCCTTCCATCCCTCTTACAAGGAGTGTCCGATCCGTTGGTGCGGCAGCCCCGTTCGACAGACCCCATGATCCCTCTCGCGAAGGCCGTCGGTCTCCTCGTCGTTTTCTTCCTCCTTTCGGCCTGCGGGGGAAGAACAGCCAAACCGGTGGATCCGGGGCGGACGGCGAAGAAGCCCCGGCTTTCGAAGATCGGCTACACCATCCAGGTGGGCGCATTCGCACAGGTGGAAAACGCCGCCCGGCTCACGGAATCCCTGCAACGGGAGGGGCTGAATGCCTATTATTTTGTCTACAGGACCGGGCTCTACAAGGTCCGGTTCGGCGATTTTACTTCCGAGCAGGCCGCCCGGCGGGAGGCCGGCCGTCTCCAGTCGGCCGGTGTGATCGGTGAATATTACGTCGTCAGCCCCGGTGAGTATGCGGCGGCGAAGAGAGATGTTCGCGGAGAGGCCTACCTGAGGGATGAAATCGTGAAGACGGCCGAGAGCTTCATCGGCGTTCCCTACCATTACGGCGGCGATTCACCCGATGAAGGGTTCGACTGCAGCGGTCTCACCATGGCCGTGTATCAGTTGAACGGCCTCGATCTCCCCCGATCGTCGAGGGAACAGTTCCGCATCGGGGAACCGGTGGGACGAAACGAGCTTGCCAGGGGGGACCTCGTTTTTTTCAGCACCCAGCGGGACGGGAAGGTTTCACACGTCGGCATCTACGTCGGAAACGGCCGGTTTATCCACGCACCCGGACGGGGGAAAAAGGTCACGGTGGACTCCGTTTCGAGCGGCTACTTCGGGAAGCGTTACGCCGGCGCTCGAACCTACCTGTAAACAAGCGGGTGGGTAGGGTTCGCATCGATCGGATGGGAGGAGAAGGCCCATGGAAGAGAAAAAAGTCAAGGATTCGACCGTCGTCATGGCCCAAGTCATGAACCCGCAGGATGCCAACCCCGCCGGGAACGTTCACGGCGGAGTGATCATGAAGCTCATCGATACGGCCGCAGGGGCGGCGGCCATCAAACATGCACGGTCGAATTGTGTCACGGCCTCGATCGACCGGCTCGATTTTCACAACCCCGTCTTCATCGGCGACCTGGTCACCGTGAGAGCCGGTGTCAACTACGCCGGCAGGAGCTCCATGGAGGTGGGGGTGCGGGTCGAGTCCCAGAACCTCTTCACGGGGGAGACGCGGCACACCGTTTCGGCCTACATGACGTTCGTGGCACTGGACAAAAGCGGCAGAGCCACAGCCGTCCCGCCCCTCATCCTCGAAACACCCGACGAGAAGAGGCGCAACCGCGAGGCCCAGGCGCGCCGGGAAACGAGACTGCGCGAGAAGACGAAGGAAAAAGCCTGCCAGCTGGATGACCAGGTCTGCGATTAGTGCATACCCCCGTCGTGAGCGGCCGCGAGGCCGACTCATCCTCCCACGAGAGCCCGCTGCCCTTCAGCCGGGTGCAGGGCGTCCCCCGAAGCTGTAAACCAAAAATCACATCGGTCGTTAAAAAAGACCAAAAAGGAAATGGATGGTTTCACAAGCCGTGGGAACAAGCCCGGGGGATGTAACCCCGGAGAAAGGAAAGGGAAGATGAAACGCATTCTCTTAGCCCTTGCGATTACCCTGTTTGCCGTCTCGGCAGCGCAGGCCGATGTCGGCCTGTCGATCAGCATCGGCCAGCCGGGTTTCTATGGACGTGTCGACCTCGGCCCCTATCCTCAGCCGGCGGTCGTCTATGTTCCGCCTCCGGTCGTGCTTCGTCCGGCCTACGTCGTCGTCACGCGGCCCGTCTATGTCCACGTCCCCCCGGGTCACGTCAAACACGGGTACCGTCGCTATGACGGACGTCCTGCCTATGTTGTGCACGACAGGTGGTACCCCGTGCCCGTGAGGCGCTGAGACAGGGTATGAACCAGAAAACCCCCGCACGCCGTTCGGGATGCGGGGGTTTTCTGTAACGGCTTACCCCGATGCGGCGGGCGACCATGGGTTGAAGGCTAAAAATCATTGATCGCATCGATCAGGCTTCTCAGTCTTCCGAAGTCCCTCCGGTTGAAATCGACGACGAGCCTCGGCAGATCGATGACATCCCCGTCCTCGATTTCTTCATCGAGGGCGCCCGTCAAGGCGATTTCCCCGGCGGGCGCCAGGATGTCCCGGAACCGATCCGCCAGTGCACGGACCTCTTCCGGTCGCAGCGCCGTCGTCAGCCGGATGACGAGCCGGCCGCGCACGTAGCGGATGCTGTGATACCGGCGATAAAAGCGCTGGATCACTTCCAGAGCCGATTGTGCCGATCCCACCCTCTCGATGAGAGCGAAGTCCGACGGGCAGATGAAGTTGCGCGCCAGAAGTTCCTCCTCGAGAAAGCGGATCACGGAGTTCCAGTAGGTGCCCCCGGGCTGATCCACGAGCACGAGCGGCATGGGGTTTCTCTTCCCGGTCTGGAGGAGCGTAAGCGTCTCCATCGCTTCGTCGAGCGTGCCGAATCCGCCCGGGAAGAGCGCCACGGCGTCCGCCTCCTTGATGAAGGCGACCTTCCGATTGAAGAAGTACTTGTAATTGATGGCGCGCGGGTTGCCCTCGATGACGGGATTGGGCTTCTCCTCGAAGGGCAGGCGGATGTTCACGCCGAAGGAGTGCTCGGGCCCGGCCCCTTCGTTGACGGCCTCCATGATGCCCCCGCCGCCCCCGGTGATGACCATGTAGCCGGCCCGGGCGAGTTTTTCCCCGAGAAGCCTGGCCATCTCGTAGAGGGTTTCGCCGGCCTTGACGCGCGCCGAGCCGAAGACGGTGACCTTGCGCACCTTCCGGTAGGGACCGAACACCTTGGAGGTGAAACGCATCTCCTTCAGCGTCGAGTTCATGAGCTTGATGTCCGCTCCCTCGTCGTCCTCCTGCCCGGCTTTGAGTGAGGCGATGATCATCTCGCGGACGAATTCCGGTCTTCGGATGCCTCCGGCCGTATCCATCAACTGATCGATGATCCCGTCGAGGGGACCGTTCGTTCGGGTGAAGTTGATTTTCATGATTTCTCCGTTGTCATGCCAGTGGGATGTGCCATGACTGTTTGTAAGCGTTTTTCAATCTTTTGTCGAGGGGGCGACGGGTTCCGCCCATCATCAGGTGGCGAGGCACATCAGGGAGGGGCGTTCGTCGCCGCCCGGTTCGTGAGGTAGATGCCCGCCAGAACCAGGGCCGCACCGATGAATAGCGATGCATCGATCGTCTCGCCGAGAAGGAAGAAGGACATGGTGACGGCGCTGATGGGCACGAAGTTGATGAAGACCCCCGCCTTCGAAGGGCCGATCTCCCGGATCCCCTCGTAGTACCAGATGAATCCGAGGCAGGTGCCGAAAAACCCCAGGTATGTGATGGCGATCCATGCCGCCATCGAGTATCCGAGGAACCTTTCGGCCATTCCCTCCCGGAGAGCCGGCGGCATGAGGGCCGCCGTGCCGATCCAGCTGGCCCAGGTCACGGCCGAGACGGGCTGCACATCTCTCATGACAACTTTACCGATGAGCGAGTAAGTCACCCAGCTCGCCACACAGCCGAAGATGAACGCTTCCCCCCTGCCGATTCCTCCCCGCAGGATCGCCGCAACGTCACCCCGAGAAATGACGTAGATGGCGCCGCTCACGGATAGCGCAACCCCGATTGCCCTTGTGAGGGTCAGCCTCTCCCCCCGAAACAGTATCGAGGCGAAGAGGGCGATGAGCACCGGGTTCGAGGCCACGATGACCGATGCGCGACTCGCTGTCACGGTCTGCATTCCCGTAAGGAAGAAAACGTTGTACAGAAAAACACCCGTCATCCCCGAAAGGAAGATGGCGAAGAGTTGGTTTCTGCCGAGAGGCTGAAGACATCCCTCGAAATGCCGCACAAGAGGGATCATGCACACCGAGGCAACGAGAAACCGGAGGAAGGAACCCGAATAGGGCTGGACCTCCTGAGCGAGGACCCGTCCTGCGATGAAGGTCCCGCCCCAGAAGAGGGCGGTGAGAAAGAGTTTCAGGTAGATCATCCGAGCAGCATCCCCGCGATCCAGAAGAGAAGCATTCCCGCTACAACCGTGATCCCGAGCGAGCGTGTCTTCAGCGCGATGACGAAGGTCGGTATCGCCACGAGGAGTTCCGGCCTCAGGATGTCCAGGTATCGGGGCTCCCCTGCCGTGACCAGGGCCGGCACCACGAGCGCGCTCAGGATGGACACCGGGATGTAATCGAGCCAGTCCGTGAACCACCGGGGTAGATCGCGCCTCGACAGGTAGGCGAGGGGGAGCCACCGGGGGATGTAGGTGACGAGACCCATGAAAAAGGCCATGCTCAGGATTTCGGTGTTCATCGCGCTATCCCCCCGGGGCCGATGACGATGCCGGGCCGGAAACCTCCCGGCGCCGGTGGAAGACGGCGCCGATCGCCGCCGCCGTCACCGATGCGATGACGATATAGAGGTTGCCGGGAAGGAGGAGGGACAGGAGGACGGCGAGACCCCCCGCCGCGGCCGCCATGTGCCAGTAGATTCGACCCCGGAGCTGGAAAACCAGCAGGCACAGAAACATGGCGATGAGGGCATAGTCGATGCCGAGGGCCCCGCGGGGGATGAACTCGCCCGCATATCCCCCCAGCACGGTGCTCCCGACCCAGGCGGCGTTCGATGCGTGATTGACGACCAGGGCGCGCTTCCAGTCCCCCCCCCCCCCCGCCCTCCCTGAAACGCGTCAGGTTGACGGCGAAGCTCTCGTCCGTTACGCCGTAGGCGTAGAGAAGGGTTCTCCACCCCGCGAGGTTCTTGAGGTGGAGCGATAGCGAAGAACTCATGAGCAGGTGCCTCAAGTTGACGACGAAGGTGGTCATGACGATGGAGGTGAGCCCCGCCCCCGTCCCCAGCATGGAAACGGCGATGAACTGGGCGCTCCCGGCGAACACCAGGAGGGACATGAGGCCGATGTCCAGGGGGGAAAGCCCCGCCTTTCCGGCGATGACGCCGAAAGCGAGCCCGATGGGGAAATAGCCGAGGCAGATGGGCCAGGCGGCCTTTGCACCGTCCCGCAGCGTCGGGACGCTGTTTTCGTTCGCCCTGTCCTTCATGAAACCATTCTCTGGAAAGATCGCCGGGTATTCGAAACAGAATGATCCCCGGTGCCGGATCCAGCGATTCAAAGGGAAGCGCCGAAGCTCTTCTTCACTTCTGCTCTTCCGACCTTCACAGGCCCGAAGCCCGCAAGTCCATGCAGTGGCATCCGGGGATGCGCCCCGGTCACCAGCCTATATGTCGAACTCGGCGACGAGGATGGTGTGATCGGAGGGCTTCTCGGCCCTTCTCGGCTTCAGGTCGATGTAGGAATCGACGGACCGGGCCGCGAGGGGCGCCGTGGCGAGGATGTGGTCCACACGCCATCCCAGCCCCCGCTCCACAGTTCTGGGGATCCGATAGTCGAAAAAGGTGTAATGCCCGGGCTCACCCGGGTGGTGCTTCCGGAAGATGTCCGTGAAACCCCAGGCCTTGACGGCGTCGAAGGCCTCCCAGACCTCCGGTGTGAAATCGACATGGCCCAGAAGCTTCTTCGGGTTGTGGACATCGATCTCCTCGCGGGCCACGTTGATGTCGCCGCACCAGATGAGCGGTTTCCGGGGAGAGTCGTAACGGGCGAAAAATTTCCTGAGTCGCTCGAACCATTTCAGCTTGTAGGCGAACTTGGGGCTGTCCTTCTTTTCCCCCTGGGGCACGTAGGTGTTGACGACGGGAACGCCGGCAAAGACGCCGCGGATGAGGCGGTCCCCGTCGGTGGGACCCCCGTCATCGAAACCGAAGCGCACCTCCTCCGGCTTTTCGAGGGATGCGATGGCGACACCGTTGTAACCCTTGCTTCCCTTGAAGACCACGGCGTAGCCGGCCTCCTCGAAAGCCTCCACCGGGAATTGGTCATCTTCCACTTTCGTTTCCTGGAAGCAGATCACGGTGGGCCTGTTCTTGCGGATCCAGGGGATGACGATGTGGAGGCGGTTCCGGATCGAGTTGACGTTGTAGGTTGCGATCTTGAACGTGGCCATGGGGGTCACCTCCTCCGGTTGGATGACGGTCTGCCGAAATTCCCATAACACGATCACCGGAGATCCCTCAAGGCCTTTTGAGGCGCCCGGCCGGCACTTTCCTCTTGATCCTCTCCGCCGCTTCACATAAGAATGACATCGAGCCCTGCGCGCCGCGGGCTGCTGCGGAAGGAGGGATCGGTGTTGGGGGTCTATGAGAACATCCGGGAGCTCTTGCAGAGGCTGGGGGTTGCCTTCGAGGAGATCGAACACCCGCCGGTCGGCGGCTGCGAGGATTCGCTGCGGTTCCGGCGGGAGGCGGGTTGGAGCGGGGCGAGCAGCAAATGTGTTCTCTTCCACGCACGGGGTCGGTATTACCTGGTCGTCACGACGGCGGAGAAAGGGATCGTCGCCCGAATGTTCAAGAAGGAGTTCGGGACGAAAGATATCCGTTTTGCCAAGCTGGAGGAGCTGACCCGCTGGACGGGATGCGATCCGGGGGCCGTCTCACCCTTCGGTCACGTGAACGAGGATCTGCCCTATTACGTCGACGAGGAGATCTTCCGGTCGGACTATTTCATGTTCAACCCCGCCGTCCCCGTGCGGAGCATGCGCATCAAGACGGAGGATCTTCGCAGGGTGTATGCTTCTGTCGCGAACCCCGTGCGCTATTTTTCCGCGGACGATGAAGGGCGGTATTCGTTCCGCGGGAAGGAGACCCTTGCCCCGGCATAGAGCGTCGCTTCGTCGACGGAGGGATGGCGCGATGGAGAGCCGTCGATCGGCAAGAACCTGGATCCACGAACCCATGACGGCCCTGACGGACCTGATCCTCACGGCCATGGCCGTCTATTTTGCCCTTGGTACGGGCCGGCAACACGACCTGACCGGCATGAGGGTCCATCTCTATTTTTCCTGGGCCTTCTGGGCCCTCGGTGCCGGCGCCCTCCTGGGAGCCCTGACGCATGGCATCGGGCGACACCTCTCCGTCGCGCTCGGGAGGCTGATCTGGCGGTCCGCGCTCCTGTCCGTCGGGGCGGGGGCTTTCTTCCTTCTTCTGGCAACGGCCTGTCACGCCCTGCCCGCCCGCTCGGTGCATTTTGTCGAATGGCCGGGTGTTTTCCTGCTTGCCCTTTACGCGATCATCGTCCTCAGGGATGACCGGTTCCTGTGGGCCGCCGTTTTCTACACGGCCGCTATGCTGGTCGTTCTGGTCCTGCTGCTCCGTGACTTATTCCTCTTCGAGGATGTAGCCGGGCCGGGTCTCGTCGTTTCAGGGATCCTGGTCAGCTTTGCCGCCGCCATCGTTCAGAGAAGCGGCCTCGACCTCCACAGGCATTTCAACCACAACGACCTCTATCACGTCGTTCAGATGGTCGGGCTCTACTACCTCTACCGGGGAGCCCTGTTGCTGAAGGATTGGCCTGGCGGCTGACCCGTCGTCGGACGCAGGATCCACTCCACCGCTTCCCCACCGCCGAAGCATCCTTGAAAAATTTCACCCCCGCCTTGACAACACCGGTGCCGTTATTAATTTATGCTCGAGAATACAGAGCTAAATAGTTGGATTCAGTAGCTTTTTCCTAAAATGCGATTCAGAAAGGAGGTCGTTGATTTATGTTCTGGCAGGATTTTGGACGTTTTGGCTTCGGATGGGACCCCTTCCGGGAGATCGAGTCCCTTCGCAGAGAGATGAACCGTCTGTTCGCGCAGACGGGACCGTGGGTTGCGCCGGCGTTCCCGGCCCTGAACATCTGGGTCCAGGATCACGACGCTCTGGTCACGGCCGAGCTGCCCGGCGTCGATCCCCAGGACCTCGACATCTCCGTCGACGGCGACGCTCTGACTCTGAGCGGCACCCGGAAAGCCGATACGCTGAAGGAAGGCGAAAGTTATCATCGCCAGGAAAGAAGCGGAGGGTCCTTCTCGAGAACCATCCAGCTGCCGTTCAAGGTTGAGGCGGACAAGGTATCGGCGAAATACGAACGGGGCATCCTCCAAATCACGCTGCCCCGGGCCGAGGAGGACAAACCCAAGAAGATCCAGATCAAATCCGAATGAGAAAGGGAGGGTGATGAACATGGCGAGCAAGGAGATCGAAAAGCGAGAGGCACAGTCTCCCTCCGAAACGGAGAGGACGAGGTCCCGGAGGGTGTATATTCCCAACGTGGATATCTATGAAAACAACGATGCCGTCATGCTCGTGGCGGATATGCCGGGCGTGGACGAAAAGACCGTTGACGTTACACTGGACAAGAACGTGCTGACGATCAGCGGGACCGTTGAGCCGGAAGCGCATGAAGGGTACCAGCTGGTCTACAGCGAGTACGGCACCGGTGATTACGAGAGGTCTTTTACGGTTTCCGACGAGATCGACGGGGATCGGATCGTGGCCACCGTCAAGAACGGTGTGTTGCGTCTGACGCTGCCGAAGGCCGAGAAGCTCAAGGCGAAGAAGATCTCCGTCAGGGCGGAATGAGAATCCAAAGGGAAAGGAGGTACGATTCATGGACAAGAAAGTTCGAGATCTCCTTCCCGCCGTCTGGAGCGGGAGAAGGGGTGAAGAGGAGTGGCCGCTGCAGTCCCTGCAACGGCAGGTGAACAAGCTCTTTGATGATTTTTTCCGCGGTTTTGATCTTCGGCCCTTCGCACCGATGGAGCGGGTCGGTGAGTTCACCCCCCGCATCGATGTAAAGGAAACGGACAAGGCCTTCGTCGTGACGGCCGAACTTCCCGGCATGGATGAGAAGGACGTGGAAGTGATGCTCTCCTCCGACTCCCTGACCCTCAAGGGGGAGAAGAAGCAGGAGAAGGAAGAGAAGGGCGAAAACTTCTACCGGATGGAGAGATCCTACGGGTCCTTCCACCGGGTGATCCCCCTGCCGGACGGGGTGGATACCAGCAAGGTCGACGCCAGCGTCAGCAAGGGGATCCTGACGGTCAATCTCCCCAAGACCGCCAAGGCCAGAGAGAAGGTCAAAAAGGTTACCGTCAAAACGGGCAAATAAACACCGTGCCGGCACCGGGTCCCGGTGCCGGCTTTTTTTATCCTGGACCGCCGGGGTTTCCCTGTTCGGGCGGGATCTCGATGGACAGAAGGTCCTGCGCCAGGTCGAGGGGGCCGCCATAACGCCTTCGGCACTGTTCCTCGATGTCCGCCGTGTCGCATTCCGGATAGAAGTGGGTCAGGACGAGCCTCTTCACGCCGGCGCGGGTCGCCACATCTCCGGCGAGCGACGGTGTCAGATGTCCGGTGACCTTCAGGCCGTCGGGGAGGGCGCTCTCGCAGATGAAGAGATCCACCCCCTTCGCGAGGCTGACCAGGTTCTCACAAACGTCCGTGTCGCCTGAATAGGCGATGGAGAACCCCCCGGGGAGGATCACGCGGTAGCCGAGGCTGCTCGGGATGTGGTTCATGGGCAGGCTCAGGATCTCAATCGCTCCCAGGAAGACTCGGTCCGGTCCGGTGTTGCTCAACTCGACGATTTCCATCAGACCTTCTTCCAGGACGATCCACTCACCGTAAACCCCCACCAGCTGTCTGTAAAACGCGCGGAGACCCCGGGCGCCCGCGATCCGGAAAGGGGTCCTCCTCCGCAGGGCTTCGGGATACTTCGTGGCAAAGAGGAAGGACACGAATTCTCCGGTGTGGTCGGGGTGAAGGTGACTGAAGAGGATCCCGGAGACCTCGGAAATCGTCACGCCGGCTTCGAGCAGACGCTTCATGGTGCCGGCGCCGAGATCCAGAACCAGTTTCGATTCCCCCTGTTCGATGAGGACTGAGCAGGAACTCCTCCTGAGCGAAGGGACGACGGTTCCCGACCCGAGGAAGACGACCCTGTCTTTTCCCATATGCCTAAGTCCCTGCCACGGTAGGTTCGGCCGGCCGGCGCGGTGTCAGGACGCAGGCGCCGCTCAGAGGGTCTCGATGACCTTGACGAGAACCCTCCTCGTCCTGGGGCCATCGAATTCGCAGAAAAAGACGGATTGCCACGTGCCGAGCACGAGGTCCCCTTTCTCGACGAAAATCTGTTCCGACGCCCCCATGAGGGAAGCCTTGATGTGGGCGGCCGCGTTACCCTCCAGGTGTCTGTAGTTGTCGCGGAGGGGGATGACCTTGTCGAGTTCGGTCAGGATGTCTCTCGGTACGTCCGGATCGGCATTCTCATTGATCGTCACCGCGGCGGTGGTGTGGGGGACGTAGACGAGGCAAAGACCGCTCGTCACCCCGCTTTCCCGCACGGCCTTCCGGACATCATCCGTGATGTCCACCATTTGAAACCTGGCGGTGGTCCGGACGGACAGGTTTTTCATAAGCCTCTTCAACCCCCCATCGATCTCCCGACCGGCGTCAGGGCCGTAGTATCTGCTTTAATCGAAAGAGGACCTTTTTTCAAGCCTAAGTCGGTGAGGACCCTCGGGAGCCGGAGTCAAAAATCCGTATTCTTTTCAAGCGATTTTTCGGGCTCACGGCCCGGGGTACGTCGCAGGAGGCGGGCCTTTGCGCACCCCCGAATTCCCCGTCAGGATGGTCAGTTTCTAATCGTAGTGATTTCAGCACCTTGGATTTCGTTGCGATCGGCTATCGGCAAAAAGGATCAGGATTGTCGGGGAACCGTCCGCTTTTCTTCGCGTGGGACACTCTGGCACGCAATCTGCTTATCTTTTTTCGACGCCCCGGTCGTCTCTGCAAAAATTGGAGGAACAGGCTTCAGGATTGGAAAGTTGAAACAATTTTTGTTTTCAGGGGGTTTTCCTGCCGGTATCGAAAGCGAAGGGACTTCTTGCCGGCCGGGGGGAACACCGTGAAAGCCCCGTTAAAAAATCTTGACAAATTTGATTAATTAGATAATGTTTTCCAATATTTTGAGCAGTTTCGTTTTTTGTTGCCCCCGTTCGGTTCGTTTAGAAGGCGTACAGGACCGCTGAAAGCCTCGACGGAGGGATACCGATCGTACTGGGATGATGATGAAATCGGACCGGGAAATCAATGCCACGGAGAAACTGCTGGATCTCATTCGCGGGAAGATGGACCCCCGTGTAGAAGAAACAGCCGCGGCGATCAAGGTCAAGCGCAAAAGGCCCTCCTTTTCCGCATTCCGTTTGAAACCCTTCGAATCCAATGTGACCGTTGGCGTCGATATCGGCTACCAGAACCTCCGCATGGTCAAAATGCAGGAGATTTCCTCGAACCAGTGGAAACTCCTCGATTACCGTTCCGTGCCGCTGCCGAAGGCATCCGCGGGCTCCTTCGAATTCACGGGCTTCGTCAAGTCCGAGCTCAACAAGTTCTGCGGAACCTCGAAGCGCCTCAGGATCTGGTCCCTCATCCCCTCGTCGAAGGTCGACGTCCGGTTCATCAAGATACCGAAGGTCCCCCAGAAACAGGTGGAGAACGCGGTCTACTGGACCGTGAAGAAGGAAGTGACCTTTGAGGACAGCGAGACCATCCTCGACTTCGATGTCCGGGAGGATGTCACCGAGCTGGGCGTGCAGAAAACCACCGTCATGGTGTACACGACGCCGCGGTCGGAGGTGCAGGCGGTCCAGGATCTCTTCTCTGATGCCGGCTACCACCTGGCCGGGATCACCACAGCCCCCTTTGCCATCCAGAATCTCTTCCGCACCGGCTGGATCCCCGTTGCGGGCGACGTGACGGCGAGTCTCTTTATCGGCCGGGATTGGTCCCGGATCGACATTTATTCCAAGGGGGACCTGATCCTCACCCGGGGAATCAAGGCCGGACTCAGCAGCATGGTCGAGGCGCTCATCGAGAGCCACAGCGAGCAGAGGAGGAGATCCCCCGCCGACCGGACGACGGCCCTGGAAGGCGATCGGGGACTGACGGTCGAACAGGCCCAGAAACTTCTCCTGAGCCTCAATCCCAACGCCCCGCCCCTGACCCGTGAGGATTTCGGCTATCACCTCAAGGAGGAGGAAATCTTCTCCATGATCCTGCCGGCGCTCGAGAGGCTCGTGCGCCAGGTGGAGAGGACCTTCGCCAATGTCGGGGCTGAAAGGGTCGGCAAGATCTACATCGCCGGCGTCATCGACGGCTATAAACCCCTGGTCGACTATATCGGAGATCAGCTGGGCATCGAAAGCGGGATCATGGACGTCCTGTCCCCGGATCACCCTTCTCTCTACGACATCTCCCCGCCGTCCTCCATCTCCGAGCGGGTCGCCTTTGCGCCCGCGGTTGGGCTCGCCCTTTCAGACAATTCGCGCACGCCCAACGTGACCTTCACCTACAAGGCCAAGGAGAAGATGATCCGGACCGCCCGGGTCAACCGGGCCATCATGCTCGGCATCTTACTCTTCATCCTCGCAGGCTCGGGCGTATTCTATTGGCAGGTCCACCTGGCGGACCAGAGAAAAGCGACCTACGATAGCCTGAGAAAGGAACTGGACCGGTACCAGCCGAGGATTGACAAGAACTTCATCCTCCAGATCGCCACCAAGGTCAAGGAGGAGCAGCGCATCACCCGGAACTACAGCGAGAGGTACCTCGGGATGGCGGTCATCAGCGAGTTGTCGACCCTCACCCCCTCACATATCCGGCTGCTGAGGCTTCGAACCGACCTGACGCCCGTCGCCGCAGCGAAAAACCCGGAGGGGACCCCTAAGAAGGAAGGCGAGAAGGAAGCCCTGCGGACCTCGAGGAACCTTGAGATCGAGGGGATCGTCATCGGCGAACGGAGCAAGCTCGAAAGTCTCCTGTCCTCCTACGTGCTCAAACTGCAGACGTCCCCCCTCTTCAAGGAAACCAAAGTGCAGAACACCAAGATCGAGAACTATCAGGGGAGCCGCGGGCAGAACGAGGTGCTGCACTTCAACCTGGCCATCAAGATGATATAGGTCGTCCGATGAAGCCCAAAGAAATACTCGAGACGCTGAAAGGAAGCTTTTCGTACCTGCTCGTCGGGGTGTTCGTCGTCGTGGTTTTCGCCGTCATCGGCTTTTACAATGTCCGTACACTCAATGAACTGGATCGCGACATCCGGGCCATCAAGGCCGATATCGAGGAGCAGCGCGTCATGGCGCCGATCTACAAGGAGCAGATCGAAAAGATACAGATCAAAACGAAGAAGCAACTGCCCTTCCCGGCCCGGGCCAAGCTGCCCCGGGAGCAGCACGAACAGATCACGACCATCTTCGGGGACCTGGCCCGGGAAACCAGGCTCGAGGTCGTTTCCATTTCGCCGGACATCAATTCCCTGGCGGGGGGAACGGGGCTCTTGCTGGTGAATGCGGCCTTGAAGGGGGATTGGCATCACTTCCGGGATTACTTGGTGGCGCTCGGCAGCGTGCCTTACCTGGAGCAGCTGGGAGAAATCCAGATCCAGACGATCCCGGGCGGCAAGGAATACCGCCTGAAGTTGTGGGTGGCCGTGGGATGAGGATCCGGCTTCGGAGGGCCGGATGAATCAGCGGTTGTGATCCTCTCCGTGTCTGACACAGGGTGCGATGGAACTGAAGAAACGGGAAAAGATCATTCTGGGCATCATGGGTGCCGTCATCGTCTATGCCGTCTACTATTTCCTTTTCGCCGGACCACCGGGCGCACCCACCGTGGCCGTAAAAGGACCGGGTTCCGCCGATTCGGCCCGGATGATGACGGAGATCGCCAACATCCTGAAGAAAGACGACAAGGCCGAACCCGACGCCTATGTCATCGCGAGGGCGGAGTCCAACTGGGAGGCGGATCCCTTCCTGAAGGGGGTCCTCGTCACGGCGAAAGACAAGCCCGCCGGGGCGGCGAAGGGACCGGACATCGTCTATTCCGGGTACGTGGACCTCGGCGAGAAGCGGATCGCCGTGATCAACGGCAACCCTTACGAGATCGGCGACAAGCTGGAATGGACGGGATCCTATTACGTGAAACAGATCGAATCGACCCGGGTCATCATCGTGGACAGGGACAACAGCGCCAATATCGCCATCCCGCTGAAAGAGGAGATCTTCTAAGGAGTGAAGCCTTGAACTCAAACCGATCGAGAAAAGGAGCCTGGTGTTGGGTATTGATGATCGGCCTGAGCCTCGTCCTCTGGGGCTGCGGCCAGGAAAAGGCCGTCAAGAAAGACCCGTTCTTTGAAAAATGGAGCACGCTGGCCGAATCGTCCAAGGGGCATTCGCCCTCGGCCAGGGCGAGGATCATCGAAGCGCCGCCCATGGGGCCCGACGAGGTCGCGGAAGCGCAGATCCTGGCGACGAGAGACAAGCCCCTGCCCAAAAAGCGGGTGACCCTCCGGATGCACAATGTGGACATCAATGTCATCCTGCGGGCCATGGCGCAGGCCGCCAACCAGAACATCCTGATCAAATCGGGCGTCAAGGGCCAGAGCAGCATCCACATCAACAACGAGCCCTGGGACGAGGCTTTCAAGGGCATCCTGAGGACCAACGGCCTCGTCTACACCTGGGAAGGGAACATCATCCGCGTCATGACGGCCGAAGACATGGAACAGGACATCAAGCTGGCGTCCACCGTGGAGAGGAGGCGAGCCCAGAAGCTCGTGCCCATGATCGTCTCGGTGGACTTTGCCGATGCCAACAAGTTGAAGGAGAGCGTCAGAGAATTCCTGACGAAGGAGAGGGACGGCAAGCCCCGCGGTTCCGTCACGGTGGACGAGCACACCAATTCCCTGATCATCCAGGCCACCCGGGAGGACCTCGAGCGGATCAAGCCCATGCTCCAGAAGCTCGACAAGCCCATCCCGCAGATCATGATCAAGGCCAACATCGTCGAGGCCTCGAAGGACACGGCCCGCGCCTTGGGCGTGCAGTGGGGCGGCATCTACCGGAACGTCCTGAACAGCAAGGAGTACTTCGTGACACCCGGCGGTGCCGGGGGGACGACGACGTCGAGCCCCCTGACCGGCGCCTACACGCCGACCTTCGGTTCCACCGGCATCGGCGGGCAGGGGTTCGGCGTGAACTTCCCCGTCAGCCCTGAGGCCATCACAGCGGCGGGCGGCGCGGGATCCCTGGGGCTGATCTTCGGGACGATCGGAGGCAGTTTCCTCGAAGTCCAGCTGCAGGCCCTCCAGCAGGACGGCAAGCTGAACATCCTCTCGAGCCCCTCCATCACGACCCTCGACAACCAGACGGCCTACACGGAAAACGGCGAGCGGGTGCCCTACGTGGCGACCACCTCGACGGGGGGGCAGATCACCCAGGAGGTGAAATTCGAAGACGCCGTGCTCCGGCTCGAGGTCACGCCGCACGTCATCGACGGCAAGAACCTGAAGATGAAGATCAAGGTGAAGAAGGACGAGGTGGACGACAGCCGGACCGTCCAGGGCAACCCCTACATCATCAAGAAGCAGACGGAGAGCACCCTCATCGTGCAGGACGGCGAGACGATCGTGATCTCGGGCCTCACGAAGCAGAGATTCCTCGGCGACAACACCGGGATCCCGGGGCTGAAGGGCATCCCGGGGCTCGGGTGGCTTTTCTCCACGGACACGCAGGCCAAGTCGTTCCAGGAGGTCCTCGTTTTCATCACGCCCCACATCCTCAAGACGCAGATCGCCGGGGAGCCCCAGGAGACCAAGGCCGCGCCGGCCCCCGCGGAGGAGACCCCCCTGCCGGAAACGCCGGCGGAAGAGATCCCGACGCCGGAGAAACCGGCCGATTCCGGTGAGCCTCCCGGAAAGTAAAGGAATGAGTTACTACAAGCTCTTAGAACTGAATAGCGAGCCCTTTTCCAATTCGCCCGAACCCGATCTTTTCTATCAAGCCCCTCAGTATGTCCAGTGCCTGCAAAAGCTCGAGATCTCGATCCGGCTCCGCCGGGGACTCAGTGTGGTGGTCGGTGACGTCGGAACGGGAAAGACCACGCTCTCGCGCATGCTCATCCGCAAGTTCCGCGGCGAGGGGAACATCGAGGTATATCTGCTTCTGGATCCCGACTTCAGCAGCGCCCTCGAGTTTCTGATCGCCGTGGCCAGGATGTTCAGGGTCTACACGAGCGAGGCGGCCTCCAGCGAGTGGCAGCTGAAGGAAAACATCAAGGATTATCTCTTCCACCAGGGAATCCGCAAGGACAGGATCGTCGTCCTGATCATCGACGAGGGGCAGAAGCTCCCGCCCTTCTGCATCGAACTCCTGAGGGAGTTCCTGAACTACGAAACCAACACGGCCAAGCTGCTCCAGATCGTCATCTTCGCCCAGAGGGAATTCAAGCGGATTCTCGACGAGCACGCCGGATTCGCCGACCGGGTGAATTTCCACTATGTCATGAAACCGCTCGATTTCCGGCAGACGCGGGCCATGATCCAGTTCCGCATCGACAGGGTGAGCACGGCGGGGAAGAACCCCGCGCTCTTCACCTTGCCCGCTCTATGGGCCATCTACAGGGCCACCGGCGGGTACCCGAGGAAGATCATGATGCTCGCTCACCAGGTCCTGCTCAAGATGATCGTCCAGGATCGGAAACGGGCCGACTGGTCCCTCGTGCGTTCCTGCCTGAAGGACACGGCGCCGCGGAAACCGGCCGTCAGGGCCTGGCGGCTCGTCGCCGCCCCCGCGGGGATCGCCTTTGCGGCGCTGGTCCTGGGGTTGACGTTCGAAAAACCGTCCGGCTGGCTGACCCAGACCATCAGCCGGTCCGGGTTCCCGGCATGGCAGAAACAGGAGCCCGCCGCAGAGATGCCCGTCGTCGCAACGGCCGTCCCCCCCCCGGTGCCGGCCGGAGAGGACCTGCGGCAGGCGTCCCTCGAACCACCGAATCCGGCATCGACGGGGACACCGGCGGCGCCGTCGGCCAGGCTGACGTTGGACACACCGCCCGTACCCATACCGGCATCGGAGGCATCGGTGCGGGGAAAAGAGATCCCCGAGACACTGGGCCAGTTGACCCTGAAGAAGCGGAGTTCCTTTCGGCAGATTCTCCAGCAGCTCTACGGATCCTCCGCGGACCTTTACCTCGAGGGCCTAGCGAAGGCCAACGGGAAGATCAAAGACATCCGGGAGGTGAAGGCCGGAGATGTGGTTCGCTTTCCGGCCGTTCCCGCCGCTTCCAGGCCGGATCAGCACGCCGCCTACTGGGTGCAGCTTGCGGAAATGGATACACTGGAGGACGCCTATGAATATGTGCGTCACTACACGGCCCACAACACCCCGACCCGGATCCTCCCCTTGTGGAACCCCGAGGGCGGGTTGCGGTTTGCCATTTTGCTCCATGAAGGGTTCAACCACGAGAAGTCGGCCCGAAAGGCGCTGAGGGCTCTGCCCCAGAAAATCGCCTCATCCGCCAAGATCGTCAGCGAGTGGGGTGAAGGCACCGTGTTCTTTGCCGATCTGGGATGAAAGCAACAGGGAAGGGAAGGACAGTGAAATTCAGGAAGAAACTGGGAGAGATGCTCGTAGAGGCCAGGCTGTTGACGGATGAACAGCTCCGGCAGGCGCTGGCCGATCACAAGAAAGCCGGACTCAAGCTGGGGAAATATCTCATTCAGCAGGGGACCCTGACGGAGTACCAGATCATCGATGTGCTCAGTCAGCAGCTGAAGATTGAAAAGTACCATCCGGACAAATACCCCGTCGACATCAATCTCGTTCAGATCGTTCCCTCCGACATCGCCCAGCGCTACCAGGTCGCACCGCTCAAGAAAAAAGGGCACCTCCTGACCATCGCGATGGTCGACCCCGTCGACATCAACGCCCAGGATGCCATCGAGATGGCCACCAATCACGAGGTGGAGCCCGTGGTCTGCACGGAACGGGAATTGAACCAGCTCATCGGCCAGATCTACGGGATGCAATCGGGTCTGGGCGGGGTGCTCGAGAGCATCGAGGAGCTCAAGATCGATTCGAGCACCGACGCCGACGCCGTCGCAGGGCCCACGACGGACGAACTGCAGGTCAGTTCCCTCCAGGGGATGGCCGAGGAAGCCCCGATCGTGCGCCTGGTGAATTCCATCATCTCCCAGGCCGTCCGGGAGGGGGCGAGCGATATCCATCTGAGCCCCCAGCTGAAGAACGTCCAGGTGAGGTTCCGGATCGACGGCAGGCTCCACGAAGTCCCGGCTCCGCCCAAGACCATGTTCCTGCCCATCATCTCCAGGATCAAGATCCTGGCGAACATGGATATCGCCACGTCGAGAATCCCCCAGGACGGGCGGTTCACCGTCAAAATGGAAAACAAGGAGATCAACGTCCGCGTCTCGTCGATCCCGACGATCTACGGTGAAAACCTGGTGCTGAGGCTCCTCGACATGAGCGCCGGCGTATACTCGCTCGACCGGCTGGGCATGTCCAGGGAGGACAAGGACAAGATCGATTCCATCATCAACAAACCCTATGGCATGATCCTCAGTACGGGGCCCACCGGCAGCGGCAAGAGCACGAGCCTCTACGCCATCATCAAGGAGATCAACCGGCCGGACATCCACATCATCACGCTGGAAGACCCCGTGGAGTACCGCGTCGAGCGGGTGCGGCAGGTGCAGCTGAACCGGAAGGCGGGGATGACTTTTGCCAGCGGGTTGAGGTCGATCCTCCGGCAGGATCCGGACGTCATCATGGTGGGTGAGATCCGGGACGCCGAGACGGCCGGGATCGCGGTCCAGGCGGCGCTGACGGGTCACAGGGTCCTGAGCACGGTTCACACAAACGACGCCGCGGGTGCGATCACCCGGCTGATCGACATGGGGATCGAACCTTTCCTGGTCTCGTCGGTTCTGCTGGTCTCCTTTGCCCAGCGTCTGGTCAGGACCATCTGCACCTATTGCAAGGAACCCTACAAACCGAACCAGAAGGTCCTCGACGCCTGGGGCCTCAACGGCGTGAAAGACGGGCAGTTCCAGCGCGGCCGCGGTTGCCCCGCCTGCATGGGAACGGGGTACCGGGGGCGGACGGGTATCTTCGAGATCCTCCTGAACGACGAAATGGTCCAGGAGATGATCCTCAAGGGGGCGTCGGCGCAGGAGATCAGCCGGGCGGCCAAGCAGGCGGGGAGGCTCCGGAGCCTTCGGGAGGATGCCGTGATAAAGGTCCTCAACGGGGTCACGACGCTCGAAGAAGCGGCGTCGGCGGTGATGGTCTGACGGTCCCGACCCGCCGGATCGGAATGACCGGGTCACATCGAGAGGATAGGACATGCCCAAATACACCTACGAAGCAATCTCGGAAAGCGGCGCGGCCCTGTCGGGGGTCATCGAAGCCGAGTCCGTCGAAATGGCCAACACAATGCTCGCCTCCCGCGGGTACATCCCGTCGAAGGTCCGGAGGTTGACGGAGAAGGGCATCGGCCGGAGCACGGTCTTTGCCCCGATCCAGTCCCGGTTGGCGGCGGTGAAGGCGACGGAGCTCATCCTCTTCACCAAGCAGTTCCGGACCATGTTCCGGGCGGGTGTGCCGATCATGCGGATCTTCGAGGTCCTCGGCCACCAGTCCCAGAATCCCAAGCTGAAGCGGATCATCACGGAGATCGCCGCCGACATCCAGGAGGGGTCGACCCTTTCCGATGCCCTGGCGAAACACCCCGACACCTTCACGCCCCTCTACCGCAGCATGATCCGGGCCGGTGAGACCAGCGGGAACATCCCCGAGGTTCTCGAACGGATGATCTATATCCTGGAACACGAGCACAAGATCAAGTCGGACATCCGTTCGGCCATGCAATACCCCATCATCGTCCTCATCGCCCTGGGGATCGCCTTCTTCGTCCTGCTCACGTTCGTCATCCCGCGGTTCGTGACGATTTTTTCCCGGGCGGGCGTCGATCTGCCCTGGCCGACGAAGGTGAGCATGGTGCTCTATTCCGTTCTCAGCAACTACTGGTACGTCTGCCTGACCCTGCTCGTCCTCGGGATTGTCGGCCTGCGGATGTTTTTCAAGACCCCGCAGGGTCGATACATGCTGGACGCCTTTCTGCTTCGGATTCCGCTCATCGGCACTCTTTTCATCCGGGCGGCCATGTCCCGTTTCGCGAGCATCTTCTCCATCCTGCAGTCGAGCGGCGTTCCCGTGATGACCTCCCTGCAGATCCTCTCCGGGACCATCGGCAACTCGGCCATCGCGAGGGAGTTCGACCGTGTGCGGGACCGCGTGGAGGAGGGGCGCGGCATTTCGGGCCCCCTCAACGTGGCGAGGTACTTCACTCCCATGGTGATCCAGATGGTTGCCATCGGTGAGGAGTCGGGTCAGCTCGATGAAATGCTCCGGGCCGTCTCGACCCACTACGATGACGAGGTGGCCTATTCCGTTCAGCGTCTGTCCGACGCCGTGGGCCCGATCCTGGTCGTCGGGCTGGCCGCGGTGGTGGGGTTTTTCGCCCTGGCCATCTTCCTTCCGATGTGGGACCTCACCCAGGTAGCCCGGAAGGGTTTCTGATCGAAACGGGAGCCGCCGGTTTCCGTGTGCTCGAAGAAGAGGAATGAATGGGATTTCGATCGGGCGGGGATTGATGGAGAACCGTGACGGGTCATCGATGCGATGAAGCAGTCCAAGATCCACGTCAGCCTTTACGTCCTCATTCCGGTGATCTTCAGCGGGATTTCCGTCTTCGCGATCATCATCACCTACCGGATGATGGAAAGTTACGCCCGCTACCCGGTGGAGTCCATCTCCCTCCTCCAGTGGTGGGGGGTGGGCATCGTCGTTTTCACCTTCCTCTGCGCGCTTCTCATCACCTGGCTCATCCTTCGGCCGATCAAGCAGTTCATCAAGAAAGCGGAAAATCTTCCCGTCTTTCCGAAGTCGCAGATCGAAAGCGTGAAGAGCGCCAAGGGGGACGACCTGTCGCAGTTCAACACGGTCTTCGAGCAGGTCACCAACATCCTCAGCAAGGTCGAGGCCAAGGAGCTCTTCCCCGAGATCGTCGGGCAGAGCAAGGCCGTCCGCGGCATCTTCAGCCAGATCCTGAAGATCGCGCCGACGGATGCGACGGTGCTGATCACGGGGGAGAGCGGAACCGGAAAGGAGCTCATCGCCCAGAGCATCTACCAGCACAGCCTGCGCAGGGACAGGCCCTTCGTGAAACTCAACTGCGTGGCGATTCCCGAGGGGCTGCTGGAGAGCGAGTTGTTCGGTCACGAGAAGGGTTCATTCACCGGGGCCACGTCGCAGAAGAAGGGGAAATTCGAACTGGCCAACAGCGGCACCATCCTCCTCGACGAGATCGGGGACATGCCGCTGGCCACGCAGGCCAAACTGCTCCGTGTCCTGCAGGAAAAGGAATTCGAAAGGGTCGGAGGGACCCGCTCCATCCGGGTCGATGTGCGTTTCATCGCCTCCACCAACAAGAACCTCCCCAAGCTCGTGCAGGAGGGGCTCTTCCGGGAGGACCTCTTCTACCGGCTGAATGTTCTTTCGCTTTACCTGCCGCCGCTGAGGGATAGGCGCGAGGATATTCCAATCCTCGCGGAGTATTTCCTCTCCAAGGCGTCCAGGCCGGTGAAGATCTCACCCGCGGCGTTGCAGTCGCTCATCGGTTACAGCTGGCCGGGCAACGTCAGGGAGCTTCAGAACACGATTGAAAGGGCGGCTGTCATGGCCGAAAACGGCATCATCCAGGCCTATCATATCCCACCGCAGATTACGGGCGGTGTCGTCGGGCAGGTTGTGAACGAGCTTCCCGAGACAGCGAGCATCGATGACAGGTTGCAGGAGATCGAGAAGAAAATGATCATTGACGCACTGATCCGGGCTGACGGTGTCCAGGTCAGGGCGGCCCAGATCCTGGGGATCAAGGAGCGAAGTCTCTGGCACAGGATCAAGAAATACGACATCGATGTCGCATCGATCAAGAAATCATCATAAATTGTAGTGCGAACATCAATAATTGTAACTATTTTATATTTTTCAGGTTTCATGCCCCCCGGCGGCCCGGGGAAATTTTGCGGTTAATTGTCCGTTTTGACATGTCATTTTGATTTGGTTACGGGTTTTCCCCGGCGCATGGCATGGAACGTGCTAAACTCACTCATTGGATCGATCAGCTCAAGTAAATTCCGGGCTGTTTCGAGAGTTCTTTGATGGGTTGCCGGCGGGGAGGGATCGACGAAGTCGGATATTTTTGCAGAATTCCTAAAGACCTGTGTCGCCAGAGACGATTAAGAGCATGTCGCTAATATTGAGAACAAGGGTGCTGTAGGGGGTCAGGGTCGATCAAACCAGGCTGATGAGGAGTGTCGTTACCATGACCGGGGAATCAAAGCACTTGTGAATATAGGAAGGCTTATTCATCGACTCGAATAAACAGGTTTTCCAAGGAGGTTTCAGATGCTTAGCAAAATGCTCATGAAAAATCAGAAAGGTTTCACGTTGATCGAGATCATCGCCGTCCTGGTGATCCTCGGGATCCTGGCTGCGGTGGCAATCCCGAAATACTTCAGTCTCCAGGAGGACGCAAAGAAGAGGGCAGGACAGGCCGCCCTTGCCGAAGCCAAGGCAAGGATCACGCAGTACGGTGCCCAGCAGCTCCTGGCGACCAGTTCCTGGCCGCAGGGTGCTGACTACACCGGTACGGCCGTCGGCACCGATGCGGGTGACTTCACCCTTGCCTATTCCTACAGTTCACCGACCTTCTCGATCACGGCAACGGGCAGGGCGAACACGACGGTAGCCGGAGCGACGGCCGTCGGCACGATGAGGCGTCCGGGTCTGTAATTCCTTAAAGCATGGTTATTTGAAGAAACGGGGTGCCGGCTGACGACACGATCGGTCCGCACCCTGTTTCTTTTTATGCACGCGATGCTTGCGGGGCAAGCCCCGCCGGCCCATCGGCCCGCCGTCTCAGACCTCGTCATCCATCCGAGCAACGGAACCCTTCACTTCGATGCCTTCTTGCTCTCTCCCGACCGTTGATCGTCTTCCCTGAACCCGCGAATGATCGTGCTGATCGTCTGCGGATTCGGGACGTGGGCGAAGAGGTTCGCCCGGCGATGGATTTCCATGACGATGTCGAACACCTGGTTCTCGTCGATCTTCTCGAGAAGGAGCCGCGTCGTTTCACCCAGGGCCTCCCGGTCCCCCGCGGCATGGTAGAGGTCCATCAGGGCCAGGTAGGCGTAGCGCCGGTCGGGGTCCTCCCTCAGGACTTCCTGCCAGTGTGCGATGGATTGATCATAGAGGCCCTTCCGCCGGTAGGCTTCCGCGATGATGCACCGGGGCTCCCGGTAACTTTTCCGGAGGGCCCGGGCCCTCGATGCGGCCTCAATGGCCTCGTCATACCTCTCCTCTTTTAGAAGAATCAGTGCGTGATTGTTGTGGTACTCGGCGAAACCGGGTCTCATACGGAGGGCCTCGAGAATGAATCGGTGGGCCTGGTCCAAATCCCCTTTTTTCAGCATGACCATGGCCATACCGGCGTAGTATTCGTGGGTGATGCTGTACTCGAGGGACTTCGTGTAGTGAACCGCCGCCTTTTCCTCATCGCCGACGACGTCGAGGAAGAAATTACCAATGTAACACTCGTAGATCGCGGGCTCCACCAAATTCGACCACCGTTTCAACTGCATGGCTGTTTTGAATTCCTCGAGGGCTTCGGGATACTGTTTTTCGTTCAGGAGCGTTTTGCCGAGGAGGGCATGGGGCCTGCTGAGACGGGGGGACTTCTCGACGTTGTCCGTCCAGAGGCTCAACTCGCTCCGCCAGATCTCGTTGCGCATATAGGTCGTGTGCGCCAGGTCGGCGACCAGGAAGAGCGCCGCGCCGACGACGGTACACCGGATCAACCGCTTGCCGGCAAAGGCGTTCACGACCCAACGGACGAAGATCGCCACGGGGACGAACAGCATCATGGACGGGATGTAATTGCGGTGCTCGTAGACCATCTCGAGAGGCAGAAAAGAGCCCTCGAGGAGGTGGTTCAGAAAGAAAAAGAGGATGCAGAAGGAATAAAGAGGCCTTCGCCTCGCGAGAAGGCACGCAAGCCCGATGGCGGCCGCCATGGCCGCAACGGCCAGAACGGTTGTCGGCGGATGGAAAAGGGATGTCGAGGTCTCCAGGTCATAGAGGAGGGTCAGACGCGAAAAGATCGGATAGAGAAGCAAAGAGAGATAGAAAAACATGACTCTCGGCTGCGTCAGCAACCTCTCCACGAGGGTAAAGGGCCGGGTGTCATACCCCTGAAGGAGAGATGAAAGATCCCTGTACAGCAGCCCGAGCCCCAGGACCAGGAGGCACGGCACGGCGAGGACCATCAGGCTTCTGCGGATGTTTTCCTTGTCGGCCCCCTGGATCAGGAGAAGATCGTAGACGAAGAGGACCAGCGGAAGCACCAGGGCGTTTTCCTTGCTCCCGAAGGAAAGAAGGAAGGCAAGAGCGCTCAGGGTGTAAAAGAGAACCTTTCTTGACCGTCCCGGGGCGGTCCTGCCCTTGAGGTAGCCGTACATGGAAAGGATGTAGAACAGGCCCGCCATGCTCGACATCCTCTGAACGATATATGTGACGGACGTCACATGGATGGGGTGGATCGCCCACAGAAGGGTTGCGCCGAAGGCGAGGAGAAAGGCGTCCTTCCCGTAGCGTTCCCGGAGCAGGGGCAACCGCAGAGTCTCGAAAATGAAGAGGAAGAGGACGAAGGTTGACAGCACGTGGATGATGAAATTCACCGCGTGATACCCGAAGACGTTTTCTCCTCCGAAGTAGTAATTCAACCCGAAGCTCAGATAGGCGACGGGCCTCGCGAAAAAACCGCGGGTGTGGAATGTCTTCCGGAGTTCCGATCCGGTGAGTTCACGGATATGGACGCTCGGGTTCGCCGTGATGTTGTCAAAGTCGTCGAAATGCCACGGGGTGTTGAAACTGTTTGAATACGAGACCAGCAGGAGAACGAAAAGACAGAGAAACGAAAAAACGCGTATCCTTTTCCCCGTTGGTTGATCGGACGTGAAATTCAGCATGATCCACCCATCGACCCCGTCATGAAGGCCCCGGACCCTCTCTTTCCCCGACCGGGCTGTTCCCTGTCGCCTTCGCCGTTCCCGGCCTCTCCGAGGCCAGTTCCCTGGTGAGATGATAACTGAACAGGGGTCCCAGCCCCAGGACGGGCAGGAGGGAGGCGGCGCGGATGACGAGCGCCACGAGTAACCCTAAACCGGCGCCCAGCCCGAGCAAAGCCGACGACAGGCTGGTGACGGCCTCCTGGATCCCGAGGTTTCCGGGCGTCAGGTTGATCAGGATCGAGAAAGAGGTGAGAAGGCTGACGGCCAGCGATGCCGTGAAAGTCGCGTCGCCGCCAAGGGCGACGTAGGCCAGATGAAAAGAAAGTCCGTTGAGGGCGATATTCACGAGAACGTAGAAAACCAGCTTTTCGAGAAAGGGGCGGTCCTTCCGGATCATCCTCCATCCCTGCAACACCCGGTTCAGGTTTTTGATCAGGGGGGACGCTCCGCGCAGCTCGCCGACGGGCACAACGGCCAGGAACGAGGTGGCCGCCGTCACGGCGGCGAAAAAGAGAAGGAGCGGCCACAGGCCGGGAACGGAGGTGCCGAGGAGGAGCATCACCACGATCCCCGTGAGGCCGATGACCCAGAAGTTCACCAGGTAATTGGCCGCCAGCGAGGTCGTGAAGTCCGCGTAGGAAAATCCGTGCCTGTGTTTCAGGTAGGCCGCTCGGGCCACGAGGCCGCCTGAAAAAGGGGTCACGAAGTTCCCCATCGTCGTCACGATGGAAAGCCCGAGCCACTCCTTGACGGAGAGTCGGATGCCGAACCGCTCGGAATAGGTCTTGAGAAAAAGCCCGTTGGTTACGAGGAAGAGGAATCTCAGGATCACAAGACAGGCCACCAGGGCCAGATCCACCTGCATCAGCTGGATGACGAGGGATTTCTCGGAGACGAGAAAAACGGCAAGTCCCGCAGCGACGAGGAAGAGAACGGCGATCGAGAGGTACCGGTTATTCAAGATCACCTCCTGTCTTCGCCGGTGGATGCGTCACCGCGACGCCGAGACGTGAAACGAACAAGCCCCCCGAGGAGGCCCTGTCCTTGATCTTCCCCTCGATCACCCGCCACAGGGGTATGCACGTTTCGTAGCGGACGATCTTCCTGATCTCCAGTTCCTGCCGGGAGACGATGTCCCGGTACTCCCTCTCGGTTCGCACGCCGATGTGGCCCGCCGTCTGCCGGAAGAAAAGGTTTCTTCCTTTCAGCCTTTCGAGCCAGTGGCTGCGGCAGGGGGTGAAGAAGACAAAAACACCCTGCGCCTTGAGGAGCCGGCGTACCTCGGACAGCGTGTCGGGAAGGTCGGCGTCCGAAAGGTGCTCCAGCACGTCGATCGCGATGATCTTGTCGAAGCGGTGATCTGGAAAGAGCCCCAGCGAGCAGATATTTGCGACGGCGTATTGCATGTTGCCCCGCATGCCGAGGGAGCGGGCTTTCTCGATGGCCGCCCCGGAGAAATCCACCCCGGTGACCGCTCGCACGCGACCTGCAAGCCACCTGGTGTAACGGCCGCTTCCGCACCCGAGTTCGAGGACATCGTCCGCCGGCCCCGGCCGGCAGAGCGTTTCGATCGTGTGCAGGCGCTGGCGCTCCCGGAAGGCGTTGTTGCCGATGAGGCTGAACCTGTTGAGCTTCTCGTAATAACGGCGGTCGTAGAGCGGCTTCATGATCCGGGCCTCTCCCTTCCGACCCATTCCATGACCTGCCATTTCAGGATCCCGAGACCGAAGGAAAGAACAACCGCGGGCAGGCAAAGACCCACTGCGGCCAGGTCGGACACGGTACGGCTCAGATAGAGCACCGCCGCCGCGTAGGCAAGAAAGAGACCGGCTGACAAAACACCTTTGACGCCCGGGAAGAGGAGAACCGCCGCGACGGAGACAAGGAGGCCGGACCAGATGAAGAGATAGAGCGGACGGTATTTCCCCCCCCGCCGGAGATAGTAGTCGGCGAAGCGAGGGCCGCGCTGGTAGGTGTGGATCATGACGTCCGAGAAACCCGACCGCGGCCTGTAGGTCACGGATACGGCGGCGGTCCTCAGGATGGGTCTTTCACGGACGATCTGCCTCAGGATCTTCGTGTCGTCATTGGTGTATCTGCCCGCTTCCTGCGGCTGGCTCTTCAGCCAAAGGGAGCGGGCACAGACGAAGTTCGTCGTCCCCTTGGGGACGTCATCGAAGTTGTCGGGGGTGATGAAGAACTCCCCGGCCTTCTCCGAGGGGGGGTAGTGCGGGGCGTAGAGCCTCCATCGGAGAAGGTGAAAGAACCGGGCAAAGGGCTCCCGTCGCAAACGGTGACGGCCGGCAGAAGGGGCTCATAGCCGCGCCGGTTCACCTTGGCGAGCAGGTCCCTCTCCGGTATGACGCGGGCATCGTTGAAGACGAGGGTTTCAAACCGGGCGGCCCTGGCACCCGTATTGCGGGCGGCGATGCGGCCCTCGTTGGATTCGAGGTTGATCAGGCGGACGGGGTATCGGGCGGCGATCCGCGGCGTTTCGTCCGTCGAACCGTCGTTGACCACGATGACTTCGAACTGTTCCCTGGGGTAGGACTGATCGACGAGGGCCTCCAGGCAGGCAGCGAGGGTTTCCGCGCCGTTGTATACCGGGACGATGATGGAAAAGTTCTCGGGACTCCTCGCTCTACAGTCCATCAGGCATAACGCATCAGGTGATCAACGATCGTTTTCGTCGGGTGAAGGTCCTCGAAGGAGGATGTTCTTCTCCTGAAAGCGGAAAAGGTGTTCAGAAAACGGTCGATCCGGTCCCCGTCGAAGCCGGCCAGGCAGGCGTTTTCCCCTATGCCCTCGGGTCTCTCCGTCCGTGTCCGCATGACGAGACAGGGGATGTCGAGGTAGTAGCTCTCCTCCTGGATGCTGCCCCCGTCGGTGACGATGAATTCGGCGCCCGCCAGCAGGTTGACGAAGGGCAGGTAGGGCTGCAGGGGCATCAGCTCCACGAACGGCATGGCCTCGAGTCTTTCGTAGAGGCCCAGGCTGGAGAGTTTCTTCTGCGTCGGCTCGTGAAGAACGAACAGGACTTTCCGTTCCCGGCCGATCCTTTCGAGAAGGTTGACGACGGCCGTCAACCGGGATCTGGAGTAGAGGGTCTCCACGCGATGGATGGTGACGACGACATAGGGTCCCGGGGGACGTCCCCCCCCGTCACGGGACCCGGCGAACCGGAGCGTGTCGATGATGGTGTTGCCGCCCGCATGGACGGTCTTCTTTCCGTAACCCATCCTTTTCAGGTTTTCGAAGGCCTGCTCGGAGGGGGCGAAAAGGATGTGGCTTTGCCGCATGGCGATCAGCCGGATGATCTCCTCGGGGAAGGGGTCGAGGAGGTTGAAGCTCCGGAGGCCGGCCTCCACGTGGGCCACCTCGATGCCGCAGCGCCTGGCGAAAAGGAGTGACAGGAGGGTTGTGAGCGTGTCGCCGTGAATCAGGCAGATCCCTCCTTGACCCCGAAAGACCCTCCGCCGGATGTCGCCGGGTCTGAGGGCCGAGCGGCCGATGCCTGCCGCCATCCAGCGCAGGGCTTCGGAGAGCCGGGTGATGCTGGTTGTTTCTTCCCGGAGACGGACGTCCGGGCCGCGCAGCCCGAAGGGCTCGAGAAGATCCCCGGTGATCCCGGCATGCTGCCCCGTGTCGATGAAGTTGAAATGAACGCCGCGGCGATCCAGTTCCTGCATGATAGGGGCCATCTTGATGAACTGGGCCTTGGTTCCGATCATGATGTGGATCATAAGGGGCGCTTCCCTGTTCGAAAGCCTCTACCTCATTCCTCCGGGGGTGCCGGGCTCCGGTCCTCGCTGCGGTCGAAACGCAGCTGGGCGACCTGCTCGGAGACCAGACCGACCATGAAGACCACGACGGCCATGGTCATCAGCATGGCGGAGGTGGGGCCGTACCGTCCGCCGTAGACGACGATCTTGACAAGGCCCCAGGCGAATCCCGTGAGGAACATGGCTGCGCTGACGGGGATGAAAATCCGCATGGGGGAGAAGAGGGTCGCGATCTTCACGATGATCAGGAAAAACCTCACGCCGTCCCGGAGGAGTTTGATCTTGCTCTTGCCGCTTCGCTTCCTGGATCGGATCGGCACATAGGCCAGGCTGTGGCCTGACCTCACGACGGCCAGCGTGATCGTGGTGGGGTAGGAGAAGGTGTTCGGGAGGAGATAGACAAACCCCCGGGCGATGTTCGCCTTGATGGCCCTGAAACCCGATGTGAGATCCTCGATCTTTCGCCTGCAGACGTAGGTCGCAAGGCCGTTGTAGATCCTGTTGGCCAGACTGCGGTGCAGGCTCGTCTCGGACTCCCGGGTCCTGGCACCGACGACCATGTCATAGGGTCCGATCTTCTCCAGGAGCCGGATGATGTCGGCCGGGTCGTGCTGACCGTCCCCGTCGAGGATGACCAGGGTTTCGCCCCGGGCGTTTCGAATACCCGTTTTGACGGCCGCGCCGTTTCCGATATTGTAGGGGTGTGAAATCACCCGGGCGCCCGCCTCACGGGCCCTGTCGGCCGTTCCGTCCTCCGAACCGTCGTCGACGACGATGATTTCGTAGGAACGTTTCAGGGCGGCCAAAGCATTTTGTATATCGGTTACAACCGTTGCAATTCCTTCCTTTTCGTTGTAGGCAGGAATGACAACGCTGATGTCCGGCGCCGAGGTTCTCCTGCCGGCTGTGTCGGGGTTTCCTGTGGTCCTTTGATCGGTCATGTTTTTTTCTTGTGCCGGGCGGCAGCAGGAAGCCGCACCCTTGGTCCCGGGAGTACAATTCAACAGTAATATTCAACTAATATGCCATGATCCCTTTCATCATCTATAATGGCCGCTGATAAATTGCAAGATAAAAAGGTGAATGAAATTGATGATCTTCGATCATTGCGGCGAGGTTTCCGGCAGGTCGTCCCGGGGACGCGGGCTCCCCGTCGGGCCAAAAGGGACCACCGCGCGTTTTTGTCATGTATGTTCATGTATTTATGAGTGATTTCATAATATTTGGTATTGTTTTTGCTCATTTTTTTTCGGCGAGATATTTCGCGCCCGGCTCTCCTTCGGGACGGTACTCGTTCCGGAAAGCCCGAACGTGGGTCCGCGGGCCGATCACGGATCCGGGTGCATGGGATGAACCGTCGGAAAAACTTTTCATCCCGGTAGCCGGAATCCGGGGTATACGAAGCAGGAACGATTACCTGATGGGGTGCGGCTTTCGATTATTTCAATCATCCCGTCTGTGACTTTTGACCCGGTCGGGCTGTATATGGAGTGGAAGGAACAAAACGAGATCATCGCAAGGGTCCTGGGTGGGGACCGAAGCGCTTACACCCAGGTCGTGAATCGTTACAAAGGCCCGATTTTCAATTTGGCCCTCCGGATGACCGGCAGTTATCACGATGCGGACGATCTCACGCAGGAGACTTTTTTGAAGGCTTACGTGGCCCTCGGGAAGTTCAAGGGAGAGAGAAAATTTTTTACCTGGCTTTATACCATAAGCCTCAACCTGATCCGGAATCACATCCGGGGGGCTAAGCCGTTGTCGGACCCCATGGAGACTTTTTGCAACAGCGAACCCCGATGCGACTCCGAAAACCCGGAGGGATGCGCCATCCGGGGAGAGGAGTTCAGGTTGCTCGATCTCTGCGTGCGCAAACTGAGCCCGGATGTGCGGGAGGCCGTGATCCTGAGATTTCACCAGGGGCTTTCCTTTGAGGACATCGCTGAGATCAGCGGATGCTCCCTGAGCGGGGCGAAGATGAAGGTTTACAGGGGACTCGAGAAACTGCGTTCTCTGATGGAAGAAACGACCCGGGAAAGGCGATCGCCATGACGAATGAACCTGAAAAGACCCCGACAAGAGAGACACTGGTAAAAATCATGGAAAGGGCCCTACTGGAGGAACTATCCCCCGAGGAAAGATCCCTCCTCGAGAAGGGTATGCAGGGGGAGCCGGAACTCCTCGCAAGGTGGAGGGACCTTGAACGGGTCGCCTCCCTGGCCAGGCTCACGCCCCCGGTTGAGCCGCCCGCCGATCTCGAAGCGAAGGTCATGGCCCGGATCGAATCGCTAAAGCCGGCCCTCTGGAACCGCATCAAGGATTTCCTCCTGCAGCCCGTCGACACCCGCATCGATTTCGCAAGGGCCTTCTCGGGGTCCGTATCGGGAAGCGAGTGCTCGTTCTACTTCATCACGGCCGGGTTTTATTTCCTGATCGTCGGCCTCATCCTGATGTTCGGCCTCGGGAGGTTCGGCGGCGAGTGGCTGATGGTGAAGTGGGTGAGGATGCAGCCGCACATCGTCCTGGTGACGGCGGTCTGGCTCGTCGTCCTCGGCATCTTCATCCTGAGGGACGGCGAGGTCGCGGCCAGGGTCGCCCGGATCGGGACCGTCGCTTACATCGTTCTCTTGATCCTCGACGCCGTGGCCATCCATGTCACCGCAGGACTCCCCGTCACGATCGTGTTCTTCTTCAGTTTCATCGGGACGGGCGTCCTGGCAGGGCTCTTTCTGGCAAGAATCATCTGGAAGTACGGGGAAAAATATGCAGCCCTTTAGAAGCAAGAGGTCACACCTCCCCGGGAAGGATGCCCGGGGTTTCACGATGATCGAGATCATCGCGGTTCTCCTCATCCTGGGGTTTCTCGCCTTCACGGCCGTGGCGATGCTCTACCAGCCCGAGGCGGTGGAGGCACCGGCCCGGCTCGAGACCCTCAAGAGCCACCTCCGGTTCGCCCAGGCCGCGGCCCTGAACAGCAGCAACGTCTGGGGCATCGAGTGGGACAACAACCGCACCTACGCCCTCTTCCGGATGAACGAGGACGGCACGAGCACGAGGGTCCGCCTGCCCGGCGAGAGCGCAACGACCGTCACCCTTCCTTCGACGGTGACCGCCAGTGTGACCTGCGGGGGGGCGGGAATCACGGTGATCTCCTTCACGACCTGGGGCGTGCCCTGCACGACGAAGTCCATGAATCCCACGGCCGCCGCCGACGACATCGTCATCACCCTGACGCAGGGTTCGCAGAGCAAATCCGCCACCATGATCAAGAACACGGGGTACCTGCCATGAACGTCAAAGCGAGGGGGAAAAAGGGCCAGAGAGGGTTCACGCTTCTCGAGGTGATCGTGACCATCATCGTCGCCGCCGTCATGGGCGTCATCCTCGTGCAGTTCATGGGGACGGCCATGCTGAAAAGCGGCGAGCCCGTCGTCCGTGTCCAGGACGTATCGACCCTCCGGCACGTCCTCGACAACATGACCTCCGACTACAAGTACCTGGCGGCCACGCAGACGAATTTCCTCTCCACCTTCAAGACCCGCGTGGACACCCCGGGGTATTACGGTACGGGCTACACGGCGACGACGCGGTACATCGAATTCGACGGTTCGGGGAACGAGATCCAGGACACCTCGGCACCCTACAACCTCCTCAAGGTGACCGTTACGAGGGGGAACCAGAGCCTGAGCACGGTTTTCTCCCAGTGAGGTTCGGGAAATGATGACGTTCGGAAAGGCTGAATCCAGGATGGAAGGAACGACAAGACCCGGGAAACGGTGGATGGAGAAACAGGGTGGGTTCACGCTGATCGAGATCATGGTGACGCTCGTCATCGTGGGGATCCTGGCGACCGTCGCGGGCACGGCCCTCGTCGCGGGGATCAACGGCTACATGAGCGCCAGGGAAAACGACGCCATGGCTCAGAAATCGCAGCTCGCCATGGCGAGGCTGAGCCGGGAGCTCACGGAATTCACCACGATCCCGAACCCCGGAAGCAACGCCAAGGCAAGCTCCATCATCGTCGAGAGGCTCTCCGGTACGGGAGCCTCGGCGGTGACGAGGACCGTCGCCATCGGTCTCGACGGGCAGTCCGTCAAGATCAAGGAGGACGGCGAGGGGACGACGCCGGATTTCAGGCAGGGCGACGTCCTCATCGACAACGTCAACAGCCTTGCCTTCAGCTACTATCGCGGGGCCAGCGCATGGTCACCGGGATCCGACGACCTGCGCCTTCTTTCGGGCATCCGGATCAACCTTGTGCTGAACCGTCCTGATGCGGGCACAACCGTCGCCTTTTCGACCACCGTCCATCCCCGGAACAACGGAAATATCGGAGGGGCAGCCCTTCCCGCATCGCCTCCGGACCAGTCACGGTACACAGGCTGCTTCGTCGCCACGGCGGCCTACGGGAGTTACAAACACCCCATGGTCCGCGTGCTCCGGGAGTTCAGGGACAGCCGTCTCGTCCATTTCGGTGCCGGCAGGCGGTTCATCGAAATCTATTACACCGTCGGACCGGCCCTTGCCGGTCTCATCCAGGAAAGACCCTGGGCCCGCCTCCTCACGCGGCTGGCCCTCACGCCCTTGGTGTTTCTCGCGTTTTTTCTGACCCATTTCCCGCTCGCCGTCCCCGTCCTGATTGTTGCCTCGTGGATCACGGCGAGGGCCATCACCCGTTGGAAGGGAGGGAGTCCCATGAATCCGAAACATACGTTATCCAGCCAGAGGGGGGCCGTCCTGATCGCCGTCGTGGTGACCATGGTCATCTTCGCGACCCTGGGGGCCGTGATGCTCAACCTCTTCACGACGTCCACGCACAGCCAGTTCGTCGGCAACCGCTCCGTCCGCGCCTACTACCTCGCGGAGGCCGGCTACCGCTACGCCGCAAGCCAGTACCTCAATGCCACGACCGAGGCCGCGCGGGAGACCGCCCTCGCGGGCCTCCACAACCGGACCTTCACCCTTGCGAACAACGACGGCCAGTTCAGGTTCCAGGTCTACCCCTACTGGTACAAGGTGACTTCGACGGGCGGCGCGCTGTTGCAGGCGAGCGTGGTCGGGCAATACCCCCTTTCGGCCGATTCCTACGAGAACGGAAGCTGGGTCCAGATCCGGGATGCCAACACGGGCAACGTCACCTACGCCCAGCTCGCGAGCGCCAACCCCGGGGCGGGGGGAGACAGCGGGAGGGTCGACTTCACCAAATATCAGAACGAACCCTGGGGCAGTATCCCCGCCGGTTCGATCATCTCCCCGGTTGCCCTGACCAAGTCGAGCGGCGGCGCCGGTAACCAGACCGTGGGGCACAACGGCGAGTTGCTCCTCGAGGCCGGAAGCGGCTACAGGGCCTTCCCCCGCTGGAACGGCGTTGTCTCCGTGAAGGACGCCTCCAACAACGAAAAGACGATCGCCTACCGTGAACTCTACATGGACGACGGCACGGGGACCTACAAGTTGAGAGGCATCACCGACCCCAACGCGTCCACGATGACGAACATCACCATCGCCCCCGGGACAAAGATCGTCCTGGGGAAGTTCGTCCGGCTGAACTCGAAGGGTATCATCGGCGCCGGCCAGGCCATGGAAGCAAGCCGCAGGGTGGATTTCTACATCCCCGTGGGGTATCTGACCGCCTCAGCCGCCGCGGCGGCGGAAACGACCGACTCGTTCTCGAATCTCAACAACTGGTTCGCGGGGGCGCACTTCACCCACATCGGTTCGCAGGAAATCACGAACATTGAAGGATCCCCCGCGCTCCATGTCACGACGACGGAGAACAGCAACTTGATGACAAACTGCGTCAGCAGACAGGAATTCGGCATCGGCCTGAACTGGGGGCCGTCCGGCGCCAACATCCCCTTCGAGCAGGCCTGGAGGGCTAAGGGAGGGTTCCTGAGCTACGACGTCCAGGTCAAGATGGCGATCATCGACCCGAGCACCCCCGACCCGGATGTCTACAAGCACGGCATCAGCTTCGCCCTGAGCGAAAAGGGGGACAGCTACGGTATAGGCCTGTACCGCCAGCACCCGTCGGATTACAACTGCGACGGCCTCCCCATGTGCTACGATCCGGGGATCGACCTTTCCCTGAGGGGGATCCCCCTCATACACTTCTGGTCCAAGAGAGTCCCCGGGTCGGAGTACGTTTCGCCCAGCGCCGTGGTGGACACCCCCCGCGGCACGGGAACCATGTACTCGGGCGCCACGGCGAATTTCCCCCCCGAGGGGTTGAATTCAAAGGCCATCAAGATAACTCAATACCCCGACACGGGGGACATCGTCCGCTTTCTCAACACGGGGGGGGCACTCCCATCGCCCATGGTGGCGAACCAGGTATACTACGGCCGGATTATCTACAAGGACGGCATCGGCTATCTCTACCTTTTCACGACCCAGACGGCGGCGAACTGCCCCTGGGTGAGTAACCCCAATGTCCGGGTCTGCTCCTGGCCCACAGACGGATCATGGATCCAGCTCACCGACAGCGGCACGGGCACCCACGAGGTCCTCTACGATGACCCCATGTGGTCGGGCCTGGCCTATGCCTACCTGGCGAGCGCCTCGGCCAACAAGGACTATACCCACCTTGTCAAGAGCCCGACGGTGCAGGCCATGCGCAAGTGGGTCACCCTCGTGGTCCGGATGAAGGAGGCCCCCTGCCTCTATTTCAAGGACGGCGGGAACGCGAACCTGGACCGGATCCGACTCGGGGACACCGTCTACCAGACCACCGAGGGCACGCCCGGCGGTACGGTGATCGGCATCGGCAGGGTCGCCTGGGAGCCCGTCTATTACAGCTACGATACGGCGACCTACAAGACCTGGAACGGAACGGCAAGAGGCGCCTTGGTCCTCGACGTCCTCTTTGACTCGAGCGGCAACAAACGACCGATCCTCTTCGACAAGGACGCAGGCGGCGGAAAACTCTTCGTGGGAACACCGCCCAACGGCGTTCAACTGGCGACGGTCCTGGAGGGGCCCCAGGACAACGGCTACATGAAGAAGGGGACCTGGGTCCAGGTCTTCTTCGCCGACCCCGACGACGACTCGACGCTGGGGTCCCCGAACACGACCGCCTTCGACCAGACAGCCTCCGGTGTCATCAACCGCAAGAAGGTGGAGCGAGGCACCATCGTCTGGCCGCCCGACAACGTGTCGGTGAGCGGTATCTCTCACATCACCGAGGCGACGGACTACTTCACGATGCTCAAGTGGTACAGCGGCTGGGCGGATTCCTTCATCGAGCGGTTCTACTCGGAAGCGAACGATTACTACGGCGCGGGAAACGCGGGCCACGACACTTTATGGATTCGGAATTACGCCTCGGCCTTCGTCAAGTACAGGACCCCGGATCTCGGGAGCCCCTACCCGACGCCGGAGCAGCGCCCCGAAGTGGGTCTCCACGCCCTGGGGACCTACGCCGGCTGGTCCTACTTCGATGACTTCGCTCTGCGGTTAGGCGGGTCCGGTGGGACCGTGCAGCAGGGATTCCTGCAGCCCTTCCAGCAGTAGCGGATGGTCAAGCCTTCAAACGAGAGGGGAGCCCCGCTGTGGGGCTCTCTTTGTTTCCGGCTCGGGCGGATGATCCTCCGGACCGGCCGAGGCACAAAAAAACCGGGAAGAGACACCCCGGTTCTCTTGTTTGCCTTTCCACTCTCCGGCTGACATTGGGCGATCAGGCCTTCTGTCTTCCGAAGTTGCTGATCTGGGCGATGAGTTCGTCCACGGTGGCCTTTTCGTCGATGATGAGGTGCGGCCCCGTGCTTTCGAGGATGTCCGCAGGATGGCCGAAATCCTTCCCGCCCTCCCCGTAGCGGGCGTCCCCCTTGCCGAGACCGTTTCCGTTGTCGGGATAGGCACGCTGGTACTTCTCGGCGCCGCCGCCGTTGCCCGGCGGGAAGGGGGTGACGGACGCCCATCCTGCCGACGGCCGCAGGGTTCCCGAATCGGTGTCCTGAACCGGCTGGGCCTCCCCGCGGTAGGCGGCCGCGTCGCCGTCGATGAGCGGCGAGACGTAGACGAGTTCCTGGGCAGCCTCGGGAGAGGGCTTGAAATTGTCCGCCGGCGGGTAGAAACTCGTCCTGGTCTGCAGATACTCCTTGTAGTAGCGGTCCATCGTGAACATCCCCTCGGCTTTGCCCATCTGGATGATGCTCTCGATCTGAGGGATCTTGTTCTCCCGGATGATGCCCTTCACGGATTGGGTGCCCCGGGCGATGGAGAGCATGGGGACCCTGTAACCCAGCCTCTCCATGTAGGTGAGCTGCTGGATGACGACCCACTGGAGGGCCGAGGCCAGCTGGAACCGGATCTCTTCCTGGGCCTCGATGGGAAATGAATTGCACAGGCGGTAGAGTGCGTCCTCGGCGTTTGTGGCGTGAAGGGATGCAATGACCAGGTGGCCCGACTCGGCCGCGTTCAGGGTCAGGCGCATCACCTGGGGCTCCCGGAGCTCGCCCACCACGATGACATCGGGTGCCTCACGCAGGACGTCGAGGAGACCCTGCTCGAAGGAGGGCATATGGGTGCCCAGCTCCCGCTGTTCGATGAACGATTTCTTGGATATGAAACGGAACTCGATCGGGTCTTCGAGCGTCACGATGTGGGCCGGCCGCAGCCGGTTGATCTCGTCGACGACGGCCGCGATGGTCGTCGATTTTCCGGATCCGGTGGCCCCGCAGATGAGGATGAGCCCCGCTTTGAGTTCGGCAATCTGCTGGAGGGAGGGGTGGAGGTTGAGCTTCTCGATGCACGGAACCGTGCCCGGCAGGAGGCGGATGGCAAGGCTCAGGCCCCGGGTCGTGTTGAACACGTTGACCCGGATCCGGACCTGCTGGATGCTCATGGCGAGGTCTACGGACCAGCGATGCCTGAGCGTGTTGAGCTGACGGGGCGTGAGGATCTTTTTGACGAGGGCGTCGACTTCCCTGTGGTTCCAGCGGCCCGTCTTGTCGAAATAGACCTGGCCGTTCTTGCGGAACACCATGGGATGACCCCCCGTGATGTGGATGTCGGAGTACTCATCACGCACGGCGGCTTCGATGACCTTGCTGAACTTGTTCATGGCGACCCTCCTCCTGAAGGGCAAGAGCCGGTGAATGGAATGAATGCCGAGTCGTTCCCTCTCCTTTTATCGGCAGAAAATGAAAAGACCTTAATGATCGGAGCATTTTTCATGCCAGTCGTTTTTCACCCCCTCCAATAAAAAATCACTGTTTTTGAAGCCTTAGAATGTTTTTTCTCTGATGTGCAGCTCCGGTTGCAGCCCTCCCTGCCGGAAATTTGACTGTCCAGGAGGATTCGTCGCGAATAGGGGAGGGTCGCAGGTCGCCGCGTGGATCTACGAGGGGGTGCCCTCACAGAGGATAGGGATAAAAAGCCGTTGATTCAACGAGAGATTTACTCTTTGAACTGGGTGGAGTTCTTGATCTGGGCGATGAGCTCGTCGACCGTCGCTTTTTCGTCCAGACTGTGGATACGCTCGTCCAGGCCGTAATCGGGGGGAGGCCCGTGCACGGCGGCAGACTTTGTCTCCTGGGCGGATGCCGGTTTGCGCGGTCTCGGGATGCCTGCCTCCGGATCGACGAGAGGCGACATGTAGATGATATCCTGGCTGATCTCGGGGGACGGCCGGAAATTCTCCGACGGCGGCACAAAGTTCTTCTTGGTCCCGATGAAGTCCCGCAGGTATCGCTCCATCGTGAACATACCGTCGGCCTTGCCCATCTGGATGGCGCTCTCGATCTGGGGGATCTTGTTCTCCCGGATCAGCCCCTTGACGGCCTGAGATCCTCGAACGATGGAAAGGACGGGGATCCTGAACCCGATGTCTTCCCGGAAGACGAGCTGCTGGATGACGATCCACTGCAGGGTGGAGGCGATCTGGTATCGGATCTCCTCCTGGGCCTCGATGGGGAAGGAGTTGCAAAGACGGTAGATGGCGTCCTCGGCGTTGGTGGCGTGGAGGGAGGCGATGACCAGGTGACCCGATTCTGCGGCGTTCAGGGTGAGGCGCATGACCTCGGGCTCCCTGAGCTCGCCGACGACGATGACGTCCGGGTCTTCCCTGAGGACGTCGAGGAGACCCTTCTCGAAGGTGGGGATGTGCGTCCCCAGCTCCCGCTGCTCGATGAAGGACTTTTTCGATAGGAAGCGGTATTCGATGGGGTCTTCGAGCGTCACGATGTGGGCCGCCCGTGTACGGTTGATCTCGTCGATCACCGCCGCGATCGTCGTCGACTTGCCCGATCCGGTGGCCCCGCACATCAGGACGAGACCGGCCTTCACGTCGGCGATCTGCACCAGGGAGGGGTGAAGGTTGAGCTTCTCGATGGTCGGGATCGTGCCGGGCAGGAGGCGGATGGCCAGGCTCAGGCCCCGGGTCGTGCTGAAGACATTCAGTCGAAGCCGCACGCCGTGGATGCTGAGCGAGAGGTCCGAGGACCATTCCCTGGCCAGTTCACGGAGCTGGGCGGGTGTGAGGAGCCTCCGCACGAGGGCATCGATTTCCTGCGGGGTCCATCTGACGGCATCTTCGGTCTGGATGCGGCCGTTCTTGCGAAAAACCATCGGGTGGCCGCCCGTGATGTGGATGTCGGAAAACCCTTCGCGGACGGATGCGGCTATGACGGCTGTGAACTTTCTCATCGATCATCCTCCGGGCTCTTCCGGGGCTCGGCCCTTTTGTTTCAGGCCCGGACCCCGCCGGGGTGAAAAAGCCCGGGATGCTTCATTCTTCATCTGGAAGCCCGTTGTGACTGGGGACGCTATTCATAATCCAATTGCCATCCGGATTACAAGTCTTTTTTTGTACTCCCCGGCGGTGTCAGCACCGTTTTTCCGTCTCGACGGAACGCCCTGTGCGGGGAACACCCGCCGGGACTACTTCAGACGCGGGTCGACCCCCTTGAACCCGCATTCCGGCGTGTAGCACGTGACATTCCTGAAGGTGCACTTGGTGTGGCAGGAAGGACACTTATCCGGGAGGGTTTCCGCCTGGAAGGTGTATCCGCAGTGATCGCACTTCCAGAAGGTTTCCTGCGTTTCGTCTTTCTTTTCGGACATGGCGACTTTCCTTTCCCGGGGCGGCCCGAGAGCCTGCTCCGTCTTTTTCCCTTCCGACCGGCTCCGCTTGCCCGGGGCGCCGCTTCCCGGAAGGCATTCCATTCGGTTTCCTCCATCGCGGCCGCCCTACCGGGCGAGATAACCGCCGTCGTTCACGACGACGTGGCCGGTCATGTAGGCCGACGCGTCGGAGGCGAGGAAAACGGCGAGCCCCTTCATGTCGTCCATGTCCCCGACCCTTCTCATCGGGATCTGTTCGAGCATCCGTTCGTACTGTTCCCTGAATTCCGGTTTCTCGATGTAAGCCATCATGTCGGTCCTGAAATAGCCGGGGGCGATCGCGTTGACCCTGATGTTGAAGGGCGCCAACTTCACGGCGAGATTCATCGTCAGCAGGTTGACGGCCGCCTTCGTGGAGTTGTAGGGCACCGCCGGGTGGATCTTTTCATCGGACCCCCGGAAGCCCATGATCGAAGAGATGTTGATGATGTTCCCCCCGCCCTGTTCCTTCATGACGCGGGCGACCCTCTGGGTGAGAATCCAGACCCCCCTCACGTTCACGTTGAAGAGCTGGTCCCAGCGCTCGAGGGGGAAATCGAGCGTCGGGGCCCCCCAGGTGGCGCCGGCGTTGTTGACGAGGATGTCGATCCGCGAGAAGGTCTCGAGGATGCTTTTCACGAGACGCTCGATCTCCTCCTCCTTCTGGAGGTCGCACGCCACGGGCAGAACCCGGACCCCGCATTCCTTGCGGATCTCCTCCGCCGTCGCCTCGAGGTTTTTCATCTTCCGCGAGGCAATGACCAGGTCCGCGCCCGCCTCGGCGAGGCCGGTGGCGATGAACCGGCCGATTCCCCTCCCGCCGCCCGTGACCAGGGCGACCTTCCCGTTGAGCCTGAACAGATCCTGCAGCTTCATTTGAACCTCCTTGATCGGCCTTTTCAGCGGTAACCGTGAGCCTCTTCCCACTTCCTGGCCTTTTCGTAGTGCAAAAAGCACCGCTCCATCCGGCGGAACCGGGGCGTGTGCATCCGGCGTCTCCCGCCTACGGTCTGGATGCCCAGATAGGCGTGGAGCATCTCGTGATACACGACATTTTCGATGACGTAAAGGGGGATGTTTTTCCGGTCCAGGCAGGGGTTGATCCGGATGAGGTGCGTCCTTTCATCGTAACATCCGAGAGTCCTCTGCCGGATGCCCCTCTTTCGGGTATTTCTTCCCCAGGTGATGCCTGCGGTGACTTCATTCCTGAAGTAACATTCGTTGATGTCCGCGTAGATCCGGTCCAGCTCGTAGACCCTGCCTTTCGTTCTGAGCCTCGATGCCCTGTGATCGGCCCGCCGGAGGACCTCCCGGTTCCGGCGGATGAACTCCCGGGTCAGGGGGAACCGGTTGCGGTTCCTCCGGATCCCCTCCGCCACCTCGCTGAAAACGGCCTCGTCGGCGTCGAGGAGGATGCGGTGCAACCGTATGCGCAGACCTCCCCCCGGTGTTTCACGCCAGGCAACGATCGTGGGGGAATCCTCCTCCGTGAGCGACAGAAGGACGTCCCTGTCTGTGGCGATCTCGAAATAGAGACGGATGTCCTCCGTAAAATACGGGAAGGGCAGGGTGGTGAAAGCGGCTTTCATCGACGATCCCGAACAGGGGCAGGAGCCCGTTTTTCTTACTTCTATAGCGTTTTTGAGCGGTAAGATCAATCGGGATCGACCGGCCCGCGCATCGTGGGAAACGCATGCGTCGCGACGCTTCCCATCTTTCCCATTGAAAAGAATCCCGGAAGGGCTTACAAAGGGCTCGAAGTTCGACGTCAGTGGAGGGCCTCGATATCTTGCATCCCCTTGCGGGAAAACCGGTCCCGCCGGAGAGCCTGGTCAATGTGCCGAGGCTCGTAAGCGCCTATTACGCCCTTCATCCCGATGGGAAGAACCCCCGCGAACAGGTCGCCTTCGGGACGTCGGGTCACAGGGGGTCGTCGTTTTCCAGGAGTTTCAATGAAGACCATATCTGCGCCGTCGCACGGGCCATCTGCGAGTTCCGATCATCGCGGGGCGTCACGGGTCCGCTCTTTTTGGGCATCGACACCCACGCCCTCTCGGAGCCCGCGTTCGTCACGGCGCTGGAAGTCCTGGCGGCCTCCGGGGCGGATGTCATGATCCAGAAGGGTCGCGGCTACACGCCGACGCCGGTGATCTCCCATGCCATCGTCCGTTACAACCGGTGCAGGGAGTCGGGCCGGGCCGACGGGATCGTGATCACCCCTTCGCACAACCCGCCGGAGGACGGTGGTTTCAAGTACAACCCCCCTCACGGCGGGCCGGCCGACGTGGACGTCACCCGGTGGGTGCAGGAAAGGGCAAATGCGCTCATCCGGCAGGGGCTGAAGGGCGTGAAGCGGGTCCCTTTCGAGAAGGCCCTCCGGGCGGCTACAACCCACGAATACGATTATGTGCGACCCTTCGTCGACGATCTCCAGAACATCCTCGAGACGGGGGTGATCCGGGACGCAGGCCTCAGGATCGGTGTGGATCCTATGGGCGGGTCGGCGCTGCCCTTCTGGGAGCCCATCGCGGAGCGTTACGGTCTCAAGATCGACGTGGTCAACCGGGCCGTCGACCCGACCTTCTCCTTCATGACCCTCGATCATGACGGAAAGATCCGCACCGACTGCTCCTCGCCCTATGCCATGGCGGGGCTCATCGCCCTGAAGGATCGTTTCGACATCGCTTTCGGCAACGACGCCGACTGCGACCGGCACGGCATCGTGACCCCGAGCGCCGGGCTGATGAACCCCAACCACTACCTGGCCGTCGCCGTCTGGTATCTCTTCCGGCACCGTCACCGATGGCGGGGGGACGCCGCCGTCGGCAAGACGCTCGTCTCGAGCGGCATGATCGACCGCTTGGCCGGTCATCTCGGGAGGCCGCTCTATGAAGTGCCCGTCGGCTTCAAGTGGTTCGTCCGGGGTCTGCAGGAGGGATCGCTGGCCTTCGGCGGCGAGGAGAGTGCAGGGGCGTCCTTTCTCCGGAAGGACGGGACGGTGTGGACCACCGACAAGGACGGCATCGTCATGGGTCTCCTGGCGGCGGAGATCACCGCCGCAACGGGCCGGGACCCCGCCGAGCACTACCGGGATCTGGCGGGGATGTTCGGCGAGAGTCTCTACGAGCGGGTGGACATCCCGGCATCGCCGGAACAGAAAAAGGCCCTCGAGAAGCTCGCACCCGGGGACGTCACGGTCCGGGAAATCGCCGGGGAGAGGATTGTCGCCGTTCTGACGAAGGCGCCGGCGAATGACGCCCCGATCGGCGGGTTAAAGGTCGTTACCGAAAGCGGCTGGTTCGCCGTTCGTCCCTCGGGCACGGAAGATGTCCTCAAGGTCTACGCGGAGAGTTTCAGGGACAGGGATCACCTCGAGAGAATAAAAGCGGAGGCCCGGCACATGATCGAGGAGACCTGCCGGAAAGCGGGCGGATGAGCGTCCGGGGGGAGGCAAGGACATTGGAGTACCGGGACCGGGACATCCGGATTTTCAGGAGTCTCATGAAAACCCTGAGCGGGCCGGAGATCTTGCAGATGTCCCCGGGAGGGCTCGCGCTCGAGATCAGCAAATTCTTCATCGGATTTCCCTACGTGTCCGGAACGCTGGAGACGCGGGGGGCCGAACGCCTGGTCATCAACCTCAGGGCCTTTGACTGCTTTACCCTCGTTGAAAACGCCGTCGCCCTTTCGGGGCTCGTAAGGTCGGGGGATCGGTCTTTCCCGCGGTTCGGAGAGCGGCTCCGGATGTTGCGCTATCGGGGGGGGCGGCTGAGAGGCTACTCCTCGAGGCTTCATTATTTTTCGGAGTGGATTTACGACAACGCCAGGAAAGGTTTCATCCGGGACGTGACGGCCGGGATCGGGGGGAAACCCCTCCGCAAGACCATCAACTTCATGACCGAAAACCCGGGGGCGTACCCCGCGCTCGGGAATCCGGCTTGTGCGAGGAGAATGAAGGCCGTCGAGCGGGTGATCAGCCGGAGGCCCCTCTTCGTCCTACCGAAGGCGAGGCTGAAGCGGGTGGAGGACCGGATCGAGGAAGGAGATGTCATCGCCATCGCGACGGATACGGAGGGCCTCGACATCCGGCACTGTGGGCTCGCGGCCCGGGTGAGAGGGAGGATTCACCTGCTCCATGCATCGAGCGCCCTGGGGAAGGTGGTCCTGTCGCGGGAGACCCTGTACGGATACGTCATGGGGAGCCGGAGGCGCTCCGGCATCGTCGTTGCGAGGATTTGCTGATCCTCACCACGACAGCACGGCGATGACCCTGTCGATGGTCTCTGCGTCGAGGGAAACCTCGCCGTAGATGCGCTCCACCGACGCCCCGTCGAGCCTCACGAAGTCCCTTTCCACCGGCGTGATCAGGACGCCGGCCATGTCGATGACCCCGGGGCTTACAACCACCCGCCCGTCCCCTTCCGCGAAGAAGACGTCGGGACGGTGTTTCCGTCGGGGAAAAACGACGAGGCGCGGTCGACCGCCCTTGCATAACCCCGCAACATTCAGCAGGGGCTCGTCGTCGATGCGCTGTACCTTGCGGAGGGCCGAGGAAACCTCCCGAAAGGCCTCCTCCACTGCTGCGGGATCGCCCCCCTCGAGGACGAGGACCTCCCTGCCGAGGTCGATGGAACGACGGCAGGAGACGCCGCCCTTTTTCCGCCCCGCAGCCCAACGGTCCCGTCTTTCGACCTCCTCCGTCAAGGGCATCCTCCCTGCGGGACAAATTTGCAGGTGGAGATGGTCCGGGGCCGAGGCCCCGCATTTCGCCCCGTTATAGAGGGTCGCCCAGTCGGGGCCGAGATCCGACAGGAGTTGCAAGAAGGTTCCGATGTGGGGCTCGATCGCCTGTGCGATGTGGTCGATGTGCGCGACCGTAAAGTGAAAGGGGAAGACGGGCCTGGGGTTGCACAGGATCAGGAACTCATCCCGGTAGAGGATCCCCGCCTGAGGTTTGGGTAGATTGCCCCCGCAGAGAAAACAGGGACGGTTCCGGACGGCTTCGGCGGTGAGGACGGCCGTGCTGCTCGAGATCCTCCCGGGGTTGAACTGCAGCCGGATCGTCGATTGCCTGCAGGGCACCTCCCTTTCCCTGACTTCTTTGAGGTGGGCGTACCCTTCCCGCAGGTCCGGCCAGCTTTTTTTCTGCTCCGAGAGCAGATCCAGGCAAAGATCCGGCAGGCTGCGCTCCCCCGGGATTCCCCGGAAGCCTGCATGGACCGCCGGTGAGGAGAGCAGGTCTCTCGCGGGACGGGCCGTCTTCCTGTACCCGATGAGGTGACGGACCGTCGTCTTCCCCATCGTGAACGGTTCGTCCCGGACGAACCGGAAGCCCTCCCTGCGGTAAAAGCCGAGCGCCCTCCGGTTGAGGACCATCACGCCGACCCAGACTTCCTCCAGGTGCCTCTCGACGGCGTATCGCACCGCCGCCTCTACGAGCCGCCTGCCGATCCCCTGTCCCTGGAAATCCGGCAGGAGATAGAGGGCCGCAAGGTAGAGGCGGTTTTCCCCCTCGTGAAAGAAAAGCCTCGCATAGCCCGCAACGCGGCCGTCCGCCTCGGCCACGAATCCCTTCGTCGAGGGGTCGGCCAGAAGGGCCGACAGGGATCCGGCACTGAAGTGGGTGTCGAAATAGGTCTTGAGGTCGCTCTCGGGGATGAAGCCGGAGTAGGCGGCGGTCCAGGACAGCCAGGTGACCCTTCGAAGGTCCTCCAGGTCCCCCGTCGACCAGGGCCGGATGGTGATGTGGGCGGCACTCAATTACGCACCTCGGTTCATCCTCTGTCGGGCCCGGATTTCCGCCGTGCGGATCCCGTCCTTGAAGGCGTCGTTGCGGTTTGTCTCCTCGATGGTAAGGGAGGCGTCGGTGTTGCCGGCCCAGCGCCGGCACCAGTAGAGGCTTTCGAAGATCCTCCCGATCCGGTATTCACGGCAGATTCGCAGGGCGACGGCGTAGTCCTCACCGTAGCTGACGTTGGGGAACCCGATCTTTCTCATCAGGGAGGTGTTGAAGGCGCGGGGGGCCCCCAGGCCGTTGATGCGCAGAGCGTTGTTGCGGCCGTTTTCGTCGGTCCATTCCCGGTGGTCGACGAGGCCCGGCGGGATGACCTTGAGGTCGGCGTCCACGACGGTGTAGGAACCGATGACCATGGCGGGATGGTCCCGGTGGAAGAGGTCCACGATTTTCTGAAGCGTTCCGGGCCCGCTGTAGAGGTCGTCGGAGTCGAGCTGCACGGCGTACCGCCCGCAGGCTTCGTGCAGGAGGGCTTCGTTCCAGCAGCCCCCGATGCCCAGGTCGCGCCGGTCGGGGATGATGTGCAGGAGGGCCGGGTGACGCCGGGCCAGTCCGCTGAGGACTTCCGTGGTCCCGTCCGTCGAGTGGTTGTCGACGACGATGACGTTGAAGGCGAAGGTCGCCTGCTGGCAGAGGGCGCTCTGCACGGCGCCGGCGATCGTATCCCTCCGGTTTCGAACGGGGATCACGACGCTTGCCTCCACCGGGAAGGGGTAGGGGACCCGTTCCACCGCCCTGAAGTGATCCGGCGGCAGGTAGGCACCGATCAACTTGAGGTATCCCGTGAAGACCTTCTCCATCTCCTTCTGGCGGGCCTCGTTTCCGCGATCGAGGTAGGAGAAGATTTTCTGCATCTCCGGCTGTCCGTCATCGAACACCGCCGTGTAGAGGGGTTTCTGGATGTGATGGATGGGGTGGTCGATGGAGACCTTGAGGCGAAGGTCGTAGAGGCCTGCGGACTCGACATCGGGGACCTCCCCGTGCTTGCGGAGGGCCGCCCGGATGGCGCCGACGGAGAAGAGCATCATGGGGCCGAAGTCGAAGTCGTCGCGGACGCTGCCGGGCTGGTAGTCATTGAGCGGGTGCAGGGTTTTTCCGGTTCCTTCGATTTCGTAGAAATCCGAGTAGGCCACGCCCGCCGCTTGGGCGCCGGCGATTTCGCAGAACCGGCCCAGGGTGTCCTGGGCGAGGCGGATCTCTCTCACCCGGGGCGAAAGAAAGAGGAGGAAAGGCGTCCGGCAGTTTCGGAGGATCAGGCGGAGGGCACGGCCCGAAAAAAAATCAGGGACCGCAAGGCTCCTGCAGCGGCCTTTCGGAAGCGCGACCGGTTCCGGGGCCGGAACGACCACCTCCTCAACGAGGTCGGAGGCCGAGAAAGCATCCAGGTGTCGATCAAGAAGAGGCTCCCGGCTGAACGGGACCAACACGGTCAGGGGTTTCACGCTCGCATTCCCCGCGATGGATCCGCCGCGGTGACCGCCGGCCGTCACCATCACGCTCATTTCAATTTGAACTCCACACGGCTCTCCAGCGCCTTCTCCCTCTTGGAAGGCGTAAGGGACTTCGGTTCGACGACGAAGACCCTTTCGGGTGTGACCTTCCCCGATTCGAGGATGAACTCCTTCACGTTTTCCGCCCGCTCCGAGCCGAGGAGCCTCAGGTCGCTTTCGCTGACCGGCGTGTGGGTCAGGAAGAGTTTTTCCATCTCCGCGGTGGGGATCGTTTTCGCCAGGCCGATGATGTTTCGCGGCTTCGGGAACTTCTCTGCCTTGTACACGAGGGTCAGGTACTTCTCGTATTCGCCCGGTGTGATCTCCACCTCTTCCAGCGGCACGGCCGGTTCCCCCTTCCGGATCATCTCGTTGAGTTTCTGGGCCTTCATTTTCCTGGCGAGGGCCGCCCGTTTCAGTCCCTCCACGTCCTTCTCCACATCGACGTACCCCTCGATGTCCATCCTGAGGGCGGGCCGCTCCTCGAGGGCCTTGATGAGGATGTTCAGTTTCTTTTCAGCGGCCTCCGTGAGGTCCGCACTGCCCGGATCGAATTCCACATACCCGAGCTCCTCGCCTCCCCCGAAGAGGGACCCGAGGAGGGCGAAGGGGGCCGTGACGGCCTTGGTGATCAGGTTGACGATGATCTGCCAGACGATGGGCCAGATGCGGAATTGCGGGTCGTCGAGGCTGCCCGAGAGGGGAATATCGAGGTTGATCTGACCGTTGCGGTCTTTGAGGAGGGAAACGGCGGTCGTCACCGGGAGCTTGATGGCGTCGGGGCTCTCGACCTTTTCCCCGAAGGTCAATTGATCGAAGAAAAACTTGTTCTGGGCCGTCAGCTTGTTCCCCTCGATCAGGTACTTCACATCGAAGGTCAGCTTCCCTTTGGCGATGGTGTAGCCGAGATACTTGATGGCGTAAGGAGTTACGGGGCTCAGCTCGATGTCCCTGAAGGAGACGTTCATGTCCACGTACCGGTCCTTGATCAGGGGATTGATGGTGCCCTTGATGTCGATGGGAGAGCCCCTGCCCAGATTCCCCTTGAGTTCGACCTTGGCCCGCGAGATTTCCTCGGAGGACAGCCCGGTTATGCTGCCCGACATGTTGAGCATCTTCGCCGTGTAATTCGGCTTGATGAAATTGTCCGTGAAGTCGATGGTCCCTCCCTGGAGGGTCACCTTGCCGATCTTGATGTTCGGTGGAACCTCCGCGGCCTTCGCGGGTCCCGTTTCCTCTTTGACCGGTTCGGCCGGTTTCTCGGATTTTTCAGGCGCCCCTTCCTCCTCCTCGCCGCCGAAGATCTGCTGCACGTTTCTCGTGCCGTCGGGATTGATGATGAGGCGCGCGTAGAAGTCGGTCAGGGAAATGCCCTTGACGTTGACGAACATCGGGTTGTGACCGGCATGGAGCTGATCAAAGAAGAGAGACCTCCACTTGATGAAATCGTTGGCATGGGCCTTGTCGATGGAGGCAAAGTCGGCGACGAGGACATTGCCGGCGTATTTCGCCGTCGGCGCGCCACCGCCGCCCTGGGCGACGCTCAGGATCCCTTTTGTGGAGAGGCCGCCCCGCGTCACGTTGATCTTCACTTTCTCGGTGATGTAAGGCTGGAAGGCCCGCAGGGCGATGTTTTTCACGTCGATGTCCATCTCCGCCGAGAGGGGGTCGATCGACAGGGGCCCCTTGACCGCGACCGTCCCTTTCTGGTTGATCGTCAGTGCGAGATCCACGGAGCCCTTGCGGCCTTTTTCCGTGGAGATGTTTTCCACCCTGACATTCATGGGGTCCACGACGATCTTCACGGTTTCCCCGGGGAACTCGTCGATGAAGGTCAGCTTGCCTTTCTCGATCCGGGCCTCGTCCACCCGGATGGTGACGGCTTTCTCTTCCCGTTTTTCCACCTCCTCCGCCGCGCGCACGAGCGGCTTCGGGTGGATCAGCTCCCCCTCCTTGGTGCGCCGGATGAGGAGCTCGGGCGATTTGAGGTGGACACTGGAGAGGTGAATGAACGGAACGAGCGGCTCGACCGAGGCCATGGCGATGGTCATCGAGGGGTACTGGACGACCCGCCGGCCCTGAAGGTCGTCCAGGGCGAGATTTCTCAGCTCCACATCTCCCGTGATCTTGACGCTCGGCGGTTTGTCCTTGTACCGGATGAAGAAGATCTTTGTCTTGACATCCAGGGCTGCCGAGATCACCTTGAAATTCGTCTTGACGGGGATGTAGTTCAGGTAGTGGGGGATATCCAGGTCCTGGATCTCCACATCGAGGGAGGTCTCGAGGGAATCCTTGAAGGGCTTTGTCTTGCCTTCCAGCTTGTAGGGATCCCCGTTGACCACGGCCGAGAATTTCGGCTCCACGTACTCGTCGATGTAGTAGTCGATGTTCGTGAGAAAGGGGATGGCCACGTTGATCTCCCGGACGGTGTGATCCGTCTTCTTCGGGCCGTCCTGGAAGTCGACGCTTCCGTTGATGATCTGGATGTTGTTCAGCGAGAAACGCGGAGGCGCCTTCGCCTCTTTCGGTTCTTCCTCCTGCGGGATGAGGTCGGAGAAGTTGTAGGAGCCGTCGGGTCGGCGGTCCACGTGGAGGTAGGGGTCGGTGATTCGGATTTCCTTGATGACGGCGGCCCGCTGGAGGATCGAAGGGATGAGCTCCGCGTTCACGTAGAGATCGCCCAGGGAGAGGAAATTCGTCTTTCCATCCTTTTCCTTGACGACGAACCCTTTCAGGTGGACCGAGAGGGTATAGGGGTTGATCCGGACGGCTTCCAGGCTCACCTCCCGATGGAGCGTTTCGGAGAGTTTCTCGAGGATCATGGACTTGACGACGGGAGGGAGAACGAGAAATCCCGCAATACCGACGAGAACGACAAAAACGCCGAAACCGATCAGGATCTTTTTGAAGCGGCTCATGGGTAACCTCCTCTGGAAGCTCCGATCTCGGGGATGAACGACGAACGAAAAGGCTACTTTTGCGCCGGTTTCAGGGTGTAAAAGGAAAGAAATTCGCCGGACCAGCCGCCCCCGGGGTCGATGAAAATCCGTTTGCGAAGGGTCTCATCTATCGACGAGGGAACCCAGGATGCTTGCGCCGACAATATAGCACATTTTGTGGTGAGAATAAAAATTTTTACCGGCGCCGCCGGGATTGGGTTTCCAGGCACCGTCGCGAGAGTTCCTCCAGCACCGGCAGGGCCCCTGAGCGTTTCGCGACACGGGCGAGATTCGCCAGGCCGGCGGGGATGTGTTCGAGAAACTCCCGGAGGCCCCTCTTCAGCGCCAGGAACCCGTAGGCGCCGCAGGCCTGCATGAGTCTCTGCGCCGAGGCGTCCCAGAAGGTCCTCTGACAGGTCTTCCAGTCGACGGGGCTCTTCGTCACGTCGTGATAGAAGGACAGCAGATCGAGCCGCTCCTCATCGGTCCACGTCATATAGGGGTCGCAGAGGAGCGAACCCAGGTCGTAGAAGGGGGTGCCGGATCGCATTCCCTGAAAGTCGATGAAAACGGGCTCGCCGTCGCGGATCATGACGTTCCGGCACTGGAGGTCCCGGTGGACGAGCGATCGTCCCGAGGCCTCGAGCCTCCCGGCGAGGGCCGTGAGCTCCTCCTCCAGAGAGTCGCGTTGCGCCTGGTCGAGTTCGATGCCGCAGACGTTGCGAACGCAGTGAAGCATGAAATAGTTCAGCTCCCATCGATAGAGTTCCGACCCGAAGGGCTCCATCAGCGGCAGGTCCCGGAGGGGAAAGGAATCGACGGGGAAGGCGTGGAGTTGCGCAGCCGCCAGGAGGGTCTTGCGGTACAGGGACATCTTCTCGCGGGGGGCGGCGTCCTTCAGGGCGTACAGGTCCTTTCCCCCGAGATCCTCCATGAGGATCATGTGCCGTTGCCCGTCGTGCGCGAAGATGCGGGGCACGGGGACGCCGATTCCCCGGAGAAACCCTGCGATGGGGGCGTAGAGGGTGTTTTCGCGGCGTTCGGGGCTATAGTTCACGAGGATGAAGCTCCCCTGCGGTGCGCTCAGGCGGTAGATGTCCCTCTCCGAACCGCCCCGGTGGATGAGCGTGAACGTGACCGGGGTGGTTCCACCCAGGCGAAGGGCCTCACGCGCGAAGGCCTCCAACCCGTCGTCATCGTCCTTCTCCGAACGACGGTGACGGGGCCGCAGGGTCCGGATCCTCTCGTATTCCTCCGGGGAGCCGATGTCGTACCAGTCTCCCTCGTCGATCACCACTCCCCTGACCGATCCCGGTTTTCCCGCGATGTTCCGTAGAAGAGGAAACACGACGGATTCGATCTTTCCCGCCTCGAGGTCCCTGAGAAAGGAGGTTTCCACGGCGTAGATGCCCGCGAAGAGGCAGCTCCGGATCCCCGGTTTTCCGAGCCGGTGGCGCAGGTCGCAGACGGCGCCTTCCGCGTCGATGTTCACGTTGAGGAGCGGCCCGCGGCTGCGCAGGGCCAGGGTCACCGCAGGGCGCATCTCCTCGTGGGCTTCCAAAAGACGTTCCAGGGGGAGATCGGTGATGACGTCGCCGTTGTAACAGAGGATGGCCTCGTCCTCCGTCAGGAGGTCTTCGATGTTTTTGAGGCCTCCCGCCGTGTCCAGCAGGACGGGCTCGTGGCGGAAGACGATGGGGACGCCGCGCCAGGAGTCCTCCGGAAACTTCTCCCGGTAGACCTCCGGCCGGTGATGGGTGTTCACGATGAACCGTTCCACGCCGGCCGACAGGAGGTGATCCATGGCGTAGGTGATGATGGGACGGCCGCCGATTTCCAGCAGGGGCTTGGGGCATCGCTCCGTCAGGGGGCGAAGCCGGGTCCCGAGGCCGGCGCCCAGGATGAAGGCCGTCTTGAATCGGCGTCTGCCCGGCGGTTTCTTCATGATCGCTTCTTCCCGAACTGCGGGTCGATCCGGACGAGGGCCGTCACGATGAACCCGGGGATCGTCGCGGCCATGACCCAGAGGAAGTAGCTCTGGTAGCCCAACTGTTCCTGGAGCCAGCCGCTGAACATGGCCGGGATCATCATCCCGAGGGCCATGATCCCCGTTGATATGGCGTAGTGGACGGTCCGGTATTCGCCCTCGGAGACCATGATCATGAACATCGTGTAGGCCGTGAACCCGAAACCGTAGCCGAACTGCTCCACGGCCACGGCCAGGTTGATGAGGTGGAAGCTCTCCGGCATGGCCTGGGAGAGATAGATGAAGACAAGGTTCGGCAGGTGCATCACGCAGACCATGATCCAGATCCAGAACTTGAGCCCCCGCCGGTAGACGGCGTATCCGCCGAGGAGCCCCCCCGCCATCAAAGCGATAACGCCCACGGTTCCGTAGATGACGCCCACTTCGTGCGTCGTGAGCCCCAGGCCTCCTTTCGATCGCGGGTCGAGCAGAAAAGGCGCGATGATCTTCACGAGCTGCGTTTCGGCGAGCCGGTAGAAGAGGAAGAAGGCCAGGATGGTCAGGATGTCCTTCTTCCGGAAGAACAGGCCGAAGATGTGCAGGGACTCCCCGAGCAGGGAAGGCGAGGACCTCATCGGTGCCGGCCGGTCCGCCGCCGGGGCGGGGAGGGCGAAGCAGTGGTACAGGCACAGGGCCGCCATGGCCGCCGCCGCCCCGAAGAGGGTGATCGCCCAGGCCGTCGGGATGTCCCGGCCGCTTTCTTCGAGAAAGCCCGCGAAGATGACCAGTCCGCCCTTTGTGGCGATCGTGGCGATGCGGTAGAAGGTGGTCCGCACGCCGATGAAGGCGGCCTGGAGATCCTGGGGCAGCCCCAGCATGTAGAACCCGTCGGCCGCGGTGTCGTGGGTCGCGGAACTGAAGGCCATGATCCAGAAGAACGCCAGGGTGTACTGGAAGAAGGCCGGGGCGGGGATCGTGAGGGCGATACAGGCCAGGGAGGCCCCGATGAGGATCTGCATCAGGAGGATCCAGTACCGCTTGGTTTTGAAGAGGTCGACGAAGGGGCTCCAGAGCGGTTTGATGACCCAGGGCAGGTAGAGCCAGCTCGTGTAGAGGGCGATGTCGGTGTTGGAGACCCCGAGCCGCTTGTAGAGGATGACGGATACCGTCATGGCCATCACGTAAGGGATCCCCTCGGCGATGTAAAGGGTCGGGACCCAGGCCCAGGGGTTTCGGGATGGGGGGATGGATGCAGGCATGGATGTTTTCTCAGAAGATTTTCTCGATCGACGCGCCCCGGAAATAGTGTTTGAGGATGGCCGTGGACGAAAGGCCCCTTTCCGCCATCACGGCCGCCCCGATCTGGCACAACCCCACGCCGTGACCCCAACCGGCGCCGTGGAGAACGAATCCCTCGGTCGCTCCGCGGGCGTTTTTCTTCGGCCGGACGACGAAGGCGCTGCTCAGGAGGTGGCTTCGGGAGAGCCAGCGCCGGATCTCGAGTTCCTTGCCGACGACGACGCTTCCCATCGACCCCGTGATCCTCAAGGAAGAGATCCGTCCCGACGGTCCGCGCCGGAGGGGGGTCATGGACTGAAGAACGCCGAGGTCAAGACCCGATTTCCTCTGCAGGATGCCCGAGAGTTCCGCGGCGTCGTATTCGACGGTCCATCGGAAGAAATCCCTCGTCTCCCGGTCGGGACCGGCGAGGATCCGCGAGAGAAGCCCTTCGTCCTTCGTGTTGCAGTAGGCCTCGGGCTCCGAGAGGACCCACCCTGCGGCTGCCTCCTCCGTTTCGATCGCCCGGTGAGGGACCGGGGCGTCGGGGACGCTCTTCAGGTAAGGGATCTCCCTGTCTTCCCAGGCCGTGCTGAAGTCTTCCGTGAGGCCGCCGCAGGCCTTGGAGTATCGGGCGTCGCAGATTTCGCCGTTGAAGGTCAGGCAAAGCCCCGCCGTTTCTTCGACGGCCCGCAGGGCCTGCCCGGTCGACATCCCTTCGATGCCCCGGTATCGCTGGCAGTGGTCGTCGGCGCAGACATCGAAGAGGTCGTGGTCCTCGCGGTCGTACCAGCGGATGAACGTTCCGTCGGCCCGGGCCTCCGCCCTTTGCCGGGGGGTCCGCTCCTTTTCGAGGGTCGCAAGGAGCCAGCTTCTCGAGAGGATGGCGTGGGCCTTGAGGTACTCCAGGGGTGCCGAATCGCTCATCTCCGAGGCGATGACGCTCGAGAGGTAGTCCTCGAGGAGGATTTCGTTGATGACGGACAGGGTTCCGTCGCCGCACGACCGCAGGGTGAGGTCGCCCCGGAAAGTCTGGTCCTGGTTCCTCTCCCAGTGGAAACGGTCGCCGATGGTCACGGAGGAAAGGGTGAAGGTGGAACCCCCCTGTGCCGTGAGACGGATCACGGGGCCGCAGGCGATTGTCCCTCCGGAGGAACCGGTGAATGCGACCGCCTCCCCCGCGGCCCGGGCGGTGAAGGGACCCGGGAGGGGGACGAAGCCGTTCCCGAGGAAAACCCCGTTCAGGCAGCCCGAAACCTCCGCCCGGCGGTCCATGATGCCCACGGTGATCTTCGGCTGCTTTCTCACTGGCTCCGTCAGAACCCCTTGGAGGAGATGGTCCGGATGAACGAAGGACGGCTTGAAACTATTACGTTTCAAAAGGGGTTGTCAATGGAAGAGTTGTCCCCACGGAGTGCCCGCCCCTTCGAAGTCCCCGGGAGGCATCCGGGAACCCGACAAAAATTCGGTGGATTTCTTGGTGGAAATAGAACAAAATACCCCGATTTGAAAAAGGGGTGTTTTCAGGTGACGCTCGACGAAAACAGCCGGGGCGGCGCCGGGCAGGTGCCGGAAAACCGGCTGGCCTTTCTATTGACGTGGCCCTTTGCCGCCATCGGCCGGGGCTTCATCGGCTGGATCAACCACATGGGGGCGGCGACCATCTTCCTTCTGCTGGCGTGCCTCAAGGTCTTCCGGCCCAAGCAGCTGCCCAAGATCATCCAGCAGATCTACTACATCGGCGCGAGTTCCACGCTGATCATCATGCTGGTGAGCCTCTTCACGGGCATGGTGCTCGGTCTGCAGTCCTACCACGCACTGGTCAAATTCGGTGCCCAGGGGTCCCTCGGCACTCTGGTGGCGCTTTCGCTGGTCCGTGAGCTCGGGCCTGTTCTCACCGCCATCATGATCACCGCCCGGGCCGGTTCGGCCATCACCGCGCAGGTCGGCATCGAACGCATCTCCGAGCAGATCGACGCCCTGGAGACCATGCGGATCGACTCCCTCGGATATCTCATCAGCCCGAGGATCGTCGCCTCGATCGTCAGCTTTCCGATCCTCACGGCCGTTTTCGACCTCATCGGCATCTTCGGCGGCTATGTGTCCGGTGTGCTGCTTCTCGGGGCGAACGCCGGCGCCTATTTTTATCGCGTGCAGGAGAGCCTGGAGTTGAAGGACGTCACCGACGGCTTCATCAAGGCGGTGGTCTTTGCCGTGATCGTCGCGCTCGTCTGCTGTTACCAAGGGTATTTCGCCCATATGCGCGAGGACAGCCGCGGGGCCAAGGCGGTGGGCCTGGCTACGACGTCCGCCGTCGTGCTTTCCTGCGTGCTCATCCTGGTGGCGGACTACATCGTGACCTCGCTTCTCATGTGAGGAGACATGGAACAGCCTCTGATCGAATTCCGGGAGGTGACCAAGCGTTTCGGCCCCCGGACGGTCCTTGACCGGGTGAACCTGCAGATCTACGAGGGACAGGTCACCACCATCATCGGCCTCAGCGGTGCCGGCAAGAGCGTGCTCATCAAGCACATCATCGGGCTGCTCAAGCCGGACGAGGGGCACATCCTCTTCCGGGGCAGGCCCCTGAGCGACATGGACAGGGACGAGCTCAACGAGTGCCGCGCCGGGATGAGCTATATGTTCCAGGACAACGCCCTCTTCGATTCCATGACGGTCTATGATAATGTGGCCCTGCCGCTGCGGGAGACCACGAACCTGAGCAGAGCGGAGATCGACCGCCGCGTCATGGACCGGATCGAGCAGACGGAGCTCCTGGACGCGGTTCACAAATACCCGTCGGAGATATCGGGCGGTATGCAGAAGCGGGTGGCCTTGGCGCGGGCTCTCGTCACCGATCCCCGGATCGTGCTCTTCGACGAGCCCACATCGGGGCAGGACCCGATCCGCAAGAATGCGATCCTGAGCATGATCGCCGAGTACCAGAGGCGCTTCGGGTTCACGGCGATCCTGGTCAGCCACGAGATTCCTGACGTGTACTTCATCTCCAATCGCATTCTCGCCCTCTACCGCCGGAAGATCGTTTTTCAGGGTACCCCGGAGGAACTCGAGCAGTTCGAGCACCCCTTCAAGGACGAGGTCATCCAGAGCCTGGAGGGGCTCCAGAGGGAGTTGACCAGCCTCTACTCGAAGCGGCAGTTCAAGGTCCGCTACTATGCCCAACTGAAGAAGGATGCGTCGGAGAAATCCTATGTTGTGGCGGTTTTCACGCTGGGGGGGATGGACGACGTCGCGGCGGTGCTGGGACATGAAGCCGCCCAGGAGGCCATCCGGTGCATGGGGGTGCTGCTCGACAAACACTTCGGCGGGGTCGGGGGCTTTTCCGCGCGCCGCGGCGTGAACGAATTCATGACGGTGCTCCCCTATTCGGACCTGGCCGAAGCCGGGGAGATGCTGAAAGAGTTCATCGAGGATTTCAGCTCCCAGGGGCTGCAGGACATCTCGGCGAGGGCGCTCCGGCGGGCGGCGTCCGGGGGATGTGTCGAATTCACGATCCTGGCCGGGCTCGCCCAGGGTCATCCCGTCGCCGGCATCGACGCCGTCATCGAATCGGCCAAGACGCAGCAGAAGGAAGTCGCCCGGCTCCGGTGCGACGCATCACAGAGGTGAGACGATGAAGAAATACGCCATGGAAACCCTCGTGGGCATCTTCGTTGCACTGGGGATTGCCGCCATCGGTTACATGACCGTCAAGCTCGGCCATGTGTCCCTCTTCGGAGACGACAGCTACACGCTCTATGCGAGATTCACGTCGGTGACCGGCCTGAGGTCCGGCAACCCCGTCAACATGCTCGGCATCGAGGTCGGCAAGGTGGATTCGCTCGCCATGGACCAGGAGAACCAGCAGGCGGTGGTGAAACTGAAAATCAAGAAGGGCATCAAGGTTTATGACGATGCCATCGCCTCGATCAAGACGGAAGGGCTGATCGGGGACAAGTATGTCAGCATCGACCCGGGCGGGGCGGGGCCGGTCCTCGAGCCCGGCGGGACCATCACCCAGACGCAGCCGGCCGTGGATATCGCGGACCTCGTCGGCAAGTATGCCTTCGGGGAAGTGAAAGAAACGAAAAAAGAATAGTCGGGACATACCACACTGAGGGTTGAGCGATGAAGAAGAGAATGTTCGGACTGGCCCTTGTGTTACTCTTTATGTGTTCGGCGCACGCCGGGGCGCCTCTCGACACGGTCAAGGTCAATGCGGACAGGGTGCTCGACGTGCTGCGCGATCCGAAGCTCAAGCCCGCCTCGGCCAAGGAGATCAAGAAGAAGAAACTGGAGGCCATCTACGCGGAGATGTTCGACGAGGTCGAGCTCTCCAGGCGGACCCTGGCCCGGAACTGGAACAGGCTGAATGAGGCGCAGCGCAAGGAGTTCGTCCATCTCTATCACCAGGTGCTGGAAAAGGCTTACGCCGACAAGATCCTTTCTTACACCGACGAGAAAATCGTTTTTGACAAGGAAGTCATCCTGTCGGCCAACCTGGCGGAGGTCCACACGAGGATCATCACGTCCTCGAAGGAAATCCCCATCGTCTATCGGGTCATCCTCAGCGGCGGAACCTGGAAGGTCTACGACGTGGTCGTCGAGAACGTGAGCCTGGTCCAGAACTACCGAACCCAGTTCAACGAGATCCTGGCGAAGAATACGCCCGAAAAGCTCCTCGAGATCCTGCGGAAGAAGGTCAAGGCGTCGTAGGGTCGGGGCTGAGTCCGATCGTTCTTGCAGAGGCAGAAGAGATCTTGCGTGTCCTGAAACTCATCTTTGTTTTGGCTTCACTGTGTATCCTTCTCTTCGCGGGCTGTGCCCACGGACCGCGGACGGTCTCTTCGCCGGCCCCGCAGGCGGAGTCACCCGGGATCCGGCTGGTCGCGGACACCACGGGACCGCCTCCCGCCGAGGGGGCCGCCCCGGAATCGCCCTCGCCATACGACGACTACACCGACGAGGACGAAGAGTTCGAGCAGCCCGTGGAGATCCATGCGGATGTCGGCAAGATCGCCGATCCCATCGAACCCTTCAACCGGGCCATGCACGAATTCAACGACCGGCTGTACTTCTGGGTGCTGAAACCCGTGGCGGAAGGCTACAGCAAGGTCGTTCCCGAGCCCGCGAGGATCAGCGTCAGCAACTTCTTCTCGAACCTCTGGACCCCTGTCCGCCTCGTGAACTGCCTTCTGCAGGTAAACCCGATGGGTGCGTTCACGGAACTCTTCCGCTTCCTGATCAACAGCACCCTCGGCGTCGCGGGCTTTTTCGACCCCGCATCGAGCGAGGAGATCAACCTCCAGGCGCAGAACGAGGATTTCGGCCAGACGCTGGGGTACTACGGCGTGGGGCAGGGGTTCTACATCGTCTGGCCGATCCTGGGGCCTTCCAGCGCGCGGGACACGGTCGGGCGCGTCGGTGATTATTTCCTGTACCCCATCTCCTACCTCGACCCCTGGTACGTCTGGACGGCCGTCCGGGGTTACGAGGTGGTGAACGATGTCTCGCTTCGGATCGGGGACTACGAGGCGCTGAAAGATGCGGCCATCGACCCCTACGTGGCCATCCGGGACGCCTACGTCCAGTACCGGCAGAAGAAGGTCGAGGAGAGAGGAACGAAACCGAAACCGGTCAGTGAAACGGCGGGTGAGGCGCCGCCCGCGCCGATCGGGCCCATGGACCGGGTCTTTCCGCTGAACCGTGAGGGGCCCTGACCGGGTGGGTGGGATCCGGCGGACGGTACGAAAGGGGGTCGCGACTCGACGGAGATTGCGACCCTTTCTGTTTGATTTCGCCGAACCGATCGGGAATAATCCTCATCATCGAGGAGAAGCGACAGGGGACCATGGCAAGGGGTTACGACTACGATCTCATCGTGATCGGCGCCGGCATCGCCGGGATGGTTTCCGCCGTGACGGCCGTGAGCCTGGGAAAGCGCGTGGCCGTCGTCGAGAAATCGAGGGTCGGCGGGAACTGCACCAACACGACCTGTATCCCGAGCAAGGCCCTGATCCGGCTCGGTCACGCGAGCCGCGACATGGCTCGACTGGTGCATCGGGGCCTGCTTCCCCTGCCGCCGGTTCTCGACCGCACAAGGATCATGCATCACATCCGGTGCATCGTCCAAAGGGCCTACGAGAAGGATGTCCCGGAGACCTTCGAGCGGATCGGCATCCGCGTGATCCGGGCCCGGGCGAGTTTCATCGACGCCCATCGCATCCTTGCAGGCGGGGAAACCCTCTCTGCCCGGAGGTTCATCATCGCCGCGGGGACGGTCCCGTTCGTCCCGGAGATCCCGGGGCTTGCGGGCGTCGACTATCTCACCAACGAGTCCCTCTATTCTCTGGAAGAACTGCCGCGTTCGCTCGTGATCCTCGGCGGGGGAGTGGATGGTCTCGAATACGCCTCCGCCTTCGGGCGGCTCGGCGTGGAGACGACCGTCGTCGAGATGGCGGCGCGACTCCTGCCGATGGCCGACGGCGAGCTGGTCAGCTGCCTGCTCGAGGCGCTCCGCAAAGACGGGATCCGGATCCTTTCTGGTACGAAGGCGGTGAGCGTCGCGGGACGGGAGGGAAAGGCCGCCCTCACGATCGAGACGCCGTCCGGGCAGCGGGCGGAGATCATCGCCGAGCGGCTGCTTATCGCCGTGGGGAGGAGGCCCGACCTCGAAGGCCTCCAGCTCGAGAAGGCCGATGTGGAGTTCAATGCCCGGGGCGTCGTCACCGACCGCCAGCTCCGGACCTCCGCCTCCCACATATACGCCTGCGGGGACATCGCCGGTCCATACCAGCTCGCCTCTACCGCCGAGGCCCAGGGGATCGTGGCGGCGACGAACGCCTGCCTGCCCGTCCGCCGCAGCGTCGATTACCGGAACAACGTCTATGTCGTCTTCACCGAGCCGCCCCTGGCCTGGGTGGGCCTCACGGAGGGCGAGGCCCGGGTCCAGGGCGGTCGAGGACTGCGCGTATACCGCTTTTCGTTCGAGACGATGCGCCGCGCGCTCATCGACGGGACGGGGACGGGCCTGGCCAAGTTCATCTGCGACCGCCGGGGGAGGATCGCGGGCGCCCATATCCTGGGCGAGTCCGCGGCGGAGGTCGTCCACGAAGCGGCGCTCATCCGGGCCATGCGGAAACCCCTGCACTCGATCCAGACGTTCACCCATGCCTACCCGACCTATGCCCAGGCGCTCGTGGGGCGGGCGAGCCAGCTGGCCTTCCTCGACCGGATGGCGGGGAACCCGTTCGTGAGTCTTGCCCTGCAGCTGCTTCCCGGCTACGCAGACCGGCTCCACCTGGCGCGGGAGCGCCTGGCGGAAGCACCCGACGAGCCCGCCGTCGCCTTTTCTGTCGACGATCTGCCCTCGGACCGGACAACCTGCGATCTGACGGCGCGGATGGCTGCAGGGGAGGTCCTGGTCCTTGACGTCTGCGGCGTCCTCGACCGGACCGCCGAGGATGCTGTCAAACAGGCCTTTGACGAAAACATCGGAAGAGCCGAAAGGATCCTCCTGAATCTCTCCGGCCTCGTGCACGTGGACCCGGAAGGGGCGGGGGCGATCCTCGTAAACACCGTCCGGGCCTTGAGGAAAGGGGTATGCGTCGCGGCCTGCGGGCTTTCCGGACCCCTCCGGGACGTCTTCCGCCTGACGCGCCTCGACGAGGTCATCGCCCTCTTCGAAAGCGAGGAATCGGCGCTGGGAACATTCGACTTCACGGTGAGGGGCGATGGATCGGCTCTCCCTTATGAGGGCCCGACGCAGCCCGGCTGGGCTCGCTCCGTCGATCGGCTCTCCACGGGCTGGATCCCTGACGAGGCGATGAATGCCAATGTCCAGAACCGGGAAACGACGGGTCCCGTCCGGGGTTTCGGCAGGCTCTGGGACAAGCGCTACCGCCTGCGCATCGAGGGTCCGGCCCCCGATCCGCGCGAGATCGTCTCCCTGTGGAAGGCGGAGTTTCCCGATTTCTGGCCGGGAGGCAACCGTTTCTTTCCCTCCGGCGGTGCGGGGATCGCCCCCGGCACGGTGGCCGTCCTCAATCTCCGGCTTCCCGGGGGGCTCGTGGTCGCAACAGGCCTCAGGGTCATCTATGTCGCCGACAGGGCCTTCAGCTTCATCAGTGTCGAGGGTCACGTCATCGCGGGCTGGATCACCTTCAGCAGCTTCCGCGAGGGCGACGCAACGATCGTCCAGGTGCACCCGACGTTTCGACCGAGCGACCCGCTGATGGAGTTCTCCTTCCGCGTCGGCGCGGGCGGTCAGGAGGACCGTTTCTGGCACCAAACGCTCGACAACCTGGCCGCCCGGCTCGGTGTCCGGGGGGCGATCGAGCAGCGGGACACGCTCGTGGATGGGCGGTTCCAGTGGGGCGAGGCCGGAAACATCATGCTCAGCGCGCCGGTCCTCTCCTCCTTCTATATGCCCTTTTACCTCGTGAAACAGGCGATGCGGCGCTGAAAAAATGCCGCGAGGTCGAACCCCGTGTCCTTCCAGAGAACTCAGTACGATGCCGTCGTCGTAGGGGCAGGGCCCAACGGGCTGGCTGCGGCCATCACGCTCGCGGAAAAGTCCCGCTCCGTCCTTCTCGTGGAGGCGAAGGAAACCGTCGGGGGCGGCGCACGCTCCGATGAACTCACGCTCCCCGGGTTCACCCACGACGTCTGCTCCGCCGTGCTGCCCCTGGCCCTGTCGTCCCCCTTCTTCCGGAAGCTCGATCTTCGTCGTTACGGACTCGATTGGATTCAGCCCGAAATCCCGCTGGCCCATCCTTTCGAGGGCGGAGATGCCCTGTGCCTTCACCGGTCGCTCGATCAAACGGCAGAGGGGCTCGGTCCCGACCAAGGGGCCTGGCGGGGACTCATGGCTTTTTTCGCCAAGCACCACGATAGCCTCCTTGCGGATGCCCTGAAACCCCTGCCCATCCCCGAGCACCCGGTGCTGATGGCCCGGTTCGGCCTGAAGGCGATGCGCTCCGCCCGCAGCCTCGCGGAGACGAGGTTCAGAGATGCGCGCACAAGGGCTTTCTTCGCCGGGCTGTCGGCCCACGCCATGATCCCTCTCGAGAAGCCCGCGACGGCGGCCTTCGGGCTCCTGCTTGCCGTTCTCGCCCATGGCGTGGGTTGGCCGATCGTCCGGGGAGGGTCCCAGAGGCTCGCCGACGCGCTGGCCGATTGCTTCCGGGAAGCCGGGGGGGAGATCCGGACGGGCATGACCGTCCGTTCTCTCGACGACCTGCCGCGGGCGGGCTGTTACTTCTTCGATGTCACGCCGAGGCAGCTTCTGGCGATCGAGGGTCTCGGCCTCTCGGAAGGTTACCGCCGCAGGCTCTCGCGCTTTCGATACGGCCCCGGAGTGTGCAAGGCGGACTGGGCCCTCGACGGCCCCATCCCGTGGAGGGCCGCAGCCTGCGGAAAGGCCGGCACCGTCCACCTCGGAGGCTCCCTCGAGGAGATCGGCGCCTCGATCCGGGATGCCCACGAGGGGAGAAAATGCCGTGCACCCTTTGTCGTTCTCGCGCAGCAGAGCCTCTTCGACCCTTCCCGCGCACCGGCCGGCCGCCACACCGCGTGGGCTTACTGCCACGTGCCCAACGGGTCCCCGGAGGATGTGGTGGAACTCATCGAGGAGCGGATCGAGTACCACGCCCCCGGGTTTCGAAGCCGTATCCTGGCGAGAAGCAGCATGTCCCCGGCGGAGATGGAGCGCTGCAACCCGAACTATGTCGGGGGGGACATCAACGGCGGCCTTCAGGACCTCCGTCAGCTCTACAGCCGCCCGGTTCTTTCGCGGCACCCTTACCGAACCTCGAACGGAAAAGTCTTCATCTGCTCGTCCTCGACGCCTCCCGGCGGTGGTGTCCACGGTCTTTGCGGCCACTACGCCGCCCGTGGGGTCTGATCGTTCAGGGGACGACCGTCCGGGGACTCCCGCCAGTTTGCTGTTGACATCCACGGGAGGCGTTTTTATATTCGTCCGTGAAAAGTGCCTCGGACCGTTTCTTTTCTTGCACATCAGGACCGGCGCGTTCCAGGAGACCCTGAGTGTACCGCATCGCCTTGAAAATGCTCATGGGGGATCGCGGCAAGTACCTGGGCCTCATCATGGGGCTCACCTTCGCGGCCATCCTCATCACCCAGCAGTCCTCCATCTTCGTGGGCCTGATGACCCGCACCTACAGCTTCATCAACGATCTTTCCCAGCCCGACATCTGGGTCATGGACCCCAAGGTCCAGTTCATCGACGACGTCAAGCCGTTGCAGGACACCGAGCTTTTCCGGGTGCGCGGCATCGTCGGCGTCGAGTGGGCCGTGCCTCTCTACAAGGGGCTCCTGAAGGCGCGCCTCGAGGACGGCAACTTCCAGATCGTCAACGTCCTGGGTCTCGACGACGCGACCCTCATCGGGGGGCCGCCCGTCATGCTCGAGGGAAGCCTCTCCGATCTGCGCCGCCAGGACGCGATCATCGTCAATGACGTGGGGGCGGCGACCCGGCTGGCGAAGAAGCCGAAGGAGCCCGGCGGGAAGCCGGTCCCCCTCCGGGTGGGGGACGTCCTGGAGATCAACGACCGGCGCGCCGTCGTCGTGGGCATCTGCCGGGTGCTGCGCACCTTCCAATCCCAGCCTGTGGTCTACACGACCTACAGCCGGGCGACGACCTTCGCCCCGCGGGAGCGCAAGCTCCTGTCCTTCGTGCTCGTCAAGGCGGCCGACGGCGTCGACCCGAAGGAACTGGCCGGGCGGATCGCCCGGGGTACAGGGCTTGCGGCCTACACGGCGCAGGAGTTCAAGGACCTGACCTTCGACTACTACATGAAAAGCACCGGCATCCCCATCAACTTCGGGATCGCCGTGATGCTGGGCTTCATCATCGGCACGGCCATCGCGGGCCAGACCTTCTACAACTTCACCCTCGAGAACCTGCGCTACTTCGGTACCCTGAAGGCCATGGGGACGACCAACGCGGTCCTGCTGCGGATGATCGTCCTGCAGGCCCTCGTCGTCGGCGCTCTGGGGTACGGGCTCGGGGTCGGGGGGGCCGCCCTCTTCGGTTATGCCATGCGCGGCACGGAGCTGTCGTTCCGGCTCGTCCCCGAGATCCTCGTGCTGGCGGGCGGCGCCATCACCGTGATCGTCGTCCTCTCGGCGCTCGTCAGCATCCGCAAGGTCATGAAGCTCGAGCCGGCCATCGTGTTCAAGGTGTAGGGGGGCTCATGTCGAACAACGGAACGGCCGTTTCCCTCCGGGGCGTCACCAAGTTCTACGGGGCGGGCACGTCGCGGGTCCAGGCCCTGCGCGGCGTCGACCTGGAGGTGCGTCTCGGGGAGCTGCTCATGCTCGTGGGGCCCTCGGGCTGCGGAAAGACGACCCTCATCTCCGTCGTAGCCGCCATCCTCGATCACGACGACGGAGAGATCGTCGTGTTCGACCGCAGCCTCAAAGCCATGAGCCCGGCCGAAAAGACGCGCTTCCGCGGCGCCAACATCGGCTTCGTGTTCCAGGCCTACAACCTGATCCCCACGATCAGCGTCACGGAGAACGTCGCCATCCCGCTGCTGATCCTCGGCCGCCGCCGGGCCGATGCCATGGCGCGGGCCGCGGAAATGCTTGCGGCCGTCGGTCTCGGGGACAAGCTGGAGGTCTTCCCTTCCCAGCTCTCCGGCGGGCAGCAGCAGCGGGTCGCCATCGCGCGGGCCCTGGTCAACAACCCGCGGCTCATCGTCTGCGACGAGCCCACGAGCGCCCTCGACGGGGACACGGGACGGCTGGTGATGGACGTCCTGCGGAAGAACGCCCTCTCCGAGGACCGGGCCCTCATCATCGTGACCCACGATAATCGGGTCTTCAACTTCGCGGACCGCATCGCCCGGATGGACGACGGCAGGATCATCCTCGTCGAACCCCAGGTGGCGACATCTTAGGAGGCCCTATGGTCAGAAAATACGCCCTTCCCCTGTTTGCCGTCCTCGGCCTCGTCTTCGCGCTGTGGATGGTCAAGGAAGGTTCGAAGCCGAGCATCCACGCAAAACCGGTGGCGAACCCCCCGCAGGTGGAGTTCGTCAACCGGATCTCGGGGGCCGGCATCGTAGAGGCCAGCACCCGAAACATCTCCGTGGGGGCCCACATCCCCGGCATCGTCGCGCGGGTGTACGTCCGCGTGGGTGATCGCGTCCGGGCCGGCAGTCCCCTCTTTGCCATTGACGACCGGACAAGGCGAGCCGACCTGGCCGTTCGTGAGGCGCGCGTCCGCGAGGCGGAAGCCCATCTTCAGGATCTCCGGGTCCAGCTCGAGATCGCCGAAAAGATCCAGGACCCCCGGGCGATCAGCGTGGAGGATCTCAACAAGCGCCGCTACGCCGTCCAGGCGGCCGAGGCCCGCCTCGCCAACGCCGCCGCGGAGCTCAGGGCGGCGCAGGTCGACATCGACCTTCTGACGGTCCGGGCCCCCATCGACGGTGATGTGCTCCAGGTCAATGTCCGGCCGGGCGAGTACGCGCCCACCGGTGCGACGGCCCAGCCGCTGATCCTGCTGGGAAGCCTCGACAGGCTGCACGTCCGTGTGGACATCGACGAAAACGATGCCTGGCGGTTCCGGCGGCAGGCCCCGGCCGTCGCCTTTGTCCGCGGGAACCCCTCGCTCAAGACGAACCTCCGGTTCGAGTATGTGGAGAAGTACGTCATCCCCAAGCGATCGCTGACCGGCGAGAGCACGGAGCGTGTCGACACGCGGGTCATGCAGGTCGTCTACAGCTTCAGTCGCGACGACCTGTCCGTTTATCCGGGACAGCTGATGGACGTCTACATCGCGGACCAATCCACCGCCGAACCGGGGGGGCCGGCAGGAGGGGCGAAGAAACCGTGAGAAAGAAACTGGCGCCCATCCTCGTCATCGTGACTGTCCTGTCGGGCTGTTTCGCCGCCGGACCTGATTATCGAAAGGAAAATCCGCCCGTGCCTGAGCGGTTCTCGGCGCTTGAGCCCGGGATCGCCAGCGGCGAAACGCCACCGGGCCCGCTGCTGGACACCTGGTGGAGGATCTTTGATGACCCGCTTCTCGACTCCCTCATGGAGAGGGCCGTTTCCCGCAATCTCGACCTGCGCATCGCGGCAGCGCGGGTGATCCGGGCGAGGGCGCAGGCGGGAATCGCCTCGTCGGCCTTCCTGCCCGAGGGGGGAATCACGGGCGAGTACCAGCGGATCCGCCGCGACGAGGCCGCCGTCCTGGGCTCCGCGGCGACAGCGGCGAGAGGCCGGGAGCAGGACTTCTGGCTTGCGGGTTTCGATGCCTCGTGGGAGATCGACGTCTTCGGCGGTCTCCGGCGGCAGGAAGAGGCTGTCATGGCGGATCTCGCCGCCTCGGAGGAATCGCTTCGGGATACCCTGGTTTCCCTGCGGGGGGAGCTGGCGCGCAATTATTTCGAACTCCGGGGGCTTCAGCGGCGGATCGAGATCGCCCGCCATGAGGCCCGGATTCGACGGGAAAGCGTGGAGATCACCGGGGCGCGCGCGAAGGCGGGGCTCGTGAGCGAGCTCGATTATGCGCGGGCCTCGGGGGAATTGGCCAGCGCCGAGGCCCGGATTCCCGCCCTCGAGCGCTCTTGGAAGGCCGCCGTCTACCGGATCGGCGTTCTGATGGGGCAGGAACCCTCCGGCCTCGAGGCCGAGCTTCGCAATGCCGGCGGCCTCCCGATCGTGCCGCCGGATCTGCTGGTGGGTTTGCCTTCGGAGTTGCTGCGCCGACGACCCGACATCCGGAGGGCCGAGCGGGAGCTGGCGGCGGCCACGGCGCGGATCGGCGTTTCGACGGCTGAACTCTTTCCCCGGTTCTCCCTCACCGGTGTTTTCGGTTACCAGGCGAGCGAAAGCAGGGTCATGTTCCGGGACGAGAGCAATTTCTGGGCGATCGGGCCGTCGCTTCGCTGGCCGATCCTCAATTTCCGCCGCATCCTGTCCCAGATCGACGTGAGCAAGGCGGTTCGGGAGGAGGGACTGGCCCGATACGAACAGTCGGTTCTGCTCGCCCTCGAGGAGGTCGAAAACGCCCTGGTGGGACTTTCGCGGGAGAAGAACCGAAGCGAGTCCCTGGCGGAGGCCGTCCGGGCCAACGACCTGGCCGTGAAACTCGCCATGGACCGGTACCTTGCGGGTGTCCAGAGCTATCTCGCCGTCATCGACGCCCAGGCCGCCCTTTACGCGGCGGAGGACCAGCTGGCCCAGAGCCGGCAGGCTCAGGCCGTCGCGCTGGTTGCCCTGTACAAGGCCCTGGGGGGCGGCTGGCGGCAGGAGGAGCGGAAATGATCGGAAAACCGGCTGCAGCCGCCGGCAAGGAAAACAGGGATGAGGAAACGAATGGGTGGAGGAAAACCTTCGGATGAACAGGATTCCCGTTGTGGGCGAAATCGCCCCGGATTTCAAGGCGACGGCATTTCACGGAGGCCGGCAGGTCGAGATCAGTCTCTCCCGGTACCGGGGCCAGTGGGTCGTCCTGATCTTCTACCCCGGCGACTTCACCTGCGTGTGCCCGACGGAGATCGCGGCCGTGGCCGTCAAGTATCCCGCCTTCCGCGAAATCGGAGCGGAAGTGTTGGCGGTGAGCACCGACCCGCTGGATCACCACAGGGATTTCGAGGAAAAGGAACTGGCCCGAATGGTGCCCGGTGGCGTCCGGTTCCCTCTCGTGTCGGATCCCCTCGGTGAGGTCGGGTCTCTCTATGGGGTCTACGATGCCGCGCAGAGGACGGAAATGCGGAGCCACTTCATTATCGACCTGGACGGCGTCATCCAGTCCCTGGAGATCGTGGCCGCACCGATGGGCAGGAGCGTGGCGGAGATCCTTCGCCAGGTAAGGGCATTGAAGGAGTACCGGGCCACGGGGCGGTTGACGCCCTGCGGCTGGGAGCCCGGGAAGCCGACCCTCTCCGCTGCGGACGAATCGGGCGGGCCGAAGAAACCCTGGGAGGAATGGAAGCCCCGGGATGCCTTTTAGGCGGACCGGGTTTCGAACGTCCGGTTACCCATCTTCTGCTCCGGTGGGGGATGCCGTCGGCCTGCCTTACATCCCCATGTAGGCCTTGCGGATCTCCTCGGAGTCCAGAAGCGCCTTCGCAGGACCCGACTGGACGATGCGTCCACTCTGGAGGACATAGCCGCGGTGGGCGATCTCCAGCGCCTCCTGGACCATCTGCTCGACCAGGAGCACCGTGACCCCGCTTCGGTTGACGGCGACAATGGTCTCCATCATCTTCTCCACGAGCGTCGGCATCAGGCCCAGCGACATCTCGTCGAGCATCAGCAGTTTGGGTTTCGACATGAGCCCCCGGGCGATGGCCAGCATCTGCTGCTCGCCGCCGCTCAGGGTCTCCGCCGTCTGTCGGGACCTCTCCCGCAAGACGGGGAAGAGCTGCATCATATCGTCGAGGCGCCTCCGGATCTCGGCCTGAGACGGCTCGGTGTAGGCGCCGAGCCACAGGTTTTCCTTGACGGAGAGTTTCGGGAACAGGTGTCGCCCCTCGGGCACGTAGCTGATGCCGAGGGCCAGGGTCTGGTGGGGGCGCAGGCGGGAGAGGTCCCGCCCCTCGAATCGGATCGAGCCCTGCAGGGGGTTGTTGAGGCCTGCGATGGCGCGCAGGGTGGTCGACTTGCCGGCCCCATTGGCCCCGACGACGGCCACCAGTTCCCCGGGCAGGACCTCCAGGGTCACCCCGAAGATCACCGCTATCCCATCGTAACCCGCAGAAACGTCGGTGAGGGTCAGGATCGGGTCAGCCATCGGCTCGTTCCTCCTTCCGCGTCTGCATCCGGCGACTGAACTTCTCTCCCAGATAAGCGGCGATGACGCGCTCGTCGTGGATGATGTCACCCGGTGGACCCTCGGCGAGCTTGATGCCGCCGTCGAGGACCACCACCCGGTCGGCGATCGGCATGATGGCCTCCATGATATGCTCCACGATCAGGAGCGTGATTCCCTCCTCGCGGATGTTGCGGATCAAATCGAGGGCGGCCTTGACCTCGGTGGACGTAAGTCCCGCCATGACCTCGTCGAGCATCAGCAGTTTGGGCCGGGTCGCCAGGGCCCGGGCAAGTTCGAGACGTTTCTTGACGCCGATGGGCAGATCGCTCGAGATCTTGTCGGCGAACTCGCTGAGGCCGCAGAGCCGGACACAGCTCTGCGCTGTTTCGTGGGCCTGTGCGTTACTCGCCCCGTGCAGGAAGGCGCCTACCAGCACATTATCGTAAACGCTCATGTCCTTCAGGGGCCGCACCACCTGGAAGGTGCGCACGGCGCCCATCCGGGCGATCCGGTGGGAGGGAAGCCCCGTGATCTCGTTTCCGTCAAAGAAGATCCGCCCGGAAGTGACGGGGTACAGGCCGGAGATGCAGTTGAATAGAGTCGTCTTTCCGGCCCCGTTGGGTCCGATGAGGCCCACAATCGAACCGGCCTCGACGGCGAGGCTCACGCGATCGCAGGCGACAAGCTCTCCGAACTTCTTGGTGACATCGCGGACTTCAAGAAGTGCCAAGGGAAGTCCCTCCTTTCAAAGCGTCCGGCCGTCGACGCCTCGCGATGTCGCGGACGATTCCGATGATGCCGGCCGGCTGCTTGATGACGATCACGATGATCAGGAAGCCGAAGATGATGAGGTCCACGCCTCCGCCCAACCCCCCCCAGAGGGCGCGGGTATACTCCTGCAGCGGGATGAGCACCGCAGCGCCGAGCAGCGGGCCCGCCAGGGTTCCCGCCCCGCCCAGGATCGTGACGAGAACAAACTTCATCGACATGTCGAGCGACATGACCATCCCCGGGTCGACCCGCAGGTTGTACTGCACGAAGAACGCGCCGCAGAGAGCGGCCAGCGCCGCCGACAGGGCCATGGCCACGAGCTTGACGGTCGTCGAGTTGACGCCGAGCGACTCGGCGGTCTCCTGGCCTGCGCGGACGGCCCTGAGGTAGTAGCCGAAACGATGTCCCTCGAGGAATCGAACGATGCCGAAGACGAGGAGGAACAGCACCAGGGCGCAGTAGAAATATCCCGTCTTTGAGTCGTACCACATCAGATTCTTCAGACCTTCCTCTACGAGCGGATAGTCCAGACCCAGCGCGCCGCCCACCCAATACCAGACGAGAAACATCCGGTTGAAGATCTCCACGATAGCGAAGGTGGCGATGGCGAAATAGTGTCCGCTCAACTTGAAGCAGGGGTAGCTGATGAGCACGGCCACCGCGGCGGCCGACAGCATGCCGACAAGGGCCCCGGGCCACGGGCTCAGGCCGTAGGTGACCACGGCCATGCCGGCCCCGTACGCTCCGATGCCGAAAAACACGGCGTGGCCGAAGGACGTCTGTCCGCCGTATCCGCCGATGATGTTCCATGCCTGGGCCATGCTGGCGTAAAGAAGGATGAGGATCAGCACATGCATGAGGAAGGAGTTGGCCGTGATCGCCGGGACGGCGGGCACCAGGGCCAGGATTCCCACGAGGGCGAGCCAGATCAGGTCTTTGCGCTTCCGTGCAGATGGATTCATGGGTTTACCACCCGAAAATGCCCTTGGGGCGCAGGAACACCAGGGCGAGATAGAGTCCGAAGACGGCCACGTATTTGAAGACCGGGGCGATGTAATAGCCGGCCAGGGCCTCGACGACACCGACGAGGAGCGCCGCCAGAAACGCCCCGGGGATGCTGCCGAAGCCGCCCATGGCGACGCAGACGAAGGCGATGAGACTGAACATGGTGCCCACTTCGGGATGCACGGCGAGGTAGGTGGGCATGATGCCGCCGGCGATGCCGACCGTCGCGCCGCCGATGCCGAAGATCAGGATGTAGATCCGTTCCGTGTTGATTCCCATCAGCTCGGCGGCCTCCTTGTCCATGGCGGTGGCCTGGACCGCCCAGCCGAATCGTGTTCTGCGGATCATGAAAAAGACGAGGCCCACGACGACGAGCGCCAGGATGGCCGTGACGAGTTGGGGCACGGGAACGATCAGGTTCCCCAGATGGAAGGTCTTGTCACCGAGCCATGTATCGGAGAGGATGCGGTAATTGGGGGTGAAACGGTTGAGGCACAGGTTCTTGAGAAGCATGGCAAGGCCGAAGGTCGCCAGCAGCGCCGAAAGCGGGGGCTTGCCGACCGTGTACTTGATGATCAGCTGATAGGTCAGGGCGCCCAGGATGAAGATGAAAACGCCGCCCGCGAACATGGAGATGAGGGGGTCGATGTTCGCCAGGAACCCGAGCCAGTAGGTGATGTACATCGCGATCATCACGTACTCGCCGTGGGCGAAGTTGATCACGTCCATCACGCCCCAGATCAGGCAGAGCCCGACGGCCACGAGGGCATAGAGCATGCCGTTGAGCGTGCCGTCCAGCAGTACTTGGAGCAGAGTGTCCATGGAGATTCCGGGAGTTCATAAAGGTGCCGGGAGCCCGAAGACCCCCGGCACCGGTTCCATTCACAGCCCTGCGGCTCGAGATCAGCGCTTATCCCACGGTTTCATGGGGAAGATCACCTTCGTGTCCGCCTTCTCCTTGGGGAAGACCCTCTTGTACTTGCCGTTCTGCAGCTGGGTGATGATGCTGAGGGCGAGCTTGTTCTGTCCGCCCGGGGCGAAGGCCACCTTCCCGCTCAGGGAAAGCGGGGAATCCCAGGTGTGGGCGTAGAGGGTCTTGGCCACGACCTCGGGATCGAGGCTCTTGGCTTTCTCGATGGCCTGGGCGAGCACCAGCATGGCGATGGTTTCCTGGATGCTGTCGCTGTCGTAGGGCACACCGCCCGTCTTCGTCTTGAAGATCTTCTCCACCTCGGCCACGGCGGGCATGATGCCGGCGAACTCAGGCGAGTAACCCGTCGATCCCATGAAATAGTCGGCATCGGGGCCCAGCTGCTTGGCAATGACCGGGTCCTGGTAGCCGCTGCAGTAATTCAGGGCCACCTTGGGGATCCAGTTCATCTTCTTCATGGTCTTGACCATCAGGGAATAGTCGGCCCCCAGAACGGCCCCGAAGAGCGCGTCGGGGTTCTTGGACTTGAGGGTCTGCACCTCGCTGTCGAGGTTGGTGGCGCCCGGGTTGAAGGGCACATCGGCCACGACCTTGAAGCCGCCCGCAGCCGCCGCCTTCTTGGCCTCTTCAGCCGCGTGTTTGCCGAACACGGAGTTTTCGTAGATGATGCCGAGGGTTTTGATATTGGCGTTTTTCTGGGTCTTGTTGAGCCACTTCAGGACCTCGACGAACTCGTGGGATTCGACCTCATCGGTGGAAGCCGTTCGGAAGAAGAATTTCATGTCCCGCTGGGTGAGCGCCGCCGAACTGGAGGCCCCGCACATGAAGATCTTCTTGGCGCGTTCGGCCACGAAGCTGGCCGGCATACTCACGGAGCTGTTGTAGGCGCCGATGAGGCCCCAGACGCCCTCCTGGTTGATCAGGCGCTCGGCCTCGGCCTTGCCCACATCGGGCTTGCTCTGGCTGTCGGCGTGGACGAGCACGATTTTATAACCGCCGAGGAGGCCTTCTTGATTCGCGAGGGGCACCTTGATGTTGGGGTGCTTGTTGTTGATGATCTCGACGGCCGTTTCCACGGCCGCCTTGCAGCGCTGTCCGGCTGTCGCGACGGGCCCCGTCAGGGGGAAGATCGTACCGATCTTGATGACCTTCTCCTGGGCCAGGGACTGCCCGGGGGTGACCCCGAGTACGAGGGAGGCTGCCAGGGCCGCCAGGAACAAGAGTTTGATGAATGATTTGCCGTAAGCCATAGATAACCCTCCTTGTTTGGTTGGATTCTCACCTGCGCTGTACAGACAGGACCAAGGCCCGCGTGACATCGGTCTTCACAGGTGGGGAACGCGTTTCAATCGAAATTCAGTTATATCGTAAGGTTATGGAATGAAGAGCAAATCGCCGCCGCCGATGGAGCCTGCGCGGACTCGACATGGGACGATAGTTTAACCGCATCCGTATGTCAAGGGGGTTTTGCAGTTGCGGATATGAAAAGCGAAGGGGGCCGGCCCGTCGTCGGGCGGCCCCCGTTTTCTGCCCTCTGGATTTTCTTGATCCGATCCGGGTCCGAATTCGAGGTAGGGTTGGGGCTATGCGGACGAAAGGATGATCTTGGGATCCAAATACACGACGGTGTCTTTGATCTTGATCCGCCCGTCCCTGCCCTTCACCGTGAGTGTCCCTCCGCCGTGGTGGTTGAGCATCGCTCGCGCGGCGTCGATGGCCTCCCTCTTCGTGTCGTGGACCGTGATGACCCCGTCGTCAGCGCTGCTCTTGATGATCCATCGGCCGTCCTTCCGGCAATAGACGGTGCAATCCCAACCCTTGACCATGCCTGGGTATCCCTTTAGATCGGACTCGATTAAGATTTATCTTACGGGGAGTCGTGCCGGAGATCAATACGACGAACGTCGCATTTTTTTCGTATATTCGGTGCCGACGGCTCATAAAAGTATGAGACGACCCCCGATGAAGGGTCGAGAGAACGGTCCCCTTGGGGAAAATGGGTTGCGGGATGAGCAGCAACCCGCCGATTTGATGCGGTGATTTTGATGACAAGAACTGAGGGCGCCGCATGCGCCTGCGGAGGCCCAGATCGGGTTCCCCCGACGGGACGTAACGTGCCCTTCTCCGCCGCGGGATTTATTCTCACTGGAGCCCGCACTTGACAGAATCGGCGGAAAAGCGTAGCTTTCCCCCCCATAACGCCGCGCAAACGACGGATCGGTTTTCTCTCGTCCGTGCGAATACCGACGCCGGTCCGTCCACTCGGGAATCAGCGATGAAGGTGAAATTTTTTTTTCTGGCAACGAGGCCGCAATTCCTGCTCCTGGCCGTGGTGCTCGGAATTCTCGGTACCTGCATTGCCTGGTACGACGGCTTCTTTGATCCGCGGCTCGCCGTCCTCGCCGGCGTCGGACTCATCCTCGCGCACTCCAGTTGCAACGCCCTGAACGATTACTTTGACTATCAGAGCGGCGTCGACAAGGCCACGACCGTCACCCCGTTCAGCGGCGGCAGCGGGCTCATCAAGCAGGGGCATCTGAAACCGGCGGAGGTGTTCTGGTTCGGCATGGTATGCCTGCTCCTGGCCCTGGTCATCGGCCTGTACATCTGTGTGGTGAAGGGTTGGCTCTTGTTGCCGCTGATCATCATCGCCACGGGCTGCGTCGTCCTTTACAGCCCCGTGATCCTCAAGTTTTACTGGCCGGAATGGTCACCGGGTCTCGGCCTGGGCATCCTTCCCGTCCTCGGTATGTATTTTTCCCAGACCGGCAGCTATACCCTTCATGCCCTGATCGCATCCGTCCCATCGGGTTTTCTCGTCCATAATCTTCTCCTGCTGAATGAATTCCCCGACATCGAGGCGGACAGAGCGGGGAACAGGAAGACGTTGCCCATCACGATTGGGCGCAGGGGCGCAGCCGTCGTTTACACGGTATGTGCCGTCCTTGCCTATCTGTGGATCGTAGGCGCGGTCGTATGGAAGGCGATGCCCGTGTACACGCTGCTGGCTCTCCTGACCCTTCCGCTGGCCTTGAAGGCCATCCGTGGCGCCTTTCATAACGACGATATGTCGATCCTCATGCCGTCCATGGCCCGCAATGTCCTCGTTGTGCTTCTGACGCAGTTCCTCACGGCCATCGGCTACATCCTTGCGACCCTCTTCAAATAATTCAGGGGCATCAACCGGAACCCGCTGAAGTCCCCGTCACGGGCGATCTCCCCTGCCTGGAGGAACGGTTAGCGGGTTCCCCGTGTTGAACAAGAGGTCATGAGCCCCCGGATCCAAAATCCCTTGATTTGATCGGTCTTCGACTCAGGAGAGGATCGTCTGTCCTGCGTTGAGGCAAAAAGCAAGACCTGACCCCAAGACTTTGTAACCCCGAGACTTTGTCATCCGACTGCCAGTGTCGACCATCCCAAAATGGACAGCTGAGGCAACACACGGATAATGCGATTGATTTGCCGGGAATCGTCCAAATTGGAACGTTTTCGCGGGATGCCCGTAACCCGGGCGATTTTCGAATCCTATTGAAATAATTAACGATTTTAACATTTCGCCGCATGGCACACTCGATGCTCTCGATCCGGTCAAAAAAGACCGCAAAGAAAGGCAGAGAAGATGTCACCTTCACCGATCACGAGAAAACCTCATCAAGGATGCTGTATCTGTGACAACTGTGGAAAACAGATGCAGTGGAACGGGATCGAGTGGTCCATCCTCAATTCCGTGTATCTGCTCTGTTCGCAATGCACACGCAGGTGGTTCAGGAAAAACAGGACCATGAGGATTCCACATTGACCGCTTGATACCGGCTTAAAAGGAGATTTCCCATGACATTGTTCATTGTTCTCATCTCGGCATTCCTGATCGGCCTCGTCGTGTTCCTGATGCAATCGTCGGATGGCGAATCGAAGAAGACCGGGCCGGCGGCAGGTCGCGTGAGGCTTTCCGAAAAGAAGACCGTGGCGGCGGGAACGGGGATCGCCGCCGAGGTCCCTCAGAAAACCGAAAAAGCAGAAAATATCGACGGGCTCAGGTCAGCGGTCCTGGAAGGACTGGCATACATCGCATCAGGCGCTGACACGGCTGAGCCGTCATCTCAAATGCCTCACGAGCTGAGCGAGCTGAACCCGGGCATCGTCGACTCGATCCGGTGGCAGGTCGGAGACATGAAAGAATTTACTTCGGCCCATGAAATGTCCCTGATGCTGGATGACCCGAACGTCAACCTGTCGAATGTCGCCAGGAGAATCTCGTCTGACCCCGTGCTGGCGAACAAAATCCTGAGGGCTGCGAACTCCGCCTACTTCGGGTCGCGAATGGCCATCGACTCGATCAACCATGCGCTGGCCGTTCTCGGACTCATCAACATTAAATCGATCATCTTTTACAGCATGTTGTCCAAACAGTCTTTCAATGATTCAGGGCACGGCAACCCGATTTACAGGTCGTTGTGGAGTCATTCGGTCCTGACGGCCCGCTGCGGGGTTTATCTTGCGGATGCTTTCGAAGGCTTGAACAAGGGAAGGCTCTACACGCTGGGGCTGCTGCATGATTTCGGCGAATTCTTCATGCCGAGAATCAGCCGGCAGAAACAGGTCGATCGCGATTTCATGGTTCCCTTCGGCGACAGGGAGAGCATCGCCGGCGAGGAGCAGCTCCTGGGCATCAGCCACTCCGTCGTCGGGAGGATCGCTTTCGAGGGATGCGGCCTTTCGGAACAGATCCTGCGGTTGATCGAGATCCACCACTTTCCCTCCTTCTATGCCAAAAGCTGTCTCGCCATGAAGGAGGAAGACAAGAAATATCTGACGGCCCTTTTCCTCGCGAACCAGATCGCGAAGTTGTTCGCTGCAGAAGATGAAAAGAAGTTTTACGCCGTCCAGCCCCTGCCCGCCTCCTACCATGATCTGGTCGGCCTGCACAAAGTGAGGAATATTTTTTCCGACCCGTATGTCCTGGCTGAAATCGCGAAGACCAGGAGCCTCACTCAGGACACCATCGGATCCTGATCCCGGAATCACTCTCCCGCTGGAGGAGGGGCTTCGGCCGCAAACCACAAGGTCCTCCTTCTCACCGGGGCGCGTCTCGAGATCGACCTCCGGATCCACGGATCCATCGTGCCGGGCTCTGGTGCCTGAAGGCAAGCCCCTTGATCTTTCCTTTCGCTTTCGTGCGGCGGCGTTTTGCACGATTTTATCTTGACAAAACCACGCGGATTTCTTATCTCCCATAGCAGTGAAGGAACTTGCGGGTCCGGGAGAAGATCCTGGAGGACGTTTCGATGGTCGGGCCGCCATCCGGTTGATTCAGGTGGGGGCCTTTTTTTTATGCCTGAAGTGGATTCAGTGATTCACCAGGTGGGTCAGGAAACGCTTTGAGGATTTGTCTTGACGTCCCTGAAGCCGATCCCGATAAGGAACATCAATCCCAAAAGCCGTTTCGCCCCGTGATCCCTGCACGAAACGCGAATGTTCTTCGGCGGCGCGGCAAAACAGGAAAGTCGTGGAAGATCTCCGCTACAACCTGCCCGTCCTCCTGCTCCACAACATGAACCCCGAATGGTCCCCGGTTGACCGGCGGGAAACGGAACAGGAAGTCTTTGCGCTCGTCGACGCTCTGAAAGGGTTGGGTCATCCCGTCGAGGTTGTGGCGTTGGAAGACGGCTTCCTGGCCGACCGGTTGAGTGCGTTCAATCCCCGCGATTACATCGTGTTCAACTGGTGCGAGGAGCTCCCCGGCATTCCCCGCAGCGAGCCGGAAGTCGTCAGGGTGATGGAACGGATGGGCTTCGTCTTCACCGGTTCCTCCTGCGACGTGCTCGCGTTGTCCTACGACAAGCCCCGCGTCAAACGCCTCCTCGAAGAAGCGCACATTCCCACACCCCCCTGGGAGGTCTTCGACACCCCCGAGGTCGAAAAGTGGAACGTTTTCCCTGCCATCGTCAAGGCCGCCCACGAGCACTGCAGCATCGGCATCGCCCCCGAATCCGTCGTCACGTCGACAGCCGAACTGGAAGAACGCGTTTCCCTGATCCTGGAGACCTACCAGCAGCCCGCTTTGGTCGAGGCATTCATCAACGGGAGGGAATTTCACGATGCCGTTTGGGGCAATGGAAGGATCTCCGCGCTCCCGGCGGTGGAGATCGAGTACTGCGGCCGCACCGACATACGCGACCGGCTCTTTACGTATGAAGCCAAGTACTGTCCCGGATCCCGTCTCTACGAGACGATCGACCTGTGCGTGCCGGCGGAGCTGGATCCGCCGGCACAGACCGAGCTCGAGCGGGTCGTCCTGGCCACTTACCAGGTCATGGGCTGCCGGGACTACGGGCGCATTGATGTCCGCTATCTCGACGGGGTCTTCTATGTGATTGATGTCAACCCCAATCCCGACATCAACCCCAAGACGTCGATGACTTATGCGGCGGCCGAAGCAGGCTATTCCTACGGTGAAATGGGCAGCCGCATCGTCAACCTGGCGGCCGAGCGTCACCCGGTCTTCCGGGGATCGAATTCGGCGGCCTGATGAACATTCCCCGCATCACAAAACACCACAGAGGGCTTCGGCATTCGCGGATGGGGTCGGGGGGTTGTCTGTTCCGGCGATTTTCTTGTGCAGTTTCGCCGGCGGGCTCTTCCCGGATCCCCGTCGGCGGGGGCGGTGACTACTCCGGTTGGAAAAGGACGTCGGCGCAGACGGCGGTTTCTTTCTCACCCGTGAAGCAAAAAGCAAGACCCGGCCCGATGTTTTTCTGTAGGGCAGACTTCAAATTTGCTTCGGCTTTCTGGGTCGGCGGCTTCACGCTTGACTTTTTGTCCTTGGCAGGCGAGAAAGACTGCGACGGTGCCGCGCATCTCAATACTTTCTGCATAGAAGGAGGGAATCTGATGAACCGTTTCGAGAGAATCTGGCACAAGCACTACCCGGCCGGTGTGCCCCGGGAAATCCCCTTTGAACAGATCACGCTGCCGGAGGTCCTCACCCGAACCGCCGCGAAGTTCCCGAAACACCCGGCCATCGTCTTCATGGGCACGGTGATCAGCTATGAAGAGTTCGACCGCCTGGTGAATCGGTTCGCCAGAGCGCTTCTCGACCTGGGGGTAAAACGGGGCGACAGGATCTCCATGGTTCTTCCGAACATCCCCCAGATCGTCATCGCGGACTTCGCCGCTTTCCGGATCGGGGCGGTCACCGTCATGAACAACCCCCTCTACACGGAGCACGAACTCTCCTACCAGTTGAACGACTCGGACTCCACGGTTGCCGTCATGCTGGATGGGGCGTTTCCGATCGGGAAAAAGCTGCAGGAGAAGACCTCGGCCAAGAAGCTCATCCTCTGCTCCGTGAGCGACTACCTCCCGGCCCCGCTCAAACCGCTCTTCCCGCCAGCAGAGGTCCCGGTCCAGGAGAACGTCTATCGCTTCATGGATCTCATCCATGCGCAGAGCGACCTTCCCGTCGACAATGTCCCCAGGCTGGAAGACCTGGGTGCCCTCATCTATACGGGGGGGACGACGGGCATCAGCAAGGGAGTCATGTTGAGTCATGCCAACATCAGCTACAACACACAGCAGTTCCGCAGCTGGTTCCATCTCGGGAAGGACGGACAGGAGCGCATGCTGGCGATCTATCCGTTCTTTCACGCGGCGGGGTGGACCGGAATGCACAACACCTGCGTGTATGCCGGGTGGGCGAATATCCTCGTGCCCCGACCGGAGCCCGGTCAGATCCTCGATCTGATCGAGAAAACGAAGCCGACGCTGCTGCCGGGCGTGTCGACGATCTTTATCGCGCTCCTGAACAACGAGCGCTTCCAGAAGATGGACCTCTCCTTTGTCAAGGTATACATCACGGGTGCCGCCCCGATGCCCGTGGAGACCATCGCCGCGCTGAAAAAGTTGCATAACGTTCCCCTGATCAATGTCTATGGATTGACGGAGATCACCCCCATGGGAACGGCCACCCCTTGGGGAGGGATGGAAAAACCGGAGACGGTGGGCGTGCCCCTGCCCAGCACGGACCTGAAGATCATCGATCTCGAGACGGGAAAGAGGGACCTCAAGATCGGCGAGACGGGGGAGATCTGCTTCAAGGGACCCCAGGTCATGCAGGGTTATTACAAGAAACCGGAGGAAACAGCCTTGGTCCTTGAGGACGGCTGGCTGAAAACAGGCGACGTCGGTTTTCTCGACGAGGACGGATACCTGACGATCGTGGACCGCAAGAAGGATGTCATCATCGCCAGCGGCTTCAATGTCTATCCGAAGGAGATCGATGAGTTTCTGATGTCCCATCCAAAGATCCTCGAGGCCTGTACCATCGGTGTGCCGGATGCCTACCGCGGTGAGACCGTTAAAGTCTTCATTGTTCCGAAACCAGGCCAGACCATGACGGAAGAGGAGGTCATCGACTTCTGCAAGGGCAAGATGGCTGCCTACAAGGTCCCGAAGATCGTGGAATTCACGGATGCCCTGCCCAAGAGTACCGTCGGCAAGATTCTTCGTCGGGAACTCAGGGATAGAGAGAAAAAGAAAATGGAAGGGAAGGCGTGACCTCCGGCGGGACGGATTGTGAATTGGACACCGCGGTGCATCGGCCCCTATGGCGCCCGAAATCGATTGAACGGATTTCTACCGGCGCCTGGCGCTCCCTCGGGGCAAGGAGCAGGACCTGACACCTTCTGATACAAAGAGGTTGCGCCGACAACGAGTTTATGGCAGAAGAGGCGGAAACATCCACAGGCGGGAGTGTAATGGACAAAAAGGATTTCAAGCTCATCGTCGTGCAGGTCGTCACTTGGAGTGATAATGCGGAGGAGGATTTGGAGGATCTCGCAACCGCTGCCGATGGTGTCGGGTTGTTCACCCTCGAGTCTCGAATCCGGGATATCACGGATGAGGAATTCGAAGCCTTCCAGCAGGCAGATCCTGACTTTTTCAGCACGACCGGAGAGCAGGAAGAACCCGGGAAAAGCGAGAAGTCATGATCGTTTGATCTTCGATTCGATCGATCGAAGTGAGGTCATCCCATGCTGCAGCCCCTTGCGGTTCGGGGTTTGAATCACGTCGATCGAGTTCGTTTTCAGTCAGAAGATTCCTCTCTCCGTGATGATGGCACCGGGGTATTCGGCGAACGAGGCAAAGCGGACTTTCTCCGTTCGAGATAGATCCAGAGCGGATCTCCCGTGACCATGAAGGCCGCATCGCGGGATCATTTTCTACGACCCGTCAGCCACCCTCAACAAAAACACGAAAGGGGTTATCCCCAAACGGATAGCCCCATGATTTTTCTGGCGCGCCCTCGAGGGCTCGAGCAGTTGTTCTACGTCAAGGCAAAAAGCAAGACCTGACCCCAATTTATACTGTCAACTATTCCGGGTGTTGAGATTACAACGGGCGATTACCGTCTCAATGGGGAGACGCTGATGGCAGACCCACCCGCGACCGGGGAAATCGTTATTGCCACACCCGAGCGGATTGAAGCCATTATGCGGAACCCGGACTTCGACTCATGGATTAGTTCGTTTGGTGTCGTCTGTGTCGATGAGGCACACCTGATAAGTGACGAAAAAAGGGGGCCAGTGCTTGAGTGCGTGATAACACGCTTTCTATCTGAAAAGGCGCCTCCGAGATTTGTTTTTCTCTCTGCAACGCTTGGCAACTGTGATGCCTTGCAGGCGTGGCTGAAGCCTTGCGACGTTGTGCATTCTTCCATCCGGCGCCCGCCGCTGCAGCAAGAAGTATGGGCTTTGGAGGATGGGGAGAAAACCGATGATAAGGTCATCACATCGCTGGAGCGTGTTCTGGCAGAACCAGGCACTTCAGCCTTAGTATTTGTATACCGCACAGACGATGCTGCACGCCTCGCTACGAAGATCTCTGCAACGCTAGGCAACCATCAGGCGGCTGCGTATCATAGCAAGATGCCAGCTGCGCAGAAGTCGGAAATCAAAGACGCCTATATAAATGAGAAAACCCGATGCCTGGTGAGCACGACTGCCCTGGGGGCAGGTGTAAATCTTCCAGCCACGCATGTGATTGTCCGGGATCTGACCTTTGGGCAAGACGGTCTACTGCCCATCAGAGATCTTTTACAGATGATGGGGCGGGCTGGACGTGGTACGCGTAATGGCAGGGCCACGGCTATATTGAAACCGAGTGATGCGTGGAAAGAAGATGAGCTTTCCGAGCAGATCAGAAATCCATCATTGCCGGATGTTCAGTCTGTCTTGATTAGGGATGTCCAGGGTGGAGACGCGCGAGACAACCAGATTGCTAAGCTCGTCCTGGGACAGCTTGCACGGAGAGATAACCAGACAGTTGATGAGTTGAAGGTGTTCTTCGATTGCTCCTTGGGGGGCAAGGGAATAGCGGAGAAGGTTGATTCTGCTGTGCGTTGGCTCTGTGATGGCCAGCAATATTTAGCTTGGCCGGTTGACAGTGGCATTGTTACAACGGCACTTGGTAAGGCCATCTCTCGAACAGGCATTCCACTTGAGGTCGGGGCTGGCTTTGGGGTGCTCATCCGAGATGTTCTTATGTGCGATCCTGAAGAGAAAGTGATTAAAAATTGGACACCCTTAGATACCTTGCTCATTCTTGAACTCTTGAACCCTCGCGAGCGAAGCCTCAAGCGCTTTTCAAAGGAACTAGCCGAGCAGGTGGAAGACTGGTTCGAACGGTCGGCGATAAAGTCCGTACTCTTTACGGAGTGGATACGTGGGACTGCAGGGGCATCGAAAGCGGAAGAGGTTCTGGGTTCGTTAGGGGTCAAGTTGGATGGGCGGCGAGGGATGGCAGAGGCTGCCCGCCAATATGCCTATGTTGCCGCTATGCGAGCCATTGTAATGTATCAGCTAGGTAATGGCATGCGAGCGGAGGACGTCTCTCGGCGATGGACCATAAAAGGATTGGACGGAGTTCAAGAAAGGTGGCGGGATCATCTGTTGTGGCAACTTGCTGGAATCGCGGAGATTTTAGATATTCGTTGCTTTTATAATTTCTTGAGAAAAGAGTGCGATGCGGACGACTGGCGCGTGACGAAGGTTAAGGGTTGTTTCAAGGGCATGCTCCATGGCGTCTACGACCTAATGGGACTGTTAAGATTTTGCTCACCCCTGGGCCCATTGTTCAGAGACCTAGAGACTGCAAAGGCGGGCGTGGGGGTGCGGACAAAGGAGAAGCTGGAGAGCATAGGAATTGCATCACTTGCTGATATTGCGAACTTCACAGTTGAGGACCTGCGAAAGGTAGGCATTAGGAAGGACTTAGCCAAGAAACTAAAGGAATATATTCGGCGTCGGACACTTTAGAGATTTTGGAGGAACGCCATGCTGCGACTAAAGAAACCCTTTACCATGATGCCACTTCCATTAGCCACCATCGCTCTACGTAAGAAGAGATACAAAGTGGACAGGACGTCGATCTGAGAAGCGGGCACCTGGTCAGGCGCCGATCAACAATATTTAATTGACTCAATATTACGTGGCTATCCGATGCCCCCAATTTTTATTCATGAGAAGAATTCTAATGAATATATCGTTGATGGGCAGCAACGCTTACATACGATCTGGCGCTTTAGTGAGAATAAATTGCAGCTAAGTGACAGATACTCTGGTGATATTGTTAATGAGCGCAGCAATAAGGAAAAGAATAAAGGCCAGGGTGCGTATACGTATAACCAGCTTCACAAAGAATGGCAGAGCAGATTCGATTCATATCCTATACCGATAATACGAATTGACGATTATGATGATGAAGAAATACGCGAATTGTTTAAACGATTACAGCATGGCAAACCTCTGATTCCCGGCGAGATTTTAAATGCCTATCCCGGAAGCATCGTGTTGGCCATGCGACGTCTGGCCAAACATAATTTTTTTAAGGATATACTTCCGATGAGTCCTAGGCGATATAAATTTAATTTTATAGTCGCGCAGATGATGTATCTCGAAGAGGCTGGGATCAATGACATTAGCCCAAGTTATGTATACAAGTATTTTGAAAATAATAGAGATATAAGAACGAACGCGGCGGTTTGTAAACGCATCAATAGAAATCTGAATTATCTCCGAGCTACATTTAAGGAAAAGACACCCGAGATAAAAAAACCTGGATGGATAATTACGTTGTATCTTTTGACGTCGTATTTATTGACATATTACTCGATGAAGAGCCAAAGAGATAATTTGAAAGATTTCTTCATTGATTTCTATCAAAAAGTAGCTGACTCGACCAATAATAATGATAAGAAATTAATGCGGTTTAACATAGCCGCGAGTAAGTCGACGACGTCACAGACAAACATTAAATTGAGACACGAAATTATTCTGGACCGCTATCTGAATAAGTATAGACCGAAGCGACTAGATGAGAATAGGTTGTTCACCAAGGAGCAAAAGCTCGCTATTTTCAGGAGGGACAAAGGTCGATGTAGGGAATGTGACAAGAAATTGCGTTATGGTGATAAGAAAACACATTATCACCATCTCGACCGCTACATCGAAGGTGGGAAGACGGAAACAGATAATGGCATGCTAGTTTGCAGGAATTGCCACTTGAATAAGATTCATTGAAATATTTATTCGTGGCGTGGTCGTGGTGCAAGGCAAAGGGGTATAGGAGGATGAAATGGACAATTTGTTTTGGAAGACAAAGACTAGCACTAAAGCATTAATACCAACGCCATTTAAGACTGAAGAGGAATTTGAGAAAATTGTCTATGAGACTTCTGAACTTCTTGGCGATATATTTTTGATAAAAAGGCAAATTCGAGGAGGCAATAAACCGGGCATTCCTGACATCATCGGTATTGATAATGATGGTAACGTATGCATCGTAGAAATGAAAAATACTACTGTGGACGCCAGCATAATCCCGCAGGTCCTGCAATATGCTTTCTGGGCGGAAACAAATCCTGACTCAGTGAAAAATCTTTGGCTTGAGTGTGATAACAAGCCAGACGATTTGGCAATTACTTGGGAAGACATGCAGGTCCGTATTCTTGTTATTGCTCCATCGATTCTCAGATCCACATTAGATTATGTTGAAAAAATTAATTATCCGGTAGACTTAATAGAGGTTAAGAGATGGCAGGAAGGAGATAATACCTTACTTCTCGTTTCAAAGCTTGAGGCAGAAATGCGGCCAAAACCGAAACCAGTGGCAGGTCTTCAAACATACAACGAAGAATTCTACGAAAGTACTTATAACAAGCAAAGCGCAAAAGAATTTATGCAATATGCGAAACAGGTAGAACAAATTGTGAGGCAAAAGGGATGGGCACTGGAGATAAAATTCAATAAAAGTTATTGTGGTTTTAAAGCAGGTTTTTTTAATGCATTTGGAATCAATTGGGTCGGCTCAAAGACCTTGGCTTTCTTTGTTAAACTTCCGCAGAATGAAGCAGAAAAGCATAATATTAAAATGACACGCTATGAAGAGCAATGGAAACAAGCGGTATATTTTATCAAACCAGGGGAAACAAAGGCGGCAGATTTTATTCCTTTATTTGAGCATGCGTATAAGCATCTGACTGGCAAGTAATTAATCTGCCGACACGTGCAATTAAGCACCAGGACTCTCAAGTGAGTTATAGGTGGGGGAAAAAAGGGGTTCAAATCTTGATACTTGATAATGTGAGCTGACTCTGCCACACTTCTGCCATGGCCAGGCCCCTCCGGATCCAGTTCGAGAACGCATACTACCATGTCACCTGCCGCGGCAACGCCCGCCAGAAGATCTTTTCCTCCGATGCCGACCGCTCGGCGTTTCTCGACCTCCTCGACCGCTCTGCTGACATCTATCAGGCGGAGATCCTCGCCTACGTCCTGATGTCCAATCACTTCCACCTGCTGGTGAAGACGCCCCGGGGAAATCTCCAGGAGTTCATGCGGCACTTCAACATTTCCTACACGGGCTGGTACAATCGGCGGCACCGGCGCTCGGGCCATCTCTACCAGGGACGCTACCACTCCCTCCTCATTGACGCGGATAACTACCTCAAGGAAGTATCCCGGTACATCCACCTCAATCCCGTCAAGATCAGGAGGTTGAGGGCACAGGATGCCAATTCGCAGAAGAAAACGCTCGACGATTACCCCTGGAGCAGCTACCCGGGGTATATTGCCCCCGGCAAGCGCAGGCCCTTTCTGTCAACAGACATGCAAAAATGACCCCCTGCGAACATTGAAAAATGACCCCCCCCGAAAAACCGAAAGGGGGTACGATACGATGCAACAGGATGTATGCTTGCTCCCGATGAACCCATCGGGAGGCGAGGAAATGGTCAACGGAAGTCTTTGGCATGAGATTCACAGCCGGTTCAAGCTCAAGGAGACGAAGAAGTCGATCGCCCGGTCGCTGGGCCTGGATGTCCGCACGGTGCGAAAGGTCCTGAAGCAGCGCGAACCTGCGCCGTATCATCGAACGAGGACGGAGGAGACGCTTCTTATCAATGTCAGTGTAATAATGTACCAAAGATGTCACTGAAAAGTGTACCACCCTGGGGATGAACCCGTGGTATCGTCTCCTCGCAGAGAGGAGGTGATACCCCATGATCTCCAAGGAGGGTTACATGGAAATCAGGGCCATGTATCGCAATGGGATGACCGTCCGGGCCATTTCCCGGAAACTGGGCCTTCACCGCAACACCGTCAAGAAGCATCTCACGAGCGACGAGTTTCCCCGCTACCACAAGACCAGGCGCCGGGAATCGATCCTGGAGCCCTACATCCCGATGATTCGGGACTACCTTCAGGAGGATGATTACCGGGCCACGTGGATCCTCGAGCGGATCCGGCAGGCGGGCTTCCCGGGGGGCTACGGGATCGTCCGGGACTATGTCCGCTCGGTCAAGCACAAGAAGACCCGCCTAGCCTATGTGCGCTTCGAAACAGAGCCGGGCCGCCAGGCCCAGTGCGACTGGGCCGATTTCCAGGTCGTGGAGCCCTCGGGCCGGACGACCACGATCTTTGCCTTCATCCTGGTGCTGGGCTTCAGCCGGGCCGTCTATGCCGAGTTTTTCGAGCGCCGCACCCTGGAGAGTTTCATGGATGGTCACATCCGGGCCTTCCGGTATCTGCAGGGGGTACCGGCCGAGTGCCTCTACGACAACCTCAAGCACGTGGTCACCGGCCGCGACGCGGCGGGCAAGCCGATCTTCCATGCCGAGTTTCTGCACTTCGCCCATCATTACGGCTTCACCCCCGTCGCCTGCCCCCCGTACAGCCCCTGGACCAAGGGCAAGGTGGAGCGCCCCATCGATTACCTGCGGGAGCACTTCTGGCGGGGCTACCGCTTCAGCTCGATTGCGCAGGCCAACGAAGACGTCCTGCGCTGGCTTGCCGAGACGGCCAACCGCCGCATCCACGGCACCCATCACCGGCCCGTCGACGAGCGCTGGCGGGAGGAGATCCCCCAGCTGGGCCCGCTGCCCGCGGCGGATTATGACACCTCGCTGAAGGCCTTCCGCAAGGTCTACCGGGACTGCCAGGTCTCGTTCAACACCAACCGCTACGTGGTTCCCCACCGGGCCGTGGGCTGGAAGGTCATGCTGAAGGTCAAAAACGGCCTCATCCGCATCTATCATGACCAGGACCTGCTGGCGAGCTACCGGGAACCACAGGGCAAGCACCAGCTCGTGACTGACCCCCGGTTCTACGAAGAACTCCGGTCTGACAAAGAGCAGCTGCGGCGCAAGTACAGAAGATCCAAAGGAAAAGCCACTCGCGGGCTCACCATCGGCAGCCTCTGGGTCGATGTCCATCGTCGCCCCCTTGCCGAATATGAAAAATACGCCCAGGGAGGTGTCGCATGGAACAGCTGACCTGTGAACGCCTCCAGGACAATCTCAAGCGCCTCAAGCTCCTCCGGGCCGCCGAGGTGCTCGATACCGTCGTCGCCCACGCCGAGGAAGGCCAAAGCTCCTATCTGGGCTTTTTGGACCGGCTGCTCGAGGAAGAGGTGGCCGCCCGGGAGAAGCGACGCATCCAGACGGCCCTCAAGATCGCCGGGCTGCCCTTCGCCAAGACCATTGAGGAGTATGACTTCGCCTTCCACCCGCACCTGGACAAGAAGGCCGTCATGGAGCTCTTCGACCTGACCTTCCTCGCCAAACATGAAAACGTCATCTTCCTGGGCCCGCCCGGGGTCGGAAAGACCCACCTGGCCATCGCGCTCGCCATCAAGGCCTGCAGCCTCGGCTTCAAGGTCTACTTCACCACGATGCACACCCTCATCGGAAAGCTCAAGGAAAGCCAGTCCAGGGGCATGGCCTACCGCAGCGCCAGCCTGGTCATCGTCGATGAGGTGGGCTATCTGCCCGTCGACAGCCGCGAGGCCCACCTGTTCTTCCAGTTCATCTCCTACCGCTATGAGAAGAGCTCGACGATCATCACCTCGAACAAAAGCTTCGGCGACTGGCAGGAACTCTTCGGCGATGCCGTCATCGCCGCGGCCATCCTCGATCGCCTCCTGCACCATGCCCGGGTCGTCAACATCAAGGGCCACAGTTACCGTCTCAAAGAACATACCTTCAGCAAGCAACTCCACCCCCGACAAGGAGGTGATGCCGTGTCCGCCAGTCCCCCGTAACGCAAACCGTCATACTGGGGGGTGGTACACTTTTACTTTGACAAAACTGGTACAGTTTTAATCTGTCATTGACAGGTGGTCATGATGGTCCCCTTGTGGACTCTCTGGGGCCGACCCGTAGACTTCTGCAGCAGAAGGCCGCCGATGGCCATGAGCCGGTAGACCCGCTTGGGGTTGACCCTGGGCTCTGCCCGGCTGGTCAGCAAGCGATTCAGGAAGACCGTCACGCGCCGATAGCCACAAGTCGCCCGCTCGTCGATAATCTGACGGATCAGGGCCAGGTACCGGCCGTCATCGGCCCTCCGGTAATGCCCCCTGCGGGGCCTTGGCCCCCCCTGTCGCCGTTCGTACTGGCGGGAGCGGGAAACGCCCAAGGTATCCGTAACGGCCTTCATTCGGTACCGTCCTTCTTGAACAACGGCGTATGCGAGATCAGTTTTTTTTCACGGGCAATCCGCACCGCGTCCCGGAGGATCTCCAC
>FWPV01000541.1_pt1 | contig 118289 bp, 104 predicted proteins | sample 2228371 | NCBI WGS metagenome assembly FWPV01 (sample SAMEA103939776, study PRJEB20133) | metagenome | reverse complement strand
CAGCGAAGGAGGGACGCAGACAGCAGGGTCGCCTTTCTTTTGCTTACTTTTCTTTGGCGAGACAAAGAAAAGTGAGTTGCCGCCGGGCAACCCCCGGCTTGTTGGCAGACCACCCGGCTAGAGCTAGCCAACATGGATCCCGGATCCAGTCCGGGATGACACGCGAAGAACGTGGCCCGTTGCTTCACCCGTCGGGCAGAGGAACACAGATCAGCGCTTCTGCGCACAATAGAGCCATGCGCACCCCCACCGCGGCCAAGCCGCTTCCCACCGTCCTGCTGACCGGGTTCGATCCGTTTGGCGGCGAAAGCCTGAACCCGAGCTGGCAGGCGGTCCGCGCGCTGCATCACAAGCGCATTGCCGGCCACAAGATCGTGGCGGCGCAACTGCCCACGCTGTTCGATACCTCGCTGGCGGAGCTGGCCCGCCTGCTGCGCGAGCACCGGCCGGCACTGGTCATCTGCGTGGGCCAGGCGGGCGGGCGCGCCGCGATCTCGCTGGAACGCATCGCCATCAATGTCAATGACGCGCGTATCCCCGACAACGCCGCTGCGCAACCGGTGGACACCGCGGTGGTCGCCGGCGGCCCCGCAGCATATTTCACCGGCCTGCCGATCAAGGCCATGCTGCAGGCGCTGCAGCGCGAAGGTCTTGCGGCCGAGGTTTCGCAAACCGCAGGCACCTTTGTCTGCAACCATGTGTTTTACGGGCTCATGCATGAACTGGCAACGCGGCGCGGTTTCAGCCGCACGCGCGGCGGGTTTATCCACGTGCCCTGGCTGCCCGGTCAGGGCCAGCCCCATATGGCGACCGACGAACTGGTGCGCGGGCTGCGTGTTGCCATCAAGGCGGCATTGGCGACGAGCACCGACATCGCCCAGGGTGCAGGCGCCGTCAGTTAGTCCCGGGAAGGCGCGGGTTCGTCGCGCACCAAACGCCACATCAGCCAGGTGCCGATCAGCGCGTTGCTCAGCGCAAACACCCCGACGATGATCATGGCCAGGGTGTTGAGGGGGCGGTTTTGCACAATCCAGGCAAGTGCCGCCGACAGGAGGTTGAGCACCAGCATCATCCAGAACAGGGGATTGCGCGGCTGGAACAGGCGGGATAATTTCATGGCGGCCATGCTAACCGCATTCAGGCCGGTGGATCAGCCGCGGGGACAGCTGCAGCGCAAGGCTTAGCGGTGTGCGCTGAAGGCCACAGGAATCAGGCCCTGGCTGGAACCGGCCGACACCGCCGTGCTGCGGCTGAAGCTGCTGCCGCTGTTGTCGGCCAGGGTGGTCCGGCCGGCAGCATCTGGCGAGGCCTGGGCCTGGATGATGCACTTGTTGAGTTCGGCGCCGCCCAGGGTTTCCATACATTGAACCATGGCGATCCGCTGCGAGGCGAGCATGGACTCCCGCAGTTCGGCCTTTTTGACCTGGCCGCCAGCCACCATCGCGATGCCCACCAGCATGCCGACCACCAGCAACAAGCCGGCACCGGCAAAAAGGTATTCGCGCGGTACGGTGTGAACTTTGGGCAAGTGGCTGGAAAACATGAAAGGCTCCTGGTGGTGACTGGTTCAATGGTAGGCAGCGGACCCGGGCGTGCAACCCGGTGCACGGCGCGTGGCGCTGTAGGAGAAAACCTCCGCGCCCCATGCGGCTTCCGGCTTACCATCCGGGCATGACGCACGTACACCCCTTGCTGGACGCCAGACAGACTGCAGCGCGTTTGCCCTATCCCGCCCTGGTGGCGGAGATCGCCGCCCTGCTGGCCGACGACTCGGTCCAGGTGCCGGAGCGTCTGGTCCAGCCGCTGGCCGGTGGCGGCAGCCTGTTTGTCATGCCGGCGATGGACGGGCAGGTGGCCATCACCAAGCTGATCACCTTCACACCCGCCAACGCCGGTACGCCGCGCCCCACCATCCAGGGTGACGTGGTGGTGTTCGACATCCCCAGCGGCGCACGCCGCCTGGTGCTGGACGGGCCCACCGTGACCGCCAGGCGCACCGCCGCCGTGTCGCTGCTCGCAGCGCAGCGGCTGGCGCCCAACACCCGGGGGCCGCTGCTGATTGTGGGCGCGGGCGTGCAGGGCCTGGCGCACCTCGAGGCATTTGCCGGGGGCCTCGGCATCGCCGAAGTGGTGATCGCCTCGCGCAGCCAGGCCAGCGCGCAGACGCTGGCTGCACACGCAGAGTCACTGGGCCTGCGCGCACGCACAACGCAGGACCCCGACGCCGCACTGCCAGACTGCCCGCTGGCCGTGACCTGCACACCGGCCAGCCGCGTGGTGTTGCAGGCCTTGCCGCGGCCGGACGGTTTTATCGCTGCGGTCGGCGCCTTCACGCCGGCCATGGTCGAGCTCGGCGCCGGCCTGTGCCAGCACTTCGCAGAAACAGGGACGGTGGTGGTGGACACGGCCGACGCTCTCCACGAGGCCGGCGACCTGCTGCAGGCCGGTCTCGATGTGCGCAGCTTCGCCACGCTGGCCGATGTGCTGCGCAGCGGCAGGGCCCGGCCGGCAGGGCCGGTGCTTTTCAAAAGCTGCGGCTGGGCCGGCTGGGACCTGGCGGCCGCGCGGACCGCCCTGTTGCCTGGCGCCGCGACCACCCCGCTTGATCCACCGCAAGCGAGTCCTGCCCCGCCCTTCTAGACTGGGGCCTGTTCACAGGCCCTCAATCATGAAACTTCAATTCCTCGGCGCCACCGACACCGTCACCGGTTCCAGATACCTGATCCAGCACGACAAGTCCAGGGTGCTGGTCGATTGCGGCCTGTTCCAGGGCTACAAGCTGCTGCGCCTGCGCAACTGGGCGCCGCCGCCGGTGAAACCCTCGTCCATCGACGCGGTGATCCTCACGCACGCCCACATCGACCACAGCGGCTACCTGCCGCTGCTGGCTCGCCAGGGCTTTCGCGGCAAGGTGTTCTGCACGCCCGCCACCTACGACCTGTGCCGCATCCTGCTTCCCGATTCAGGCCACCTGCAGGAGGAAGAGGCCGAGTACGCCAACCGCCACAAGTTGTCCAAACACAAGGAGGCGCTGCCGCTGTACACGCGCGAGGATGCGCTGCAATGCCTCAAGCTGTTTCATCCGGTTCCTCACGGCAAGGACTGGCAGCCCGCACCGGGCCTGCATGCCCGCATGGCGCCTTCGGGCCACATGATCGGCTCGTCGTTTGTCAGGCTGGACGACGGCTCACGCTCCATCCTGTTTTCCGGGGACATCGGCCGGCCCAACGATCTGGTGCTCAAGCCCCCGGTGCAGATGGACGGTGCCGACTACCTGGTGGTGGAATCCACCTATGGCGACCGTCCGCACGGGAACTCGGACCCGCTGCTGGAACTGGGCAAGGTGATCAACCGCACCGCCGCCCGTGGCGGCGTGGTGGTGATCCCGGCCTTTGCCGTGGGCCGGGCCCAGAGCCTGCTGCACTGCATCCAGTTGCTCAAGGCCCAGGGCGTGATCCATGACGTTCCCGTGTACCTCAACAGCCCCATGGCGGCCAACGCCATGAAGGTGTACCTGAAACACAAGACGGAACTGCGGCTGACCGCCGCCGAACGTGACGCGCTGGCGAATGCCGCGCACATCGTGCAGTCGCCGGAAGAATCGCGGCTGCTCAACGGGCGCCATGGGCCGATGATCATCGTCTCCGCCAGCGGCATGGCCACAGGCGGACGCGTGCTGCATCACCTCAAGGCCTTCGCACCCGACAAACGCAACACGGTGCTGTTCGCCGGCTTTCAGGCCGGCGGCACGCGCGGCGCCTCCATCTCGCAGGGTGCAACAACGGTGCGGATCTTTGGCGAGGACGTGCCCATCCGGGCCGAGGTCGCCATGCTGGACGACCTGTCGGCCCATGCCGATGCCGCCGAGATTGTGGGCTGGCTCAAGGGCTTCAAGGCGCCGCCCAAACAGACCTTCATCACGCACGGTGAACCGGCCGCTGCCGACGCGATGCGCCAGCACATCGAGCGCGAGCTGCACTGGAAGGTGCACATGCCGTTTTATCTCGAAACGGTCACCCTGCGTTAACGCCATCCGCCCCGGCAGGCGCCGGGATCAGGCCAGCCCGCACCACTCGGCAAAGCGGTGAAAGGCGTCGGCCCACAAGGCCCAGGCCGCCGCCAGCACCAGCAGCCCGCCGGCCGCGCGTGTGCCCCAGTCCTGCCTGAACTTGTTGCCGCGGTCCTGCAGCTTGTCATACAGCCAGGGCACCAGCATCAGCGACAGGCTGCTGCCGGCCGCAAACAGCGCCATCGACAGGGCGCCGGCCAGCGGGCCGCCGCTGAGGGAAGCCACCAGCAGCGCCGAATACAGCAGGCCGCAAGGCATGAAGGCCCAGAGTGCCCCGGTGGCAAAGACGCCGCCACGCGCCGTGGCAAGCGGCCGCAGGCGCGACCAGACCGCACGGCCGGCATGGGCAGCCCAGACCGGCTGCCGCGCCTGCGCCAGCAGCATCAGCCCCCAGAGCAGCACTGCCAGATGAAACAGCGTCCAGACCGGGCGCAAGGCTGCGGTGTTGGCTGTGAGCCAGGCCAGGCTTTGCACCGCCAGCGCCGCCGCGGCACCGGCCAGCGAATAGCCCACCAGACGGCCGGCCTGAAAACTCCAGAGCGCGCGTGACGACGTGGCCGATCCCTGGCGCGGGCCCAGCCGCGAGATGCCGGCACAGGCCGCGCCGCACATGGCCGCGCAGTGCGGGCCGCCGGCCAGTCCCATGAGCAGCGCTGTCAGGGCCAGGGTGGAAGACATCAGGACAGCACCTAGATGATCCGCGAGAATTTTGCGCGGTGGCGGTCGGCCTGGAGGTGGCGGTCAAACACCATGGCCACCGCGCGTACAAAAAACCAGCCCTGGGCGGTGACCTCGATGCCTGACTCGTCGAGCAGCACCAGCCCGGCGTCCGCGAGTTCGCGCAACTGCTCCAGCTCGGCCGCGAAATAGCTGCGGAAGTCCAGCAGCCAGGCCTGCTCTATCGATTCGAAAATCACCTGTCCCTGGCACATCAGCGCCATGATCACGGCCCGGCGCGCCAGGTCGTCACGGTTGAGCGCCAGGCCGCGGACCACCGGCAGGCGCCCCTGGTCCAGGTGGTCGCAATACTCGTCCATGGTCTTGGCGTTCTGGCTGTAGGTGGCGCCTATGCGTCCTATCGCCGACACGCCGAGACCGATCAGGTCGCAGTCGGGCTGGGTGCTGTAGCCCTGGAAGTTGCGGTGCAGCCGGCCCTGGCGCTTGGCCACGGCCAGGGCATCCTCAGGCAGCGCAAAGTGGTCCATGCCGATATAGACGTAACCCGCCGCCTCGAATGCGGCCAGCGACTGCGCCAGCATGGCCAGCTTGGCCGCCGCGCCCGGCAGGTCGGCAGAATGAATCCGTCGCTGTGGCTTGAAACGCTCGGGCAGGTGCGCATAGGCATACAGCGCAATCCGGTCGGGCCGCAATTGCAGCACCTGGTCCAGCGTGCGGGCAAAGGACTCCGGCGTCTGCAGCGGCAAGCCGTAAATCAGGTCGACGTTGATGGAGTCGAAGTCAAGTTCGCGCGCCTGGGCCATCAGGTCGCGAACCTGGTCGAAAGGCTGGATGCGGTGCACCGCCTTCTGCACGTCCGGGTCAAAGTCCTGCACACCAAAACTCAAGCGGTTGAAGCCGAGGCTGGACAGCGTGCGCAGCCGCGCCGCATCCACGGTGCGGGGATCGACTTCGATGGAGTATTCGCCGCCGGGTGCCAGCGTGAAACTGCGCCGCAACATGGCCATCAGCGCCGTGAGTTCCTCGTCGGACAGGAAGGTCGGTGTCCCGCCGCCGAAGTGCAGCTGCGAGACCGTCTGCCCCTGCCCCAGTTGCTGCGTGTGCAGGTCCATTTCACGGCCCAGGTAGCGCAGGTAGGCGGCCGAACGGCTGTGGTGTTTGGTGATGATCTTGTTGCAGGCGCAGTAGTAACACAGTGACTCGCAAAACGGGATGTGCACATACAGCGACAGCGGCTGCACCGGCAGGGCGGCACCGCTGGCCCGCTGTGCCAGTGCCTGCCCATAGTCGGACGCGGTAAAGGCTTCGACAAAACGGTCGGCCGTCGGGTAGGACGTGTAGCGCGGTCCGGGGATGTCGAAACGTCGCAGCAGCTCGGGCAATACGGTGGTCATTGCAGGTTCTTCATGGTGATGAGTGACTGTGCCGTGTCACTGCATCCCGTCGCTTGATGTGGATCAAGCGGGCGAAATCGACCCTGTCTCGCTGGCGCCCGGGGCGCCGGACGGCTCGCCTGCCCCGGTGGCACGCACCACCAGGACCGGCCCCGGCGCGTGGCGGACGATCTGTTCGGCGTCGCTGCCCAACAGCGCACGGCCCAGGCCGCGCCTGCCGTGGGAACCCACCACGACCAGGTCGGCGTTCATGCTGCCGGCCTGCGCCACCACATGCTCCCAGAGGCGGCCCGGCCCGCCCACGATCAGCACGCAGTCGGTCGCCACCCCCTCGCGTTCCGCCTGTTGACGGGCGTGCGCAAGCAGTTTCTCCCCGGCGTCCCGCATCAAGGGCAGCGTGTCGTTGAGATAGGCCATCGCCGGCTCGAAGCCGTTGACGTAGCTGAGCTCGTCCACCATGTGAAGCAGCCTCAGTTGGCCACCGCTGAGCCGGGCCAGCCGTATCGCCTCGGCCAGCGCCTTGTCCGAGGTCGGGCTGCCATCGATGGGCATGAGGATCCGGGTGTAGGCGGACATTGATTTCTCCCGTGTCAACAGGGGGTCAGCGCAGCGCCAGGCGCATGGCCACGGTGCCCTGCGCGTTCGCGGTTGTGAGGCTGAACCCGAGGTGGCGCGCCAGGGCCGCCATGCCGGCATTTTCGGGCAGGCACTGCCCCATGACCTCGGACGTGCCGCGCTCGCGCAGGTAGCGGATCAGTTTGTCCATCAGCAAGCGTCCCAGGCCGCAGCCCTGCCAGTCCGTCGCCACCTGAATCGCGAATTCCGCCGTCAGGTTGTCAGGGTCACACACGGCCCGAACCTCGGCCACCATGACCGGCTCGCCGCCCGCCTGCGGCGCCATCGCCACAAAGGTCATCTCGCGATCGTAGTCAATCTGGCTGTAGCGCGCGAGTTCGGAGTGCGGCACTTCCCTGCGCGCCATGAAAAACCGCAAGCGCATGTCAGCCGGAGAAGCACCAGCGTAAAAAGTCATCAGGCGCTGGGCGTCGTCAGGGCGAATGGGCCGCAACAGCAGATCCTGGGACTTCAGCCGCACCTGCTCCTCCAGCGCCAGGGGATAAGGGCGAATGGCCAGCCGGCCGGGCTCACCCGGCACCACCGGTCGCAGCCTGACGCGTGCATCCAGCGCCAGCACACCGTGCTGATCGACCAGCAGCGGATTGATGTCGAGTTCGGCCAGCCAGGCCAGCTCACAGGCCATCTGCGACACCTTCAGCAGCGTGGCCAGCAGCGCTGCCTGATCGGCGGGCGGACGCCCCCGGTAACCGGCCAGCAGGGGCGCCAGCCCGCTGCCGGCCACCATATCGCCTGCCAGCCGGGCATTGAGCGGGGGCAAGGCCACCGCATGGTTTTTGTGCAATTCGACGGCAACACCACCTTCACCCAGCAGCATGACCGGCCCGAACACCGGGTCGGAGGCGATGCCGACAATCAGCTCATGGGCTCCGGGACGGCGCGCCATGGCCTGCACGGTAAAGCCGAGCACCCGGGCCTGCGGCAACAGCCGCAGCACCTGCTGCTGCATGTTGCCGGCCGCCAGCCTCACGGCCTGTTCCGACGCCAGGTCGAGTGCCACGCCACCGACATCGGACTTGTGGATGACCTCGGGCGAAATGATTTTCAGGGCCACGGGATAACCGATGCGGCCGGCGGCCGCCACGGCTTCCTCGACATCACGGGTTTTGACGGCTTCGACCGTGGGAATACCATAGGCCCGCAGCAGCGCCTGGGCCTGCGCATCACCCAGCCATTCACGGCCATCGCGCAATGCTTCGTCAAGCAGGGACTGCGCCAGAGCGCGGTCCGGCGTGAAGTCCTCCTGCGCAGCGGCGGGCAGTTGCTGCAGCGCCTGCTGGTTGCGTGCATAGGTGGCCAGTTGCAGCCACGCGGCGGCGGCCCGCTCCGGCGTGTTGTAGCTGGCGATACCGGCCTCCGCCGACGTCTGCCGCGCTGCGGCCACCACCGCACCGCCGAGCCAGCAGGTCAGCACCGGCTTGGCCGATGCCTGGATCAAGGGCAGGCAGGCCGCGGCAATGTCACCGGCGGGAACAATCGCGGTGGGGGCGTGGATAAACAGCACGCCATCGATTTCCGGTGCCGCCAGCAACACCTTCAGCGCATCCGCATAACGGCTCACCGGCGCGTCGCCGATGATGTCGACCGGGTTGCCATGCGACCAGGTCGCCGGCAGGCACCGGTCGAGTGCCTGCAAGGTGTCCTGGCCGGGCAAGGCCAGCGTGCCACCGCCCAGGGACAGCGCATCGGCAGCAAGCACGCCGGCTCCGCCGCCATTGGTCAGGACCGCCAAACGCCCGCCGTGCCAGCGCCTGACATGGGTCAGGGTCTCGGCCGCATCAAACAGCGACTCCAGCGTGTCCACGCGCAGCATGCCGGCGCGGCGGACCGCCGCGTCGAACACCCGGTCCGAACCCGCCAGGGCGCCGGTGTGCGAAGCGGCGGCGCGGGCCCCGTCGGGTGCACGTCCGGCCTTCACGACAATCACCGGCTTGTTGCGCGCGGCGGCCCGGGCTGCCGACATGAATTTGCGCGCCGACTTCACCGATTCCATGTACATGAGGATGGCGCGGGTGCCCGGATCGCTGGCCAGGTAATCAATGACATCGCCGAAATCCACATCGGCGCTGTCCCCCAGCGAAATGAAATGCGAAAACCCGATGTTGCGGCTGTTGGCCCAGTCCAGCATGGCGGTCGCCAGCGCGCCCGATTGCGTCACGAAAGCCAGCTTGCCGGGCAAGGCATTGCCGGGCGCAAAACTGGCGTTCAGCCCGATGCCCGGCACCAGCGCCCCGATGCAGTTGGGCCCGAGGATGCGCAGCAGGTGCGGCCGCGCGGCGTCCAGCATGGCTTGCTCCAGCGAAAGTCCGTCCGTGCCGCCGGCCTGTTTGAGTCCGGCCGACAGCACGATGGCGGAACGTGTGCCCTTGCGGCCCAACTCTGCAATGAGGGCCGGCACGGTTTCCGCCGGTGTGCAGATCACGGCCAGGTCCGGCACCTGCGGCAGCGACGCCACGTCGCGCCAGGCCGGCATACCCCCCACGCTGCTGTGCCGCCGGTTGACCGGCCAGATCGGCCCCTGAAACCCGCCGGCGCGGAGATTGCGCAGCACCACGGAACCCAGGCTTGCCTCCCGGTCAGAGGCGCCTATCAGGGCCACCGAGGCAGGCTGGAACAAGGCTTCGAGATTGCGTACGCTCATGGACATCCTTCAAACACGTTGGGCGGGCGGGGCCTGCCCCATGTTGGCAGATTACCGGCCGCACCACCACTCCGATTGCTCCAGATCAAGGTCCCCGGCACGGACCGGCCCGCACAATGAGCAGCTTTGCCGCAGCAGGACGTCGACGCTTGTCCGGCTCCAGTCTGTTGCAGCCTGGGAAGGGGACTGTGTGCTTGAGCCATGTCAATGCACGACCGGCCGGGATTGCTAAATTGAGATTGTTCGCTGGTGCAGGGCAAGGTGGCCGCCGGCGCGGCGATGCAAGGTCAGTGCCTGGCCCGGAAGGCACATTCAATCCTCAAGGAGAGTCTTCATGAGCAATCTTCGTGTCCTGGATCCCACTTTCACCGATTCCTTCGAGTCGGCCATGCGCCGATTCTTCTCGCCCGCAGTTTTCGAGACCGAGACACCGGCGCTGAAAATGCGCATCGATGTCTCGGAAAAGGATGACGCCTACCATGTCAAGGCCGACATCCCCGGTGTCAAGAAGGAAGACATCAACGTGCGCATCGACGGCAATGTGGTGCAGATCGATGCCGAGGTCAAGCGCGAAAAAGAGACCAAGGGCAATGGTGACAAGGTCCTGCGCAGCGAGCGTTACTGGGGCAACATCTCGCGCACCTTCAGCCTGGCGCAGGATGTGGACGACGGCAAGGTCCAGGCCAAATACGCCGACGGCGTCCTGAGCCTGGAACTGCCGAAGAAAGCCTCGGCAGCAAGCAGGAAAATTACGGTTCAATAGGCCCCGCACACATGAGCACGGCGCAGCAGCCGGACGCCCCGGTGCTGCGCATCCGGTCGCTGTCCAAGACCTATGGCAGCGGTGAAACCGCTGTGTATGCCTTGCGCGACGTTGATCTCGATGTGCGGGCCGGCGAATTTCTGGTGCTGCTGGGCGCCTCGGGCAGCGGCAAGTCCACGCTGCTGAACATCCTGGGCGGACTGGACCGGCCGAGCACCGGCGAGGTGGAATTTCTGGACCACCGCCTGACTGATGCACCCGATGAGGAGTTGACGCGTTACCGGCGCGAACACGTCGGCTTCGTGTTCCAGTTCTACAACCTCATTCCCAGCCTGACCGTGCGCGAAAACGTGGCACTGGTCACCGACATCGCCAGCAACCCCATGCCGGTGGACGAGGCGCTGGCGCTGGTGGCGCTGACGCCGCGGCAGGACCACTTTCCTTCGCAACTGTCGGGCGGCGAGCAGCAGCGCGTGGCGATTGCGCGGGCCATTGTCAAGCGCCCCCAGCTGCTGCTGTGCGACGAGCCGACCGGCGCGCTGGACTATGCCACCGGCAAGCTGGTGCTCGAAGTCATCGCCCGCATCAACCAGGAACTGGGTACCACGGCCATTGTCATCACACACAACGCCGCCATCGCCGGCATGGCCGACCGCGTCATCCGCCTGGCGGACGGGCGCATCGCCAGCATTGAAGCACCCTCGCGGCGGCTGACCCCCGCAGAATTGTCATGGTGAAGCCGTGAAAGCACTGGACCGGAAGTTGCTGAGGGACCTGCGGCTGCTGTGGAGCCAGGGCCTGACCATCGCGCTGGTGGTGGCCAGCGGCATAGGCGGCTTCATCACCAGCCTGAGTGCGGTGGACTCGCTGGGCCTGGCACGCGAACGTTTTTATGCGGAGGCCCATTTTGCCGATGTGTTCGCCACGGTCAAGCGCGCCCCGAACGCGTTGGCGGAGACACTGCGGCAGGTACCCGGCGTGGCCGACGTGCAAACCACCATCGAGCAGGTGGTCCGCATCACGGCTCCGGGGATCAGTGACCCCATCCTCGGCCAGCTGATCGGCGTGGACCGCAAACAGCTGCCGCGCATGAACCAGGTGAGTGTTTCGCGCGGCCGGTCACTTGACAACACTGCGCTGTCCTCAGGCGCACGCAGCGACGGCCGCATCGAGGTGCTGGTCTCGGCCGGCTTCGCGACATCGCGTGGCGTCAAACCGGGCGACACCTTCACCGCCCTGATCAACGGAAAACAACGCACGCTGCTGATCGCCGGCATCGCGCTGTCACCGGAGTACATTTTTGCCGGCCTGGGCGGCAGCCCCGACCAGCGCGGCTTCGGGGTGTTCTGGATGGACCGCGACACCCTGGCCGCGGCCTACGACATGCAGGGCGCCTTCAACCGCGTGAGCATCAAGCTCGCGCCGGGCGCATCGCAGCGCGACGTGATTGCCCGCTTGAGCCGGCTGCTGGCACGTTACGGAGCGGGAGAGGCCTACGGCCGCGAGGACCAGACCTCACACGCCATGCTGGATGCCGAGATCAAGGAGCAGCAGGTTCTGGGCACGGTCCTGCCTTCCATCTTTCTCGGCGTGGCAGCCTTTCTTTTGCATGTGGTGGTGTCGCGGCTGGTGTCCACCCAGCGCGAACAGATTGCCGCACTGAAGGCGCTGGGCTACACCAATCGCAGCATAGGCGCGCACTACCTCAAGCTGGTGCTGGTGATCGTCTTCCTGGGGCTCATGCTGGGCATCTGGCTCGGCGACTGGCTAGGCGCCGCCTTCACACGGCTGTATGCCGACTTCTTCTACTTCCCGACGTTCGAGCACCGTCTGGCCCCGTGGCTGCTGGTGGTGGGTGCGGGCCTGACTGTGGCAACGGCCGTGCTCGGCACGCTCAGTGCCATAGGCGCCACCGTGCGCCTGGCACCAGCTGAGGCCATGCGTCCGCCCGCACCGGGGCACTTCCGGCGCACGCTGCTGGAGCGTCTGGGCGTCAAGGGGGTCAAGCCGGCCCTGCAGATGATCCTGCGCAACATGGAGCGCCGACCGCTGCGCAGCGGGTTGTCGATGGCCGGTGTGGCCGCTGCTGTGGCGATCGTCGTGATGGGTAATTTCATACGCGATGCGATCGACCATATCGTCGACACCCAGTTCACGCTGGCCATGCGCAGCGACGTGATCCTGTGGATGAGCGAGCCCATTGGCAACGAGGCCCGCCACGAGGTGGCGCGCATGCCAGGAGTCATCGCGGTGGAGGCCACGCGCGACGTTCAGGTGCGCTTCGTCAACGGCCCGGTCAGCGAGCGCGGCCTGATCCAGGGTTATGCAGAAAACCCCGAGCTGCGGCGCATCGTCGACATCCGCGGCAAGAAAGTGCCCCTGCCCGACGGCGGACTGGTGATGACCGACCGCCTGGCCAGCAAGCTGGGCCTGCGTGTGGGTGACACGGTGCGCGCCGAGGTGCTCGAAGGACGCCGGGAGACGCTGCAGCTGACGCTGGCAGCCACCGCACAGGAAATGATGGGGCTGAACGCCTACATGGAACGCCGCGCGCTGAACCGGCTGATGCGCGAAGGCGACGTGAGCTCGCAGTACGCGGTGGCGCTGCAGCGCGGCAGCGAAGCCGCCTTCCTGGCCGCCAGCCAGGGCCTGCCGCGCGTGGCCGGCACCTTCAGCAAGGCCAACCTGCTGCGCAACATGCAGGAAGTCAGCGCTCGCAATGTCCGCCTCATGAGCCTGGTGCTCACCGTGTTTGCCAGCGTGATCGCCGTAGGCGTGGTCTACAACAATGCACGCATCGCGCTGTCTGAGCGAACCTGGGAGCTGGCCAGCCTGCGGGTGCTGGGTTTCACACGCGCTGAAGTCTCGGTCCTGCTGCTCGGCGAACTGGCCATCAGCATCGCGATTGCCTTGCCGCTGGGCATGTTGATGGGCTGGGGCCTGGTGCACCTGGTCGCGGAGCTGCTCGAATCCGACCAGTTCCAGTTTCCGGTCGTCATCCAGCCACGGACCTATGCCTGGGCGGCCATCTGCGTGGTCGCCGCCGGCGTGGCCAGCGCCCTGGTGGTGCGGCGGCGGATCGACCGGCTGGACATGGTGGCTGCGCTCAAGACCAGGGAATAGGGAACAGGGGAACAGGGATGAATCTGCTGAAACTGAAGAAAGCAAGCTGGCTATGGATGGCGGCAGGCGGCGCCGTGCTTGCGGCGCTGGCCTGGGCATTTTCGCCGCGACCTGTTGAAGTCGAAACCGCTGTCATCAAACAGGGGCATTTCGAGCAGTCCATCGAGGAAGATGGGCGCACCCGCCTGAAGGACCGCTACACCGTCTCGGCACCGGTGGCCGCACGCGTGGCGCGCATGGTGCTGCGCGAGGGTGACAGCGTGACCGCCGGCGACGTCGTGGCCGTGTTGACGCCGGTCATGTCGTCGATGGTCGATGAACGCAGCGCGCGCGAGGCGACGGCGCGCCTCAAAGCCGCCGCTGCCGGGGTGGAGCGCGCCTCGGCCCGTGTGGCGCGCGCGAGGATTTCCCTGCAGGAGGCGCAACTGGACAAGGAACGCACCGAGAAACTCGCCGGTGAAGGATTCCTGTCGGCCTCGAAGCTCGATGCGGTCCGGCTGGCCCAGTCAGGCGCCCGCCGTGAACTGGAGGTGGCGGACGCGGAACGTGAAATGGCGGTGCAGGAGCAGGCCCAGGCCGCGGCGGCGCTGCAACCGGCCACTGCCGGCAGCAGCAGCACCCGGCCGCTGAGCGTGCGCTCGCCGGTCAGCGGCGTGGTGCTGCGGGTGCCGCAGCCCAGCGAGGCCACCCTTGCCGCTGGTGCCGCCCTGCTGGACATTGGCGCCCCCCAGCGCATGGAAGTGATCAGCGAACTGCTGACCACCGACGCGGTCCAGGCCACGGCCGGGCGCCGCGTGGTGATCGAGCGCTGGGGCGGGCCGCCCGTCGAGGGCGTGGTGCGCCGCGTCGAACCGGCCGCCTTCACCAAGGTCTCGGCGCTGGGCATCGAGGAGCAGCGTGTCAATGTATTGATCGACATCAGCAACCCGCCCCAAGCCTGGCGCAGCATGGGCGACGGCTTCCGGGTGTCGGTACGGATTATCACAGCCAGTGTCGAGCAGGCCGTGCTCGCGCCCCTGGGGGCCTTGTTTCCTCACGGCAAGGGCATGGCGGTCTACCAGCTGGATGGTCGTGAAGCGCGGCTGCAACCGGTCGAGATCGGCGCCCGCAACAACAACGAAGCCTGGCTGCGCAGCGGTTTGAGCGAAGGCCAGGCCGTGATCGTTTACCCGCCCGCCACCCTGCGTGACGGCAGCAAAGTGCGTGTACGCAAACCCTGACCGAGTTTACGAGCGAGCCATGCCAACGCCTGATGCTGCCCTGAACGCCGCCCGCACCCTGGTCACCACGCTGGCCGGCGCCTTGCACGCTGAATTGATCGAGACCCATATTTCGTGGGTGCTGCTGGCCGCAGACACGGCGTACAAGTTCAAGAAGCCGGTGCACCTGCCCTTCGTCGACTACAACAGCCTGCAAGCCCGGCGCCATTTCTGCGAGGAAGAGGTCCGGCTCAACCGGCGGCTGGCGCCCGGGCTGTACCTGGGCGTCACAGAAATCACCGGCACGACCGCATCGCCCGACATCGACGGTGCCGGCCCGGTGCTGGAATATGCGGTGCGCATGCGCCGCTTTCCGCCGGGGGCGCTTTTCAGCGAAAGAATCGTCGCCGGCGCGCTGGACAACCAGGATGTGGACCAACTGGCCGCCCTGCTGGCCGGTTTTCATGGGAGCGCGCCGCGCGCGGCTGCCACGGATGGTTTTTCCAGCCCCGACCAGCGCCGGCGTATCGCGCTGGCAGCGCTCGACGGTGCCCGGCCATGGGCCGGTGAAGCCGCGCTGTCCACCCTGCAAAACTGGCTGACGGCGCAGGCCGGCATCCTGGCTCCCTTGTGGGCCTCCCGCCAGGCGGATGGGCATGTGCGCGAATGCCATGGCGACCTGCATCTGGCGAACGTGGTACGCCTTGAAGACCACGTTGCTGCCTTTGATGGCATCGAGTTCGACCCGGCCCTGCGCTGGATCGACGTTCTCGACGATGCGGCCTTCGTGGTGATGGACCTCGCTGCCCACCAGCGGCAGGACCTGTGCTTTCGTTTCCTCAATGCCTGGCTGGACCGGACCGGCGACCATGCCGGCCTGCCCGCCTTGCGTTTTGCGGTCGTTTACCGGGCCCTGGTCCGCGCCCAGGTGGAGCACCTGCGCAGCGCCGGAAGCGACGCGGCCCGCCGCTACCTGGCGACAGCACTGGCCTGGACCCAGCCCGGCAAGGCCTGGCTGGCCATCATGCACGGCCTGCCCGGATCGGGCAAAACCTGGGTCTCGCAGCGCCTTCTCGAGCAAGATGGCGCGATCCGGCTGCGCTCGGACGTGGAGAGGAAGCGCCTGTACGGCCTGGGCATGCTGGAGGATTCGCGGGCCCGGGGGATGGACCTGTACAAGGCGGACACCACTGCACGCACTTATGCGCAGCTGTTCGACCTGGCGCGCACGGCATTGCAGGCCGGCTATCCGGTGATCCTCGACGCCGCATTCCTGCGCCGCGCCGAAAGAGACCAGGCGCACTCACTGGCACAAAACCTCGGTGTGCTGTTTTCCATCGTGCACTGCGAGGCGCCTCAGCCCGTATTGCGCCAGCGCCTGCTGGCGCGGCGTGGCGACGCGTCCGAGGCCAACCTTGCCGTCCTGGAGCAATTGCGCCCTGGCGCCGACGTGCTGGATGCGGACGAACTGCCGCTTTTGCGGCCCGCGGCTTCCGACGCCGCGTCCTGACCACCCCCGGGAGGTGCCAGTTGCGCCGGCATCCCCCACCGGGCTTGCGTTTTGTCAAGACCGGCCGTCTCCGACCTGCCTACAGTGGCACGAAGGATTTTCATGCCCACACCCCCCCCGCCCCCTGTCAACCGCCTGCGTCTGCGCAGATTGGGTATCGACACCTACCAGGAGCCGGTGCTGTACATGCACCGCGACTGCCCGGTCTGCCATTCGGAGGGTTTTGAGGCACGCTCACGCGTGGAGCTGCGGCACAACGGCCACACCATCGTGGCCACGCTCAATGTGGTCAGCGGGGATTTTCTCTCGCCTGAAGAGGCCGGTCTGTCCGAAGCGGCCTGGCGCCTGATCCATGCGCGACCGGGTGAAGAAGTTTCGCTGCACCATCCCGCGCCGCTCGAATCGCTGAGCCATGTACGCGCCAAGGTTTACGGCCGCCGCCTCGGCCAGCCGGCCATCGACGCGGTGATCACGGACGTGGCGGCCGGGCGTTACTCGGACCTGCAGCTCGCAGCCTTCGTCACTGCCTGCGCCGGCGACCATCTGGACATGGACGAGACCATCGCGCTGACCCGGGCCATGGTCAACGTGGGGGAGCGCATGCACTGGGGCGAGGGCCTGGTCATGGACAAACACTGCGTGGGCGGACTTCCAGGCAACCGCACCACCATGATCATCGTGCCCATCATTGCAGCCTGCGGGCTGCGCATGCCCAAGACCTCGTCGCGCGCGATCACCTCGCCGGCAGGCACCGCCGACACCATGGAAACCCTGGCGCCGGTGGACCTGGACGTGGCACAGATCCGGCGCGTGGTCGACCGTACCGGCGGCTGCATTGTCTGGGGCGGCGCGGTGCGGCTCAGCCCCGCGGATGACATCCTGATCCGCGTGGAACGCCCGCTGGACCTGGACAGCCAGGGACAACTGGTCGCCTCGGTCCTGTCCAAGAAAGCCGCGGCCGGCGCCACCCATGTGCTGATCGACATGCCGGTCGGGCTGACCGCCAAGGTCCGCAGCGCACACGCGGCCAACCTGCTGGGGAAGCAACTCGAGCAGGTCGGCCAGGCGCTGGGCATGCAGGTGCGCGTGGTGCAGACCGACGGCGTGGCCCCCGTGGGCCGCGGTATCGGCCCCGCGCTGGAGGCGCGCGACGTGCTGGCCGTGTTGCGCCGCGAAGCACGGGCTCCGGCCGACCTGGCGCTGCGCTCACTGCAGCTGGCCGGGCAGATTCTCGAGTTCGGCGGCGCGGCGCCCGCCGGGGCCGGCCTGGCCCAGGCCAGCGCGGTACTGGAAGACGGCCGCGCCTGGCAAAAATTCCAGGAGATCTGCGAGGCACAAGGCGGCCTGCGCGAGCCGCCAGTGGCCATTCATCAGCAAGCGGTGTTGTCCCGGCATGGCGGCACCGTGATCGCCATCGACAACCGGCGCCTGGCACGTATCGCCAAACTCGCCGGCGCGCCTTCAGCAGCCTGTGCGGGCATCGACATGAATGTGCAGCTCGGCACAGTGGTCGAACGCGGCCAGCCGCTGTTCACACTGCATGCAGCAACGCCGGGCGAACTCGCCTACGCCCTGGAGTACGCCACCACCCAGGCCGAAGCGGTGCATGTGATGGAAGAAGCCTGATGCTGGTCCTGGCCCTCCCTGGTGGTGAACAGCTCGCGGCCGGCCTCGCCAGCCGCCTGCGCTGCGACTGCGCCAGCCTGCAACTGCACCGGTTTCCCGACGGCGAAACCGGCGTGCGTATCGATGCGCCAGTCGAGGGCCGCTGCGTGGTGCTGGCGGGCAGCCTGGACCAGCCCGATGGGAAAACCCTGCCGCTGATTTTTGCTGCCGAAGCAGCGCGTGAACTGGGCGCCCGGCAGGTCGGACTGGTCGCCCCCTACCTGGCTTACATGCGGCAGGACAAACGCTTCAAACCCGGCGAGGCGGTGACCTCCCGCAGTTATGCCCGGCTGCTGTCCGCGTCGCTGGACTTTCTGGTCACGGTGGATCCGCACCTGCACCGCATTCACAGCCTGGGCGAGATTTACAACATCCGCACGCAGGTCATCCCGGCCGCACCGCTGATGGCGCGCTGGCTGCGCAGCCACGTCGAAGCGCCCTGGCTGATCGGACCCGACCAGGAAAGCGAACAATGGGTCGCCGAAGTGGCCGGCCTGGCGGGCGCCCCCTGGACCGTGCTGGCCAAGACGCGGCGCGGCGACCGCGATGTGGGGGTCCGGCTGGCCAGCCGCGAACGCTGGCCGGGACGGACCCCGGTGCTGCTCGACGACATCATTTCCACAGGGCAGACCATGCTGGCCGCCACGCGGCTCCTGAAAAAGAACGGCCTGGGTGCACCGCTGTGCATAGCCGTGCATGCGCTCTTCGACGCCGAGGCCCACGGCCAGTTGCTCGAAGCAGGCGTCACGCGCGTTCTGACCTGCGACACCATCACGCACCCATCCAACGCGATACGCATGGCCCCGCTGCTGGCCCGCGCCGTGCGCCAACTCAGCGCAGCCGGCAAGGATGCCAAACAATGACGGCCAAACGCATTGTCCTGATCCAGGGCCATCCCGACAGCACCGCACCTCACCTGTGTCACGCGCTGGCGGCCGCCTACACCGCGGGCGCCCAGGAGGCCGGACATACCGTGCGCAGCATTCAGGTCGCCGAACTCGATTTTCCGCTGCTGCGCAGCCAGCAGGCCTGGGAAGAAGGCGCACTGCCTTCCAGCTTGCAGCAGGCGCAGGCCGACATCCGCTGGGCCGAACACATCGTGCTGTTCTTCCCGCTCTGGCTGGGCGACATGCCTGCCCTGCTCAAGGGCTTCCTGGAACAGGTGGCCAGGCCCGGATTTGCCTTCGAACATGAAGCCGGACGCGCCACCTTCACAAAGAAGGGCCTCAAAGGCCGTTCCGCGCGGGTTGTGGTGACCATGGGCATGCCTGCCCTGGTGTACCGCTGGTACTTCCGCGCCCACAGCCTCAAGTCGCTGGAGCGCAACATTCTCGGTTTTGTCGGCATCGCCCCCGTGCATGAGACGCTGATCGGTATGGTCGGCGACTTCAAGGCGAACGACGGCAGCCGCTGGCTGGGAAAACTTCGCCGGCTCGGAAAGCGCGCGCAATAGCCTGCCCAAGGCAGCTTCACTGATTCAACCGGGAACACACCATGGCAAGCTCACCAGACTCTGCACCAGCCACCACGACGCCTGAACAGGGCCAGGGCGGCATCGTCAAACGGACCGGCCTGTTCCTTGCGCTGGCGGCCCTGCTGGCCATCGTCTGGATGCCGGCCCTGCAAAGCCTGCCCGCCGCCGGCCAGGTGATGCTGGCCATCCTCGCCTTTGCCGTGATCGTCTGGATGACCGAGGCGCTCGACTACGCCGTGAGCTCGGTGGTGATAGGCGCACTCATGATCTTTCTGCTGGCCTATACCCCCGATGCGGCCAAGCCGGCCGGCCCCTACATGGGCACCGGTGCAGCGCTCGGCCTGGCCCTGTCCGGGTTTTCCAACAGCGCCGTGGCACTGGTGGCGGCGGCCTGTTTCATCGCCGCGGCGATGTCCGCCACCGGGCTGGACCGGCGTATCGCGCTGCTGGTGCTGTCCAAGGTGGACGCAGGCACCAACCACATCGTGATCGGCGCCATGGTGACGGGTTTCCTGCTGTCCTTCATCGTGCCCAGCACCACGGCGCGCGTCGCCTGCCTGGTGCCCATCATGATGGGGTTCATCCTGGCCTTCAAGGTCGACAGGCGCAGCCGCTTTGCCGGCCTGCTGTTGATCACCGCGGCGCAAACCGCCAGCGTCTGGAACATCGGCATCAAGACCGCGGCGGCGCAAAACATGGTGGCCATCGGCTTCATCGAAAAGCAGTTCGGCACCAGCATCAGCTGGACCGAGTGGTTCATCGCTGGTGCGCCGTTTTCAGCCGTGCTGAGCGTGGCGGTGTATTTCATCATGACCCGCCTGATGAAACCGGAAATGAAGGAAATCGCCGGTGGCCAGGCCACCATCCGCCAGCAGCTCGAAGCCATCGGCCCGATGACGCTGCGGCAGTGGAAACTGCTGGCCATCGTGCTGGTGCTGCTGGGCTTCTGGGCCACCGAAAAAGTGCTGCACAACTTCGACACCTCGTCGACCACCATTGCAGCCATCGCGCTGATGCTGGTGCCGCGCCTGGGGGTGATGGACTGGAAGGAGTCGCAGCGTGGTTTCCCGTGGGGCACGGTGATCCTGTTTGCCGTCGGCATCAGCGTGGGCACCGCCCTGCTGAAGACCAGCGCGGCCGGCTGGCTGGCCAACCTGATTGTCCAGCACCTGGGGCTGCAGCAGGCCAGTGCCTTTGTCATCCTGATGCTGCTGTCGCTGTTCCTGATCGTGATCCACCTCGGCTTTGCCAGCGCCACGGCACTCGCCTCGACCATGATCCCCATCATCATCAGCGTGCTGACGGCGGTGCAGACGCCGGGCCTCAACGTGATTGGCATGACCATGCTGCTGCAGTTTGTGGTGAGTTTCGGTTTCATCCTGCCGGTCAATGCGCCGCAAAACATGATCGCCTACGGCACGGACACCTTCGATGCGCGCGACTTCGTGCGCACCGGCCTGGTGATCACCCTGGCCGCGATGGCGCTGCTGGTCGTGTTCGCGCTGACCTACTGGTCGTGGATGGGCTACATGACCAAAGCGGTCTAGGCAGAAGCGGAAACAAGGAGCAAAGCATGACGACCCTGACCAAGCTCGCCCTCGGCATGATGGGCAAACTGCGGCCGCAGCCGGCCCTTGGAAACGCCACCGCCGTGATCAGCCTGCCGCCGCCGGACCGGCAGGCCGGTCTGCCGCTGATGCAGGCGCTGGCGCGGCGCCAGTCGCGCCGCGACTACAAGCCGGACCCGCTGCCGCTGGAGGCCTTGTCCAGCCTGCTCTGGGCCGCCTGCGGTGTCAATCGCCCGGACGGCGGACGCACTGCGCCGTCGGCGCTCAACGCGCAGGAAATCGACATTTATGTGGCCCTGCCAGAAGGCGCCTACCGTTACGAGGCTGCCGGGCATCAACTGCAACTGGTTGCCGGCGCCGACCTGCGGCGCGTGACCGGCTACCAGGACTTTGTCGATGAAGCGCCCATGGACCTGGTCTACGTCGCCAACCACCCACGCATGTCGCTGGTGCCGGCCGCGCAGCGCGAGGCCTACGCCCATGTCGCCGCCGGTGCGATCACGCAGAATGTCTACCTGTTTGCGGCCAGCAGCGGCCTGGCCACGGTGATACGCGCCTGGATAGACCGCGCGGCGATCGCCGACGCGCTGGGCCTGAGCCACGACCAGCAAGTCCTGCTGTCGCAGACCGTCGGTTACCCCAAAGCCGCGCCATGAAAGCGCCTGGAAAGTCCCTGCCATGAACCCCAGGATCGATGAACTGCTCGCCCGCGGCCAGCAGATCGAGGAGGACATCGAGCGGGAACTCCAGCTGCGTCGTGCGGCGCTGCATGCCGATTTCCAGGACCGCCGCGTTCGCTTCGAACACGAGATACTGGCGCAGCAACGCCGTTTCAGGACCGGCCTGCTGGCCTATGTGCTGGGCGCGGACTGGCGCCATGTGCTGACGGCACCCGTCATCTACGCGCTGATTGCTCCGCTGGCGCTGCTGGACCTGTTTCTGATCGTGTACCAGTGCACCTGCTTCCCGCTGTACGGAATCGCGCCCGTGCGCCGCAGGGACTACCTCGTGTTTGATCGCACCCACCTGGGTTATTTGAACCTGCTTGAAAAAGTCAATTGCGCTTATTGCTCGTACGCGACCGGGCTGGCAGCTTACCTGCGCGAAGTGGCAGGCCGCACCGAGCAGTACTGGTGCCCGATCAAACACGCCAGGCGTCAGCTCCAGGCCCATCCCTACTACGCAGGCTTTGCCGACTATGGGGATGCGGAGGCTTATCGCGGGCGTCTGCAAGCCCTGCGGGCAGAGCTTTCAGGCCTGCAAACAGACCGCCGATCCTGATGCGCCGGGCCGCCACGGCCCCGCCTTGATCCACCAGCGCCGTGGGCAGGGGGAACACCGGCAGGGGAGCCGCGAAAGCCGGTGAACGCATGGCGTGCTTGATCCATGTCAGGGCCCGAAGCGCTCCACCCCCGTATGCTGGACTTACCGCGAGATTTTCCGCGCAAACCTTGGAGAAACAGCATGAAAGTCAATGAAGGTGTGATTGACCGCAGCCTGCGCGTGGTCGCCGGCCTGGTCCTGATCGGCCTGGCCGCCACCGGCACCGTTGGGCTTTGGGGCTATATCGGCGTTGTTCCGCTGCTGACGGGTGCGGTCGGCATGTGCCCGATCTACAGCCTGCTGGGCATCAACTCCTGCCCCACGCCGCGCCGCTGACACCGCGGGGCAGACCATGCCCTGTCGGAGCGTGTGCGGCAGAATCCTCACCACCGCGGTGTAAGCTGTCCCCGGGCAGGGCGCAGCCCCGTCGCCTCTGCGGTCAGGGCTGTCAGTGCACCCGGGTGGTAAAGGAGCGGTTCAGGCCGTCGAGGTCAATGATGCGGATGTGGCGCTTGTCGACCTCCAGCAGGCGCTGCTGCTGAAACGCCGAAAAGGTGCGGCTCACGGTTTCCAGCGTCATGCCCAGGTAGCTGCCGATCTCGGCGCGCGTCATCCGCAGGTGAAACTCGGTGGCCGAATAGCCCCGGGCCTTCAGGCGCTGCGAGAGGTTCAGCAAAAATGCCGCCAGGCGCTCCTCGGCGTTCATGCTGCCCAGCAGCACCATCAGGCTGTGTTCGCGCACGATCTCGCGGCTCATGAGCCGGCTGACCACATGCTGCATGCCCGAATTGCCGGCTGCCATCTCGGTGAAATGGGTGTAGGGGATGGAGCAGACCTCGGCATCTTCTAGCGCGATCGTGCTGCTGGCATGGGCACCATGGGCCACGCCGTCCAGCCCCATCAGCTCGCCGGCCATGTAAAAGCCGCCGACCTGCTCGCGCCCATCGGCCAGCAGCAGGCTGGACTTGAAGGTCCCGCTGCGCACCGCATAGATGAACTGGAACTTGTCACCCTCGCGGTACAGGGTCTGTCCCGCCATGATCTTGCGCCGGCCGAACATCAGGCTGTCCAGCCGCTCCACGTCGCCGCCGGTCATGCCGCAGGGCAGGCACAGGTCCCGCAAATGGCATTTGGAGCAGGGTGTCACCAGGGGCGCGGGGATGGCGCTGGCGGAACCGGCCTGGCGGGAAAATACCCGGATGGCGGGGTTGCTGGCTTCGAGAATGGCGATAGACATGGTTTTCTCCTGAGGGTCTCGGGAATCAATGCGTGAGTGCCGGGGATGCCTGCGTGACGGCCCGGGCGAGCTGATCGAATTCGGTGCTTTTGTCGAGAAACGCCTGGGCACCCTCGTCGATGTAACGCTTGCGGTAGGCCGGGTCCGAGTGGTTGCTGAAGACCACGAAGGCAATGTCGGGCGCGATACGGCGCACCGCACGCAGAACCTGCAGGCCGGAGCCGCCTTCCAGCTGGACGTCCAGCACCACCACGTCGGGGTGCATGGCAAGAATGCCCTCGATCGCGTACTGCGGCGTTTGGGCATGGCCCACGACCGCCATCAGGCTGCTGTCCAGCAGACTGGCCACGCGTTCGCGGATCAGCGGCGAGTCGTCGGCGTGAAACACCTTGAGGGGGCGGGAGGCTGGCTGGGACATGTATCTACTGTCGCCGTTTGCCACGCCTGCTGCCATAGGCGGCCGCCGGGATTGCCGGGTCTGATATCCGAAAATGGCCTCAGTGACCGCCTTGGCGGCCTAGGAATTGTCCGAGGGCCGGTTCACCCTCGCCGCGGCGTCAGAGCAGGTCGGTCAGCCCGTGCCGCAGTGCGTACCGGATGAGCTCGCTCTGGTTGCCCACACCAATCTTCTGCATCAGGTTGGCCTTGTGGGTGCTCACCGTCTTGACCGACAGGTTGAGCCGTCCGGCGATGTCGGTCACGGTCGCGCCGTCAACCAGCAGGCGGAACACCTCGAACTCACGGTTGGACAGGCTTTCCTGCGGCGAAGCCTCGCTGCCCGGCATCGCACCCAGCGCCAGCTGTTCGGCCACCTCGGCGCTGATGAAGGCCCCGCCGGCAGCAATTTTCCGCAAGGCCTGCTCGAGCTGGCCGGGTGCACTTTCCTTGGTCAGGTAACCGCTGGCGCCAGACTTGATGGCGCGCACTGCGTATTGCAGCTCCTGGTGCATGCTCAGGACCAGGATGCGCAGCTTGGGTTTTTCCGCGCGAACCAGCTTGATCAGTTCCATGCCGCTTCGCCCCGGCATCGACAGGTCGAGCATCAACACGTCGAAGGCCAGTTCACGCACACGCTGCATGACCTCGTTGCCATCAGCGGCTTCGCCGGCCACTTCCATGCCTTCAACCGAGGACACGATGCGTTTGAGCCCTTCACGCACTATGGCGTGGTCGTCGGCGATCACGATGCGGATCATGAGGACGCGCCGGGTTCGGCGACCGGAATATGCACATCGATGCAGGTCCCCTGCCCCGGCACGCTGTCGATGGTGATGCGTCCCTTGAGGAGATGGGTGCGCTCACGCAAGCCCATCAGCCCCAGCGAATAGGGTTTGCGCGGCGCGTCCGGCACAAACCCGCGGCCGTTGTCACGCACCTGCATGACCACCGCGCCCGGGATGCGCTCGATGCTGACCTCAACCCGGGATGCCCCGGCGTGTTTGGCGACGTTGGCCAGGGACTCCTGCGCGATGCGGAATACCGCCGTCGCATAGGGTTCGTGCAACTCGACATCTTCCGCCACCTTCAAGGTGCAAGGCACACCGGTGCGCTGCCCGAAGTTCTGGGCCAACCACTCGATGGCTGGCACCAGTCCCAGGTCATCCAGCATCAGGGGCCGCAGGTCGGCGGCGATGCGCCGCGTCGCCGCCACCGTGGTGTCCAGCATGCCGAGCATGTCACTGAGTTTCGCGCTTGCAGCCGGGGTGTCCGCCGCCAGGTTGTCGCGCACCCAGATGGTGTCCATCTTGAGCGCCGTCAGGGATTGCGCCAGCTCGTCGTGCAGTTCGCGTGCAATGCGGGTTTTTTCACTTTCGAGAATTGCGTGGGCTTCGGATGCAAAAGCCCGCAGCTCCTCGCGGGCGCGGGCGCGTTCCGTCACGTCGCGCAGGATCACGGTGAACAGCTTGCCGCCGGCGGTATCGAGCTGGGAAATCGAGGCCTCCATCGGGAACTCCTCGCCGTCGGCGCGCTGGCCGTACAGCACGGTGCCGTCACCCATGCGCCGCGAGGTCGTGCCCGTGGTGCCGAAGCGCCGGATATGCTCCGCATGCCCCCCCCTGAAACGAACCGGCATCAGTTTGTCCAGCCGTTCTCCCAGGGCCTGTTCACTCGGCCAGCCGAAGATTTTTTCGGCGGCCCGGTTGTACAGCACGATGCGCTGTTCGCTGTCCACCGTGATGATGGCGTCCATGGCCGAGTCCAGCAGGCCGGCGAGCCTGGCCGCTGCGCCTTCCAGGGCACGCCCGCTCGAGCGGCGCTGCACCACTTCCCGGCTCACGTGGAAAACGGCGAAACCGGCGGTGGCAGCCGCCAGCAACAGCACGGTCAGCGTCGCTGCCGGGGAGCGCCAGCCTGCGGCCACGGCCAGCGCCGCCAGCAGTGTCAGCGCGGCCGCGCCCGCGAGCGCAAACGCGCCGGAACGCTGCGAGGCAGCGGCGTGGTCGGCATGGACAAGGGTGGAATGAGGCACGGCACTTTTTTCAGCGGGGTGCGCGCATCTTACAGGCAGGGCAAGGGCGGGTTTGCGCCGGGCGGCGCCTGCCGCTGCAGCAGCGGGCTCGCCGGTGGCCCGCCGGGTCTGGCACGGATCAGCCTCCAACGCTTGTCGAGCAAGCGCAAGCAGCTATGATTTGTATAGCAATCGCTACAGGGCTCCAGCTGGAGCCCGGGCGTGGTCAGTGAGGCTCAGGCTTGTCGACTTCCGCAGGCGGCACCTCCAGCAGCGCCGTCAGGGCGCTGGAAGCCATGCAGATCAACCAGAACGCGAAGAAGGCTGCGGTGTAGACCGCCTGGCGTGACCAGCCGGACAGCTCACCGGGCAAGTGCACGTCCCGCGGGTCCACCAGGCCGAACACCAGCAGCTCAAGCAGGCACGCCCCCAGGAAGGCGGGCCAGGCGATTGACATGATTTTCCGGCCAGACATGGCGGTCTCCCCTTTACTGTGCGGCGGGCTGGGGGCCACCGGCGGGTGCCGGCGTGGCCGCATGATTGCGGCCCTGCTGCGCGGGAGCCAGCGACTTGTCCCTGGCCAGGGTCTGGTTGATCTCCATGCCGCGGCGGTAATAATCGCCGGTCACCACAGGATCGGGCGTTCGTATCGCCAGCCACAGGGTCACAAAACCCGCCACCACCACGGCGGCCGGTCCGGCGATCACCATCCAGACCAGCGGGTAGCGCCACCAGGGGCCGCTGTCGGCCAAAGCGCCGGCTTCATTTTTTGCAGTCGTCGTCATCATGTCTCCCAAAATTAGCGCGGCACCAGGAAGGCGGCCTTTTCCGACACTTGCGAGCCCCCGTCGGCCGAGCGTACGTCGAAATGGACGGTGTGCGAGCCGGCCGCCACGCTGCCGTAAGGCAGTTGCAGACGCACCACCACCCAGCGTGACTGGGCAGGCTCGACCTCCACCGGCTCGGCCGGCAGCACCACCAGCCCGGGCAGGCCGCTGGCGGCCAGGCTGTAGCGCTGTGTCCGCTCGGTCGCGTTCATGATCTGCAGGCGGTAGACGTTTTCAAGCTGGCCACCCTCGGCGATACGGGCCAGCGAGGCGCGATCACGCACCACATCGACCTTGAGCGGCGTGCGCACGACCAGGCTGGCCAGCAAGCCGACACACAGCAGCGTCAACACCCCGCCGTACAACAGCACCCGCGGCCGCAACACGCGGCGCAGCACCTGCTTCGGCGTCCAGCGCGCAGCCATGCTGTTTTGCGTGGCATAACGAACCAGGCCACGTGGCGTGGCCATGCGGTCCATCACCGTGTCGCAGGCGTCGATGCACAGGCCGCAACCGATACATTCATATTGCTGCCCGTTGCGGATGTCGATGCCGGTGGGGCAGACCTGTACACACAGCTCGCAATCGATGCAGTCGCCCAGGCCCTGGGCACGCGGATCGCTGCCCTTGGCATGCAAGCCGCGCGGTTCGCCACGCGCCGTGTCATAACTGACGATCAGCGTGTCGCGGTCGAACATCGCACCCTGGAATCGCGCATAGGGGCACATGTACTTGCAGACCTGCTCGCGCATGAAGCCGGCATTGCCGTAGGTCGCCAGGCCGTAGAAGATCACCCAGAACACCTCCCAGGAACTCATGCCGGCGTGCAGAAATTCCATGCCGAGTTCGCGGATCGGCGTGAAGTAGCCCACGAAGGTGAACCCGGTCCACAGGGCGATGCTCAGCCAGACGAAGTGCTTGAACCACTTCTTGGCCAGCTTTTTGGCAGAGAGGGCCTCGCCATCGAGCCGCATGCGCGCTATGCGGTTGCCCTCGATTTTCTGCTCGACCCACATGAAAATTTCGGTGTACACCGTCTGCGGACAGGCAAAACCGCACCACAGGCGGCCGGCGACTGCGGTGAACAGGAACAGGGACAGCGCCGACACCACCAACAGGCCGGTCAGGTAAATCAGGTCCTGAGGGTAGAGCACCAGCCCGAAGATGTAAAAGCGGCGCGCCGCCAGGTCAAACAGCACCGACTGGCGCTGGCCCCACTCCAGCCACGGCAGGCCGTAAAACACCAGTTGCGTCAGGAACACCATGGCCCAGCGCCAGCGCGCAAACAGGCCGGAGACCGTGCGCGGGTAAATTTTCTTGTGTGCCGCGTACAGGGCGCTGCCTGCCTCTTCCCCGGCCGGCACTGCGGTGATGGGGATGACCTTGCGGGGAGGCGGCTTGATATCGGGCATGGAATCTGTCGCTGCCGGACTCAGCGAACCGGCGTCTGCCGGCCCGGCAGGCCCCAGACATAGGCGGCCAGCACGTGGATCTGCGCATCGGTCAGGCGGCCCTGCTGCGCCGGCATCTGGTTGGTTTTACCGGTGTTGATCATGGCAATGATGGACTCCTGGCCATACCCGTGCAGCCACACCTTGTCGGTCAGGTTGGGCGCACCCAGCGCGGGATTGCCGGCACCACCCACGCCGTGGCAGGCGGCGCAGGCGCTGAACTTGCTCTTGCCCAGACCCGCACGCAGCGAGTCATGCGGACTGCCTGACAGGCTCAGCACGTAGTTGGCGAGATTCTTCACATCCTCGGGCGTGCCGACGGCAGCGCCCATGGGCGGCATCACGCCGATGCGACCCTGATGAATGGTCTCGCTGATTTTTTCCGGCGTGCCGCCATACAGCCAGTCGCTGTCGGTCAGGTTCGGAAAACCCTTGCTGCCGCGGCCGTCGGAGCCATGGCACTGGGCGCAGTTGTTCAGGAACAGCCGCTGGCCAATCGCCATGGCGGCGGGGTCGGCCGCCACCTTGTCAGCCGGCAAGGCAGCATAGGCGGCGTAAACGGGTTCGAGCTCGCGGTTGGCCGCGGCGATGTCCTTCGCATATTCGCCCTCGGTGCTCCAGCCGAGTTCGCCCTGGTAGCTGCCCAGGCCCGGGTACGCCACAAGGTAGCCGAGACCGAAAACGATGGTCAGCACAAACAGGCCCATCCACCAGCGCGGCATGGGGTTGTTGGCTTCGCGCAGGTCTTCATCCCAGACATGGCCGGTGGTGTTGTCGGCGCTGGGTTTGGCCCGCACGCGCGCCGTGAGCCACAGCAACAGGGCACAGGCCAGGATGCTGACCACGGACAGGACGGCCACATAGTGCGACCAGAAGTTGTTGATGAAATCGCTCATGGTGCTGTCTCAATCCTGTTCAAAGGGCAGGCGGGCTGCTTCATCGAAGCCCTGTTGGTTGCGGCGCGAATAAGCCCATACGAGGATGCCGATAAATGTCACGAACGCAGCCAGCGTGGCCGCGATGCGCAAAGTGGTGATGTCCATGTCCGGCTCCTTTATTTCAGCGCAAGGCCAAGCGATTGCAGGTAGGCGACCAGCGCGTCCATCTCTGTCTTGCCCTTGATGTCGGCCGGCGCGGCGGCGATCTGTTCGTCGGTGAAGGGCACGCCGACCTTGCGCAGCGCGCGCATGTGGGTCGCGGCCTGCTCCCCGCTGAGCGGCGCCTTCTCCAGCCAGGGGTAGGCGGGCATGTTGGATTCGGGCACCAGGTCGCGCGGGTTGGCCAGGTGCAGGCGGTGCCACTCGTCGCTGTACTTGCCGCCCACACGGTGCAGGTCCGGCCCGGTGCGTTTGCTGCCCCACTGGAAGGGATGGTCGTAGACAAACTCGCCGGCGACCGAGTAGTGGCCGTAACGCAGGGTCTCGGCACGGAACGGCCGGATCATCTGCGAGTGGCAGTTGTAGCAGCCCTCGCGGACGTAGATGTCGCGGCCCAGCACCTGCAGGGAGGTCGGGGGCAACATGCCGGTGATCGGCTGCGTGGTCGATTTCTGGAAGAACAGCGGGACGATTTCCACCAGGCCGCCGACGGCGACCACCAGCAGGATCAGCACGATCATCAGCAGGTTGTTGGTTTCGATCTTCTCGTGCGAGAAGCCGGGCTTTTTTTCGGGTGTATTGGAGCTCATTTTTCTTCCTCAGGCAGCGGCGGCGGAAATCAGGGGGATGGGCGCGTCGGCTTTCTTGCCGGACAACACGGTCATCCAGACGTTCCAGGCCATGACCAGCATGCCGCCCAGGTACAGCAGACCGCCCATCAAACGGACCACGTAGTAGGGGTAGGTGGCTTTCACGCTCTCGACAAAGGTGTAGGTCAAGGTGCCGTCGGGATTGACCGCACGCCACATCAGGCCCTGCATCACCCCGGCAATCCACATGGCGGCGATGTACAGCACGATGCCGATGGTGGCCATCCAAAAATGGAACTCGATGGCCTTGATGCTGTACATGGTGGTGCGGCCATACATGCGCGGGATCAGGTAATAAAGCGAGCCCATGGAGATCAGGCCGACCCAGCCCAGCGCCCCGGAGTGCACATGGCCGACGGTCCAGTCGGTGTAGTGGCTCAGCGCGTTGACGGTCTTGATCGACATCATCGGACCCTCGAAGGTGGACATGCCGTAGAAGGACAGCGCCACGATCAGGAAACGCAGGATAGGGTCGGTGCGCAGCTTGTGCCAGGCGCCCGACAGCGTCATCACGCCGTTGATCATGCCGCCCCAGCTGGGCGCCAGCAGGATCAGCGAAAACACCATGCCGATGGACTGGGTCCAGTCCGGCAAGGCCGTGTAGTGCAGGTGATGCGGGCCGGCCCACATGTAGGTGAAGATCAGCGCCCAGAAGTGGACGATGGACAGGCGGTAGGAATACACCGGGCGGCCGGCCTGCTTCGGGATGTAGTAATACATCATGCCGAGAAAACCCGCGGTCAGGAAAAAGCCGACAGCGTTGTGTCCGTACCACCACTGCACCATGGCATCCTGCACACCGGCGAAGGCCGAATAACTTTTCATCCAGCCGGCAGGGATGGCCGCGCTGTTGACGATGTGCAGCAGGGCCACCGCGATGATGAAGGAGCCATAAAACCAGTTGGCCACATAGATGTGGCGGACCTTGCGGGTGCCGATGGTGCCGAAAAACACGACCGCATAGGCCACCCAGACCAGCGTGATCAGGATGTCAATGGGCCACTCCAGCTCGGCGTACTCCTTGCCACTGGTGAAGCCCAGCGGCAGGCTGATGGCCGCGCCGACGATCACCGCCTGCCAGCCCCAGAACACGAAAGATGCCAGTGCCGGCGCGAACAGGCGCACCTGGCAGGTGCGCTGGACCACGTGGAAACTGGTGGCCATCAGGGCACAGCCGCCGAACGCAAAAATCACCGCATTGGTGTGCAGCGGCCGCAACCTGCCGTAACTGAGCCAGGGAATGCCGAAATTGAGTTCAGGCCAGGCCAGCTGGGAGGCGATGATGACGCCAACCAGCATGCCGACCACCCCCCACACCACCGACATCAGCGCAAATTGCCGAACGGCGGTATCGTGGTACATGGTCGCTGGGGTTGTTGTTTGATCGTTCATGAAGCACCTTTTTCTTGACGTTCAGAGTGTCCGTGCCGCGCATCGCCTGCGGCTTGATACAAGTCAATCCGAATCCAGAATGCGCTCGCCTTCAGGCTCGAGCGATTCAAACTGGCCGCGCCACACCGCCCAGCCGAGCGCCACCATGATCAGCAGCGCCAGCACCACAGAAAAGGGAATCAGCAGAAAGAGGATGTCCATTCAGTCTCCGGAAGGGGTGCGCGACAGCCGCGCGGAATTGAGCACCACCAGCAGCGAGCTGGCGGCCATGCCCAGGCCAGCCAGCCACGGCGGCATCAGGCCGGCCACGGCCAGCGGCACACACACGGCGTTGTAGAGCGCAGCCCAGGCCAGGTTCTGGCGCACGACGCTGCGGGTGCGGCGGGCCAGTTGCAGCAGCGCGGGCACCGCCGACAGCTGCCCGCCCAGCACCACGAAGTCCGACTTGGCCTGTGCCAGCGGCACGGCCTGGCCCATGGCAATCGATACGTCCGCACAGGCCAGTACCGGTCCGTCGTTCATGCCGTCGCCCACCATCAGCACGCGATGGCCCGCCTGCTGCAGTTGCTGCACATGGGCCAGCTTGTCTTCCGGGGAACGTGCCCCCAGGCTGGCGGGGATGCCTGCGCGGGCGCCCAGGCGCGTGACGGCCTCCTGCTGGTCACCCGACAGCAACTCGACCCGGCTTCCCTGCGCCAGCAGCGCCTGGACCGCGGCGCCCGCGTCCGGCCTCAAGCCTTCGTCGAACCAGAAACTGGCCAGCCAGCCATCCGCATCGGCCAGGTGCACCTGCGGGCCGCCCGCAGTGCGCGCGGCAGCGGCGATGCCGCAGAAAGCCGCCGACCCCAGACACATCCGTCGCGGCACACTGCCGTCAGCGGGAGTGACCAGGGCCCGCACACCGCCGCCGGCCACCTCCTGCACCGCACTCAGCTGCAGCTCGGCCGGCGTATAGCTGCCCGCCAGGGCGCGCGACAGCGGATGCAGCGACTGCCGGCCCAGAGCCGCTGCCAGCGCCCCCATGGCCGCGGGGTCCAGGCCGGGCAGCGCGGTGGCATGCACCACCTTCATGCGATCCTCGGTCAGCGTGCCGGTCTTGTCGAACACCACGGTGTCCACCGCCGCGCAGGCTTCAAACGCCTGCAGCCGGCGCACCATCACGCCGCGGCGCGCCAGTGCACCGGCAGCCGCCAGCGTGGCGGCCGGCGTCGCCAGCGACAGGGCGCAGGGGCAGGTGACGATCAGCACCGCCACGGCCACACCGATGGCATGCGCCGGGCCAGCCGGCCACCACCAGACCGCGGACGCGGCGGCGGCCAGCAGCACGAGCAGCAGGAACGGGCTGGCGATGCGGTCGGCCATCTGGGCCATGGCGGGCTTCTGCACCGAAGCCTGCTCCATCAGCGCCACCATGGCCGCATAACGCGTGTCGGGCCCGATGCGGCCGACCTGCACCAGCAAGCTGCCCGTGAGGTTGTGGCTGCCGGCGATCACCTCACTGCCTGCGGCTCGCTGCAAGGCGGTGGACTCACCGGTCAGCAAGGCTTCATCGACGCGGCTTTCACCAGCCCTCACCTGGCCGTCGGCGGGGATCACCTCGCCGGGCAGCACCCGGATCAGGTCGCCGGCGAGCAGGCGCCGCACTGCCACGCGTTCAAAGCCGCCGTCAGCCCCCTGCCGCTCCACGCTGTCCGGCAGGCGGCGCATCAGTGCTTCGAGCGAACCGGCGGTGCGGTCACGCAGGCGCTGCTCGAGCAGCCGGCCCGACAGCAGGAAAAACACAAACATGGTGACCGAGTCGTACCAGACTTCTGCGCCCCAGGCCGAAGCCGGATCGAAGGTGGCGGCCGAACTGGCACCGAAGGCAATCAGGATGCCGAGCGCCACCGGCACATCCATGCCGATACGCCGGTGCCGCAGGTCACGCAGCGCCGACGAGAAAAACGGCGTGCAGGAAAACAGCAGCACCGGCAGGGTCAGCACCCAGGAAGCCCAGCGCAACAGCGCCTGCATGTCGGGTGTGATCTCGCCGGGCGCGGCGACATAGGCCGGTGTGGCATACATCATGACCTGCATCATGCAAAAGCCCGCCACCAGCCAGCGCCACAGCAGCAGGCGTTGCGCCTGCAGGCGCGGCCCCGCCGACAACATGTCACCCGCCGGCAGGGCGCCGTAACCGGCACGCTGCAGGGCGGCCACCCAGGCCGTGGGCCGGCTCACGCCCTCCTGCCACAGCAGCCGGGCCGTGGCCGTGGCGCCATTGACCTGCACACCATCCACGCCGGGCAGCGCGCACAGCGCCTGCTCCACGTTGAGCGAGCAGGCCGCGCAATGCATGCCGCTGATCGACAGATAGGACTCCCACCAGCCGTCGCGGCCGGCCACGGGCCGGCTGAAGCCCGTCCATTCGGCAGGATCGTCCAGCGCCGAGCGGCGCGCCGCCCCACCCGCCAAGGCGGCATGATCGGCACCGGAAAGCGCAAGGACAGCAGGCATGCCCAAGGCTAACCAGCCCGGGCACGCCCGATCTTGACATGGATCAACGCTGCACAGGCAGGGGCTGTATTAAGCTCGCGTCGGATCAGCCATTCACAAGGAGTCAGACATGTACCAGCGCATTCTTGTCACCACCGACGGTACCGCCCTTTCCAAAAAGGCTGTGCGCAGCGCCATCGATCTTGCGGCCGCCACCGGCGCCAGCCTGGTCGCACTCAACGTCGTGCCGCGTTACCCCGTGAGTTACTTCGAGGGTGGCATCTCCATCTCCACCGAAGACGTCGGCCGCATCGAGAAAAAGTGGGCCGAGGACGGCCAGGCCATCGTGAACGCCGTCGAAAAGCTGGCAAAAGCCGAAGGTGTGACGGTCAAGACCGCCGTCACCCGCTCCGATCTGGTGGCCGAATCCATCATGGCCGCGGCCAAAAAACACAAGTGCGACCTCATCGTCATGGCTTCGCACGGACGCAAGGGCATCAAGCGCCTGTTGCTGGGCAGCGAAACCCAGCATGTGCTGACCCACAGCAGCGTCCCCGTTCTGGTGTTACGCTGACGCTTTTTATCATCAAGGAGACCTCATGAAAATACTCTTCGCCGCAGACGGCAGCAAGTACACCAAAAAAGCCCTGGCTTTTCTTGTGACCCACGAGAGCCTGGCCGGCCCTGACGGTGAAGTGGTCGTGCTCAATGTGCAGGCGCCGGTTCCCGGACGTGTCAGCAGCATGCTCGGCGCCGCCGAAGTCGCCGCCTACCATGCCGAGGAATCACAAAAGGTGCTGGCACCCATCGAGCGTTTTCTCCAGCGCCACAAGATTGCCTACAAGACGAAGGGGGTCGTGGGTGCACCCACCGCTGAAATCCTGCGCGCGACCAAGCGCGAGAAAGCCCACATGATCGTCATGGGCACGCACGGTCACGGCCTGCTCGGCCGCGCCGTGATGGGCAGCGTGGCCCAGCGCGTGGTGACCGATGCCGACGTGCCGGTGTTGCTGGTGAAGTAAGGTCCATCGGCCCTGACGGGCCTGCAGATACAAAAAAAGCTGACGACGTCAGCTTTTTTTTTTGCAGGCGTGGCGACGATTGCCGAGCATCGGCGTGTTCACGCCTTCGGCAGCGTCACCCCGCTCTGCCCCTGGTACTTGCCGCCGCGGTCCTTGTAGCTGACCTCGCAGACGTCGTCCTTGTCGCTTTCGAAGAACAGCACCTGCGCGCAGCCTTCGCCGGCATAAATCTTGGCGGGCAGCGGTGTGGTGTTGGAGAACTCCAGCGTCACATACCCCTCCCATTCCGGCTCGAAGGGTGTCACGTTGACGATGATGCCGCAGCGGGCGTACGTGCTTTTGCCCAGGCAAATGGTCAACACGTTGCGCGGGATGCGGAAGTACTCGACGGTGCGGGCCAGCGCGAAGCTGTTGGGCGGGATGATGCAGCTGTCGCCATGGAAGTCGACAAAGCTTTTTTCGTCGAAGTTCTTCGGATCAACCACGGTGCTGTGGATGTTGGTGAAGACCTTGAACTCGGGCGCACAGCGGATGTCGTAGCCATAGCTGCTGGTGCCGTAGCTGATGATCTTCCTGCCTTCGCTTTCACGGATCTGGCCCGGTTCGAAGGGGGCGATCATGCCGGTGGTCTCGGCCATGTGGCGTATCCATTTGTCGCTCTTGATGCTCATTGCGGTGTTTCCCTCGGTATGCCCAGATTGTAGGCAAGCCGCAGGGGCTGCCCTGCTCGCCGCGCCCGCTATTATTTTGATAGCTTCCTACGCTTGTCCACCGGGGGCTGGAGGCCAATTTGATCGGTAAAAACCGGTTCAGACAGCGGCCGCCTGCGAAATCACCGTTTTTTCGATCGCCCGGTCGTCACCCAGCACAATCAGCGCGAACAGCCATTCGTCCAGGCTCCCGACCTGTGCCGTCCTGCGCGCCAGCAGGGGCGTGGCCTGCGGATTCAGCACCACAAAGTCGGCCTCGCAGCCGGGCAGCAGGTTGCCGATCACCCCTTCCAGCCCCAACGCGCGCGCCGCTCCGCCGGTGTGCTGCCACCAGAGTTGCTGCGGGCTCAGCGACACGCCGGCCTTGGTCTGTCCTTCGCGGCCCACGTAATACGCGGCCAGCATGGTGTGGAAAGGGCTGAAGCTGGTACCGCCGCCGACATCGCTGGCCAGGCCGTACAGAAAACCGGCCTTGTCCGCAGCCAGGTAGTCGAAAAACCCGCTTCCGAGGAACAGGTTGCTGGTCGGGCTGACGGCCGCGGCGGCGCCGGTCGCGCGCATCAGCGCCCGGTCCTCGTCGTCGATGTGGATGCAGTGCGCATACACGGCGCGCGGGCGCAGGAGACCGAACTGCTCGTACACGCTGAGGTAGCTGCGCGCCTGAGGATAGAGCTTGCCTACCCAGGCCACCTCGTCCCTGTTCTCGGCCACATGCGACTGGATCCAGACATCGGCGTAACGCGCAGCCAGCTCGCCCGCGCCGCGCAGTTGTGCTTCGCTGCAGCTCGGCACAAACCGCGGCGTGATCGCATAACCCAGCCGGTCCACGCCGTGCCAGCGGCTGATCAGCGCCTCGGTGTCGGCCAGGCTTTGCCCGGTTTCGTCGCGTACGCCGTCGGGCGAATGCTGGTCCTGCAGCACCTTGCCGGCAATCATGCGCAGGCTGCGGCGCTGGGCCTCACCGAGCAAGGCGTCGACCGAGACCGGATGCGAAGTGGCAAAGGCCAGCGCCGTCGTCACGCCGTGGCGCAGCAATTCATCCACAAAAAACACCGCGGCCTCGCGGTTGTGCGCAGCATCCGAAAACCGGCTTTCGTGCGGAAAGGTGTAGTTTTCCAGCCAGGGCAGCAGGCCTTCGGCGGGTGAACCGATCACGTCGAGTTGCGGGTAGTGGATGTGCATGTCCACAAACCCCGGCGCGATGATGCGGCCCGGCAGATGCGTGATGTCCAGTTCGGGAAAACGCGGCGCGAGCGCGCTGTAGCTGCCCACTGCCTGCACCACCTGGCGGCCAGCGGCGTCGGGGCCGACCACCAGCAGGCCGTCGGTTTCCAGCACCGCCTGCGCCGGACCGGCAAAGTAGAAAATGGAGGCGCGATAGGCTTTCATGGCTGCAAGAATACTTCAGCGGCCCGCCCGGCCTATAAGCCTGATCCGATAAGGACTATAGGCTCAGCTTGCAGCCGTCACCCACCGACTCGCGCCACACCCGCACCGAGCTCAAGGCCGGCAGGCGCGGCCGCAACTGGCCGGCGATGAAACGGCACAGGTTTTCCAGCGTGGGCGGACCGAGGCCCGCCACATCGTCGAGCAGGCGATGATCCAGCATCTGCCGCAGTTGCTCGAGTTCGCGCCGCACCCTGCCCAGATCCATCACCATCCCGGACTGGGGATCGGGCGGGCCGCTCAGGAAAACTTCGGCGTTGTAGGTGTGGCCATGCACGCCCCGGCTGCTGTCCGCGTCGATCTCGCGCTTGAGCGTGTGCGCCGCATCGAAGAAAAACTTCTGACTGATGGTGTAGTTCATCGGATACCCGTGATCTTGTGGGTCTGCAGGCTCAGCCGCCAGGCGGGGCGCTGCATGCACAGGGCAATGCAGGCCTGGGTGTTGTCGCTGCGTTGGGGGTTGTCCATGGGTTGCAGATAGCGCTGCGTGAAGTTGGCGGCTTCCAGCTCCGCCAGATCAAAGCCGGCCTGCGGCCACACCAGCTTGAGCTCCTGGCCCTCGCGCTGGACCCAGGGCGCGCCGGCCTTCGGGCTCACGCACAGCCAGTCGATGCCGGCGGGGGCGGCAATGGTTCCATTGGTTTCGACGGCAAGCATGAAGCCGCGTGCATGCAGGGCCGCGATCAGGGCCGCATCGAGCTGCAGCAGCGGCTCGCCGCCGGTCAGCACCACCATGCGGTGCCCGGCACCGGTCGGCCACAGCGCTTCAATCTGCCGGGCAAGTGCATCAGCATCTGCAAACTTTCCGCCCAGCGTTCCGTCTGTGCCTACAAAGTCGGTATCGCAAAACCGGCAGACCGCTGCAGCCCGGTCCTGTTCACGACCGGACCACAGGTTGCAGCCGGCGAAGCGGCAAAACACCGCGGGGCGGCCCGCGTTGGCGCCCTCACCCTGCAGCGTGTAGAAAATCTCCTTGACCTGGTAACTCATGGCGTTTTCGCCAGCTTGCCCAACACGCCCTGCACCAGGAAGTTCATGCCCAGGATCTGCTGGTCGGTGAGGGTCTTGCCGGCGGCCAGCACCTCGCGGCCCTCGTTGTCCAGCAGCGCCGTGCGCGCGCGGAACGGATGCAGCCTGCCCGCGGCGATGTCCTTCTGGCGAGCAAGCACCTCGTCGGCCACCTTCTTCGGCACTTTCGGACCGAAGCTGTCGACGCGGATCATGCCCTGCTTCACACCGCCCCACAGCGACGCACTTTTCCAGCTGCCGTCCAGCACCGCCTGCGCGCGACGGGTGTAATAGTCGCCCCACTGGTGCGTGACGGCCAGCACCTGGGCGTCGGGCGCGACCTTGCGCATGTCGGAGTGATAGGCAATCGCGAGTTTACCGCGCTCCTGGGCCGCGGCCATCACCGCGGTGGAGCCGGTGTGAAAGGCGATCAGCTCCACGCCCTGGTTGAACAGTGTCATCGCAGCGTCGCGCTCGCGCGGCGGGTCGAACCAGGCACCCAGCCAGACCACCTTGACCTCGGCGCCGGGATTCACCGAACGCATGCCCAGGGTAAAGGCGTTGATGCCCTGGATCACTTCGGGAATCGCAAAACCCGCGACATAACCGGCACTCGACGCCAGGCGGCCGGCGGCAATGCCGGCCAGGTAGCGGCCTTCGTAATACCGCGCATTGGCCACCGCCACATTGGGCGCCGTCTTGTAGCCCGTGACAGATTCGAACTTCACATGGGGAAAGTCTTTGGCGACTTTCAGCGTCGGCTCCATGTAACCGAAGCTGGGCGTGAAGATCAGCTGGTGGCCCTGCTGCGCCAGGTCGCGGATCACACGTTCGGCATCCGCGCCTTCGGCCACGTTTTCGACATAGGTGGTTTGGACCCGGTCCCCGAGGGCAGATTCGACCGCCTTGCGCGCGTCCTCATGCTGGCGCACCCAGCCGGCTTCGGTGATGGGCGCGACATAGACAAAGCCGATCTTCAGCGGCGCCTTCACAGGCGCAGCCGTCTGGGAAAAAACGGGAGAAAACAAACAGGCGGCCGCGAGCGCGGCAGCGAGGTTTTTATACATGGTGGTCCTCTACATGGCCCCGGAAAATAAAAATCACCAGCGCGCCGGGACGACACGCGGGTGAAACCCCATTTTAACCGCTCAGTCCTGCAGCGCTCGAGCCCACGTCTTTACCAGCAGGGTCCGCGGGTCCGGCTTCGCCGGGCCGCAGGCTGGCGGCTGCGGCTCCCAGCCCGCTTGAGCGGGCTGGGACAGCCGCCAGATACGCTGCCTCAGGCAGCGCTGCGCCCTGCAAGGGCAGCGGCCCCCTCTGGGGGCAGGAAGTTACGCGAGGCGAACGACCGTGGGGGTCAATAGTTGATACAGGCAATATCCAGCAAGGCATCCTGGAAGCTGTCATTCCGCACGGCCTCCCACCTGCGCGGCACCGGATCCTCAAAAACCACCTGGCCGTGGCCCATGCGTTCGGACAGCAGCGCCACCGACAACAGGCGCAGGCGCTGGTTTTTGCAGTCGAACTCGCTGTGGTGCAGGCGCGAGAAGTAGCCCCTTTCGTCGGTGATCTGCACCAGCTGGTAGTCCATCAGCCACCACATGCGGACCAGGCCGCCCTTGCCCCGCAAGGTGTTCCTGTCGATGTAGGTGATCACCATTTCGTCGACCATGACCGGCGTCCACTGGGCAGCCGCACCCGTGCCGAAGCCACCGAGGACAAGGGCGAGGAGCAGGCGTTTCATGGTGAAGGAGTCGGCAGGTCTTGCCCAATCATAGTGCGGTCCGCCGCAAACTGGCCCCGGGGCTACCCGGGAGGCGATAATCCGGAAAACGGAGTCACCCGTCGAAGAAGGCAGCCAAGATGCAGATTCATGACAAGGACGTTTACACGCTCACGACCAGGGGCCAGGAAGAACTGCGCAGCGGAGCGACCGCCCTGAGCCCGGCAGAATTTGAACTCCTCGTCAGGATAGACGGGTCGCAAAGCCTGAGCCAGCTCAAGGCCGGCATGACACCGGCCGCTGCCGGCGTCTTCACGGCAGCCTTCATGGCCTTGCAGGACAAGAAGCTGGTGATGCTGGCGGAGGTCGATCCCTTCACCGAACAGTTCAACGCGCGCATGAGCGATTTTGCGGTGACCCAGGCCGAAGCAGAGGCGGATACGGGCGCAGCCTCCCTGAAAACGGCCGGCTACTACGTCAGGATTGCCAGGCCGCGTGGGCCGGCCAAGCCGCGGGAGCCTGGTCAGGCGCTGTCGGCCATCGTGGTGGACGACGAACCCATGCTGGCCAAATTCATCCAGAGCTACCTGATGTTCGAGGGTTTCAAGGTCCGGGTGGCGAGCAACCGCGAGGAAGTCGTGACCGAGTTCCGCAAGCAACCGGCACCGGACCTGATCCTGCTCGACGTGGTGCTGCCGGACGCTGACGGTTTCGACATCCTGCTGCGGCTGCGCCAGCACCCCCAGCTCAAGACGGTGCCGGTCATCATGCTGACCGGCAAGGCCACACGCGAGGCGGTGCTCAAGGGCCTGGCGGCCGGCGCCGACGGTTATGTCACCAAACCCTTCGAGGCCGATGCGCTGATGCATGTGGTGCGCACCGTGCTCGGGATGCCGGCCGAGCCGGAAGGCCCCGGCCTGTCGCTGCTCTAAGGAAGCGCTGAACAAGCCCCCTGCGGCGTGCGATCACCCGGACTCGGGCGGTCTGCCGCGTTGAATTTCTTGTCAATAGCTGGCTATTGACTGCGAAATCCGCCTTGCATCCCATCCCGATCCGGCTGCCGCCCATCCGCAAGGACTCATTCAGCGCTTCCCTAAAGCGCTGGCCGCTCAGCGGCCAAATCCCTCAAAACAATCGTCCAGCCGCGTGATGTAGCGGCGTTTGGCCGCCTCGTCGATAAAACTCGCCTCGAAACTGTTGCGCGCCAGCGCGTAGGCATGCCGCGCCTCCAGGCCCAGCGCGGCAAAGGTCTGCGTGAAGTTGTCGTTCATGTAGCCGCCGAAGTAGGCCGGGTCGTCGGAGTTGATGGTGACGGCCAGCCCGGCGTCCAGCAGCTGGCGCAGGTTGTGTTGCGCCAGCTCGGGGAACACACAGAGCTTGAGGTTGGACAGCGGACACACCGTCAGCGCGATGCGGTCCTGCGCCAGCCGCTGCATCAGCGCCGGGTCCTGGATGGCCTGCACGCCATGGTCGATGCGTTCCACCTTGAGCACGTCCAGCGCGGTCCAGATGTAGGCCGGGGGTCCCTCCTCGCCCGCATGCGCGACCAGGTGCAGCCCGAGTTCGCGGCAACGCGCGAACACCCGCGCAAACTTCTCGGGCGGGTTGCCGACCTCGCCGGAGTCCAGGCCGACACCGATGAACTTGTCGCGGTACGGCAGCGCCTGCTCCAGCGTCTCGAAGGCGTCCTCTTCGCTGAGGTGGCGCAAAATGCACAGGATCAGCGCGGCACTGATGCCGAATTCGGCCTGGGCGTCCACGCAGGCGCGGTGCAGGCCGTTGATCACCGTCGCCATGGCCACGCCACGCGCGGTATGGGTTTGCGGGTCAAAAAACAGCTCGGCGTGCACAACCTTGTCGGCCGCCGCTTTGACGAAGTAGGCGCGCGCCATGTCGTAGAAATCCTGCTCCCGGATCAGCACGCTGGCGCCGGCGTAATAGATGTCCAGAAAGCTTTGCAGGTTGGTGAAGGCATAGGCGGCGCGCAGATCCTCCACGCTGGCATAAGGCAGCGCGATGCCGTTGCGACTGGCCAGCGCAAAAATCAGCTCGGGCTCGAGCGAGCCCTCGATGTGGATGTGCAGCTCGGCCTTGGGCATGGCCCGCAGCAGGGCCGGCAGGCGCGCGGGAGAAATGTCGGAAAAAGAATCCATGTCGGCTCCAGAACAAAAAAGGCTGCACAAAGGCAGCCTGGGCCAGCAAGCGGCGGCAGCCTCGCTGCCAGCCGCTGCAGGGCTGCTTCAGTTGCCCGGAACCTTGCCTTCCACGCCCTTGACGTAGGTTTTCAGGCCACCGAGAAACTTGTCGTCGGCGACCACGTCCTTGGCGATCAGTTCCTTGCCGGTGTTGTCCATGATCGGGCCTTTCCAGATCGTGAAGGAGCCGTCTTTCAGGCCGGCCTTGATCTCGTCGACGCGCTTTTTGGTGTCATCCGGCACGTCGGCTGCAATCGACACCATGTCGATGGCACCTTCCTTGACGCCCCACCAGGCCTGTCCGGTGGTCCAGCTACCGTCAAGTGCTTCCTTCACGGCCTTGATGTAATACGGGCCCCAGTTGATCACCGCAGAACCGAGATGGGCCTTGGGGCCGTAGGCCGTCATGTCCGAATCCCAGCCGAAAGCGCGCTTGTTCATCTTCTCGGCGGTCTGCAGCACAGCCGACGAGTCGGTGTTCTGGAACAACACGTCGGCGCCGCCGTTGATCAGCGCAGTCGCGGCCTCGGTTTCCTTGGGCGGGTTGAACCACTCGTTGACCCAGACCACCTTGGTCTTGACCTTGGGGTTGACCGACTGCGCGCCCAGCGTGAAAGCGTTGATGTTGCGCACGACTTCGGGAATCGGCACCGAGCCGACCACGCCCAGGGTGCCGGTCTTGCTCATCTTGCCGGCGATCACGCCGGCCATGTAGGCGCCCTCGTAGGTGCGGCTGTCATAGGTGCGCATGTTCTCGGCGGTCTTGTAGCCGGTGGCGTGTTCGAACTTCACGCCCTTGTTGTCGTTGGCGACCTTGAGCATGGGTTCCATGTAGCCGAAGGTGGTGCCGAAAATCAGCTTGTTGCCCTGGCCGGCCATGTCGCGGATCACTCGCTCGGCGTCGGCCGACTCGGGCACCTTCTCGACGTAGCTGGTGACCACCTTGTCGCCGAACTCTTTTTCGATGGCCTTGCGGCCGTTGTCGTGCGCAAAGGTCCAGCCGCCGTCGCCGACCGGGCCGATGTAGGCAAAGGCAATCTTCAGCGGCTCGGGCTTGGCCGGTGCAGCGGCCACCGGGGCAGGCGCGGGCGCCGGAGCGGGTTCTTCCTTCTTGCCGCAACCGATGAGGGCGGCGGAAGCGACGGCTGAAAGGGCTGCCAGCTTGAGCAGTGAGCGTTTTTGTAAATCAGTCATGTCATCTCCTGTAACGACGGTTGCGGTTAACGATGGCGAGGTGGCAAACCCCCGATTATGGGCCGGGAACATCAGGCGCCCGGATGGAAAGGCTTGCCTATCGAAGTCGGCATGTTCAGCCTGATCCAGCGCGGGTTGCGCGAGATCAGCACCAGCACCACGATGGTGGCCAGGTAGGGCAGCATGGTCAGGAATTGCGGCGGCACATCCACCCCCAGGCCCTGCAAATGAAACTGCAGCATGGTCACCCCCCCGAACAGGTAGGCACCAAGCAACACCCGTGCCGGGCGCCAGGTCGCAAACGTGGTCAGCGCCAGCGCGATCCAGCCCTTGCCGGCAATCATGCCCTCGACCCACAGCGGCGTGTAGACCACCGAGACATAGGCACCGGCCAGGCCGCACAAGGCGCCGCCGGCCACCACGGCCATCAGCCGGATGCGGCGCACCGGGTAACCGAGCGCATGGGCCGACTCCGGGCTTTCGCCGACCGAACGCAGCACCAGGCCGGCGCGGGTGCGGTACAAAAACCAGATCAACCCCGCGGTCAGGGCCATCGCGATGTAGACCATGGGATGCTGGCGGAACAGCGCCGGCCCGACAAAAGGCAGGTCGCCCAGCCAGGGAATCACATGCCGCGCCTGTTCCGGCAGCTTTTCCTGCACGTAGCCGATGCCGACAAAGGCGGAAAATCCCGCGCCGAACAGGCTGAGCGCCAGCCCGGTCGCGTACTGGTTGGTGTTGAGCCAGATCACCAGCACACCAAAGATTGCGGCCAGCCCCGCGCCGGCGGCCATGCCGGCGGCAAAGCCCAGCCAGCTGTTGCCGGTGTGCACCACGGCGGCAAAACCGGCGATGGCGGCGCAGAGCATCATGCCTTCGGCGCCCAGATTCACGATGCCGGCCTTTTCGTTGATCAGCAGGCCCAGCGCGGCAATCGCCAGCACCGTGCCCGCGCTCAGCGCGGCGGCAATCAGGAGCGCATGACTTTCCACGGTTGGCTCCTTCAGTCTTCGTGTTTTGCAGGGGCCACCGTGGAACCGGCTTCGCCGGGCCACAGGTGGCGCCCCCTCGAGGGGGGGGCGGCCGCAGGCCGCTTCGGGGGGGAAACAATCCGATAAGCGATCAATGTGTCACACGCCAGCAGGCAAAACAGCAGCAGGCCCTGAAACACGCCGGTCAGCGACTTGGGCAGGCCCAGGCGCGACTGCGCAAGCTCCCCGCCGATATAAAACATGCTCATCAGGATGGCCGAAAACACCATGCCCGCCGGATGCAGGCGCCCGACAAAGGCCACGATGATGGCGGCAAAACCATAACCGGCGGGCACATAGGGCGTGAGCTGGCCAATCGGCCCCGCCACTTCCAGCGCCCCGGCCAGGCCGGCCGCGCCGCCCGAAGTCAGCAGCGCCACCCACAAGGCCTTGCGCGAGGAAAAGCCCGCATACCGCGCGGCCGCCGGCGCCAGCCCGCCGACCTGCTGGGCAAACCCGGCGTAGGTGCGGAACAGGAAAATCCACAAGGCCGCCGCCCCGGCCAGCGCGATCAGCAGGCCGATGCTGACACGCGAGCCGCTCATCAGCCGCGGAATCTGCGTGACCGCTTCGAAAGTTTTGGTCTGCGGGAAGTTGTAGCCCTGCGGGTCCTTCCACGGGCCGAACACCAGGTAACTGAGCACCATGTCGGCCACATACACCAGCATCAGGCTGACCAGGATTTCATTGGCGTTGAAGCGGTCACGCAGCAGCGCGGTGATGCCGGCCCAGGCCATGCCGCCCAGCACACCGGCCGCGATGATGGCCGGGACGATCCAGGGGCCGGTGGTCTTGTCGGCCAGCAGCGCGACACCGCCGGCGGCCACCGCGCCAATGACGAACTGGCCTTCGGCGCCGATGTTCCAGACGTTGGAACGGAAACACACGGCCAGGCCCAGCGCAATGATCAGCAGCGGCGTGGCCTTGACCATCAGCTCGCCCAGCGCATACGGCGACTTGATCGGTTCCCAGAAAAAAATCTGCAGACCACGCACCGGGTCCTTACCGAGCGCCACAAACAGGCAGACGCCGATCAGCACCGTCAGCAGCAGCGCCAGCAAGGGCGAGCCAAAGGTCCACAGGCGCGAGGGCTGGGGCCTTGCTTCAAGCTTCCACATCAACGGCCTCCTTCGTTCATGCGAAAGACGAAGTGCAGCGGCTGGCCATTGAGCAGCGCGACGAGCGGCGAAGCGGGATCAGCGAGGTATTCCGGCGGCCGTCCCCGCGACGGGCCAAAGACGATCACAACCGGCTGGTCATTGACCAGCCCGTGCAAAGTGTCATGCGTCGACGAGTACTGCAGGAAGCGGGATGCCTCGATGCGGCCTACAAGCTCTTCCAGGGATTCGCCTTCCGCGATTTCAAAGACCGCATCTAGCGGGCCGGTTTGGTCATCTGCGCCACAGCACGCCTGCCGCAATACGGTGACAGTCAGCAACTGCTTGATCGGATTGGCGGGCGTGTTCCACAGCCCGCTCATCCACTGCCCCACCAGCGCCACCGTGGCCTCCGCGCGCGGCAGCGAGGGCGAGAGCTGGCCCTTGGCCATCACGTACATCCGGTCGCAGATGTCGAACAGCTCTTCCAGCTCCTCGCTGACCACCAGCACGGCACAGCCGCTGTCGCGCAGCTTGAGGATCTCGCCGCGTATCTGCGCCGCGGCGCCCACGTCCACACCCCAGGTCGGCTGCGAGACGATCAGCAGCGCCGGATTCGCCGCGATCTCGCGACCGACAATAAATTTCTGCAGGTTGCCGCCCGACAGCGATGACGCCGCCGCGCCCGGCCCGCCGGCCTTGACCTTGAAGCGGTCTATGATGGCCGCCGCCTGGGCACGCAGGGCACGCAACTGCAGCCAGCCGCCGCGGCCGACCGCGTCGCTGCGCGTGAGCAGCAGGTTGTGCGCCAGGCTCAGCGCCGGCACCGCGCCGCGCCCCAGCCGCTCCTCCGGCACAAAATGCAGGCCCAGTGCGCGGCGCTGCGCCGGGTTCAGCTTGCCCACACCCTGCCCCGCCACCTGCACCGCCTGGGGCCCGGCGCGGGTGTCTTCGCCGGACAAGGCATACAACAATTCCTTCTGCCCGTTGCCGGACACGCCCGCGATGCCGACCACCTCACCGGCGCGCAGCGTCAGGCTGACCTGTTTGAGGTCCATGCCGAACTGGTCCTCGCGCGCCAGGCTCAGGTCGCGCACTTCCAGCACGGTGGCGCCGAGAGCGACTTCGCGGTGCTCCAGCGCCGGCGGCTCGGCGCCAATCATGAGGCGGCTCAGCGAGGCGTTGGATTCCTGGCGCGGGTCGCAGACGCCGGTGACCTTGCCGCCGCGCAACACGGTGCAGGCGGTGCACAACTCGCGGATTTCGTGCAGTTTGTGGCTGATATAGAGGATGCTGCATCCGCCGGCGGCGAGCTGGCGCAGGGTCACGAACAGGTTTTCGACCGCCTGCGGCGTCAGCACCGAGGTCGGCTCGTCGAGGATCAGCAAGCGCGGGCTGGTCAGCAGCGAACGCACGATCTCCACCCGCTGGCGTTCGCCCACACCCAGGGTGTGCAGCGGCCGCGTGGGTTCGAGCTGCAGGCCGTATTGCTGGCTGGTGGCAAGCATGCGCTGTGACACCTCCGCCAGGCTCAGGCTTTTGTCCAGGCCCAGCCAAACGTTCTCGGCCACGGTCAGGGTGTCGAACAGGCTGAAATGCTGGAACACCATGGCGATGCCCAGCGCGCGCGCTTCCTGCGGATTCCGGATCACGACGGGGCGTCCGTCGATCTGCATGCTGCCGGCGTCGGGCTTGACCGCGCCGTAGATGATTTTCATCAGCGTCGATTTGCCGGCGCCGTTTTCACCGAGCACGGCGTGGATCTCGCCGGGCAACACCCTCAGCGCGACATCGCTGTTGGCCACCACCGCGGGGTAGGCCTTGGTGATGCCGGTCAGCTGCAGGCGCGGCGCCGTGGCGGATGGAGGGGCGGCGGTGATTGTCTCGTGGGGCATGTTGTTATAAGCGATTGAGGGCTTTTACCCACAACCGGCAAGCGTGGGCAGCTATCATTTTCGTAGCGCAGCAGCCACTGTCTTGACGCGCTCGCGCAGCCATTTGGCCGAGGCCGAGGCGTGGGTGCGTTCGTGCCAGAGCTGGTAATACATCATGCGCGGGAAGGCGATCGGGCTGGGCAGGATTTTCAGTGGCAAGGTCCCGGTGAAACGCTCGCAGTACTGACGCCCTGTCGTCAGCACCAGCAGGCTGGACGCCACCATGGCCGGGATCAGGCCGAAATGCGGGCAGCGCGCACTGATGTTGCGCTGCAGGCCCAGGCTGTCCAGGTGCACATCGATCACCCCCTTGGCGCCGGGATGGGTGGGCGTGGGCGCGATGTGTTCGGCGGCCAGCCAGGTGGCGCTGTCCCAGCCGCGCCGCACCGCGGGGTGATTCGCCGCGACCAGGCAGACCACCTCGTCGCCGAACAGCCGCGCCATGTGCAGGTCATCGGGCGGCGCCGGCCAGTTGCCGACCACCAGGTCCACCTCGCCCTGGGCCAGGCGCGCGCGGTAGTCGGATGCGCCCGACAGGGCATGGATGTCGATTCGGCACAGCGGCGCCTGGGACTTGATCTGCGCAACCAGTTGCGGCAGGAACAGTGGGTCCATGTAGTCGCTGCAGGCCAGGCTGAAGGTGTGGCTGGCAGTCGCGGCATCAAAACCGCGCGCGTCGCTGAACAGCACTTCGGCGGCACGCAAAATGCTCGCAGACGGCTCGATCATGCGCAGGCCCGCGTCGGTGGGCACCATGCCGGCGCCCGAACGCACCAGCAAGGGGTCCCCCGCCAGCTCGCGCAGGCGCTTGAGCGCCGCGCTGACGGCGGGTTGGTACATTCCCAGGCGGATGGCGGCGCGCGAAACGCTGCGTTCGGTCAGCACGGTGTTCAAGACCCTTATGAGATGGAGGTCTATCTTGTCGAATAAGGCCTGGTCCTTCATACCTTTTTATACATTGCCCTGATATGAGGGCCGGTATACCCGCCCGAGTCAATTGGTCGTACCCTGTTGCCATGCCTGTCCAGCCACCGCTTCAAATCATCCAGTTCCTCCGGGGGGGCCAGCCGGTCTCGCTCGCCAATGTACCACCCAGCCGCACACTGCTGGAGGTGTTGCGCGAGGATCTGGGCTGCACCGGCACCAAGGAAGGCTGCGGCGAAGGCGACTGCGGCGCCTGCACCGTGGTGGTCGGCGAGGACCAGGGCGGCCGCATGGTCTACCGCGCGGTCAACAGCTGCATCAAGCTGGCGCATTCGATCAACGGCCAGGCGCTGTGGACCGTGGAAGACATCGCCGCCGCCGACGGCACGCTGCACCCGGCGCAGGAGGCGATGGTGCAGTGTCATGGCAGCCAGTGCGGCTTTTGCACCCCCGGTTTTGTCATGAGCATGTTCGGCATGTACCAGAATCATGTCAGCAAAGGCCAGACCATCACGCGCGAGCTGGCGCAGCAGGACCTGTCGGGCAACCTGTGCCGCTGCACCGGTTACCGGCCTATTTTTGACGCTGCGCAGCAGATGGCGGCGCTGCCCGCCGCGACCCTCGACGAGGCGGATCTGCTATCAAAACTGAAGCTGCTTGCGCTTGCCAGTCAAGGGCCAGGGGCCGATTCGGCCTATCAATCACCGCGCACCCTGGCGGAACTGCTGGCCGCCCGCGCCGCCCATCCCGGCGCCCAGATCGTCGCCGGCTGCACCGATGTCGGCCTGTGGGTGACCAAACTCCACAAGCAGTTCGACCAGGTGCTGGATGTCACGCGGGTGGCAGAACTGCGCCGCGTGGAGGACTACCCGCAACACATCGCCATCGGCGCCGCCGTGACCCTGGCCGACGGGTTTGCCGCGCTGGTGGCGGGCCGGCCGCAACTGGCCAGCTTCGCCGCACGTTTTGCCGGGCTGCCGGTGCGCAACGCCGGCACCCTGGGTGGCAACGTGGCCAACGGCTCGCCGATCGGCGACTCGATGCCGCTGCTGATCGCGCTGGGCGCCAGCGTGGTGCTGATGAGTGTTCGCGGCCACCGCGAGATGCCGCTGGAAAACCTCTACACCGGCTACCGCCAGAACGTGATGGCGGCGGACGAAGTGCTGGCCTGGATCAAGGTGCCCAAGCCTGCGGCCGGGGAACCGAGCGCCGCGCCGGGCCGCCCCAAGCAAGCGGGCGCCCCCTCGGGGGGCAGCGCAATACGCGAAGCGACAAGCGTGGGGGCAGAATTTTTAAGGGCCTACAAGATTTCAAAGCGTTACGACGACGACATTTCCGCGGTCTGTCTGGTCGTGAATCTGTACATCGAAGGCGGCAAGGTGGTGAAAGCTTCGATAGGCGCAGGCGGTGTCGCCGCCACGCCGGTGCGCGCTGCACAGACCGAAGCCGCGCTCACCGGCCAGCCATGGACGCTGCAGACGGTGCAGCAGGCCATCAGCACCCTGCGCGCCGAGTTTTCACCGATCTCCGACATGCGCGCTTCCGGCGCCTACCGCAGCGAGGTGCTGGGCAATTTGCTGCAGCGTTTCTGGCTGGAGAGCCAGGGGCTGCAGCAGATCAACCTGGAATCGTTTGTGCTCGATGAGGTGGCGCCATGAACGCCCGTGAAAAAACCCAGGCGGAGGGCCCGGTCAGCCGGGCCGACAACCCGTCCGGGCCGCGACTCGCCGTGCCGCCGGTGAGGCCGCCGCCCGGTCCGCAGTCGCCCCCGCGTGGCGCGGCCGGGCGCTCGCACACCCACGAAAGCGCGCGCGCCCAGGTGGCCGGCGCCGCCACCTATGTGGACGACATTCCCGAAGTGCGCGGCACACTGCATGCTGCACCGATTCTTTCCACCGTTGCGCACGGGCGTTTGCGCGGCGTGGACGCCCGCGCCGCGCTCGCGATGCCGGGTGTGCGTGATGTGATCCTGGCAGGCGATGTTCCAGGCGACCCGCTGCTGGCGACTTTTGTGCATGACGAACCGGTGTTTGCGACCGACAACGTCGAACACATCGGCCAGGTCGTCGGCCTGGTGATCGCCGACACGGTGATGCAGGCGCGCCGCGCCGCGCGCAAGGTCACGCTCGACATCGAGGAACTGCCGGCCATCCTGGATGTGCGCGAGGCGCTCCAGGCCCAAAGTTTTGTGCTGCCACCGGTGTTCGTGAAACGTGGCGACGCGGCGCGCGCGCTGGCCGCGGCGCCTCACACCCTGAGCGGCCAGCTCGAGGTCGGCGGCCAGGAACATTTTTACCTCGAAGGCCAGGTCGCTTACGTGCTGCCGCAGGAGCAGAAGCAGTGGCTGGTGTATTCGAGCACCCAGCACCCGGGCGAGGTCCAGCACTGGGTGTCGCACGCGCTGGGCATCGCCAACCACGCGGTGCGTGTCGAGTGCCGGCGCATGGGCGGCGGCTTCGGCGGCAAGGAAACCCAGGCCGGCCACCTGGCGGTGTGGGCCGCGGTCGCGGCGAACAAGCTCCAGTGCCCCATCAAGCTGCGGCTGGACCGCGATGACGACTTTCTGGTCACCGGCAAGCGCCACCCCTTCGCCTATGACTACAGCGTGGGTTTCGATCAAAGCGGGCGGCTGCAGGGCCTCAAGCTTGTCATGCTGGCCAACTGCGGCTTCAGCGCCGACCTCAGCGGGCCGGTCGCCGACCGCGCGATCTTCCACACCGACAACGCCTACTTTCTCGAGGACGTGGAGATCGCCTCCTACCGCTGCAAAACCAACACACAAAGCCACACCGCCTTCCGCGGCTTCGGCGGCCCGCAGGGTGTGGTGCTGGTCGAAACCATACTCGGCGACATCGCGCGGCAGCTGGGCCTGGACCCGCTGGATGTGCGCAAGCGCAACCTCTACGGCGTGGAGGAGCGTAACGTCACGCATTACCAGATGAAGGTCGAGGACAACATCCTCGCCCCCCTGCTATCAAAACTGGAGCTGTCTGCGCAGTACCGGCGCCGGCGGGAGGCCATTTCGGCATGGAATGCAAAAAGCCCGGTGATCAAGCGCGGCATCGCGATCACGCCGGTCAAGTTCGGCATCTCCTTCACCGCCACGCTGTTCAACCAGGCCGGCGCGCTCGTGCATGTCTATACCGACGGCAGCGTGCAGGTGAACCACGGCGGCACCGAGATGGGCCAGGGCCTGAACACCAAGGTCGCGCAAATCGTTGCCGACGAACTCGGGGTGGCCTTCGAGGACGTGCTGGCCACCGCCAGCGACACCAGCAAGATACCCAATGCCTCGGCCACCGCCGCCTCGGCCGGCACCGACCTGAACGCCCGCGCCGCGCAGTACGCGGCGCGCAATGTGCGCGACAACCTGGCGCAGTTTGTCGCCGGGCTGGACGGCTGCGGCGCCGGCGCCGTGTCCTTTGCCGGCGGCCACATCCGCTCGCCCAAGGGCAGCCGGCCTTTTCCGGAAGTTGTGCGTCTGGCGTACGCCAACCGCATCCAGCTCTGGAGCGACGGCTTTTACCGCACACCCAAAATCCACTACGACAAGACCACGCTGACCGGCCGGCCGTTTTATTACTTTGCCTATGGCGCGGCCTGCAGCGAAGTCGCCATCGACACCCTGACCGGCGAAAGCCGCGTGCTCAAGGTCGACATCCTGCACGACGTCGGCACCAGCATCAACCCGGCCATCGACATCGGCCAGATCGAGGGCGGTTTTGTGCAGGGCATGGGCTGGCTGACCACCGAGCAGCTGGTGTGGAATAACAAGGGCCTGCTGACCACGCATGCGCCCAGCACCTACAAGATTCCCGCGACCGGCGACATCCCGGAACACTTCAAGGTCGATTTGTGGCCCGAGCCTAACCGCGAAGACAACGTCTTCGGCAGCAAGGCCGTCGGCGAGCCGCCTTTCATGCTGGCGATCAGCGTGCTGGAGGCCTTCAAGGAAGCCATCGCCGCGGCCCGGCCCGGCCCGGTGCGTCTGCAGGCGCCGGCGACGGCGGAACATGTGCTGCGAGCCCTTTCCGGGCCGGTGTAACGCGGCTCACCGGCCATCCCCGCAGTACCTAAAACAAAGGCGGCGGCAGCAAAGCTCCCGGCGGGCTGCCCTTCAGGTTCAGCGGTACTTGCCGCCTAGAATCTGGGGCAACCCCTGGAGTCCACTGCTGCCATGCCTCGCCAGAACATCACCGACATCCTCGCCTTCCTGGCGGTCGCGAACGAGCGCAGCTTTACCCGCGCGGCTGCCAAGCTGGGCCTGTCGCAGTCGGCCCTGAGTCACAACGTCCGCGACCTGGAAACGCGTCTCGGCGTGCGCTTGCTGACCCGAACAACGCGCAGCGTCTCCCCCACGGAAGCGGGCGAACAGCTCATGCGGACGGTGGCGCCCCGGCTGGAGGAAATCGACGCAGAAATCGCGGCGGTCAGCGACCTCGGCGCCTTCCCTTCCGGAACCATACGGATCACCGCCATCGACCACGTGGCCGACAGCATTGTCTGGCCCAGGATTGCCCGGGTGCTGGAGCAGTACCCGGACGTCCGCGTCGAGCTCAACACGGAATACCGGCTTGTCGATATTGCCGCGGAACGCTTCGATATTGGTGTGCGCTACGGCGATCAGATCCAGAAGGACATGGTGGCGGTGCGCTTGACCCCGGACATCCGGATGACCGTCGTGGGCTCGCCGCGTTACTTTGAAACACATGAGCTTCCTGTCACCGTGCAGGACCTGGTGCGCCAGAACTGCATCACGCTGCGCCTCCAGGGTGGGGGCATCTACGCCTGGGAGTTGCGTGACGGCGATCGCCAGGTGGAGGCACGCGTCACCGGCCAGGTCACGTTCAGCGGCGCGTACCAGATGCTCAACGCCGCGCTGAGTGGCTACGGTCTGGCTTTTCTGCCGGAAGAGCTGACGCAGCCGCATATTGATGCCGGGCACCTGCGCCGGGTCATGGACGACTGCTGCCCGGATTTTCCGGCGCTGCACGCCTACTATCCGAGCCGGCGTAACTCTTCGAGAGCCATGCGGCTCGTGATCGAGGCGATGCGCGCCGACGTTTAGCTGCGCGCTCAGGCGGTCTGGCCGCCGTCTGTCATCGGGAAGTTTCCGACCCCGAAAACTCAATGTGCCTGATGAAGCGCGCCGGGATTCCTCCGACGACCGTGTTGTCCGGCACGTCGCGGGTCACCACGGCGTTGGCTGCGACCACGGCGTTCTCGCCAATGGTCACGCCCGGCATCACCGATACCCCCGCGCCCAGCCACACGCCCTTGCCGATGGTGATGGGTTTGCAATAGGTGGAACGGCGTGTGGCAGGATCGAGCGGATGGTTGATGGTGACCAGGTTCACCTTGGGCCCGATCAGGGCACCGTCGCCGATGGTGATGCCGCCGCGGTCCATGAACTCGCAGGCGTGGTTGATGAACACGTTCTTGCCGACGCGGATGTTCTTGCCGAAATCGGTATAAAAGGGCGGCAGCAGCGCGAACGACTCGTCGACCGCAACGCCGGTCAGGCGCGTGAACAAGGCCCGTACTTCGGCCGGAGCCCTGTAGCCGTTGTTCATCTCGGCGGTGATGCGCTGGGCCTCGGCAATCAGGGCCGCGATTTCCGGATATTCCGGGTCGGTGAGCGAGATGCACTCGCCTGCCAGCTCACGCTGGAAGATGTCGCGGATGTTCATTGGAAGAAGGCTTTTGACGATGAGGTGACGGCTGGATCAATCCATGTACAGGCAGCGACCGGGCGCGACAGCAGGCGTTCATCACCTGGTCATGCGGCACGTGGCATGGCGGCCATCAGCTTGTCCAGGGTAATGGGATAGTCGCGCACGCGAACGCCGGTCGCATTGAACACCGCATTGGCAATCGCGGCGCTGACGCCGCAAAGCCCCAGTTCGCCGACGCCCTTGGCCTTGAGTGGCGTCGTGGTCGCATCGGTTTCATCGAGGAAGATGACTTCCTGGTGCGGGATGTCCGCATGCACCGGCACCTCGTAGCCAGCCAGGTCGTGGTTGACGAAAAAGCCCAGGCGCTTGTCTACCGCCAGCTCCTCCATCAGGGCACCACCGACGCCCATGGTCATGGCGCCAATCACCTGGCTGCGCGCCGACTTCGGGTTGAGGATGCGGCCGGCGGCGCATACCGCCAGCATGCGCCGAACGCGCACTTCGCTGGTGAATTCGTCGACGCCTACTTCCACGAAATGGGCCCCAAACGTCGATTGCTGCATCTTCTTACCGAGGTCGCCGTATTCCATCGTGTCTTCCGCGACCAGTTCACCCGCCGTCGTTGCCTGCGTGAGTGGGGCGCTGCGCGGGCCGACCTTTACCGAGCCGTCGCTGAACTGCGCCTGGGCAGGATCGAAGCCGAGTTTCTGCGCGACAGCCTCGCGAAGTTTCACGCAGGCTGCATAAACGCCCGCCGTGGAGCTGGCCGCACCCCATTGGCCACCCGAGCCGGCAGAAACCGGGAAATTGGAGTCTCCCAAACGCACGAACACCCGGTTCAGCGGCACGCCCATCATTTCGGCTGCGGTTTGCGCAATGATGGTGTAGCTGCCGGTTCCGATGTCCGTCATGTCGGTTTCAACTGTCACGATCCCGCGTTGGTCGAGACGCACGCGCGCCGCCGACTTCATGGTGGGAGCGCCCCGGTAGGCGGCAGCGACGCCCATGCCGACCAGCCACCGGCCATCCCTGAGCTGCCCGGGTTTGGCGGGGCGCTTGCTCCAGCCAAAACGCTCGGCACCCAGCTGCAGGCACTGCACCAGTTGCCTTTGCGAAAAGGGTTGGCCTGCCGCCTTGAGCTGCTGCGCCGCAGCCTCTGCTGCCTTGCTCTGGGGGTCGTCGCCGCCCTTTGGCGGACTCAAGTCTGGCACCACCTGGGTGTCATTGAGGATTCGAAGAGCGACCGGGTCCATGCCCAGTTGCGAAGCCAGTTCGTCCATCGCAACCTCAAGCGCCATGTGCCCTGTGACTTCGCCCGGGGCGCGCATCGCGTTCGCTTCCGGCAAGTCCAGCACCGACAGCCTGGTGGCGGTCATCCGGTTTGGGCCTGCGTAGAGCCTGCGGGTCTGCTGGACTGCGCTGTCGGGCGAGCCACCCGGCAGGTCGCCGGACCATGCCTCGTGGGCAATGGCGGTGAGCCGGCCGTCACGCGTCGCACCCAGGCGAATGCGCTGGATGGTGGCGGGACGGTGCGTCGTGTTGTTGGCGATGAGGGCCCGGTGCAAGGCGACCTTGACCGGACGTTTTGCTGCCCGCGCGCCCAGCGCAGCGAGCACGGCATCCGCGCGCACAAACAGCTTGGCGCCAAAGCCGCCGCCGATGAAGGGCGACACGAGCCGCACCTTGTCCTTCGGCATGCCCAGCGTCTTGGCCAGGTCGCCGCGGCCCCAGTCCACCATCTGGTTGGAGGTCCAGACCGTGAGCTGGTCGCCGTTCCAGGCCGCCGTGGTGGCGTGCGGTTCCATCATGGCGTGCGATTGGTCGGGCGTCGTGTAGGTCGCGTCGACGGTCACCGACGCCGCTGCGAAGGCGCCGGCAAAGTCGCCGACTGCCGAATCAGCGCTCGAACCCCAAAAATCGGCGGGCTTGGCGCTCTCGCGCATCTTTGCGAGATCAAAATTTCCGGGCGCCCGCTCATAGTCGATGCGGACCAGCTGAGCCGCGCTGCGCGCCTGCTCGAAGGTCTCGGCCACGACCAGCGCAACAGCCTGGTGGTAATGGTCGACCTCAGGTCCGGCAAGCAGTTTGGCGGTGTTGAAATCGCCCTTCTGGAGGGTGCCTGCGTTCTGCGCGGTCACAATGGCCAACACGCCAGGCGCGCGCCTCGCGGCGTCCAGGGTTATGGACCGGATGCGGCCTTTCGCGATGGCCGCGCCCACGATCCAGCCGTAGGCGGCGCCGGGCGCAACGTCGTGCCGCTCGTAGGCGTAAGGCGCTTTGCCCGTTGTCTTGAGCACGCCCTCGATGCGATCGACCGGCTTGCCGATCACCTTGAGCTGGTCAATCGGGTTGGTGGTGGCGGGGGTGTCGAATTTCATGTCAGCTCCTGCTTTCGGCCAGCACGGCGGCGAGCGTGCGCTCGGCCAGCTGCAGTTTGAAGGCGTTATCGTGGGTGGGGCGGGCGTCTGCGAAGACCCTGTTCGCAACTGCCGCCGAGCCGTTGGCCATGGCGGCCTCAGCCGCTTCAACGCGCCATGGCTTGTGCGCCACTCCGCCGAAGGCCGCGCGGCCCGTGCCATCGCGCTGCACAACCGCCGCAACCGACACCAGAGCGAAGGCGTAGGACGCCCTGTCCCGCACCTTCCGGTACACCTGTGTGCCGCCCAGGGGCCTGGGCAGGGTCACACCAGTGATCAATTCGCCGGGCTGCAGGTCGGTCTCGATGTGCGGTGTATTTCCGGGTAGCCGGTGAAAGTCGGCGATAGGGATCACCCGCTGCGCGCCGTCGGCCTTCACGGTCTCCACCTTCGCGTCCAGCAGGCGCAGCGCCACGGCCATGTCGCTGGGGTGGGTGGCAATGCAAGCGTCACTCGCACCCACCACTGCGTGCTGCCGGCTGATCCCGCCGATGGCCGAACACCCGCTGCCCGGATTGCGCTTGTTGCAAGCCATGTTGGTGTCGTAAAAGTAGGGGCAACGCGTGCGCTGCAGCAGATTGCCGGCGGTGGTGGCCATGTTGCGCAACTGCCCGGACGCCCCCGCGAGCAGTGCGCGGGACAAGACGGCGTAGTCGCGGCGTATGTGCCGGTCCGACGCCAGATCGGTGTTGCGCACCAGGGCGCCGACCCGAACGCCGCCATCCGGGGTCCGCTCAATCCTGTCGAGCCCGAGGCCGGTGACGTCCACCAGGTGCGGGGGTGTCTCGATCTCAAGTTTCATCAGGTCCAGCAGGTTGGTCCCGCCTGCCACAAACCTGGCGCCGGGACGCGCGGCGACAGCGGCGGCGGCTTGCGCTGGTGTGGTCGCCCGCTCGAAGGTGAACGTCTTCATACCCGGACCCCCGCAACTTCCGCCATGGCGTCGACAATGTTCGAGTAGGCGCCGCAGCGGCAGATGTTGCCGCTCATGCGCTCGCGCAACTCGGCGGCTGACACCACCGGCCGTGCCGCCAGGTCCTTGCTCGCGTGGCTCGGAACGCCACGCTTGATCTCGTCCAGCACACCCACTGCGGAACAAATCTGCCCCGGTGTGCAGTACCCGCACTGGTAGCCGTCGTGCTTGACGAAGGCCGCTTGCATCGGATGCAGGCGCCGGGTGGTGCTCAATCCTTCCACGGTCGTGACTTTTGCGCCGGGTTGCATCACGGCGAGGGTGAGGCAGGACACGACGCGACGTCCGTTCACCAGCACCGTGCAGGCCCCGCACTGCCCCTGGTCGCAGCCTTTCTTGGTGCCGGTCAGGTGCAGGTGTTCGCGCAGCACATCCAGCAAGGTGGTGCGGGTGTCACATTGAAGTGTCTCGGAACGTCCATTGACCTCCAGGGTGACGCTGGCCATGGCGGGTGTCGCTTCCGCTGTACCCTGTGCTGCCGAGCCTGCCGGCAAGGTGACGGCGGCAGAGGCGGCGCCGGCGATCAGCAGGTCCCGCCGGTTCAGCGTCGGTTGGGTAAAGTCGTTGTCCATGGAAGTTCCTTCTGCATAAAGTCTTGAGGGTCGGAATCAGCAGTTGAAGGCGAGGGCAAGCACCAGCGACGCGAGGACACCGGGCAGTTCTCCTTGCAGGAACCGTCCGAATGGTGCATTTGGTCTTGCTCCTGCATCAACAATCAGTTTCGGGAAAAAGTAATTCGCGAGCTGCCGCTGCCAAGGGCTCGAGACAGATTCCCAGCATCGTCTACACGGCCCAGCCGTGTGTAGGCGTAGGACGATTCGAAGGTAAGGTAAAACAGGACGAGAGTCTTCGACCCATACAGCATGAGGTCACCGTTGCGGATGGTTCCCGGCCGGCCAGCATTCGTCGGCAGCGCCTTCGGCAGCTCCACGTGCTTCTCGTTGCCGTTGAGATCGGGCATGTCCAGCGTCAACGGAAGCAGTTCGACAAAGGCCCGGGCCGATTCGTTGTCGGCCAGGGTGATGGCGAAACGCTGCTGGCCAACGGTCATCCATAGGTGTGTTTGCGTCGGCGGGACAGCTGTCTGCGCAACCTGGACACCTGAGACGGGACGGCCTGGCGCCGACGGCTCGCGGGCTTCACAAGCGCCGATCATGGCAAAGCCGAGAAGCAAACCCGACCCCCACAAGGCTCGCAAGGCTGTCACTTCCTGGTCCCCTCGACGTGCGCGAGTGCGGTGCGAGCGCGCACTGCCGCTTCCGGGTAGCCGCGTTGCGCCAGCACCTCCGCCAGCTGGCGCAGTTGCGGGGCGGTCAGGCCGACATTCATGCTGAAGCCGACATGCGATTGCAGCTGCGATTCGGCGCCAGGCATGGCCGCGAGTGCACCGACAGTGGCGAGCTCGCGGCTCTGCCAGTCGAGGTTGTCACGCGCGAACATGGCGCCGAACAGGTGAGACTTGAGGTATTCGTCGATGACGGGGGAAAATTCGAACAAGGCGCCGCGCACGGGCGCCCCGACCAGCTTTGTCTGGTTGGCCGTTCCAAGTTCCAGCAGTTCCTGGCCTTTGGGCACCGGCCCGGGTTCGCGCCCCGGCGCATCCTGGATACCGCGCTGCTTGCGCGCGTCCACCACCTTCATCATCTCGCCCAGCGCATTGAGGCTGCGCGGAAAACCGGTGTAGGCATACATTTGCACCAGGATTTCCCTGGTCTCGCTGAGGGTGAGCCCGGCGTCCAGCCCCTGGTTGAGCGCTTGGTTGAGCCCGTGTATGTCGCCCAGCGCCGTGGCCGCAGCGATAGGCGCGATCGCCTGCTGCTTTAGCGAGAGGGTCTGTGCGGTGCTCGCCGCAGGCTGCGCGCGGGCGGCGCCCGGCTGGGCCACCGCAGGGTGCACCGATGCCGCGAACAGGGCGGCTGCGGCCACCACCCATGCCATGGACTTCATGGCTTCACCGCGCGTTGTATTGTTCATCGCTGACTTTCTCCATCCAGGTGACGGCGTTGCCGCCGACGGTGCCGGTGACTGCGAGGTGGGTCATGGCCGTCGTCGGTCCGGCGCCGTGCCAGTGCTTGACGCCCGGCGGGCAGGCGACCACGTCGCCGGGACGGATGACCTGCACCGGTTTGCCCCACTCCTGGGTCAGCCCCACCCCCGACAGGACCACCAGGCGCTGGCCCGCCGGATGCGTGTGCCAGGCGGAGCGCGCGCCCGGTTCGAAGGTGACCCAGGCACCGGACGTGTTGATGCTTGCATCCGCAGCCCACACCGGGTCGACGCGGACCCGGCCGGTGAAGAACTCGGCCGGGCCAGCAACGGACGCCTGTGCGCCCGCGCGGGTGATCTCCTGTGCGCTTGCGGAAGGATTGCCCTGGGCGATGGCGCAGCCAGCAAGGGCTGCATGGACGAAAACGGCGACCGCGGCCGTCTTGAATGGATGAAGGAGCATGTTGGGGTCCTCGGACGTTGATGGGCTATGGCCGATTCTGGGCGCGACGGCACTCTGGATAAAGCAGGGCTGCTCGATTGGGTCTATGGCTCTCATTCATCAATCGCGAGAGCACCCACGCTGCGCGGAACGTCAAACGCTGTACATCTGACGGCGGACAGGCACAGCGGCCAAAGCAGCGTGCGGGCCGCGCCTGCAAGACGACGCATACACATGGCCATTTTTCGCCGCACTCCCCTCCGATTTGGCTTAAACACAACAGTCCGCCCATTACGAATAGGAATATTTCTCATTTGGAAATATACTCAGGGCATCAGCCACATGCTGTGGAGCGGCTCCCCTGTTCAGGGCGTGCCGCCTTCCCGGGTGCAGCCAACTCCCAACCGCTGGAGCAGCGCCCGCCGACCCCTTTGACGCTTAGCCTGGCCACCCCCGTGGTGGCGACGCTGTGCCGTGCTGGCGCCCTCCGGTTCATTGCCACCGAAGATCATGCAAAATCAGCCGCCAGCCCCTATCCGTATTGCGTCAAACGCTACCAACTTCATAGCAAAGTGGATTCCCGTCGCGGCCGCCGCCTGCCTGTGCTGCGCCACCTGGGCCCAGGACAAGGAGCCTGCCGCCCTGGACAGCATCACCATCACCGGCACACGCGAGAGCACCTCGACCCGCCTGCCGCTGACCGCGCGCGAGACCCCGCAATCGCTGAGCACCATTGAGCGCGCCGAGATCGAGCAGCGCTCGCTCACCAGCGTGGACACGGTGCTGCGCAGCACCACCGGCATCCATGTGAGCTTTTACGACACGCAGCGCCCGCTGTATTTCGCGCGTGGTTTCCAGATCACCGACTTCCAGGTGGACGGCCTGCCCACCTACAGCGGCAACACCAACCAGGAGTACGACACCGCCCTGTATGAACGCGTCGACATCGTGCGCGGCGCCAACGGCATCCTGACTGGCGTGGGCACGCCCTCGGCCACCATCAACCTGATCCGCAAGCGTCCGCAACGCAGTTTCAGCGGCTCGGTGGCGCTGACGGCCGGCAGCTGGGGTTACCGCCGCGCCGAGCTGGACCTGAACCTGCCGCTGACGGCGGACGGCAGCGTGCGCAGCCGGCTGGTGGTGGCGCCGCAAACGCGCGAGAGCTTCCGCGACCGCTATGAGGAAGACAAATATGCGCTGCTCGCTGTGGTCGAGGCCGACCTCGGCAAGGCCACCGTGGCGTCGGTGGGCTACCAGCGCCAGCGCAACAACCCGATCGCCGGCATCTGGGGCACGATCCCGCGTTTCGCCACGGACGGCAGCGAGATCAACCTCCCCATCTCCACCAACTTCTCACCCGAATGGACACGCTGGTCGCGCGAATCAGGCACCCTGTTCGCGACGGTGGACCACCAGATCAACGAGTTGTGGTCCCTCAAGGCCAGCTACAACCATACCGAAGGCAAAAACTTCAGCCTGCGCACCTACGGCTACGGCGCCACCACATCCAGCGCGCCGTTCATCAATCGCGCCACGGGCGCCGGCGTGCGGCTGTACGCCGGCGTGGGTGGCGGCACGGAGACACAGGACACGCTCGACGCCTACCTCACCGGCAAGATCGGCCTGGGCGGGCGCCAGCACGACGTGACGCTGGGTTTCAGCAGCCTGCGCACCAACACCCACACCGACAGCTACACCAGCGTGGCCGGTTACAGCTACACCGTTCCCAACGTCTACACCTGGGACGGCACGGCGCCGGTCCCGGTCTACAGCCGGACCGGGGCCTTCAACGAGCAGGTCACCCGGCAGGACGGCGTCTACGCGTCGGCGCGCTGGCGTCTGGCCGACCCGCTGTCGGTGCTGACGGGCGTGCGCCTGACCAACTGGAAGCGCCAGACCGACAACTACAACACGGCCGGTGTCTTCACCTCGACCACCGCGCGCCAGTCGGTCACGCGCGAGGTCTCGCCCTTCCTCGGGGTGGTGTACGACATCACGCCGTCCCTGTCGGCTTATGCCAGCCACACCGGCATCTTCAACCCGCAGAACTACAAGGACCGCAACAACCAGCCGCTGGACCCGGTGCAGGGCACCAGCAACGAGATCGGTGTCAAGGGCGAATGGGCCGAACGCCGCCTCAGCGCATCGTTTGCGGTGTTCGAGGTCCAGCAGAACAACTACGGCGTGCGCGACAGCAGCCAGCCCACCGGCAGCCTGCCCGATGGCAGCTCGGCCTACGTCGGCGTGGATGGCACGCGCAGCCTCGGCTGGGAACTGGACGTGGCCACGCGCCTGGCCCCGGGTTGGCAGGCCACCGCCGGTGTGACGCGCGTGAAGACCCAGCGCAACACCGCCGACCTGACCTATGCCAACCTGCCCGAGTGGCTGGTCAAACTCGGCACGCAGTACCGCTTCTCGGGCGCGCTGCAGCCGCTGGAAGTGGGCGCGCAGCTGCTGTGGCAGGGCCGCATGGACGCGGTCAACGTGCCCAGCCCGTCCGGTCCGGCGACCGTGACGCAATCGCCCTTCGGGCTGCTCAACCTGAATGCCAGCTGGCGCTTCGACGACAAGACCAGCCTGAACGTGGCCGTCTTCAACGCCGCCAACAAGCGTTACTGGGCCACGCTGGACTATGCCAACTACGGCGACCCGCGCGCCGTGAACGTGACCCTGCGCACCCGGTTCTGATCGGCGACGCGGGCTTAGAGGAAACGCTGAATAAATCCCTGCGGATGCGCGGCAGGCGGATTGGGATGGGATGCAAGGCGGATTTCGCAGCCAATAGCCACCTATTGGCAATAAATTCAACGCAGCAGGCCGCCCAAGCCCGGCTGATCGCGCGCCGCTGGGAGCTTGTTCAGCGCTTCCTTAGCTGGCCAGCGCTTTCATCTCGGCAAACAGGTCGGCCTTGCCCTCGAAACCGATGCCGGGCAGCTCGGGCAGGGTCACGCAGCCATCCACCACCTTGACGCCGTCGGGGAAACCGCCGTAAGGCTGGAACAGGTCCGGGTAGGACTCGTTGCCGCCCAGGCCCAGCCCCGCAGCGATCGCCAGCGACATCTGGTGGCCGCCGTGCGGGATGCAGCGCGCGGGCGACCAGCCGTGTTCTTTCAGCATGTCCAGCGTGCGCAGGTACTCGACCAGGCCGTAACTCAGCGCGCAGTCGAACTGCAGCCAGTCGCGGTCCGGGCGCATGCCGCCGTAACGGATCAGGTTGCGCGCGTCCTGCATGGAAAACAGGTTCTCGCCGGTGGCCATGGGCTTGTCGTAGTGCTGCGCCAGCTCGGCCTGCAAGGCGTAGTCCAGCGGGTCACCGGCTTCCTCGTACCAGAACAGGTCGTAGCGCGACAGGGCCTTCGCATACTCGACGGCAGTTTTCAGGTCGAAGCGGCCATTGGCATCGACCGCCAGTTGCTGGCCCGGCGCCAGCATGCCCAGCACCGCCTCGATGCGCCGGCAGTCCTCGGCCAGCGACGCGCCGCCAATCTTCATCTTGACCACCGAATACCCGCGGTCCAGGTAGCTGCGCATCTCGGCCATGAGTTTGGCGTCGTCCTTGCCCGGGTAGTAATAACCGCCGGCCGCATACACAAACACCTTGCGGTTCGGCGTGCCGTTGCCATAACGCTCGGCCAGCAACTGATACAGCGGCTGGTCCGCGATCTTGGCGACCGCGTCCCAGACCGCCATGTCGATGGTGCCGACGGCGACCGAACGTTCACCGTGGCCGCCGGGTTTTTCATTGGTCATCATCGCAGCCCAGACCTTGTGCGGGTCGAGGTTGTTGCCGCTTTCGGCGAGCAGGCTGTCCGGCGCGGCTTCGAGGATGCGCGGCGCAAAACGTTCGCGGATCAGCCCGCCCTGGCCGTAACGCCCGTTGGAATTGAAGCCGTAACCGATGACCGGCTTGCCGTCGCGGATGACGTCGGTGACGACGGCCACCAGGCTCAGTGTCATCTTCGAGAAGTCGATGTAGGCGTTGCGGATATCGGACTTGATGGGCTGGGTGACTTCGCGGATGGCTGTGATCTTCATGTCTTTGCGTCGCTGGAGTTGAGTGATGGGGCTATCATCGGCGCCTCGCCCCCCGGCGTCCAATGCCGGATTTTTCTGGTTCCATGCCCGCAAAGCACCGCTCATGAATTTGACCTGGCTGGAAGATTTCCTGGCGCTGGCCAGCACCGGCAATTTCTCGCGTGCCGCCAGCGACCGCCACATGACCCAGCCGGCCTTCAGCCGCCGCGTGCGCGCGCTGGAGGAATGGCTGGGCGTGGCGCTGTTCGACCGCAGCAGTCACCCGGTCAGGCTGACCGAGACCGGCCAGTGGTTCCAGTCGGTCGCACAGGACCTGCTCGCGCGTGTGGCGCGCGTGCCCGACGAGGCGCGCGCCGTGGCCGACGCCAGCTCGGCCACCCTGCGTTTTGCGTCCACCCACGCGCTGTCCTTCAGCTTCCTGCCGGCCTGGCTGCGCGGGCTGGAGTCGGGCTCGCCGGTGGGAGCCATCCAGCTGGTGTCGGATGTGATGCAGCAGTGCGAAGCCCTGATGCTGCAGGGTCGCGTGCAGTTTGTGCTGTGCCACTGGCATGACCAGGTACCAGGCCGGCTCGATCCGGCCAGCTACCGCTCATTGCGCGTCGGTGGCGACACCCTAGTGCCGGTGTCGGCGCCGGGAAAAACCGGCAAAGCCCGGTACCTGCTTTCTTCCGGCGGCAAACCCGTCCCCATCCTGGCCTACAGCAACGAGTCCGGGCTGGGTCGCATCGTGCGCACCCTGCGCAGCGGCGCCATCCACAAGGCCGGCAGCGAGCCGGTGTTCACCGCGCACCTGGCCTCGGTGCTCAAGACCATGGCGCTGGACGGGCGCGGCGTGGCCTGGCTGCCGCTCAGCCTGATCGCCGAGGAACTGGCCACGGGGCGCCTGGTCGCCGCTGGCGGCCCCGAGTGGGCGATTGAACTGGATCTCCGGCTGTTTCGCAGCAATACCGCGCTGCCGCCGGCGGCCGAGAACTTCTGGCGCCGGGTGGCCGCCTCGCCGCACTAGGACGCCGAGGCCTTTTCCGGCACGGGCGCAAACGTCAGGAAAACCGAGGTGCCTTCGCCCGGCTTCGATTCCACCCAGATCCGCTGGTGATGGCGGGCGACGATGCGCTGGCAGGTGGTCAGGCCAATGCCGGTGCCGCTGAACTCGCTGAGCGTATGGAAGCGCTGGAAGGGCTGGAACAGCAACTCGCCATTGCCCGCATCGAAGCCCACGCCGTTGTCCTGAACCCGCACGATCACTTCGGGACCCGCCGCCTCCAGCAGGAGCTGAACATGCGCATCCTCCCGCTTGCCGGTGAATTTCCAGGCATTGCCCAGCAAGTTGGTCAGCAGCGGCCGCATCAGTCCGGCGTCCGCGCAAACAGGCAGTGAGGCCGGCGCTTCAAAACGCAGCTGGCGCCCGGGTTCCTGCTGCCGAAGCTCTTCCATGATGTCCTGCGCGATGGGGACCAGGTCCACGTCCACGAGTGTCAGCACCGTGGTGGACACCCGCGACAGGGACAGCAGGTCGTTGACCAGGCTGGCCATCTGTTTGGCGGCCCGCTCAATGCGGGCCGTCAGCCTGGCACCGTCCTCGTCCAGCACAGGGGCGTAGCGCTTTTGCAGGATCTGGGTGAAGCCGACCACCGACACCAGCGGTGACTTCAGGTCATGCGCGATGGTTCTCGCAAAAGCGTCGAGTTCGGCATTGACGCGCAACAGCTCGGCAGTTCGTTCTGCCACCAGCCGCTCCAGCTCGTGCTGATTCTCCGCACGCTCGGCCTCGTACGCCTTGGCTGCGGTGATGTCTTTCAGAATGCCTCCCATCATGGTGACCAGCCCTTCGTCATCCACAATGAGCCGCTTCCGGTCGGAAACCCACTTGATATCGCCAGACACGGTAAGGATCCGATACTCGCAGTCAGCCTCGCCGCTGACCTGCAGGGCAGCGTGCGAGGCCTGTGCAATCCAGAGATCGTCCGGGTGGACAAGCGCGAGCCAAAGCCCGGGGTCCGCCATCATCTGCTCCGGCGTGTGGCCATAGATCTGCTGGATGGCCGGGCTGATGTAGAGCACCGTCTGGCCGTCGGCTGAGGCAATCCACAGCGCATCGGACAGGCTCTGGTGCAACTGGCGAAACTGCGCCTGCTGGCGCTCAAGAGCGCGTTTTGACAGCACATCCGCCGTGACATCGATGGCCATCACCATGGCGGCCTCGCGCTGGAGGAATTCCACGGTGTGCAGGGTGAGGTGCACAAACACGATCTCGCCGGACTTCTTGCGGTGCCGCACCACACCGAGGTCATGGTGCCCCGGGACGGCGTCCCGCCGGGTGTCGAGCATGAGCTGCAGGTCTTCTGCCGGCCGGATGGCCCCCAGGGTCATCTGCTGGAACTCTTCGTGCGAATAACCGTAGTAGCGGGTCGCCGCCTCGTTCACCGCCAGGAAGCGAAGTGTCTCCCGGTCATACACCCACATCGGTTTGGGATGCTGCACAAACAGGTCGCGAATATGCAGTTCCATGGCATCGGCCCGGTCGCGCGCGTCGAATATCCGCCGGTAGCCCGCATAGACCAGAAAAATCAGTCCGAGGGAGGTGCCGATGACGTAAAACACCCCCTTGTAGCGCTGGGCTGCGGCCAGCCAGGCGGGGTCGGCAGACAGGGAGGCAACGAAGGTATCCGAAACAAGGATCCAGAGAACACCCACAATGGCGTACAGGACACCGATGCCCACGGCGAGCCGGAACCCCAGCGGTGTCCAGGCAGCTTTCACTTTTGCCTGCATCGCAGGTTCACGCTGAGCCTCTGGGGAACATCGCCCGTGGCGGCCGCTGTTCCGGCGATCAATGACGGGCCGGCGCTTCGCATACAAGGCTCCTGTCGGAATGTGTCCGCTCGTCTGAACGGGCTGACACCACCATAGCACGGCAGCACTGTTTCAGCATCCCGGCCAACCCCGAAGATGCACCACCGCCGCACCCCCCATGAGGCCGGACGCCGCCATGACCGCGCGCAACCCCGGCCGCTAGAGAAAACTCTTGACACGACAAAACCTGTCGACAGTAAGATCCCGGATCTTCAAGGAAGTTGACCATGCGCTTTTCCGCACTTGTTGCTCTCATGCTTGCCCTTCTCGGAAACAGCGCGGCTGCACAGCCCGCGGACAGCCTGGGCGACGGGCGCAGCGGCGATATTGAATTTTCGAGTTTCTGGCCGCGCGGCCACCATGAACTTGGCCAGGCCACTTTCGACCGCAAGCCACTCCCGGTACGCGGGCAGTTGTCGCTGCCTCCGGGCACGGGCAAGGTGCCGGCGGTAGTGATCGGGCATACCGTTGGGGGCGTGCAGCCCTATTTGTTTCACCGCTGGTCCAAAGCGCTCAACGAAGCCGGTTTTGCCGCCTTGGTGGTGGACTCCTTCGGGCCACGCGGCATGGGCAGCATGCATACCAGCAGCGCCGTGGAGATCAATGGCGCCTACTTGATCGCGGACGCCTTCAGCGCGCTGCGTGTGCTGGCCACCCATCCTCGAATCGATGCCGGGCGGATTGCCTTTGTTGGCTTTTCGATGGGGGGAGGAACCGCGCCCTACCTGATCCAGGAGCGTTTCCGGCGGGCCGTGCTGGGCGACTCACCGCTGCGCTTTGCGGCCGCAGTGGGCCATTACCCGCATTGCCACTACAACTTTGTCGAGAACCAGCCCAGCCCCGTCCCCCTGTTTCTCTTCCTGGCCGAAAAGGACGACTGGACACCCGCTGAGCAATGCCAGCAATACGGCAAGCTTCTTTTGGAGCGGGGCTACAAGGTGAGCGTCAGGGTGTATGAAGGCGCCAACCACGGCTACGACGAGGACCGCTCCTCGACCACCATCCCGAATGCCAATAGCATGGGCAATTGCGATCCGCTGCTGATCAACCTGGATGCGGTCTCCTTCGCCCCACAGTACCTGAGAACCGGCGCACCGGTGGTGCCGGGCGGCGACATGCGGGCCACCGTCACAGGCGTACTGAATTGGGGCCGATCCTGCAACCGCAGGGGCGCGACTTCAGGCGTTTCTGCCGGCGGTGGTGACCGGCGTGTGGACGCCGTGCGGGACACCCTCGCTGCCCTGCAGAAGTCTTTTTCACCTTAGAGGGGCTTGTCGGATTCGCGAAACAGCGATTCGATCACCCCGCGCAGCCAGCGGTTGCCGGGGTCCGCCTCGAAGCGTTTGCTCCAGTGCAGCGACACCGTGAAGTCGCGCAGGGGAAACGGCGGCTCGATGATGCTGTAGCCGCGGTCGGCCGTAAAAATCAGCGCGATGTTGCGCGGCATCACCACCGCCAGGTCGGTGGCGCGCACGATGGACGGCAGCACCATGAAGTGTTCGGTGGTCAGGCGCAGCCGGTCCTCGAGCTGCATCAGCTCGAGGATGCGCAAGGTGTCCGAGTGGGTGCGCACCGCGACAAACTCGAGCTGGTGCAGCGCCTCGAGCAGCGCCTGGCCGCTGCGGCGCGGCCGGGTGAACGGGTGGCCTTCGCGCAGCAGCACGATATAGCGGTCTTTCAGCAGTTGCACCCGCTGCGTGTCCTTGACCGCCGGCAGGAAACCGAAGGCGAAATCGATGCGGCCGCTGTCCAGCCCCGCGGCGATGTCGCTGCTGGCCAGCGGCGTGGTTTCGATGCGCACACCGGGCGCCAGCCGGCGCAGTGCCACCATCAGTTCCGGCAGGAAACGCCCTTCGCCGATGTCGCTCATGTGGATGCGGAACACCTTGCGTGACTGCAGCGGCTCGAACAGCGCCGACTCGTTGAGCGCCTGCTCCAGCGTCGCCAGCGCGCTGCGCACCGCGTCGGCCAGCCGGTCCGCCTTGGGCGTAGGCTGCACGCCGCCACCGGCACGCACAAACAGCGGGTCCTTGATCAGCAGGCGCAAGCGCGTCAGCCCCTGGCTGGCGGCGGGCTGCGTCAAATCCATCAGTTCGGCGGCACGGCTGACATTGCGCGTGCGGTACACCGCGTCGAACAGGCGCAGCAGGTTCAGGTCGATGTCTTTTATATGCATTGGATGAATACCAGATAGTCGTGTTATTTTATTGATGGATAGTCTGCAGGAGACGAAACTCGACGTTTCCTGCGACAAATAAAAACGGAGACAGCCTTGGAAGTTTCATTCAGCAAGGAAATCGAGTCGCTACGCATGGGCGCGGGCGAGACTTTCCATGGCGAGGGCATCCTCGCGATCACCAAGGCCCTGCTGCAGTCCGGCGTGGCTTATGTAGGCGGCTACCAGGGCGCGCCGGTGTCGCACCTGCTCGACGTCATGGTGCAGGCCAAGCCCTATATGGACGAACTCGGCGTACATGTCGAGGCCTGTTCCAACGAAGCCTCGGCCGCCGCCATGCTGGGGGCCTCCATCCACTACCCGCTGCGCGGCGCCGTGACCTGGAAATCGATAGTGGGCACCAACGTCGCTGCCGACGCGCTGTCCAACCTGTCGTCGCCGGGCGTCACCGGCGGCGCGCTGATCGTGGTCGGTGAAGACTACGGCGAAGGCGCCAGCGTGATCCAGGAGCGCACCCATGCCTATGCGCTCAAGTCCTCGATGTGCCTGCTGGACCCGCGCCCCGATCTGGGCAAGATGGTGGACATGGTCGAACACGGCTTCCGGCTGTCGGAGACCTCCAACATGCCGGCCATCCTGGAGCTGCGCATACGCGCCTGCCATGTGCGCGGCAGTTTCGAATGCAAGGACAACCGGCCGCCGGCGATCTCCAAGCGCCAGCTGATGGAAGAACCCGCCGCCTTCGACTACGCCAAACTGGCACATCCGCCAGTGACCTTCCGGCACGAAAAACTCAAGTTCGAGGAACGCATCCCGGCAGCGCGCCGCTACATCGTGGAGCAGCAGCTCAACGAGCTGATGGACGGGCCGCGGCAGGACCTCGGCATCATCGTGCAGGGCGGCATCTACAACGCGCTGATACGCGCACTGCAGCAGTTCGGCCTGTGTGATGCCTTCGGCCAGAGCGAGATTCCGCTGCTGGTGCTCAATGTCACCTACCCGCTGGTGCCCGAACAGGTGGCGGAATTTGCGCTGGGCAAACGCGCGGTGCTGGTGGTGGAAGAAGGCCAGCCCGAATACATCGAGCAGGAAATCGCCACCTTTTTGCGCCGGAAGGGCATCAACACGCCGCTGCACGGCAAGGACATGTTGCCCTCGGGCGGTGAATATTCGGTCGAGGTGGTGGCGGCCGGCATCGCTGCCTTCGTCGCGCGTTACGCGACCGATGTGGACACGGCGTCGGCCAATGGCTGGCTGCAGGGCAACAACGAACGCCGCAGCGCCGTCGGCGCGCAGATCGCAGCGCAGTTGAACCAGGCGCTGCCGGTGCGCCCGCCGGGTTTTTGCATCGGCTGCCCGGAGCGGCCGGTGTTCTCGGCGCTCAAGCTGGCACAGCAGGATGTCGGGCCGGTGCACATCGCGGCCGACATCGGCTGCCACGCCTTCGGCACCTTTGCGCCCTTTTCCTTCGGCCATTCCATCCTCGGCTACGGCATGAGCCTGGCCAGCCGCGCCGGTGTCTCGCCGATGATGGCGCGGCGCACCCTGTCCATCATGGGCGACGGCGGCTTCTGGCACAACGGCCTGCTGACCGGTGTGCAGTCGGCGCTGTTCAACGGCGACGATGCGGTGCTGCTGATCTTCAAGAACGGCTACACCTCGGCCACCGGCACCCAGGACATCATCTCCACGCCCAGCGACGACGCCAAATTCAACGCCAGCGACAAGCTGCAAAGCCTGACCCAGACCAACACCACCATCGAAAAAACCCTGACCGGCCTGGGCATCCAGTGGCTGCGCACGGTGCACACCTACCATGTGGAGGAAATGCGCCAGACGCTGAACGAGGCCTTCACCACCGACTTCAACGGCCTCAAGGTCATCATCGCCGAAGGTGAATGCCAGCTCGAGCGCCAGCGCCGCATCAAGCCCTGGCTGGCCGGTTTGCTCAAGAAAGGCAAACGTGTGGTGCGGGTGAAATACGGCGTCGATGAAGACGTCTGCAACGGCGACCACGCCTGCATCCGCCTGTCGGGCTGCCCGACCTTGACGCTGAAAGACAACCCGGACCCGCTCAAGGTGGACCCGGTGGCCACCGTGATCGACGGCTGTGTGGGTTGCGGCCTGTGTGGCGCCAATGCCCATGCGGCCACGCTGTGCCCCTCGTTTTACCGCGCCGAGGTGATCCAGAACCCCAGGTGGCATGAACGCCTGCTCGGCAGCGTGCGCGGCGCCTTCGTGCGGGCATTGCAGACAACATGACCCCCACGCTTGCCACTTCGTGTGCCGCGCTGCCCCCCGCGGGGGCCGCATTTTTCCTTGGGGCGGCCCGGCGGAAAAACCCATGACCATGAACCAACAAAAACCCATCACCCTGTTGATCTGCGCACTCGGCGGCGAAGGCGGCGGCGTGTTGACCGAATGGCTGGTCGACATCGCGCTGGCCAGCGGTTATGCGGCGCAAAGCACCTCGATTCCCGGCGTCGCCCAGCGCACCGGCGCCACCACCTATTACCTGGAAGTGTTCCCGGTGCCGCTGGCCGAGCTGGCCGGCAAACGCCCGGTGTTCAGCCTGAATCCGGTGCCCGGCGCGCTCGACGGATTGATCTCGTCGGAATTGCTGGAAACCGCACGCCAGGTCGGCAACGGCATGGCCTCGCCGCAGCGCACCCTGGTCATCAGCTCCAGCAGCCGCACGCTGACCACCGCCGAACGCATGGTGCCCGGCGACGGCCGCACCGACCCTGCGCCACTGCTGCAGGCCATCGCCGGTCAAAGCCGCGCCACCCAGGTCTTCGACATGGGCCAGATGGCGAAAGACAGCGGCACCGTGGTCAGCGCGGTGATGCTGGGCGCGATCGCCGGCAGCGGCCTGCTGCCTTTTGGGCGCCAGGCGTACGAGGACGCGATCCGCCACGGCGGCAAAGGCGCCGAAGCCAGTCTGCGCGGTTTCGATCGCGCGTTTGCGCAGGTGAGTAACAAGGCCCCCACGCTTGTCGCTTCGCGTACTGTGCTTCCCCCCGAGGGGGCGCTTCCGCCTAGGGGCGGCCCGTCGGCGGAACAGCTGGCGTTCGTTAACGAATTGCTATCAAATGAGGAGCTGCCTGCGCCCGCCAGTAAAGGGCTGGATGCCGATTTGGCTCGCATGTTTCCGCCACCGGTGCACGACATGCTGGCGCTGGGCCATGCGCGCATGCTGGACTACCAGGACCGGGACTACGCCGATCTTTACGTGCAGCGCCTGCAGCAGGTGCTGCGGGCCGAGCAGCTGGCCGACCCGGCCGCCGCGCAGGGCTACGCCACCACGCGCGAGATGGCGCGCTGGCTGGCGTTGTGGATGGCCTTCGACGACATCGTGCGCGTCGCCGACCTGAAAAGCAGCGCCAGCCGCTGGCAACGCGTGCATGGCGAGGTCAAGGCCGGCGACGGCGACCTGCTGCAGGTGTATGACCACTTCAAGCCCGGCGCGCCGGAATTCGCAGCGCTGCTGCCGGCGGGCCTGGCCGCGCGCGTGACGCGCTGGGACCGCCAGCGCGTGGCCGCCGGCAAGGCGTCCTGGGCCCTGCCGCTGAAAATCGGTACACATTCGGTGTTCGGCATGGTGTCGCTGCGCCTGCTGGCCAGCCTCAAGTGGCTGCGCGTGCGCGGCAGCCGCTACGCCACCGAACAGGCGCTGATCACCCAGTGGCTGGACGGCGTGGTGCGCGGCACGCAAATACATTGGCAACTGGGCCATGAAATTGCGTTGTGCGGACGCCTGATCAAGGGCTACGGCAGCACCAACGAGCGCGGCAAGGACAACCTGATGCATGTGCTGGAGCACCTGGCCACCGGCGCGTCCTTCACTTCCAACGAAGCACGCGCTGCGGCGATCGCCCAGGCGCGCGAGGCGGCGCTGACCGACGAAGCCGGCAAGGCACTGGACCAGGCCCTGGTGCAGCATGGCGCACCGGCGCGGCCGGTCAAGGCTCAGCCGATACGATGGATGGACAACCCGCACCGCAAGCCGCGCGCCGTCAAGGCGTCCTGACCGGGCAACAAGCAAGACCGATGATCATCAACCTCAAAAAAGGAGACAAACCATGACAAGCCCCTTCCACCCCCAACGCCGCGCCCTGCTGGCCCTGGCACTTGCCGCCGGCGCCATGCTGCCGGCCGCCCAGGCACAAACCGCCGCCTGGCCGAGCAAGCCGGTGCGCGTGATCGTCAACTTCCCGCCCGGCGGCGCGGCCGACCAGCTGGCGCGCGCCATCGGCGTGCCGCTGGCCGAAGCCCTGGGCCAGCCGGTGGTGGTGGAAAACCGCGGCGGCGCCAACGGCAATATCGGCGGCGAGGCCGTGGCCAAGGCGCCCAACGATGGCTATACCCTGCTGATGAGTTCGGGCGGCATGGTGTCGGTCAACCCGCACCTCTACCCCAAAATGGCTTTCGATCCCGCGAAAGACCTGGTGCCGGTGGCCGCAGCCGCGCGCGTGCTGGTCTTCCTGGAAGTCAAACCCACGCTGCCGGTCAACAACGTCAGGGAGTTCCTGACCTACCTCAAGGCCAACCCGGGCAAGCTGTCCTTCGGCACGCCGGGCAACGGCAGCTCGCCGCACCTGGCGGCAGAGATGATGAAGGCCCAGACCAACACCTTCGCCGTGCACGTGCCTTACCGCGGCGCGGCGCCGGCCATGCAGGACCTGCTGGGCGGCCAACTCGACTTCATGTTCGATCCTGGCATCGGCCTGCAGCACGTCAAGGCCGGCAAGCTCAAGCTGCTGGCCGTGGGCAGCGCCAAACGCTCGCCGCTGTTCCCCGACGTGCCGACGCTGGACGAAGCCGGACTCAAGGGATTCGACGCCGACACCTGGTTCGGCTTTTACGCGCCCGCCGGCACACCGCCGGCCATCGTCAATCGCCTGAACAGCGAGATCAACAAGATACTCGGCTCGCAAGCCGTGAAGGACCGCATCCTGGCCATTGGCGGCATTCCCGCGCCGATGTCGCCCTCGGACTTCAACATGCGCGCGTCCATCGACGGCGCGCGTTTTGGCGCACTGATCAAGGCGCGCAACATAAAAGGCGATTGAGCCACCACGCTGACGCACGCCCACCGTTCAGGCTGAGCCTGGCCAAGCCCCCTTCGACAGGCTCAGGGCGAACGGGTTGGGGAGCCTGCCGACATAATTGATCCATGAACAAACAGATCACCCACACCATCCGCGTTGAATTCGGCGACTGCGACCCGGCGCGGATAGTCTGGTTCCCCAATTTTTTCCGCTGGATAGACGCGGCCTCGCGGAATTTTTTTGTGCAGTGCGGCGTGCCGTCCTGGCAGGAAACCGAAATCACCATGGGCGTGATCGGCACGCCGCTGGTGGACACCCACTCACGTTTCCTGCGCACCGCCACCTATGGCGACACGCTGGACATCCAGGTGACGATTCCGGAGTGGCGCGAGAAGAGTTTTGTGCAGCGTTACCGCATCATGCGCGGTGAGGAACTCATCATGGAATGTGATGAAGTCCGCATCTTCGCCGGCCGCCGGGCAGATAACCCGGAGGCGATACGCGCCCTGCCGATTCCTGCCGGGATTCGCAGCCTCTGCGAGTAGAGGCCGGGAGCAAGGTCCTGCCAACGCCCCCTCCGGGTTGTCATCCCGGACTGGGTCCGGGATCCATTTTTTACTGCTTCGATGGTTGGTAGTTGGTGTGCGCCTGCTAGCCGGGGGTTGCCCGGCGGCAACTCACTTTTCTTTGTCTCGCCAAAGAAAAGTAAGCAAAAGAAAGGCGACCCTGCTGTCTGCGTCCCCCTTCGCTGACGCTACGGGGGCAACCTGCGGTGCTCGGTCCAGCCGGGGTCTCGCTCGAACTCGCCTTCGGCTCAGACAATCGCGATCCCTGATCCGTCTGGCCCTGCGCTCCTCGGCGCATACAGAAGGGTGGTGGGGGCGGGATCGGGGTCCGATTCAGGTTCGCAATCGGACTCCGGCGAGGGCGCGCTTCGCGCGTCCTCGCCTCCCCGAATCCGCATTCCTTCCCCCACCCGTCGGGCTGGGCCGAGGAGCGCAGCCGAAAACGGATCAGGACGGGCGATTGTCTGAGCGAAGCGAGTTCGAGCCCGGCCCCGTTTTCGGCGAGCACCGCAGGTTGCTCCGAAGCGTAGCGCAGGGGACCCAGACCATCGGGTCGCCTTTCTTTTGGGTACTTTTGGTGTTCGCCTAACTTTGCTTTGCAAAGTGAGCGAACCCCGCGCGTGAAACGCGCCTTTGGCAGGCAAAGAAAACCCGCTCTGCGGGTTTCGCCAAAAGTGCCTCGCCCGCCGGGGCGAGACCCGGCTTGCTGGCACCCCTCACGGCACGAGGCAGCAAAAGACGGATCCCGGGATGACAACCATTTCTGCCCTCAGCCCTCACCCCGCTTGCGTAGCCAGCTACAAAATCAATAGCGCCCGGAAATCATTGACATTGGTGTGCGTCGGTCCGGTGACCACCAGATCACCGAGCGGCTCGAAGTAACCGTAGGCGTCGTTGCGGTCCAGGTAGCGGTCCACCTTCATGCCCTGGGCCACAGCACGCGCCAGCGTGTCGGGCGCCACAAAAGCGCCGGCATTGTCTTCCACGCCGTCGATGCCGTCGGTATCTGCCGCCAGCGCATACACACCGGGCTGGCCCTGCAGGGCCAGCGCCAGGCCCAGGCAGAATTCGCCGGCCCTGCCGCCCCGGCCTTTGGCGTCGCCAGGCTGCCGCGGCCTGACCGTCACCGTGGTTTCACCGCCACTCAGGATCACGCAGGGCTTGCTGAAGGGCTGGCCTTTGAGCGCCACGGCACGCGCGGAATCAGAAGATCGCGCGACGGTGCGCGCGATGGCCGCATGCACCTTGCCGACCTCGCGCGATTCGCCTTCCATCTCGTCGCTGAGGATGTAAGCGGCAATCCCCGCCGCACGCGCCGCTGTGGCTGCCGCTTCCAGCGACTGCTGCGGTGTGGCGATCATGTGGACTGCATGGCCCGCAAAAGCGGGGTCGCCCGGCTTGGGTGTTTCCAGCGCGCCGCTTTCGAGCTGCGCGCGCAGTGCTGGCGGTACATCGATGTTGTAACGCTTGAGGATGGCCAGCGCATCTGCACAGGTCGTGTCATCGGGCACGGTCGGGCCACTGGCAATCACCGACGGATCGTCGCCCGGCACGTCGCTGATGGTCAGCGTCACCACGGTCGCGGGTGCGCAGGCCGCGGCGAGACGCCCGCCCTTGATGCGCGACAGGTGTTTGCGCACGCAGTTCATCTCGCCGATGTTGGCGCCGCTATTGAGCAGGGCCTTGTTGATGCCCTGTTTGTCTTCCAGGCTCAGACCCTCGGCCGGCAGCGTGAGCAGCGCGGAACCGCCACCCGAGATCAGGCACAACACCAGGTCGTCTTTCGTGAGGCCCTGCACCATCTGCAGGATGCGCTCGGCGGCCTGCAGGCCGGCGGCGTCGGGCACCGGGTGCGCGGCTTCGACAATTTCAATGCGCTCCGGCAGTCCCTCGGGGCGCGGCGGGATGTGGTGGTAACGCGTCACCACCAGGCCTTCGAGTGGCGCATCAGCCGGCCACAAGGCCTCGACGGCCTGCGCCATCGAGCCGCCAGCCTTGCCGGCGCCGATCACGATGGTCCGACCCCTGGGCGGTGGCGGCAAAAATGCTGCGGTGGTGTGCAGCGGCAAGGCGCGCTGCACGGCGGCCTGGTACAGATGGTCGAGAAAGGCGCGGGGCTCGCTGGCGGGGTTCGGTGCGGTCATTCGGTGTCTCCAGCCCCCATTGTGCCGCCGTAACCCGCTGGTAACTCCGCCGCACACACGCCGCGGCTGCGGCGTGGGCAGGCCGTTATTTCTTCCCGAGACCGAGTCGCTGCGCACCTTCGGTGTAGAGCCGGGTCTTTTCCTTCATGAAGGCGTCCATCTGGTCCGGTCCCACATTGACCAGCTCGAAGCCGCTTTTGGCCGCGAGTTCCTTCATCTCGGGCTCGCTGTTGAGCGCGGCCCACATATCGGCAATTTTCTTGCGCGCTTCCGGCGGTGTCGATTTGGGCACACCGATGCCGCGGTAGGCGCCGTCGACCCAGTCCACGCCGAGCTCCTTGAAGGTCGGCACATCGGGCAGCAGCGGATGGCGTTTGTCCATGGCCACCGCCAGCGCGCGCGTCTTGCCCTTGTTGTTGATGGCAAAGGCGGTGTAGGTCACCGCGCCGTCGATCTGGCTGCCGACCACGGCCAGCGCCATGTCGCCGGTGCCCTTGTAAGGCACATAGGTGCTCTTGATGCCGAAGGCCGCGTTCAGGCGCTCATGCGAAGCATGATTGGCCGAGTTCAGGCCGGAGCCGCCCAGGCTCATCTTGCCGGGATCTTTTTTGGCCGCGGCAATGAAGTCGGCAAAGGTCTTGTGGGGACTGTTTTCGGGCACCACCAGGGCGTCCGGCGTGAAGTGGAACCAGAACACCGGCGTCACGTCGGCGGTTTTGTACTGGACCACGCCCTCGATCGGCTGGAACACGATGTGCGGCAGGTTGACACCGACGATGTTCAAGCCATCCGGCGGGAGCTGGTTCATCTGCGACCACATCAGCGCGCCGCCGGCGCCGGCCTTGTACTGGATGATGGTGTCGACAGACGGGCATTTCTTCTTGAGCACCACCTGCTGGTGGCGCGCCGACAGGTCGGACTCGCCGCCCGGCGGGAAGGCCTGCCAGTACAACACGTTCTTGTCGGGACAAGCCTGGGCCAGCGCCACGGGCGCCAGCAGGGCGAGGCTCAATGCGGAAATCAGCTTCTTCATGGTTTTGTCTCCTTCGGTTTTGGTGGCTTCTCATCAACTCGGTAGGCATGCCTCAGGCGGCGCGGCGCTGCACCTCCCCATCGCCGGACAGGCGCTGGCAAACGGCCCGGGTGACCTGGTCCATCGTGGCGCTGCCGCCCAGGTCGCGGGTGTGCAGCGAGGTATCGGCGGTGATCTGCTCGATCACCTGCATCAGGCGTCGCGCCGCGGCGTCTTCACCGAGGTGTTCCAGCAGCATCACGCAGGACCAGAAGGTGCCGACCGGGTTCGCCAGGCCCTGCCCCATGATGTCGAAGGCCGAGCCGTGGATGGGCTCGAACATCGACGGGTAGCGCCGCTCGGGATCGATGTTGCCGGTGGGCGCAATGCCCAGGCTGCCGGCCAGCGCAGCCGCCAGGTCGCTCAGCACATCGGCATGCAGGTTCGTGGCGACCAGGGTGTCCAGCGAGGCAGGGCGGTTCACCATGCGTGCGGTACAGGCATCGACCAGTTCCTTGTCCCAGCTGACGTCCGGAAACTCCTTGCTGATTTGCAGCGCGATCTCGTCCCACATCACCATGCCGTGGCGCTGGGCGTTGGACTTGGTCACCACCGTCAGCAGCTTGCGCGGGCGCGACTGCGCCAGACGGAAGGCAAAACGCATGATGCGCTCGACCCCGGCGCGCGTCAGGATGGACATGTCGGTGGCCACCTCGATAGCATGCCCCTGGTGCACGCGGCCGCCGACACCGGCGTATTCGCCCTCGGAGTTTTCGCGCACGATGACCCAGTCCAGGTCTTTGGCCGTGCAGCGCTTGAGCGGCGCGTCGATGCCGGGCAGGATGCGGGTCGGCCGCACATTGGCGTACTGGTCGAAGCCCTGGCAGATCTTCAGGCGCAGGCCCCAGAGCGTGATGTGGTCGGGAATGTGCGGGTCGCCGGCGGAGCCAAACAGGATGGCGTCCATGCCGCGCAGCGCATCCAGCCCGTCGTCGGGCATCATCACGCCGTGCTCGCGGAACCAGTCGCCGCCCCAGCCGAAAGACGTGAAGTCGAAACTGAAATTTTTCTGCGCGGCAGCCAGGGTCTGCAGCACCTGCTGGCCGGCCGGAATCACTTCCTTGCCGATACCGTCGCCGGGAATGCAGGCGATCTTGTAGGTTTTCACGGGTTTTCCTTTATCAATGTCATGCCCTTGACTTTACGGAGGGCCATGTTCAAAAACGGCGCTTGAAGTTATCCTATTGTTTACTTTGAGTTAAGGATAGCGACCATGTCCACCCCTGCCTCCGCCCCTTCCGAAATGGCTTTTTTCAGCCTGCTGGCGCGTTGCGGCAGTTTTTCGGCGACGGCCCGCGAACTCGATGTCACCACGCCGGCCGTCAGCAAACGCCTGGCGCAGATGGAAGCCCGGCTGGGCGCGCAACTGCTCAACCGCACCACGCGGCGGGTCAGCCTGACACCCGAGGGCGAGCTCTACCTGACCCACGCCCGGCGCATCCTGGCCGATATCGAGGACATGGAGCAGCGGGTGGCCAGCGCGGTGGCCGCGCCCAAGGGCCTGCTGCGCGTGAATGCCACGCTGGGTTTTGGCCGCACCCACATCGCGCCGCTGATCTCGGGTTTTGCCAAGCTCCATCCCGAGGTGCAGATCCAGTTACAGCTCACCGTGAACCCGCCACCGGCCGACGACGACGCCTTTGACGTGTGTGTGCGTTTCGGCGAGCCACCCGATGCGCGCGTGATCGCCCGCAGGCTGGCGCCGAATCGCCGCCTGCTGTGCGCCTCGCCGGCTTACATCGCCAAACGCGGCGCGCCCACGGTGCCGCAGGACCTGGCGCGGCACAGCTGTATCGGCATCCGCCAGGGCGGTGAGGCCTACGGCATCTGGCGCCTGAGCGCGGGCAAACGCGTGGAAACCGTCAAGGTGCGCGGCAACCTGAGCACCAGCGATGGCGAGATTGCGGTCAACTGGGCGCTGGCCGGCCACGGCATCGTGATGCGGGCCGAGTGGGATGTGGCGCGTTACCTGCGCAGCGGACGCCTGCGCCAGGTGCTGGAAAACTACCAGTCGCCGCCCGCTGACATCCATGCGGTCTGGCCGCAGCGGCACCAGATGTCAACCCGGGTCAGGGCCTTCGTGGACTACCTGGCCGGCCACTTCGAAAAAACCTCGACGCGTTCGGCCGGCCTGGTGAGCAGCTGGTGAAGCGCAGCCCAGACCCCCCGTTTATTGCCGGATGCGGCCGGTGGCAGTCACGATGCTGAGTTCGACAAAACGCGAACCGGAACGCATGCCGGGCTTGAAGCCGACCTTGTAGCCGCCCAGATCGACATCGACCGTGTCGAGCGCGTTGGCAAAACCCTCGCGCGAGATCTTCGGCCCCATGCGGCGCGCGGCCTCGACGATCACCGAGCCGGCGATGTAACCTTCCATCATCGCGTAACTCACGGGCACCTCCAGGTTCGGGGTGGCGGCGGCGATGTCGCTGAACTCCTTGGACAGGCGCCCGGAAATCTTGTACGGGTTGGGCGTGACCTGCGTGATCGCCAGGCCCTTGAGCTGATCCTCACCGAGACGCTGGGAAATCTGCTCGATGTCCGCGCCGGAATGCGCAAACAACTGCGCCGTGCCGCCGTCCAGCCGGTACTTCTCGATAAAGGCTCCGGCGGCAGCTCCGCTGGCCACCACGATGATGGCCTGCGGTGCGGCACTGATGAAGGTGTCCACCACCGCATTCGGGACCCGGTTGGTGCCCTGCACATAGGTGGCCTTGGCAGTGAGTTTGGCGCCGCGCGCTTTCATCACGTCTTCCATGGCCGCGAGCAGGGTGGCGGCGCCGGCGCCATCGGGGTAGAACAGGCCGAGGCGGGTCACCCCCACCGTGACCAGGTGTTCGGTGATCTTGTTGATCTCGTCACGCAAGTTGGCGCGCACGCTGTAGACCAGCGGCGCTTCAGCGCGGATTTCATTGACGCGGTAGCCGACCAGCGCGATGTTTTCGGTCTCCAGCAGTTTCGAGGCGATCAGGTCGCCCACGACGCGGTCGCCAAAGTAGCCCGCCAGCACCAGGGGACGGCTCTCGCTGAGTAGCGCCTTGGTCGCAGCCATGTTGTCGGCCGGCCTGCCGCCGTCGTCCTTGCGCACCAGGCTGAAGGTGTGGCCGTTGACACCGCCGGCCTTGTTGGCCTTGGTCAGGGCCAGCTGGATGCCGGTGGAGTAGGCGCGGGCCTGGGTGCCTTCCAGCCCCGAGAGCGGGGCCACCTGGCCGACAACAATCTGGGCCGCCCCGGCCGCCAGCGAGGTGGCGGCGAGACCGGCGATCGCGAGCGTGCGAAGCAGCAAATGGATGGGCATCATGTCTTGTCTCCTCGGGTTTCAACGACGGCGGCATTTCGGCGAATGCCTGGGCTGCCTGCAGCAAACGGCCTGCAATGCGATGACATTGAAGCACGCGCCAGGGGCCGCGTCGATACGCGAAATTACGCAGAACTTACAACTTCAGTTGGCATGCCAACTGAAGCCGTCACGGTCTGCTCAGGGGGTTTTCGCGCCGCTTTCGAACCACTGCCGGACCAGGGCGCGTTCGGCGTCCAGCATGCCGGTGGCGTTGTTCATCGGCATGAGCTTGCTCACCACCACCTGCTGGTACACCGCCTGCGCGTGCCGGCTGAGCAGGGCCGGCGAGTCCAGCCGGATGTTTTTCATCTGCAGTTGCTCGCCGTGGCACTGGTAACAGCGCTGTGCCATCACCTGCTGCAGTTTTTCATAGTCATTTTGGCCTGCAGCGCCCGCCGGACCTGCGTGAACAGCTCCTGAATTCATAGCAATCGGTGCCGCGGCAGGCGCAGGCGGCGGCTTCATCCAGACGATGGCGCCGGCGATCAGCAGCACACCCACCAGCGCATACGGCAGGGGGTTGCGGTTGCGGCCCAGCTTGTAACCGTGGCGCATCACGAAAAACTGGCGGATCAGCGCGCCGGCCAGCATCATGAGGATCAGCACCAGCCAGTTCTGCGGGTGGCTGTAAGTGAAGCTGTAGTGGTTGCTGAGCATGGCAAACAGCACCGGCAGCGTGAAGTAGGTGTTGTGCACGCTGCGCTGCTTGCCGCGCTGGCCGTGCACCGGGTCCACCGGCTCGCCGGCCTTGATGCTGGCAATCACCTTGCGCTGGCCGGGAATGATCCAGAAGAAGACGTTGGCACTCATGGCGGTGGCGATCATGGCGCCCACCAGCAGGAAAGCGGCGCGCCCGGCAAACCAGTGGCAGGCCAGCCAGGACGCCACGCAGACCAGACCCAGCACCAGCGCGCCGACGATGGCATCGCCGTTTTTGCGTTTGCCGAAGACCTGGCAGATGCCGTCGTACAACATCCAGAACACCACAAAAAACGACAGCGCCACGCCGATGGCCGCGCCAGAAGACCAGTTCATCAGCGACTTGTCGATCAAATAGGTGCTGGCATTCCACAGGTAGGAGACGGTGAACAGCGCAAAACCCGTGAGCCAGGTGCTGTAGCTTTCCCAATAGAACCAGTGCAGGTGGCCCGGCAGCTGGGGCGGCTTCACCGCAAATTTGACGGGGTGGTAAAAACCGCCGCCGTGTACGGCCCAGAGCTCGCCGCTGACGCCCTGCTTCTTCAAGTCTTCGTCGACCGGCGGCGTCAGGCTGGAATCGAGAAAAACAAAATAGAAGGAGGAGCCGACCCAGGCGATCGCGGTGATGACATGGACCCAGCGCAGCAGCAGGTTGGCCCAGTCCAGGTAGTAACTTTCCATAACCCAGCTTTCAAACCTGCTCACCACTGCGGGCGCTCTGAGCAGAAATCCGGCCGCGAACACATGGCTCCGCTGCGACCTGTCGACGAAAGTGTATACAACTTGGTGACCTGGGGCAAAAAGCTCAGGCCGCCTTCAAGCGCTGAACAGCTCAGCGCTTCCCTGATTCCATGAGCAACAACTGTGCCGCCACCGCCACGGCAATCACTTCCGGCTCCTTGCCGTGGATGCCGGGCAGGCCGATCGGGCTGGTGACATGGGCCAGTTCCTCGTCACTGAAACCGCGCGCCTGCAGCCGGTGCCGAAAAGTCGCCCACTTGGTCCGGCTGCCGATCAGGCCGATGTAAGACAGGTCGCCCTTTTCGCGCTGGCGTTTGAGGCATTCGGCCACGATGTCCAGATCTTCGGCGTGGCTGAAACTCATGATCAGTACCCGCGACTGCGGCGCCAGGCCGCGTACCGCAGCTTGCACTGGATCCGAATGTTCACTGATCACGTTGGCCGGCAAGGCCGGTGGAAAAATACCATCCCGGCTGTCTATCCAGCTCAGGGCATACGGCAGCCGCGACAACACCTGCACCAGCGCATGACCGACATGGCCGCCGCCGAACAGGGCCAGCGGCTGCAGGTGTTCGGGCAGTCGCTGTCGCAAAGCCGCCACATCGGTCGGCCCAAGCGTTTCAAAACGCAAGTTCATGACGCCACCGCAACACTGGCCCAGCGAGGGACCGAGGACGAAGCGGCCTTCGGCTTCGGTCGGGCCGCCCTGCAACTGCGCGCGGGCTGCCGCCATGGCCTGGTGCTCGAGGTGGCCGCCACCTATGGTGCCGACCACACCCTCGGCAAACACCGCCATCCAGGTGCCGGCCTCGCGCGGCACCGAACCTTCGGTCGCGCTCACCTCCACCAGCACGGCGGGCTCCTGCGCCAGCCGCGCCAACAACACATTCTTGAGCTGACTCACGGTATAAACCCTCTGATACACGGCCTCTGTCGTGGGCTCGCAGAACGCATAATCCGGGGAAACGGGTTCCACCGCTGTTACATCGCCGGCCCATGGGCCCATTGCACAATAACAGCCGCGACCCGACGAACCACAAGGATACGTATGTCTGAGCCCACTCCCCGCCGTTTCTGGCTGCTGGCCCTGGCCTCCGCCGGTGTCGCGGCCCTGGTTTCCGCCTGCAAAACACCGCCTGAACCTGCCGCGCCCGTGGCCCAACCCGAGCCCGCACCCAGCGAGGTTACCGGTCCGGTGGCCGGCCCCAGCGGCTCGGCCCGCAACTCGGCCGCGCCTACCCCGCGCCTCTATCGCGAAAGCGGCGCCACCCACCTCTACGGCCTGAACGCCCACCGTATTTACAAAGGCAGGATGCCGCCGCTCCTGTACGCGGTAGGCGTGATCAATGTCGAGATCAACCAGGTCGGCATTGTCACCAAACTCGACTGGATGCGCGCACCGCGCCATGCGCCCGAAGTGGTTGCAGAAATCGAACGCACCATCAAGGCCGCCTCGCCGTTCCCGGCGCCGGTGCGCATGGGCAAGGTGGTCTACACCGACACCTGGCTGTGGCACAAAAGCGGCAAGTTTCAGCTGGATACGCTCACCGAGGGGCAAAACTAAATGTTCACGCCTGCGAAAGCACTACTTTCACTTCAATCCATCATTCGCTTGCCACCAGGCGCACCCGAGGCGCCCTTATAAAAACTATCTGGTCGCAATCCACCGGCGATCGAAAGCTGCTGACTTGATAGGATCGTAAGAGGCGCTACAGTCGCCCGATGAAAACCCCGCGCGTAAAAACGGTGATGTACAACGGCAAGCCTGTGGGAACTTACCTGGCAACGGGCAATATTGAGCAGGAACTACAAGCGTCCAGGGAAGTACTGGAGAAAGCTGGCATCAAATTAGGTACACAAAAAGCAGAACAATTGACCGTGTTAGGACAAGCACGCAGCTTCGGCGTGGCAACAAAGCTCATCGTAGACACAGGATTTAAATCTCACCCTTGGAATCCCCACCTGGTTGCGCCTTTAATTGTCAACGCCAGCTTTTGCATAGAAGTATTTTTAAAGGCCATTGGCGACCTGGTAGGAAAACAGATGCGCGGGCATCACCTCGATGCACTGTTTGATTCATTGCCGCCGGTACAAAAGGCAGCGATCCAGAATAGCTTCACAGTTCGAACCCAGCGCCACGAAATACCGGACACCGCAATTCGAGACGAGCTCCGAACAATGCGTAAAGCTTTTGAGCAATGGCGATATTTATACGAGGACAACACCAAGCTCATATTTGAAGTGAGAGTGGCTCTCGCTGCGATTGAAGCGCTTGACCAAGTATGCGTGGAAATGACGGCCGGAACAGCGAAGGTAGCTGGTCAGGGAAACACGCGGCAAAAGTAGCCGCGACCGCAATCAAATTTGCACCTAACTAGACCTCATATCCGTTTTTTATCAAATAGGAAGTCCACAGGCTCGGTTCTCCACAAGTTCATGGCACTGATTCAGCACAGCGAACTGGTTATGACCCCCGATACGTCGAATAGCTCCAGGGACTGACCAGCAGCGGCACATGGTAGTGCTGGCTGATGTCGGCCACGCCAAAGTCCAGGCTGACCTTGTTCAGGAAATTCGGCTCGGGCAATTTGACGCCGCGCGCGGCGAAGTAGGCTGCCACATCAAACACCAGGCGGTAGGTGCCGCGCTGCAGGCTGCTGTTGTCGTAGAGCAGACCGTCCGGGTTGCGGCCGTCGCTGTTCAGCACAAAGGACTTGACCCGCGACGCCTGCGCACCGTTGGTGGTGTAGAGCTCGACGGCCATGCCGGCCGCCGGCGTGCCGTGCATGGTGTCCAGCACATGTGTACTCAGGCCCATGATTTTTCCCCGATGGTGTGTGGTGAACAGAAGTGTATACACTTTTCGAGGCTTTCGGCTATCATCAGGCGATGGAAACCTCCACTACCCGTTCCATCGTCGAAGCGCTGACCCGCGCCATCGTCGACCACCGGCTGCATCCCGGCACCAAGCTGGCCGAGCAGAAGCTGGCCGATCATTTCGGCGTGTCGCGCACCCTGGTGCGGCAGGCCCTGTTCCAGCTTTCGCAAAACCGGCTGATCCGGCTCGAACCGGCGCGCGGCGCGTTTGTCGCGGCACCGGCGGTCAACGAGGCGCGCCAGGTGTTTGCCGTGCGCCGCATGCTGGAAGCCGAAATGACCCGCGCCTTTGTGCGCGAAGCGACACCGGCGAAGATACGCGCGCTCCGGGAACATGTGGCGCAGGAAAAAGCCGCGCTGGCCAGTGACGACGTCGCCGGCCGCACCGAACTGCTCGGTGACTTCCATGTGCGCATGGCCGAACTGATGGGCAACGAGGTGCTGGCGCAGATGCTGGGTGAGCTGGTGTCGCGCTGCGCCCTGATCACGCTGATGTACCAGAGCGCCAGTGCGGCCGAACACTCCAGCGGGGAACACGCCGACATCGTCAAGGCCCTGGCCGCGAAAGACGAAGAACTCGCCGTGCGCCTGATGGACGAGCACCTGCTGCACGTCGAACAAAGCCTGACCTTCGACCGCAAGGTCCCGAGCAACGATATTTCCATGGCGCTCTCATGACCACCTCCACCAACAACCCAGGACAATTTTCCGCCGGGCCGCCCCAAGGAAACGAGCCCCGCCATTCTGTTGGAAGGGGCAGCGCAGCACACGCAGTGGCAAGCGTGGGGGCCACATACCCTCGCGACCTGGTCGGTTACGGCCGCAACCCGCCGCACGCCCAGTGGCCGGATAGGGCGCGCATCGCCGTGCAGTTTGTGCTGAATTACGAGGAAGGCGGCGAGAACTCGGTGCTGCACGGCGACGCCGGCTCGGAGCAGTTTTTGTCGGAAATGTTCAACCCGCCGAGTTATCCCGAGCGCCACCTGAGCATGGAAGGCATTTACGAATACGGCTCGCGCGTGGGCGTCTGGCGCATCCTGCGCGAGTTCGAAAAGCGCAAGCTGCCGCTGACGGTGTTCGGCGTCAGCATGGCGCTGCAGCGCCATCCGGAACTGACCGCCGCCTTTGTCGAGCTCGGTCATGAGATCGCCTGCCACGGCCTGCGCTGGATCAACTACCAGGGCGTGGACGAAGCCACCGAACGCGAACACATGCGCCTGGGCCTGGACATCATCACGCAGATGACGGGCCAGCGGCCGCTGGGCTGGTACACCGGCCGCGACAGCCCGCGCACGCGCCGCCTGGTCGCCGACGACGGTGGCCTGGCCTACGACAGCGACTACTACGGCGACGACCTGCCCTTCTGGATGAAGGTCGAACGCAGCGACGGCACGCTGGTGCCGCGGCTGGTCGTGCCCTACACGCTGGACACCAACGACATGCGCTTCGCCCTGCCCCAGGGTTTTTCGCAGGCCGACGATTTTTTCACCTACCTGCGCGACAGCTTCGATGCCTTGTACGCCGAAGGCGACCCGAACGGCTTGAACGCGCCCAAGATGCTCAGCATAGGCATGCACTGCCGCCTGCTGGGCCGGCCCGGCCGCATCGTGGCGCTGCAGAAATTCCTCGACCACATCCAGCGGCACGAGCAGGTCTGGATCTGCCGCCGCATCGACATTGCCCGGCACTGGCAACACATCCACCCTTTCAAAGAATGACCATGGCCCTGACACTGGAACAGCTCAACACGGCAGCGCTTGCAGAGGCGACCGCCCTGCTGGACGGGCTGTACGAACACTCGCCGTGGGTCAGCGAGGCGGCGCTGGCGCAGCGGCCCTTCCGGTCCCCGGCGCATCTCAAACACGTGATGGCGCGTTTGGTTCACGACGCCGGGCGCGAGACGCAACTGGCACTGATCCGCGCCCATCCCGAACTCGCCGGCAAAGCCATGGTCAGCCAGTCGCTGACAGCTGAATCGACGAGTGAACAAAACAAGGCCGGCCTCACCAACTGCAGCCCTGAAGAATTCGCAAAAATCCAGGCGCTCAATGCCGCCTACAACAGCAAGTTCGGATTTCCCTTCATCCTCGCGGTGCGCGGGCCGCGCGGCACCGGCCTGTCGCGGCAGGAGATCATCGCCACCTTCGAGCGGCGCCTGGCCAACCATCCCGATTTCGAACTGGCCGAAGCCCTGCGCAACATCCACCGCATCGCCGAACTGCGCCTGAACGACAAGTTCGGCGTGGAGCCACGCCTGGGCCACCAGGTCTGGGACTGGCAGGAAGCACTGAGCGCCTTCAGCGATCCAGGCTATCGGGAAAAAGGCCAGCTCACGGTGACCTACCTGACCGACGCGCACCGCTCGGCCGCCGCCCTGATCAGCCAGGCCATGCGGGACAGCGGTTTCGATGAAGTGGGCACGGACGCCGTCGGCAACGTCGTCGGCCGCTACAAGGCCTCGAAGCCGGGCGCCAAAACCCTGATGACCGGCTCGCACTACGACACCGTGCGCAATGGCGGCAAATACGACGGGCGCCTGGGCATCTTCACGCCCATGGCCTGCGTGGCCGAACTGTCGCGCCGCGGCGAACGCCTGCCCTTCGATTTCGAGGTCATCGCTTTCGCCGAGGAAGAAGGCCAGCGCTACAAGGCCACCTTTCTCGGTTCTGGCGCGCTGATCGGCCAGTTCAACCCGGACTGGCTGGAGCAGAAAGACGCGGACGGCATCAGCATGCGCGAGGCCATGCAACATGCCGGGCTGCCCGCAACGCTAGCTGCCATCCAGGCCTTGCAACGCCAGCCCTCGGACTACCTCGGTTTTGTCGAGGTGCATATCGAGCAGGGACCGGTACTCAACGAACTCGACATTCCGCTGGGCATCGTCACCTCCATCAACGGCGGCGTGCGTTACACCTGTGAAGTCATCGGCATGGCCAGCCATGCCGGCACCACACCCATGAACCGCCGCCGTGATGCGGCCGTGGCGGTGGCAGAACTGGCGCTGTATGTGGAGCAGCGCGCCGCCCGCGACGGCGATTCGGTCGGCACCATCGGCATCCTCAACGTGCCTGGCGGCTCGACCAATGTGGTGCCGGGCCGCTGCCAGTTCACGCTGGACCTGCGCGCGCCGAATGACGAACAGCGCGACGCGATGGTGGCCGATGTGCTGGCCGAACTGACATCGATCTGCGAAAGGCGCGGGGTGCATCACACGGTGGAACAAACCATGCGCGCGGCGGCTGCACCCAGCGCCCCCGCCTGGCAGCAGCGCTGGGAGCGTGCCGTCGACAGCCTGGGCGTGCCGCGTTATGCCATGCCCAGCGGCGCCGGCCACGACGCGATGAAGCTGCACGAGGTCATGCCGCAAGCCATGCTGTTTGTGCGCGGGCAGAACTCGGGCATCAGCCACAACCCGCTGGAAAGCACCACCAGCGACGACATCGACCTGGCCGTGCGCGCCTTCCAGCATCTTTTGAACCAACTCGCGAACGAGAACACATGACCGCAGCGCAGAACCGCTTCAAGCAAGGTCGCGTCCCCTCGGGGGGCAGCCCTGTATTTCAGGGCGTGGGGACCTTATGACAAACGACGACAACAAGCTGGATGCCTGGATCGATGCGCACTTCGACGAAGAAGTGCGCTTCCTGCAGGAACTGATCCGTGTGCCCACCCCGACGCCGCCCGGCGACAATGCGCCGCACGCCGAACGCACCGCCGAGCTGCTCAAGGCTTTCGGCTTTGAGGCAGAGAAACACCCGGTGCCCCCGGCCGAGGTCCAGGCTTACGGGCTGGAGTCGCTGACCAACCTGATCGTGCGCCGCCCGTATGGCCCAGGCCCGACGATTGCACTAAACGCCCACGGCGACGTGGTGCCGCCCGGCGAAGGCTGGACCTGCGACCCGTTTGGCGGAGAAATCCGGGACGGCAAGATTTATGGCCGTGCCGCAGCCGTCAGCAAGTCCGACTTTGCGACCTTCACCTTTGCGGTGCGGGCGCTCGAGTCGCTGGGCCTGCCGCTCAAGGGCGGCGTCGAACTGCATTTCACCTATGACGAGGAGTTCGGCGGTGAGATGGGCCCGGGCTGGCTGCTGCGCAACAAGCTGACCCGCCCCGACCTGCTGATCGCCGCCGGCTTCAGCTACGAGGTCGTGACCGCGCACAACGGCTGCCTGCAGATGGAAGTCACGGTGCACGGCAAGATGGCGCATGCGGCGATACCGGCCAGCGGCGTGGATGCGCTGCAGGGCGCGGTGCAGATCCTGAACGCGCTGTATGCCCAGAATGTGCTGTACAAACAAGTCAGCTCACAGGTCGCCGGCATCACGCATCCCTACCTGAACGTCGGCCGCATCGAGGGCGGCACCAACACCAACGTCGTGCCCGGCAAGGTCATGTTCAAGCTGGACCGCCGCATGATTCCCGAGGAAAACCCGGCCGAGGTTGAGGCCAGCATCCGCCAGGTGATTGCAGATGCGGCAGCGAGCTGCCCGGGCATCCAGGTCGAGATCAAGCGGATGTTGCTGGCCAACGCCATGAAGCCCCTGCCCGGCAACCAGCCGCTGGTCGCCGCCATCCAGAAACACGGGCAAGCAGTGTTCGGCGAGGCGATTCCCGCCATGGGCACGCCGCTGTACACCGACGTGCGCCTGTATGCCGAAGCCGGCATCCCGGGCGTGATTTATGGCGCCGGGCCGCGCACGGTGCTGGAATCCCACGCCAAACGCGCCGACGAACGCCTGGCGCTGGACGACCTGCGCAAGGCGACCAAGGTGATCGCGCGCACGCTGCGCGAGCTGCTGGGCTGACAACGCTCACTTTTTGATAGCTGCTTGCGCTTGCCGGATAAGCGCTGGAGGCCTTTTTCATCCTGAAGCGGCGCTTCAGGCTTTCGGCAGGGTTTCCCACCAGCGCTCGGCAAAGTGCCCCTGCAGGTAGGCCACGAAGGCCTGCACCTTGCCCGGCACCAGCTTGGGCGAGGGAAACACCGCGTGGATCTCCTGCTCCGGCAGGCTGTGGTCGGCCAGCACTTCCAGCACCTGACCAGACGCCAGCGAATCGGCGGCCACATAACGCGGCATGGCAGCGATGCCCAGGCCGTTGCGCGCCGCCGCCAGCACGGCCGACAGGTTGTTGGAGCGCAGCCGCCCGGCCACCGGCACCGTCACCGCCTCGCCTTTGGGCGAAACCAGGCGCCAGACATCGTCGCCCAGCACACTGCTATAGATCAGCGTGGCGTGGCTGCTCAGGTCTCTGGGTTTTTTCGGCGTGCCGTACTTCTTGAGGTAACGCGGCGCGGCGACCATCACCCAGGGATTGACGCCCAGGTAACGCGCGCCCAGGCTGGAGTCGGCGAGTTTGCCCATGCGTACGGCCACATCAAGGCCCTGCGACACCAGGTCGGTGTAGCGGTCCTCGAAGCTCAGGTCCAGTTGTACCTGCGGGTGCCGTTTCATGAAGTCGAGGGCCAGCGGCACGATCACGCGCCGGCCAAACGCGACCGAGGTGCCTATGCGGAGCATGCCCTGGGCCTGGCCCTGGCGCAGGCGCACGATGTTGTCGGCTTCTTCCGTCTCGCGCACGATGATCTTGCACTTCTCGTAATACAGCGCGCCGGATTCGGTCAGGCTCACGCCGCGCGTGTTGCGGTTCAGCAGGCGCACCTTCAGGCGCTCCTCGGTCGCCGCGATCTGCTTGGACACCGTGGGCTGGGTGGTCGCAAATTCGCGCGCCGCTTTCGAAAAGCTGCCGGTTTCCACCACCCGCACAAACATATGCATGACCTGTAATCTGTCCATGGCCTGATGATAGTCACTTATTCCGCCATGGAATAGCTTTTATGATTTTCCAGCCCCTTCTGCAATGCCGCCCTGCTGCCTACAGTCAAACCTCCACAAAGGAGACAAGACATGGCAAGAATGACAGCCGCCCAGGCCGCCGTCTGGGTGATGGAAAAAGAAGGCGTGACGCAGGCCTTTGGCATCCCGGGCGCGGCGATCAACCCCCTGTATTCCGCGCTGCGCAAGCAGGGAACGATCAGCCACATCCTGGCACGTCACGTTGAAGGCGCGTCCCACATGGCCGAGGGTTACACGCGTGCCGCCGCCGGAAACATCGGCGTCTGCATCGGCACTTCCGGCCCGGCCGGCACCGACATGATCACCGGCCTGTATTCGGCGCAGGCCGACTCGATTCCCATCCTATGCATCACCGGCCAGGCGCCGCGCGCGCGCCTGCACAAGGAAGACTTCCAGGCGGTGGACATCGAGTCCATCTCCAAACCGGTGACCAAGTGGTCGGTCACCGTGCGCGAGCCGGCGCTGGTGCCGCGTGTGTTCCAGCAGGCCTTCCATGTGATGCGCTCGGGTCGCCCCGGCCCGGTGCTGATCGATCTGCCCTTTGACGTGCAGATGGGCGAGATCGAGTTCGACATTGACACCTATTCGCCGCTGCCGGTGTACAAGCCAGCGGCGACACGCGCACAGATCGAGAAGGCCTTGAGCATGCTCAACGAGGCCGACAAACCGCTGATCGTGGCAGGCGGCGGCATCATCAACGCCGATGCGTCAGAGTTGCTGGTGCAGTTTGCCGAAATCACCGGCATCCCGGTGATCCCCACGCTGATGGGCTGGGGCACGATTCCGGACAGCCATCCGCTGATGGCCGGCATGTGCGGCCTGCAGACCAGCCACCGCTACGGCAATGCGACCATGCTGGCTTCGGACTTTGTGATTGGCATCGGCAACCGCTGGGCGAATCGCCACACCGGCTCGGTCGAGGTCTACACCAAGGGTCGCAAGTTTGTACACGTGGACATCGAGCCGACCCAGATCGGTCGGGTGTTTTCGCCCGACTTCGGCATCGTGTCGGATGCGAAAGCCGCGCTGGAATTATTTATTGAAGTTGCCACCGAATGGGCGGCGCAGGGCAAGCTGAAAGACCGCGGCGAGTGGGCCTCGGCCTGCCGCTACCGCAAGGGCACCATGCTGCGCAAGACCAACTACGACAGCGTGCCGATGAAGCCGCAGCGCGTCTACCAGTGCATGGTGCGTGCCTTCGGCGAAGACGTTTGTTACATCAGCACCATCGGCCTGTCTCAGATCGCCGGTGCGCAGTTCCTGCATGTCTACAAGCCGCGCCACTGGATCAACTGCGGCCAGGCCGGCCCGCTGGGCTGGACGGTGCCGGCGGCGCTCGGTGTGCGCGCCGCCGACCCGACCCGCAAGATCGTGGCGCTGTCGGGCGACTACGACTTCCAGTTCATGATTGAAGAACTTGCGGTGGGCGCCCAGTTCAAGCTGCCCTACATCCACATGGTGGTCAACAACTCCTACCTCGGGCTGATCCGCCAGGCGCAGCGCGGCTTCGAGATGGACTACTGCGTGCAGCTCGGCTTTGACAACATCAACACCGACCAGGATGAACCAGTCCGGGCTTATGGCGTGGACCACGTCAAGGTGGTTGAGGGCCTGGGCTGCAAGGCCATCCGTGTGCACCGGCAGGAAGAGCTGGCGCCGGCGATCCAGCAGGCCGAAGCCTGGATGAAGGAGTTCCAGGTGCCGGTGGTGATCGAAGTGATCCTTGAACGCGTGACCAACATTGCCATGGGCACCGAGATCGACAACATCATCGAGTTCGAAGACCTGGCCGCCAGACGGGAAGATGCGCCCACGGCCGTTGCCGCGATGCTCGACTGATCCCTTCGACACACTCTGGACGAACGGAAAACCCCCCTATGCCGAAGTTTGCCGCCAACCTCACCATGCTCTTCACCGAGCTGCCCTTCATGGACCGCTTCGCGGCAGCACGAGCCGCCGGCTTTGAAGCTGTGGAGTACCTGTTCCCCTACGACTACAGCCAGAAAGAACTCGTCTCCGCGCTTAAAAACAACGCCCTCCAACAGGTGTTGCACAACCTGCCGGCGGGCGACTGGGCCGCCGGCGAGCGCGGCATCGCCTGTCATGCCGGTCGCACTGCCGAGTTCCGCGAGGGCGTCAACCGCGCGATAGCCTACGCCACGGCGTTGGGCTGCCCGCAGGTCAACTGTCTGGCTGGAAAGCTGCCTGAAGGCGCCAGCAGCACGCTGGCCCATGCCACCCTGGTGGCCAATTTGCGCTTTGCGGCATCGGCTCTGGAGGCTGCCGGCATCCGGCTGCTGATTGAGCCGATCAACACTTTCGACATTCCGGGCTTTTTTCTGTCGCGCACCGACCAGGCGCTGGCCATTCTGGATGAAGTGGCATCACCCAACCTGTTTGTGCAGTACGACATTTACCATGCACAGCGCATGGAAGGCGAGCTGGCCAGCACCCTCAGCAGGAACATGGCGCGCATAGGCCACATCCAGCTGGCCGACAACCCCGGACGCAACGAACCGGGCACCGGCGAAATCAACTACGCCTGGCTGTTCAAACACATCGATGCCGTCGGTTATGCGGGCTGGATCGGTTGCGAATACAAACCCAAAACCACAACGACGGCAGGCCTCGGCTGGCTGGCAGGAGCAATGACATGACCAAATCAGGACTCAAACTGGGCTTCATCGGGCTGGGGATCATGGGCGCGCCCATGGCTCTGCACCTGCTGGAGGCCGGCCACATGTTATTCGTCAACACCCTCAGCAAGGTGCCCCAGGACCTGCCCGACAAAGGTGCAACTCTCTGCACCACGGCACGCGGCGTGGCCGAACGTGCCGACATCATATTTGTGATGGTGCCCGACACACCCGACGTGGAGGCCGTGCTGTTCGGCGCCGAAGGCGTCGCAGCAGGCTTGTCCCCCGGCAAAACCGTGGTCGACTGCAGTTCGATCGACCCGATCGCGACACGCGGCTTTGCGAAAAAGATTCAGGCTCTCGGTTGCGAGTGGCTGGATGCACCGGTCTCCGGCGGCGAGGTCGGCGCCAAGGCCGCCAGCCTGACCATCATGGTCGGCGGCGAGCCATCAACTTTCGAGCGAGTCAAGCCCTTGTTTGACCTGATGGGCAAAAACGTGACCCTGGTAGGCGGCCCCGGCGACGGCCAGGTTTGCAAGGTGGCCAACCAGATCATTGTGGCGCTGACGATTGCAGCCGTCAGCGAAGCACTCGTGTTCGCTTCCAAAGCCGGCGCCGACCCGGCGCGCGTGCGCGCCGCACTGATGGGCGGCTTTGCCTCATCGCGCATTCTTGAAGTGCATGGTGAACGCATGATCAAGCGGACCTTTGCGCCCGGATTCCGCATCGCGCTGCACCAGAAGGACCTGAACCTGGCGCTGCAGGGCGCGCGGGCGCTGGGCATTGCGCTGCCGCAAACCGCCGGCGCCGCGCAACTGATGCAGTCCTGCGTGGCGCTCGGCCACGGCCAGGCCGATCACTCGGCACTCGTCAAGGCGCTGGAAGCCATGGCCCAGCACCCGGTGGCGCCGGACGCGTGACGCCAATCGGCGATTCCCAAAAGAGCAGGCGGTACAGCCTGCTTTTTTTTTGGGCCGATCCGTCTGCTGCCGGCCGCGTCCTTGACGTCAAGTTCTCGATAACGCAGCGCCGGTATGCCTCGAATCGCTGCGCTTGCCCCGATTTAGGGGGTATTCACGGAGATTTTGCTTTGCCTATCCCACCAAACTTGTCCGAGAATAGGGTCTGAAAATAATGTGTACAAGGCGTGTGTACAAACGCAAATAGGCATTGTTTTTGCTCGGCTTGAACAGCCGATTCATTTCCATCTGGAGTTTCCATGACCAAACGAGTTTTCATCAAGTCCCTGGCCGCGCTGGCGGTCACTGCCGCCACCTGTAGCGCCGCCCTGGCCCAAAAAACCCCCATCAAGTTCCAGCTCGACTGGCGTTTTGAAGGTCCGGCCGCGCTGTTTGTCACACCGGCAGCCAAGGGTTATTTCAAGGACGCCAAGCTCGACGTCACGATTGACGCCGGCAACGGCTCGGGCGGCACCGTCACGCGTGTGGCCTCGGGCACCTACGACATGGGTTTTGCCGACCTGGCCGCACTGATGGAATTTCACGCCAACAACCCGGACGCCGCCAACAAGCCGGTCGCCGTCATGATGGTCTACAACAACACGCCAGCCTCGGTGATGGCCCTGAAGAAATCCGGCATCAAGACGGTCGCCGACCTGAATGGCAAGAAACTCGGCGCCCCGGTGTTTGATGCCGGCCGCCGCGCCTTCCCGATTTTCGCCAAGGCCAACAACATCAGCGGCGTGCAATGGACCGCCATGGACCCGCCACTGCGCGAGACCATGCTGGCTAGAGGCGACGTGGATGCCATCACCGGCTTTACCTTCACATCACTGCTCAACCTTGAAGCACGCGGCGTGAAAGCTGAAGACGTGGTGGTGTTCCCCTATGCCGAAAACGGCGTCAAGCTGTACGGCAACGTGATCATCGCCTCACCCAAAATCATCAAGGAGAACCCCGCCGCCGTGAAAGCCTTTTTGCTGGCCTTCACCAAAGGTGTGAAAGAGGTGATCGCCAAACCGGCCGCTGCGATTGAAGACGTGAAAGCACGCGACGGCATCATCAACGTGGCGCTGGAAACCCGCCGCCTGCAACTGGCCATCGACACCGTGGTCAACAGCCCCGACGCCCGTGTCGAAGGTTTTGGTCAGGTCAAAGGCCCGCGCCTGACCTTGATGGCCTCACAGGTGTCCGACGCCTTCAACACCAAGACCCGCGTGAACCCCACCGCGGTCTGGAACGGCTCCTTCCTGCCGACCGCCGCAGAACTGAACGTCCTGCCGAAAAAATAAGCCACTCCCGCCGGCACCGCTGCCGGCGGCGGCAAACCCCACCACGGCCAGCCTTTCACCCGGAATGCTGGCCGTTGCCTTGACCGAATTCGTGAATCAAGAAACAAGCACAAGCACCATGCCAGACAAACCAGACGCCCATTTTGTTGACTTCCAGGACGTCTGGCTGGCCTACAACGACGAGCTGCTGGCGCAAAACCATTTCGCGGTCGAAGCCATCGACCTGAAGGTGCGCGAGGGCGAGTTCATCGCCATCGTCGGGCCTTCGGGATGCGGCAAATCCACCTTCATGAAGCTGACCACCGGCCTGAAGATGCCGTCCAAAGGACGCATCATGATCGACGGCCAGCCGGTCACCGGCCCGCTGAAAATTTCCGGCATGGCTTTCCAGGCGCCGTCGCTGCTGCCCTGGCGGACCACCGTGGACAACGTGCTGCTGCCGCTGGAGATCGTCGAGCCCTTTCGCAGCCAGTTCAAGTCCAAACGCAAGGAGTTCGAGGAGCGTGCGCGCAAGCTGCTGCAAAAAGTCGGACTGGGCGGCTACGAGGACAAATTCCCGTGGCAGCTGTCGGGCGGCATGCAGCAGCGCGTGAGCATTTGCCGCGCGCTGATCCACGAACCCAAGATGCTGTTGCTCGACGAGCCTTTCGGCGCGCTCGATGCCTTCACGCGCGAGGAATTGTGGTGCATCCTGCGTGACCTCTGGACCGAGCAACGTTTCAACGTCATCCTGGTCACCCACGATTTGCGCGAGTCGGTGTTCCTGGCCGACACCGTGTATGTGATGAGCAAGAGCCCGGGGCGTTTTGTGGTCAAGAAAGAGATCACGCTGCCGCGCCCGCGCGACCTCGAGGTGACCTACACCCAGGAGTTCGGTGACATCGTGCACGAACTGCGCAGCCACATCGGCGCGATCCGCACCCCCGTGATCAACCCGGCGGCAACCGTGGGAGCCCACTGATCATGAGCAAGAAACAGATTGAACGCTGGTCCCCGTTTGTGCTGCTGGCCGCCATCATTGCGCTGTGGCAGGCCGTGGTGATGGTCTTCGACATCGCCGAATACATCTTCCCGGCCCCGCTGGCGATCGCCCAGTCCATGGCCGAGTTCGCCGGCCCGATCGCCCAGGCCGCGTGGAAAACCTTCTGGGTCACCATGGTCGGCTTCGGCCTGTCCATCGTCGTTGGTGTGATGCTGGGCTTCCTGGTCGGCTCCTCGCGCCTGGCCTACGCGGCGGTTTATCCGCTGCTGGTGGCCTTCAATGCCGTGCCCAAGGCGGCCATCGTGCCCATCCTGATCGTCTGGTTCGGCATCGGTGTCGGCCCCGGCATCCTGACCGCGTTTTTGATCTCCTTCTTCCCGATCACCGTCAATATGGCGACCGGGCTGGCGACGCTGGAACCCGAGCTGGAAGACGTGCTGCGCGTGCTGGGCGCCAAACGCTGGGATGTGCTGGTCAAGGTCGGCCTGCCGCGTTCCATGCCCTACTTCTACGGCTCGCTGAAAGTCGCGATCACCTTGGCCTTTGTCGGCACGGTGCTGGCCGAGATGACCGCCGGCGACTCCGGCATCGGTTACCTGATGCTCAGCGCCGGCTCGCAGCAGCGCATGGCGCTGGCCTTTGCCGGGCTGGTGGTGATCGGTGCGATGGCGATGATCATGTACGAGCTGTTCAGCTACATCGAGAAGCACACGACCGGCTGGGCACACCGGGGGACGCAGGGCGGTTGAGGCCGCCCGGCCTCGGTTCATATATCAAATCTGGCTCCAGCGCCCGGTCCGCTTGCGTAAGCAGCTATTGAATTTGTAGCAATTTTGATCCGCGATGGCCTGCATCCCAGACCTGATCCGGGATCCATCTTTTGCTTCCTCGTGCCCTGAGGAATGCCCGCTAGCCGGGGGTTGCCCGGCGGCAAGTAACTTTCTTTTGCTTCGCCAAAAGAAAGTCACCAAAGAAAAGGCGACCCGATGGTCTGGATCCCCTCCGCTTGCGCTCCGGGGCAACCTGCGGTGCTCGCCGAAAACGAGGTCGAGCTCGACTCGCTTCGCTCAGAATCGCTCGCCCTGATCCGTTTTCGGCTGCGCTCCTCGGCCCAGCCCGACGGGTGGGGCAATGAATACGGATGCGGGGAGGCGGGGTCGCGCAAAGCGCGTCCCCGCCGGAGTCCGAAATCCGGTCCAGATCCCACCACCCTTCTGTATGCGCCGAGGAGCGGAGGTCCGGACGGATCAGGACGGGCGATTGTCTGAGCGCAGCGAGTTCGAGCCCGGCCCCGGCTGGACCGAGCACCGCAGGTTTCCCCTCGCAGCGCCAGCGGAGAGGGGACGCAGACAGCAGGGTCGCCTTTCTTTTGCTTACTTTTCTTTGGCGAGACAAAGAAAAGTGAGTTGCCGCCGGGCAACCCCGGCCAGCAGTCGCAGGCACAACCTGAAGGCACGAGGAAGCAAAAGACGGCACCCGGATCAAGTCAAGGTTTGGCCCGGCATCCGGCCGAGCAAGATTGCCCCAGCCAAAGCGCTTGTCCGACAGGGTTGCGGCCTGCCAGACGGCACGCACCGCCGATCCGGGGGCTACAACTGAATGACAGCGAGTGCCTTTGCCTCGCAAGTTCACGCCAAGGAGAGCCTCCATGTTCACACCCGCCCCTCCGACTCACCGTCCACGCAAAGCCCCACCCGCAGACAAGGACCTCGTTGAGCAGGCCCGTCCCGGCCACGGCATTCCGTCGCAGGATCCGGACCCTGCGGCCCAGCTTCCCCTGACGGCGGCGGAGTCTGAGCGTGAAACCGGTTCGGTATTGACCGGCGGTGGCATGGTCGCCGGCGCAGCGACCGGCGCAGCGGTTGGCGCCGTGTTGGGTGGGCCGGTCGGCGTGCTGGTCGGTGGCACCGTGGGCGTCGTGGCCGGCGCCCTGGGTGGCGCCGCCGCAGGATCGCTGGTGAAGCCCGATGATCCCGCCAGCGCCATCCCCGTGCCAGCCGAAAAATAAGTCCCGCTCCGACGAAATCGCGGGGCGCCTCTTCGCCTGCATCACGCTGCGACCCCGACTTGCCTGGGGGCAGTAGTTTCAACTCCCCACTCCCACCCCTAGCCCCTCCCTCGCCCCGCCGGGCGATGGAGGGGGACTTCATTTGGCCGCGTGCACTGCTCGCGCGTGCACACATGACGGTTCGTTGGGAGTCCCGTGCAGGAAGCGCTGCGCGCTTCCTGCACTCCGGAATTTTTGTCCCCGCAGTGGCTGTCCCCCACCCTTCTGTATGCGCCGAGGAGCGGAGGGCCAGACGGATCAGGGATCGCGATTGTTTGAGCCGAAGGCGAGTTCGAGCGAGACCCCGGCTGGACCGAGCACCGCAGGTTGCCCTCCGTAGCGTCAGCGAAGGAGGGTCGCAGACAGCAGGGTCGCCTTTCTTTTGCTTACTTTTCTTTGGCGAGACAAAGAAAAGTGAGTTGCTGCCGGGCAACCCCCGGCTTGTCGGCACACCACCTGGCAGGAGCTAGCCAACATGGACCCCGGATCCATTCCGGCACGACAGCCGAAGACCAGGGCTGTCCTAGAGGAAGCGTTCGAGGAGCCGCCTCGACGCCCGGTCCAGCGCTCCCATGTCCTTCACACTGAAGTGCACACCATGGCCGGCAGCGATCAGCAGCGACTGGCGGCTCAGCCGGCGGATGTCTTCCTCGCCCTTGAGTACAAAGCTCGTATCGCCGCGGTCGGTTTCCACGACCCAGGTGCTGGGCGTGCCGAAGCTCGAGACACTTTTGATCCGCGTGATGACAGGCACGAAGTCGCGCAAGGCCAGCTCTTCCTCGAGCAGGCTGCGCAAGGCCTCCGGCAGGCTGTCCAGCCGCTCGAGCCAGGCCAGTTCATGGCCTTCGCTGCCAACCAGCGAAATGCCTTCGCCCGGTGCGGCAATCGGGAAGGCGCGCACCGGCACCACCCCCAGGTGTTGCTGGCCCTGGCTGTCGGTCAGCAGCAGGCGGCCCGACGCGTGGCGCTCCAGCTGAAAAGAAATCATCATGGGTGTTGCCTCAGACATTGCCGCTCCGCTGCGCGGTGTGCGCCACCTGCGAGGTCGCCAGCGCGATGCGGCCCTCCTCGGCATCCTGGTTGCCTTCACTGTCGACCTGGCGCGCCTGCGCTTCATACAGCCGCCAGTAGGCGCCCTGCTTCGCCATCAGTTCGTCGTGCGGACCTACCTCGACCACCTGGCCGCGGTCCATCACCACCAGCCGGTCGGCCTTGCGCAGGGTGGACAGGCGGTGCGCAATCGCAATCGTCGTTCGGCCCTGCACCAGGTTGTCGAGGGCCTTCTGGATTTCCTGCTCGGTCTCGGTGTCCACCGACGAGGTCGCCTCGTCGAGGATCAGGATGCGCGGGTCGATCAGCAGTGCGCGCGCGATCGAGATGCGCTGGCGCTCACCGCCCGACAGGCCCTGGCCGCGCTCGCCGACCAGCGAGTCGTAGCCTTGCGGCAGGCGCAGGATGAATTCATGCGCATGGGCGGCGCGCGCCGCGGCCACGATCTCGGCGCGGCTGGCGCCGGGTTTGCCGTAAGCGATGTTTTCGGCAATCGTGCCGAAAAACAAAAACGGCTCCTGCAGCACCAGACCGATGTTGCGCCGGTAGTCGGCCACGGTGAAGCGCCGGATGTCGGTACCGTCCACGCTGATGCTGCCGTCGGTCACGTCGTAAAAGCGGCAGATCAGGTTGACCAGCGTGCTTTTTCCGGAACCGCTGTGGCCGACCAGGCCGATCATCTCGCCGGGCTGGATCGTCAGGTCCAGGCCGCGGATCACCGCGCGGTTGCCGTAACGAAAGCCCAGGCCTTTCATCTCGATGCGGCCCTCCAGCCGCGCCATGGGCACCGGGCTGGCCGGTTCCGGCACGTTGGAGACATGGTCGAGAATGTCGAAGATGCGTTTGGCGCCGGCCGCCGCCTTTTGCGTGACCGACACGATGCGGCTCATGGAATCGAGCCGGGTGTAGAAGCGGCCGATGTAGGCGATGAAGGCCGTCAGCACACCCACGGTGATCTGCTGCCGGGACACCAGCCAGATGCCGAAGGCCCAGACCACCAGCAGGCCGATTTCTGTCAACAGGGACACCGTGGGCGTGAACAGCGACCAGACCTTGTTGAGCTTGTCGTTGACGTCCAGGTTGTGCCGGTTGGCATCGCGAAAACGCTGGGCCTCGCGCTTTTCCTGGGCAAAGGCCTTGACCACGCGGATGCCGGGAATGGTGTCGGCCAGCACATTGGTCACCTCCGACCAGACCCGGTCTATCTTTTCAAAGCCGGTGCGCAGGCGCTCACGCACCGCATGGATCATCCAGGCGATGAAAGGCAGCGGCAACAGGGTCACCAGCGCCAGCCAGGGGTTGATCGAAAACAGGATGGCGGCCGTCATCAGGATCATCAGCACGTCGGTGGCGAAATCCAGCGCGTGCAGCGACAAAAAGACGTTGATGCGGTCGGTTTCCGAGCCGATGCGCGCCATCAGGTCGCCGGTGCGTTTGCCGCCGAAGTAGTCCAGCGACAGCTCCAGCAGATGATCGAAGGTGGCGGTGCGCAGGTCGGCGCCTATACGCTCGGACACCAGCGCCAGCAAATAGGTGCGGGCCCAGTTCAGCGCCCAGCCCACCACCGCCGCCGCCAGCAGCGCGCCCAGGATGGCCAGCACCTTCCAGGACTCGATCTGCTGGCCGTTCTGGAACGGGATCAGGATGTCGTCGATCAGCGGAATCGTCAGGTAGGGCGGCACCAGGGTGGCCGCGGTGGAAGCCAGCGTCAGTACAAAACCAGCCAGCAGCTGCCACTGGTAGGGCCGGGCAAAGCGCCACAGGCGCAGCAGCACCCAGGTCGATGGCGGGGTATGCAGCTCCCGGGCGCAGGTCGCACATTCGTCGCTGTCCGGCGGCAGCACGGTATCGCACAGCGGGCACAAGGCAACCTCGTCAGCCAGGCCGGCGGCCTCCGGTCCCGGCGCCGTTTGCTGCTCGAACAGGCGCAGCAGGCGCAAGGCCTGCACATTGGCCGCGAGGGTAAAACGCCAGCTGCCCAGCCGGACGCCGTCCCCATGCAGTTCCAGGGTGCCAACGCCGGCATGGTCAAAATGGCGCAGGAACAGGGCCGGGACCGCGCCGGCGGGTGTTTTTCGGGGGAGGGGCCAGCTTGTCCACTGGCCGGTTTCGGGGTCCTGGGCCATCAGTCGCCGGTCGGTCAGGGCCAGCAAGCCCCGGGAAAACCGAAGTTGGCGATTCAGGTCAACCAGTACCGTGCATAAGACGTTCTCATGGGCTGCGAGTTGCGCGCGCAGGACTGTCTGCGCTGGGCCGGCCTCGCTGGAGGCATCAACCTGATGAGAATTTTGCATTGTGATTGTGGAAGCCGTAAAAACCGGTGCCCCGGGGATTTCCAGGGCCGACGTGGCGATTTTCGCCCAAGCCGGACCGCCCGGCCATGAGCTATTCCGCGCCCTGGGCTGAACCCCTGCCTGTATCAACCAGAAACGCCCCTTCCGGGGCGCTTCCCGACAAAAACGCTGCCCCGGCCCGTCCGGTTGACCGAAGCCACAAAAACATGAGCAAAAAGGACGATATCCAGCTTCTGCGCATCAATTACCTGCGCGGCCCCAACATCTGGACTTACCGGCCCGTGCTGGAAACCTGGCTGGACCTGGGGTCCCTGGAGGACTTCCCCTCCAACCTGATTCCCGGCTTCAGCGACCGTCTGGTGGCGCTGTTGCCGGCCCTGGTCGAGCACCACTGCGGCGTCGGCGAGCGCGGCGGCTTCATCCAGCGCCTGGTCGAAGGCACCTGGGCCGGCCACGTGCTCGAACATGTGGTGATCGAGCTGTTGAACCTGGCCGGCATGCCGACCGGCTTCGGCCAGACCCGCAGCACTTCGCAGCGCGGCGTTTACCGCATGGTCTTCCGCGCGCGGGACGAGCAGGTCGCCCGCAGCGCCCTGGCCGAGGGCCACCGCCTGCTGATGGCTGCCATCAACAACGGTGCCCACCACGAGCCTTATGGCGAAGCCGAACTGCAGGCCGCCGTTGGCCGGGTGCGCGCCAAGGTCGACGAGTGTTACCTCGGCCCCAGCACCGCCGCCATCGTCGGCGCCGCCAGCGACCGCCGCATCCCGCACATCCGCCTGAACGACGGCAACCTGGTGCAGCTCGGCTACGGCGCCAGCCAGCGCCGCATCTGGACCGCCGAAAGCGAATTCACCAGCGCCATTGCCGAGGGCATTGCCGGCGACAAGGACCTGACCAAAAGCCTGCTGGCCTCCTGCGGCGTGCCGGTGCCCGAAGGCCAGATCGTCGACAGCGCCGAAGCGGCCTGGGAAGCCGCGCAGGACATCGGTCTGCCGGTGGTGGTCAAACCCTCCGACGGCAACCATGGCCGGGGCGTGTCCATGGACCTGAGCACCCGCGAGGAAATCGAAGCCGCCTTCCACGTCGCGGCGCCGCAGGGCAGCGACGTGATGGTCGAGCGTTATGTGCGGGGGCACGAACACCGGTTGCTGGTCGTCGGCGGCCGGGTGGTCGCGGCGGCGCGTGGCCAGACATCCAGCGTGCGTGGCGACGGACGTTCGACCGTGGCCGAGCTGATCGACAGCCAGCTCAACACCGACCCGCGGCGCGGCTACGAGGAAGATTTCCCGCTGAGCCTGATCAAGCTCGACGAGGAAGAGGCCATCGTGCTGGAACTGCAGCGCCAGGGCCTGCGCCCCGACGACATCCCCGCGGCCGGCCGCGAGGTGCTGATCCAGCGCAACGGCAATGTGTCGATCGACTGCACCGACGAGGTCCACCCCGAGGTCGATTACATCGTCTCCCTGGCGGCCCGGGTGGTCGGCCTGGATATCGCCGGCATCGACCTGGTGGCGCAGGACATCTCCAAACCACTGCACGCCCAGGGCGGGGCGATTGTGGAAGTCAACGCCGGTCCCGGCCTGTTGATGCACCTCAAGCCAGCCGAAGGTGCACCGCGCCCGGTGGGCCGCGCCATTTGCGACCACCTGTTTCCGGAAGCCCCGGAAGGCTCGCACAGCGGCCGTATCCCGGTGGTTGGCGTGAGCGGTTCCACGGGCTCCCACCACGTCGCCCGGCTGGTGGCCTGGCTGTTGCAACTGTCAGGCAAACACACCGGTCTGGCCTGCCGCGATGGCCTGTTCGTGGACGGGCGCTGCCTGGACAAGACCGATGGCACCCGCTGGGAGGCCGGCCAGCGCCTGCTGATCAACCGCGCGGTGGAGGCTGCGGTGTTCGAAAACAGCGCCGACACCATCCTGCGCACCGGCCTGGCCTATGACCGTTGCCAGGTCGGCGTGGTCACCGACCTGGGCGGCTGGGACCAGCTCGCCGAGTTCGACATCTTCGACGAAGAGCCGATGTTCAAGGTCATGCGTTCGCAGGTCGATGTGGTGCTGCCCGACGGCGTGGCCGTCCTCAACGCCGCCCACCCGGCGATTGTCGACATGGCCGGCCTGTGTGATGGCGAAGTCATTTTTTATGCGCCAGACCCGGCGCTGGCCGCGATCGGCGCGCACCTGGACAGCGGCGGCCGCGCCGTGTTCATGCGCCAGGGCCAGGTGGTGCTGGCCACCGGCGCCAGCGAGGCCTTTTTGCCCGGGCTCGACAAGCTCGCGGTCTGGCAGGACCGCCACGCCCCGACCCGTGAAGACAGCCTGCTCGCCGCCATCGCCGCCGCCTGGGCGCTCGGCATTCCCCTCAACCTGATCGGCGCGGGCATCGAAGCCTTCGAATCCAGCGCCGCCCAGCCCGGAAAGACCCTTCCATGAACGTCTCGCGCATCCGTGCCCTGCGCGGCCCCAACCTGTGGAGCCGCCACACGGCGCTCGAAGCGATTGTTGCGTGCACCGACGCCGAGTGCGCCATCGACCGGCTGCCCGGCTTCGAGCCGCGCGTGCGCTCGCTGTTCCCGGCCATTGGCGCACTGCGCCCCGGCGGTTATGTGGGCCCCGTGTCGCTGGCCCATGTGCTGGAGTCGGCCGCACTGGCCCTGCAGGCCAACGCCGGCTGCCCCGTCACCTTCAGCCACACAGCCGCCACGCTGGAGCCCGGCGTTTACCAGACCGTCATCGAATACAGTGAAGAAGCTGTCGGCCGCCTCGCGCTGGAACTGGCACAGGCGCTGGTGTTTGCCGCCCTGCATGAAACCGGTTTCGACGTGGACGCGGCGATTGCGCAGTTGCGCGACCTCGACGAAGACGAACGCATTGGACCCAGCACCGGCGCGATTGTCGACGCGGCGGTCGCCCGCGGCATTCCCTACCGGCGCCTGACACGCGGCAGCCTGGTGCAGTTCGGCTGGGGCTCGCGCCAGCGCCGCATCCAGGCCGCCGAGCTGGACGCCACCAGTGCCGTGTCCGAATCGATTGCCCAGGACAAGGACCTGACCAAGAAGCTGCTGCTGGCCGCCGGCGTGCCGGTGCCTACCGGCCGTCCCGTCACGGATGCGGACGACGCCTGGGCTGCGGCCCTGCAGATCGGGCTGCCGGTCGTGGTCAAGCCGCTGGACGGCAACCAGGGCAAAGGGGTCACCGTCAACATCGTCACGCGTGACCATCTCAACATCGCCTTCCGCGCCGCCGCCGAATATGGCGCGGTTCTGGTCGAAAAATTCCTGCCTGGCAACGACTTCCGCCTGCTGGTGGTCGGCAACAAGCTGGTGGCCGCCTCACGGCGCGAACCACCCCAGGTGCTGGGCGACGGCCTGCACACCGTGCGCGAGCTGGTCGACATCGTCAACCAGGACCCGCGCCGCGGCGAAGGCCACGCCACCTCGCTGACCAAGATCCGTTTCGACGAGATTGCCGTGGCGCGACTGGCGGTGCAGGACCTCACGCCGGAGTCGATTCCCGCGCGCGGACGCCGCGTGATCCTGCGCAACAACGCCAACCTCAGTACCGGCGGCACCGCCACCGACGTGACCGGCGATGTGCATCCGGAGGTGGCCGCGCGCGCCGTGGCGGCGGCGCAAATGATTGGCCTGGACATCTGCGGTGTGGACGTGGTCTGCGAAAGCGTGCTGCGTCCGCTGGAGGCGCAAAACGGCGGCGTGGTCGAGGTCAACGCCGCGCCCGGCCTGCGCATGCATTTGTCGCCGTCCTACGGCAAGGGCCGCGCTGTCGGCGGCGCGATGATCAACGAGTTGTTTGCCAATGGCGACGACGGCCGCGTGCCGGTGGTGGCGGTGACCGGCACCAACGGCAAGACCACGGTGACGCGCCTGATCGCCCACCTGCTGGCGGCCAGCGGCCTGCGCTGCGGCATGACCAACACCGACGGCGTGTATGTGGACGGCCGGCAGACCGACAGCGGCGACTGCAGCGGCCCCAAAAGCGCGCGCAACGTGCTGATGCATCCCGACGTGGACGCCGCCGTGTTCGAAGTGGCGCGCGGTGGCGTGCTGCGCGAAGGCCTGGGTTTTGACCGTTGCCAGGTGGCCGTCGTCACCAACGTCGGCAGCGGCGACCACCTCGGCCTGAACTACATCACCACGGTCGAGGATCTGGCGGTGCTCAAGCGCGTGATCGTGCAGAACGTGGCACCGGCGGGTTACGCCGTGCTCAATGCTGCCGACCCCATCGTGGCCGCCATGGCGCCCACCTGCCCCGGCAACGTGATCTTCTTTGCCGCCGACCGGCACCATCCGCTGATGGCGACCCACCGTGCCCAGGGCAAACGCACCGTGTACGTGGACGGCAATGCCATCGTCGCCGCCGAAGGCGCCTGGCGGGAACGCGTGTTGCTGCAACATGTGCCGCTGACCCGCGGCGGCAGCATATCCTTCCAGGTCGAAAACGTGATGGCAGCGGTGGCAGCGGCCTGGGCGGTCGGCCTCCAGTGGGATACCCTCAAGAGCGGCCTGGCGAGTTTTGTCAGCGATGCACACAACGCACCCGGCCGCTTCAATGTGATGGACTACAAGGGCGCCACCGTGATCGCCGACTACGGCCACAACCCCGACGCCATGCGTGCGCTGGTGGCCGCCGTGGACGCCATGCCGGCGAGCCAGGGGCAACGCCGCAGCGTCGTGATCTCCGGCGCCGGTGACCGCCGCGACAGCGACATCCGCGACCAGACCATCATTCTGGGCAAGGCCTTCGACGATGTGCTGCTGTACCAGGATGCGGCCCAGCGCGGCCGCGCCGACGGCGAGGTCATGGCCCTGCTGCGCGAAGGCCTGGCCGGCGCGTCCCGCACCACCCGCATCGACGAAATCCGCGGCGAGTTCCTCGCCATCGACACCGCCCTCGAGCGCCTGCAGCCCGGCGACCTCTGCCTGATCCTGGTCGACCAGGTGCAGGAGGCGCTGGCGCACCTGGCGGAACGGGTCAAAGATGGGCGGCAACTGGCGACAGCCTGAACCGCTGCCCGCAGTTGGATCGACGTTTTGCAGTATCGCGCTGCGGCAGTTGTCTGCTTCAGACAGCAGGTCTGACTCCCCACTCCCTCCCCTAGCCCCTCCCTCGCCCCGCTGGGCGATGGAGGGGACTTCATGTGGCCGCGTGCGCTGCACTCGCGTGCAAACATGACCGTTCGTTGGGATTCCCGCAGAAGAAGCGCTGCGCGCTTCTTCTGCTCCGGATGTTTGTCCCCGACTTTGGTTTTCACCCACCCTTCTGTATGCGCCGAGGAGCGGAGGTCTAGACGGATCAGGGCGAGCGATTTTGAGCGAAGCGAGTCGAGCTCGACCCCGGCTGGACCGAGCACCGCAGGTTGCCCTCCGCAGCGTCAGCGAAGGAGGGACGCAGACAGCAGGGTCGCCTTTTCTTTGGTGACTTTCTTTTGGCGAGACAAAAGAAAGTTACTTGCCGCCGGGCAACCCCCGGCCAACAGTCGCTGGCAAACCACCAAATCCTGAACAACATCCCATTCAGCCCATATTTGCAAGCCAAATATGCCTCTAGCCCACGCCAGTCAAGCGTAAGCAGCTACAAAATCAATAGCAATTGCGGGGTCGGGGCGAGCCAAAGCCCCGGTTAAACTTGCCGCATGGCCTGGAACGCGACCCTTTCCCTCGACTACTCCCTGCAGGCCGGCAAGACAGTCGCGCACTTCCGCCATGACGGGCCCTTGCGCATCCTGCAAAGCCTGTACCCCGAGGGCGATGCGGTCTGCCACAACGTGCTGGTGCATCCGCCCGGCGGCCTGGTCGGCGGCGACACCCTCGACATCGCGGTCACGGCCGCCACCGGCAGCCATGGCCTGATCACCACGCCTGGCGCGACACGTTTTTACAAATCACTGGGGGAGACTGCGCTGCAGCGCACCCGCATCCGCCTGGAAGCCGGCGCGCGTGCTGAATGGCTGCCGATGGAGGCCCTGTGTTACAGCAGCTGCCTGGCAGAAAACCACCTGAGCCTGGACCTGGCGCCGGGTGCCGAACTGATGGGGTGGGACGTCACGGCGCTGGGCTTGCCGAGTGCCGGCCAGCCCTTTGTCGAAGGCAGCTTCTGCCAGCACATCGAACTGCCGGGCGTCTGGCTGGAGCGTGCGCGCATACGCGCCGATGACCGCCTGTTGCTGGACAGCCCGCTCGGTCTGGCCGGCCAGCGCTGCGTGGCCACCCTGTTTTTCGCCAGTGGCAGCAAGCTCGAGCGCAAGCGCCGCGAGCTGGCCCTGGACGTGGCGCGTGAAGTGATGGGGGCACATGCCCTGGTCAACACGGCGGGCGCCACCAGCCCGGATGCGCAGGTGATCGTGGTGCGCGTGCTGGCACCGCTGGTCGAACCCGCCATGGGCCTGCTCAAGCAGGTGTGGAAAAACTGGCGCCGGCACTTCTGGGACCAGGCCGCGCCCAGTCCGCGCATATGGTCCGCCTGAACTCAGTCTCTGAGATCGGCAGGGACCTTGCCGCCATTGACCGCCAGCTTGTTCATGACCTGTTTGTGCAGCCAGATGTTCATGGCTGCGCTGTCGTTCATGTCGCCGGTGTAACCGAGTTCCTTGGCCAGTTCCTTGCGTTCACCGAGGCTGCTGTCCAGGTCCAGCAGCTTCATCAGGTCGACAATGGAGGTTTTCCAGTTGAGTTTTTGCGAATTTTTGCTGGCCATGTCGTCCAGCAAGGCCTTCACATCCACCTCTGCCATGCTGGCGGAAGCGGCGCCGGCAGCGCCTGCGGCACGCGCGGCAGCCTCCGATGCAGCCGTAGCGGCAGCCGCCTCTTCAGGCGACAGCGAGCCGCCGGCAGCGGCAGGCGGGGTGTCAGCGCGTGCCGAGGGGAAGATCTTGCCGAAAATTTTGCCGAGAATGCTCATGATGGGTTCCGTTCTGAAGAGTGAAGCACCCATCCTAGACCCCGCGCAGCCTGGCGGCAACAGGCAAACACGCGCGCGCTTGTCGGAAAACACCTTCAAGCACCCGGGTTCATGCGGCGGCGCGCGCCTACGACAGCTGGCCCACACGTCCTACTTGCCGTCATGGCCAACTGCGCACAATGGGGGGCCCGGCCAGCGCCGGCCCGCGCCACCTTACTCCTTCCTGTGAGACCCCATGAAAACTTCCATGTTGACCCCTGTCGTGATGGCCCTGACACTGGTGTTCGCCGGTTGCTCCAGCACCACTGAAAGCGGCGCTGTCGGTGCCTCCCGCTCGCAGCTGCTGCTGGTGTCCTCGGCAGAACTCAACGCCATGGCCGAGCAGGCCTACGCCAAGCTCAAGGCAGACGCCGCGGCCAAAGGCGCGCTCAATACCGACGCGGCGATCCTGGCACGCGTTCGCACGGTAGCGGCTCGCATCCAGCCCCAGACCGCGGTCTTTCGTGGCGACGCCCCGGGCTGGAAGTGGGAAGTCAACACCATCACGAGCGAACAGCTCAATGCCTTCTGCATGCCGGGCGGAAAAATCATGTTCTACACCGGGCTGGTGCGCAAGCTCAATCTCAGCGACGAGGAAATCGCCGTGGTGATGGGCCATGAAATTGCCCACGCCCTGCGCGAACACTCGCGCGAGCAGGTCTCGCAGGCCGCTGCCGCACAAACCGCCATCGGCATCGGCACCCAGTTGCTGGGCCTGGGCGGCGGCGCATCCCAGATCACCGGTGCCGCTTACGAAGCCCTGGTCGCCAGCCGTTTCAGCCGTGCCCACGAGACCGAGGCCGATCGCATTGGCCTCGAGTTGATGGCCCGCGCAGGCTACAACCCCCAGGCCGGCGTGACCCTCTGGCAGAAGATGGGCGGCGCCACCGGCAGCGGCGGCGGCACACCCGACTTCCTGAGCACCCACCCCAGCGACAGCAGCCGGGTGCAACAGATCCAGTCCCTGCTGCCCACGGTGATGCCGCTGTACCAGGCTGCACGGCGCTGATCTGCCTGCCGTGATGCGGGCTCGCCCCGCAACGCCGCCTGGCGGGTGACCATCAGCTCCGGCGAACAACCCGCTCACTGAAAAAAATGGGGGAAAGCCATGCATGCGGCCATGACAACGACCGAGATCTACCTGCTCGCCATGGGGATCATTTTCACGGCGCCTTACCTGATCTGGCGCGTGTTCAAGACCGACTACTACGCGCCGCTGGTGGTGGTGCAGATCATTGCCGGCATCCTGCTCGGTCCCGGCATCCTCGGCAAGCTTTATCCCGACTACTACGCCTTTGTATTTAGCGCGCCCGTGGTGCAATCGCTCAACGGCATCGCCTGGTGGGCGGTCATGGTGTTTGTCTGGATTGCCGGCATCGAGCTGGACCTGAACAAGGCCTGGGCGCACCGCCGCGAGAGCAGCATCACCGCGGGACTGGCGCTGGGCACACCCCTGCTGTTCGGCTGCGCGGCCGCCGCCGGCATGTTGATGGTCGAGGGCTGGAAGGGGCCGATGGGCATGCCCTGGCAGTTTGTCATGGGTGTCGGCATGGCCTGCGCCGTGACCGCCCTGCCGATCCTGATCTTGCTGATGGAAAAACTCGCCATCCTGCGCCAGCCCATCGGCCAGCGCATCCTGCGTTACGCCAGCCTCGACGACATCGCGATCTGGGGCGTGCTGGCCCTGATCCTGATGGACTGGGAACGCGTTGGCCGGCAGGCCGGCTTTCTCGCGGCGTTTGCCGTGCTCAGTTACCTCTTCCGCAAGCTGATGGTCTGGCTGCCCGAGCGGGATCGCTGGTACGCCGGCCTGGTCTGGCTGATCGTCTGCGCCTTCGGTGCCGACTGGGCCGGCCTGCATTACATGGTCGGCGCCTTCCTCGCCGGCGCGGTCATGGACAGCGACTGGTTCAACCAGGAACACATGGACATGCTGCGCCACCATGTGTTGCTGGTGATGATGCCGGTGTTCTTCCTGAGTACCGGCCTGCGCACCAACTGGTCGGTCGGCGGTGAAGCCGTGTTTATCGCCGCGGCGCTGCTGCTGGTCGCCTCGGTGGCCGGCAAGCTGATTGGTGTGCATATCGCGGGCAAGGTGCTGCAGTGGGCGCCGGGCGAGAGTTCCATCATCGGCTGGCTGCTGCAGACCAAGGCGCTGATCATGATCATTTTTGCCAACATCCTGCTGGACAAGCAGATCATCACCAACGAAACCTTCACCGCCCTGCTGCTGATGGCGATTGCCAGCACCATGCTGACGGTGCCGGTGGTGGCGCCCAAACTTCAGCGCATGAAGGAAATTGTTTTCAGGGCGAAGTAGATGCCTGGCATCCCGGATCCGATCCGGGATCCATTTCGCACGAAGCACATGGCCGGGATGCGGGCATGGATTGCGGGTCAGGCCCGCAATGACAACTCAGGCAGTAAGCACCCGCCTCAGATCGCCACCAGTTGCCGCACGCCGTTGGCCTGCATGTCCTTGCCCTGGCCGCGCGCGATGAACTCGCCGCGTTCCATCACCAGGTAGTCGTCCGCCAGTTCTTCGGCAAAGTCGTAATACTGCTCGACCAGAAGAATCGCCATGTCGCCGCGGTCGGCCAGCATGCGGATCACCCGACCGATGTCCTTGATGATGCTGGGCTGTATGCCTTCGGTCGGCTCGTCCAGGATCAGCAGCTTGGGTTTGGCCGCCAGCGCGCGTGCAATCGCGAGTTGCTGCTGCTGCCCGCCCGAGAGGTCGCCGCCGCGCCGGTTCAGCATCTGCTTGAGCACGGGGAACAGCTCGTACAGCTCCGCCGGGATCGGCGTGCTGGCGCTTTTGTAGGCCAGGCCCATGCGCAGGTTTTCCTCCACCGTCAGCCGGGCAAAAATCTCGCGGCCCTGGGGCACAAAACCGATGCCGGCGCGCGCGCGTTCATACGACGTGGTGTTCTGGATGGGCTTGCCGTCGAACTCGATGCTGCCGGTCTTGATCGGCACCAGGCCCATCAAGGACTTGAGCAGGGTGGTCTTGCCGACGCCGTTGCGGCCCAGCAGCACGGTCACCTTGCCGAGATGGGCTTCCAGGCTCACATCGCGCAGGATGTGGGAACCGCCGTAGTACTGGTTGATGTTTTTGACGTTTAGCATTTGGTGATCTCCATCGCGCTTCTTGGAGCTTCGGAGCCGTAGTGGTTCGCCAACAGGCCGGGGGTAGCCCGGCGGCTACTCACTTTCTTTTGCCTCGCCAAAAGAAAGTCACCAAAGAAAAGGCGACCCTGCTGTCTGCGTCCCCCTTCGCTAACGCTACGGGAGCAACCTGCGGTGCTCGGTCCAGCCGGGGCCGGGCTCGAACTCGCCTTCGGCTCAGACAATCGCCCGTCCTGATCCGTCTGACCCTGCGCTCCTCGGCGCAGACAGAAGGGTGGCGGGGACGGGAGCGGGGCCGGATTCGGGCTCCGGCGAGGGCGCGCTTTGCGCGTCCTCGCCTCCCCGAATTCGCACTCGTATTTCTTCCCCCACCGGTCGGGCTGGGCCGAGGAGCGCAGCCGAAAACGGATCAGGGCGAGCGATTCTGAGCGAAGCGGAGGGACCCAGACCATCGGGTCGCCTTCTCTTTGCTTACTTTCTTTTGGCGAAGCAAGAGAAAGTGAGTCGCCCGCCGGGGCGAGACCCGGCTTGCCCGAAGACCCACAGCCACCCAGGCTTGCACAAGCTTGGGCAAGCCCCGCCCGAACGGCGAAGAGTTCAACGCCCAAGGTACACCTCGATCACCCTCTCATCCGCCTGCACCTGATCCAGCGTTCCCTGCGCCAGCACCGACCCATCGCACAGCACCGTGACGATTTCCGAGATCGTCCGGATGAAACTCATGTCGTGCTCGACCACCATCAGCGAATGTTTGCCCTTGAGGGTCAGAAACAGTTCGGCCGTGCGCGCGGTTTCCTCGTCGGTCATGCCCGCCACCGGCTCGTCCAGCAGCAGCAGCTTGGGGTCCTGCATCAGCAACATGCCGATCTCCAGCCACTGCTTTTGCCCGTGGCTCAGGTTGCCGGCCATGCGGTGCACGCTGTCGGCCAGGTGAATCGTCACCAGGATTTCGGCGAGCCGGTCGCTTTGCACCGAGTCGAGCTTGAAGAACATCGAGGACTTCACGCCCTTGTTGGTTTTCAGTGCAAGTTCTAGGTTTTCGAACACGGTCAGTTGCTCGAACACCGTGGGCTTCTGGAACTTGCGGCCAATACCGAGCTGCGCAATTTGCGGTTCGGTGTGGCGCAGCAAATCGATGGTGCTGCCGAAATAAACCGTGCCTTCATCAGGCCGGGTCTTGCCGGTGATGATGTCCATCATGGTCGTCTTGCCGGCGCCGTTGGGGCCGATGATGCAGCGCAGCTCGCCGGGCGCGATGTCCAGTGACAGCTTGTTGATGGCCTTGAAGCCGTCGAAGCTCACGCTCACATCTTCCAGGTACAGGATGCGGCCATGCGTGACATCGACCTCGCCCGGTGTGGCGATGCGGCCTGCGCTGGCGCTGCGGCCGCCGGACTCGGTGTTGCTGCGGCCGGCTGCCAGCGCCGCGCGGCGCTCCTCGATGCGGCGTGCGCCTTGTTCCAGCAGGTCCGGCGTCATTTCTCACCGCCTTTCCGGAGCTTCTTGACCAGCCCGACCACCCCATTCGGCAGGAACAGCGTGACGGCGATGAACAGCAGGCCCAGGAAATACAGCCAGTACTCCGGATAGGCCACCGTCAGCCAGCTCTTGGCGCCGTTGACGATGAAGGCGCCGACGATCGGACCGATCAAGGTGGCGCGCCCACCGACCGCGGCCCAGATTGCCATCTCGATCGAGTTGGCCGGACTCATCTCGCTCGGGTTGATGATGCCGACCTGCGGCACATACAGTGCGCCGGCAATGCCACACATCACCGCAGAAATTGTCCAGATCGTCAGCTTGTAGCCGATCGGGTTATAACCCGAGAACATCACGCGGGTCTCGGCATCCCGGATCGCCTGCAGCACCCGGCCGAATTTGCTGCGCACCAGCCATTTGGCAAACAGGAAAAAGCCCAACAGCGTCAGCCCGGTGATCACGAACAGCACCATGCGCATGCCGGGTGTGGCAATCGGCATGTCCAGGATGCGCTTGAAGTCGGTGAAGCCGTTGTTGCCGCCGAAACCGGTCTCGTTGCGGAAGAACAGCAGCATGGCCGCAAAGGTCATGGCCTGCGTGATGATGGAGAAATACACGCCCTTGATGCGCGAGCGGAAGGCAAAGTAGCCGAACACAAAAGCCACCACACCAGGCACCAGCACGATCAGGAACAGCGTGGCGACAAAGCTGTCGCTAAAGGTCCAGTGCCAGGGCAGCTCCTTCCAGTCGAGGAAGACCATGAAGTCGGGCAAATCGCTTTTGTAGTTGCCGTCACGCCCGATCTGGCGCATCAAATACATGCCCATGACGTAACCGCCCAGCGCGAAGAACAGCCCGTGGCCCAGCGACAGGATGCCGGTGTAGCCCCAGATCAGGTCCATGGCCAGCGCCACGATGGCGTAACACATGATTTTGCCGACCAGTGCCACCGCATAGGTGCTCATGTGGAACATGCTGGTCTCCGGCACCAGCAGGTTCAGCACCGGTGCCAGTGCGCAGACCAGCAGCAACGCCACCAGAAAGGTGCTCCAGCCCGCGCCCGTGAGCAGGGGGCCCCTGGCGGGCAAGCTCACGGAAGACCACGCATTGCGGGCACCGGTGCTTGTGGCGGTGGTGTAGGGATTGGCTGCGGCAGGCGCAGCCTGCAGGGAAGCGGGTTCCATGCCCTGCTCGGCTTTTATCGATTCATCGATGGTTTTGATAGGCGTGTTCATGTCATGCTTCCGCGGAGCGGCCTTTCATGGCAAAGATGCCCTGGGGCCGCTTCTGGATGAAGATGATGATGAGCACCAGCACCGCAATCTTGGCCAGCACCGCACCGGTCCAGCCTTCGAGGAATTTGTTCAGAATGCCCAGGCCCATCGCGGCGTACACGGTACCGGCCAGCTGGCCCACGCCACCCAGCACCACCACCATGAAGGCATCGACGATGTAACCCTGGCCCAGGTCCGGGCCGACATTGCCGACCTGGCTGAGCGCACAGCCGGCCAGACCGGCGATTCCCGACCCCAGCGCAAATGCATAGGTGTCCACGCGCGCCGTGTTCACGCCCATGCAGGAGGCAATCGGACGGTTTTGCGTGACGCCACGCACAAACAGGCCCAGCCGCGTTTTGCTGATCAGCCAGGCCATGCCCAGCAACACCGCGATCGCAAAACCGATGATGACGAGCCGGTTGTAGGGCAGCGACAAATTGCCCAGCACCTGCACGCCGCCGCTCATCCAGACCGGGTTTTCCACACCGACGTTTTGTGCCCCGAAAATCGAGCGCACCAGTTGCTGCAGCATCAGGCTGATGCCCCAGGTGGCCAGCAGCGTTTCCAGCGGGCGGCCGTAGAGAAAACGGATCACCCCGCGCTCCAGCGCCGCGCCCATCAGCGCCGATGCCAGAAAGGCCACCGGCACCGCCGCCAGCAGATACCAGTCGAACAGGCCGGGCAGGTATTGCTGGAACAGGCCCTGCACCACATAGGTGGCGTAGGCGCCTATCATCATCAGCTCGCCATGCGCCATGTTGATGACGCCCATCAGGCCGTAGGTGATGGCCAGGCCCAGCGCCACCAGCAACAGGATGCTGCCCAGGCTGATGCCGCTGAACACCGCGCCCAGCTTGTCGCCCCAGGCCAGCGCCGACTCCACCTTGCGCAAGGAAGCCTGCAAGGCACTCTTGACCTCGGGATCTTCTTCTTCCGACAGGCGCGCGATCAGCACGGTCTTGCTGACCGGGTTGTTGCTGCCCGAGAGGCGGGCAGCGGCTTCCAGGCGTTTGGTTTTGTCGCTGCTGCCCAAAAGAATCGTGGCGCGCACCATCTCGAGCTGGTTTTTCAGGGCCGGCACGGTTTCCGCCGCATAAGCCTTTTCGATCAGTGGCAGGCGTGACTCGTCGGCGCCGCCCGACAGTGTCTTGATCGCCTCGGCGCGGACTTTTTCGTCTTTGGACAGCAGCTTGAGGGAAGCCAGCGCATTGTCCAGTTCGCCGCGCATCAGGTTGTTGTTGATCACGTCTTCGGCATCGGCGGGCACAGCCAGTTCGGCGCCGCTGATCGGGTCGTAAGCCTTGTCGTCCCTGACCACGAACACCTTGTCGCCGGCCGTCTTCACTGCGTCGTCGGCCAGCGCCTGGATGAAGGCGGCGGTCTTCTCGTCGGGCACAGCCGAGGCCTTGGCAAGGGCCTCGACCCGGGCTTCAGTCTCACCAAGCGCCATGCCCTTGACCTCTTCAGGCGTCAGGGCGTGGACACTGGCAGACAGCAACAAAGCGGCGGATAAAACAAATGTGCGCATCATCATGGTAAAGAACCTGTAGGGTGGACACGGCAGCGCGCCGGTACGGCTTGCTGTCGTGCCCAGACTGCAACTTCCTTGGAAAACCTGACCTGATTCATGCACCGGAGTAGTGCAAGAACTGGGCCAGACCAAAAAAAGCCGCACCTGTTTTCTGCAACCCAGGTGCGGCTTGCACCGCAGGTCCGACAACCTGCGGCGACGGCCTTATTTGGAGGCCATTTTTGCTGGCTCGTCAGGCTTCTTGTCGTTGCCTTCGATGTACGGGCTCCATGGCTTGGCTTTCACCGGGCCGGGTGTTTTCCAGACCACGTTGAACTGGCCGTCGGCCTTGATCTCGCCGATGAACACCGACTTGTGCAGGTGGTGGTTTTTCTCATCCATCTTGGACACGATGCCCGACGGTGCCTTGAAGGTCTGGCCAGCCATGGCGGCGATGACCTTGTCGGTGTCTGTGGACTTGGCTTTCTCGACAGCCTGCTTCCACATGTTGATGCCGATGTAGGTGGCTTCCATCGGGTCGTTGGTCAAAGGCTTGTCCTTGTGGCCGGCAATGCCCTTGGCCTTGGCGTAGTCCGACCATTTCTTGATGAACTCGGTGTTGGCCGGGCTCTTGATCGACTGGAAGTAGTTCCAGGCAGCCAGGTGGCCAACCAGCGGCTTGGTGTCCACGCCGCGCAGTTCTTCTTCACCCACCGAGAAGGCGACAACCGGCACGTCCTTGGCTTTCAGGCCGGCATTGCCCAGTTCCTTGTAGAAAGGCACGTTGGAGTCGCCGTTGATGGTCGAGACCACAGCGGTTTTGCCGCCGGCAGAGAATTTCTTCACGTCAGCCACGATGGTCTGGTAATCGGAGTGGCCGAAGGGTGTGTATTTCTCGTCGATGTCGCTGTCCTTCACGCCCTTGCTTTTCAGGTAGGCGCGCAGGATCTTGTTGGTGGTGCGTGGGTACACATAGTCGGTGCCCAGCAGCACCCAGCGCTTGGCGCCGCCGCCGGCCTTGCTCATCAGGTAATCGACGGCAGGAATGGCTTGCTGGTTGGGGGCTGCACCGGTGTAGAACACGTTTTTGGACAACTCTTCACCCTCGTACTGCACGGGGTAGAACAGCAGGCCGTTCATTTCCTCGACCACAGGCAGCACCGACTTGCGGGACACCGAGGTCCAGCAGCCGAAAATCACCGAGACCTTGTCCTGGCCCAGCAGCTGCTTGGTTTTTTCTGCGAACAGCGGCCAGTTGGAAGCCGGGTCCACGATCACGGGCTCGAGCTTCTTGCCCATCACGCCACCCTTGGCATTGATTTCGTCGATCGCCATCAGCACGGTGTCTTTCAACACGGTTTCCGAAATGGCCATGGTGCCCGACAGGCTGTGCAGAATGCCCACCTTGATGGTGCCGCCCGACTGGGCATGGGCTGGCAGGACGGACAGGCCCGCCAGGGCGACGGCGGCGCTGAGCGCCTTGAGGGTAAAACGACGTTGCATGTGTAGCTTCTCCGGTAGGGGGTGATCACTGGTCGCTCCGCAAAAGCCGCTGGAGGGCTTTGACGAAGCGATGAGTTGATTCTGGGGACCGGAGGGCGAACGGGCTATACGCCGGGTGGCGTATGTAGGATGACGACTACAGCAGCGACAAGCACCACCAATTAGTACTATCCAAGAGGTGTTACATGAATGCCGACTCAGATTTCAACGCCGGTCCGGGACAGGCCATAGATCTTCTTCTCCAAGCAACGTATTCGCAACGGCAAGACGGGAGCTCTGAATCGCCCCGTATTTTGAGGAGGCTCAAATCTCTGAGAGGATTGAGCCATGAACAAGACAAACAAGTTTTCACCCGAAGTGCGGGAGCG